>WNFV01004250.1_pt1 | contig 27466 bp, 19 predicted proteins | sample 5400101 | NCBI WGS metagenome assembly WNFV01 (sample SAMN13153361, study PRJNA577476) | soil metagenome | isolation source: 115 cm soil or saprolite under grassland replicate 1 | place: USA:California | collected 2016-06-15
CGACGCCGGGCTTGCCGTCCTCGCCGCGCTGGGGATCGCCTTGCCGCGGCCGGACGGCAGCGTCGCCGGTCCGCGCGGCCTGGCGGCGCCCTTCGGCAACCCGGGCGGGCTGGGGCCGTCAGTGGCCGAGCTGGCCAGGATCGCGGTCCGGCGCGACCAGCTCGAGCTGGTGGCCGGGACGTTGGGCCTCGACCGCTCCGGCGGCAAGCCCCAGCTGGTCGCGGCCGTCGCGGCCGCCCTGTCCAACCCGCGGGTGGTGGTCAAGCTGCTGGCCGAGGCCGAAGAGGACTCCCGGCGCCTGCTCGACCAGGCGCTCCGGGCGGCCGGTCCGATCACCGTGATGGGCGTCGGCTACGGCCGCTTCGCCGGCTACCCTGACGCGGTGCCGGCCACCTGGCTGGCCGAGCGCGGCCTGCTCATGCCCGTGGCCTACAACCAGCTGGTGGTGCCGCGGGAGGCGGTGCTCGGCCTGCGCGGCGGCCACGTCTTCCCCGACTGGCCGGAGGCACCGCCCATGCCTCGCGGCAGGGCGATGCCCGACGCGGCGGGCCGGGCCGCCGCCGCCGCCATGCGCACGGCGGTCGCGGCCGAGGGCATGGTGGTCTGGCTGGACCGGCGGCCCCTCACGCTGATCCAGGCCGGGACGGTGGCCGTGCGGGACCTGCGCCGCCTCGCCAGCGAGCTCGACCTGGCCGAGGACGAGACCGCGCTCCTGGTCGACCTGCTGGTCGAGGCGGGCGTCCTCGGCGTCGGTGGCCCCTGGGAGCAGCGCTCCCTCGGCCTGCGGCCCGAGGCCGACGGCTGGCTGGCGCGCACCAGGGTGCGGCGCTGGGCCGAGCTGGCGGTGGCCTGGCGCGATCGCGACCTCGCGGTCGACGACCACCTGCTGCGCCGCCACGGCGACGCCCTGGCCGGGGTGGAGAAGCCGCGGCCGCTGGTCGGCCGGCGCCTGTCCGCCGCGACGACCCGCCGCCGTGGCCTGGTCGAGCTGCTGGTCGCGCTGCCCGACCAGGCCGCCGTGCCGGCCGGCGCCATCGGCGAGCTGCTCACCTGGCGCCAGCCGCTGCTCTGGGACGAGCGCCGCGACGGGCAGGACCAGGCCGTGCTCGACGGCGCCGCCCTGCTCGGGCTCGCCGCGGTGGCTGACGGGCGTGCCGCGGCCGGTCCGGCCGCGGCCGCCTGGGTCCGCGGGGCCGGCGCGGACGAGCTGGCCGCGGCCATGACAGGCCTGCTCCCCGACGGCTCGGCCCGCTTCCTGGTGGCCGGCGACCTGACCGTGGTCGCCCCGGGCGGGCTCGCGCCGGACGTCGAGGGGCGCCTCGCGGCGCTGGCGGAGCGGGAGACGAGCGGTGGCGCCGCGACCTGGCGGATCACCGACGCGAGCCTGCGCGGCGCGCTCGACGAGGGCCTCTCGGGCGACCAGGTGCTCGCCTTCCTGCGCGAGCACTCCGACACGCCCCTGCCGCAGGCCCTCGAGTACCTGGTGGAGGAGGCCACCCGCCGCCACGGCCGGCTGCGGGTCGGCGCGGCGGGCACCTACCTGCGTGGCGAGGCCGCGCTGGTGACGCAGATGGTGCGCTCGGCGGCGGGACGGCGCCTCGGCCTGCGGGAGCTGGCGCCAGGGGTGGCGGTCACCTCCCGTCCCCAGCGCGAGCTCCTGGCCGAGCTGCGCAAGACGGGCGAGGCGCCGGTGGCCGAGGACGCCGACGGCAGCCCGCGTCGGGACACCCGCCGCGCCGTGCGCCACAGTCCTCGCACCGCCCTCGACCGGCTGGCCGAGCGCCGACCGGGGCCGGACTCGCAGCCCGCCGCCGACCCGGCCGAGGTGGTCGCCCGCCTGCGCGCGACCGGCGGCCCGCCCACGGCGGCCCGCCGTGCCGCCGCCAGCGACGGCGCCGGCGCACGGCGCGGCCAACGGGACGGCGCCGCCGACGGCGAGGCGGCCAGCGCCGCCCGCCGGGCCGGCCACCCCGCCGCGGCGGGACGCTCGCCGGCGACCGGCCAGCCGGCCACGGGTGGGCGGCCGGCGGCCCGCAGCCCTGCCAACGCCGCCTCGGCGGTCACCCGCCAGGGGAACGGCGCGGAGGCCGGCGCCGTGCCGAGCGCCCTCGGCGCGGACGCGACCGTCACCGCCCCGGCGGAGATCGCCGCGTTGTGCAAGCAGGCCGCCGAGACCCAGGCGGCCGTCGAGCTCGCCTACCGGCGCCGCGACGGCGTCGAGACCGTCCGCGTGGTCGAGCCGCGCGTGCTCCGCGCCGGCCTGGTGACCGCCTGGTGCCGGCTGCGCCAGGACGAGCGCACCTTCGACCTCTCCCGCATCCTGTGGGCGCGCCCGGCCGGTGGGCCGGCCGCCCCCCCGGCACCGGCCGGCCGCGGCCCCGCCAGCGACCGCCCGGGAGGCTCACCGCATGCCTGAGGAGCCGCCGCCAGAGGCGGCTCCTCAGCGCGGCGCGCTGATCGTCCAGAGCGATCGCAGCGTCCTGCTGGAGGTCGACCATCCCGGCGCCGCGGCCGCCAGGGTGGCGATCGCCCCCTTCGCCGAGCTGGAGAAGAGCCCGGAGCACGTCCACACCTACCGGCTGAGCGCGCTCGCCCTGTGGAACGCGCGAGCCGCCGGCCTGCGGCCGGAGGACGTGACCGCCGCCCTCACCGCGCACTCCCGCTACCCGGTGCCGCCGGCGCTCCTGGCCGACCTGGTCGAGACGATGGGCCGCTACGGTCGGCTGGTGCTCGAGGCCGACGAGGCCCACCCGGGCGCGCTGGCGCTGCGCTCCAGCGACCCGGCCGTGCTCGCGGAGGTGCTCCGCGCCAGGAAGGTCGCCCCGCTGGTCGGCGAGCGGCTCGGTGCGGACGCCGTGCTGGTCCCGCTCGGCGAGCGCGGCCGGCTCAAGCAGGCCCTGCTGGCGCTCGGCTGGCCGGCCGACGACCGCGCCGGCTACGTCGAGGGCGCGCCGCTGCCGCTGCGGCTCAGGGACGCCCACGCCGCCAGCGGCGAGCCCTTCGGGCTCCGCCGCTACCAGCGCGAGGCGGTGGCGGCCTTCGTCGCCGCCGGGTCGGGGGTGATCGTGCTGCCGTGCGGCGCCGGCAAGACGCTCGTCGGGCTCGGCGCCATGGCCGAGGTCTCCACCCGCACGCTGGTCCTGGTCACCTCCACCCTCGCCGCGCGCCAGTGGCAGGAGGAGCTGGTCGCCCGCACCTCGCTCGCCGCCGAGCAGGTGGGCGAGTACTCGGGCGCGCGCAAGGACGTGGCCCCGGTCACCATCGCCACCTACCAGGTGCTGGTGACCAGGCGCAAGGGCGTCCACCCGCACCTCGCCCTGCTCGGCCGCCAGGACTGGGGCCTGATCGTCTACGACGAGGTCCACCTGCTGCCTGCGCCGGTGTTCCGCATGACCGCCGAGATCCAGGCCCGCCGCCGCCTTGGCCTGACCGCCACGCTGGTGCGGGAGGACGGGCGCGAGGCCGACGTCTTCAGCCTGATCGGCCCCAAGCGCTACGACGTGCCCTGGCGCGACCTGGAGGCGCAGGGCTGGGTGGCGGCCGCCGACTGCGTCGAGGTCAGGGTCGACCTGACCGACGACGAGCGCATGGCCTACGCCACCGCGGAGCCGGAGGAGCGCTACCGCCGCGCCGCCACGGTGCCCTCCAAGCTGGCCGTGGTCAGGCACCTGGCCCAAGCCCACGCGCACGACCGGGTGCTGGTCATCGGCCAGTACCTGGACCAGCTCGAGACCCTCGGCAGCGAGCTGGACGCCCCGGTGATCACCGGCCAGACACCGGTGCGCGAGCGCGAGCAGCGCTTCGCCGCCTTCCGCAACGGCGCGCTGCCTCGTCTGGTGGTCTCCAAGGTGGCCAACTTCTCCATCGACCTGCCCGAGGCGAACGTGGCCATCCAGGTCTCGGGGACCTTCGGCAGCCGCCAGGAGGAGGCCCAGCGGCTCGGCCGCATCCTGCGGCCGAAGGCCGACGGCGGCCGCGCCCGCTTCTACACGGTGGTCAGCCGCGACACCAACGACACCGAGTTCGCCCAGCGCCGCCAGCGCTTCCTCGCCGAGCAGGGCTACGCCTACCAGCTGGTCGACGCCTCCGCCCTGCTGGCGGGCAGCGTCCCCCGGTTCGGCAGCGGGGCTGGCGCGCTGCAGCCAGCTGGCTCCGTGCAGCTGCTCGACGGGGACCGGGGCGCCTGACGGCGGTGCCCGTCGGCCTCAGGGCGTCGAGTTCTGCCTGGCGATGGTGACCACCGCGCGGATCGCGGCGGGGTTGGCCAGGGCGCCCTCGCTGACCGCCTGCTCCGGGGGAACGCCGGCGAGGATGCGCTTGACCGGGACCTCGAGCTTCTTGCCGCTGAGGGTGCGCGGCACCTCCGCGATCGCGTGGATCTCGTCGGGGACGTGGCGCGGCGACAGCTCCGAGCGGATCAGCGCGCGGAGCCTGCCGGTCAGGGCCTCGTCCAGGGTGCAGCCCGGCCGCAGCACCAGGAACAGCAGCAGGCGGCCGTCACCGTCGGCGTCGCCGGCGTCGACCACCAGGCTGTCGGTGACCTCGTCGAGGCCCTCGACCACCCGGTAGAACTCGGCCGTGCCCATGCGCACGCCGCCCCGGTTCAGGGTCGAGTCCGAGCGTCCGGTGATCACGCAGGTGCCGCGCTCGGTGATCTCGATCCAGTCGCCGTGCCGCCAGACGCCGGGGTAGGTCGCGAAGTAGCTGTCGCGGTAGCGCTCGCCGTCCGGGTCGTTCCAGAAGCGCAGCGGCATGGAGGGCATCGGCTCGGTGACGACCAGCTCGCCGAGCCGTCCCAGCTGCGGCCTGCCGTGCTCGTCGAACGCCTCGACCTTGGCGCCGAGGGCGCGGCACTGCAGCTCGCCCGGGTACACGGGCAGCACGGGGGCGGAGCTGACGAAGGCGGTGCAGACGTCGGTGCCGCCACTCACGGAGCCGACCAGGACGTCGTCGCTGACGTGCCGGTACAGCCAGGCGAAGCCCTCCGGGGGCAGGGGCGAGCCGGTCGAGCCGATCGAGTGCAGCGCCGCGAGGTCGCTGTCGCGGCCGGGCTCGACGCCGGCCTTCTGGCAGGCGAGCACGTAGGCCGCGCTGGTGCCGAAGTAGGTCGTGCCGGTGGCGGCCGCGAAGCGCCACAGGGACAGCATGTCGGGATGGCCGGGGCTGCCGTCCCACAGCAGCGCCGTCGCGCCGATCAGCAGCCCGCCGACCAGGAAGTTCCACATCATCCACCCGGTGGTGGTGAACCAGAAGAAGCGGTCCTCCGCCCGCAGGTCGAGCTGCAGCGCGAGCGACTTGAGGTGCTCGAGGACGATGCCGCCGTGGCCGTGGACGATCGGCTTGGGCAGGCCGGTGGTGCCCGAGGAGTACAGGATCCACAGGGGGTGGTCGAAGGGGACCGGCTCAGGGGCGAGCTCGCCGGCCTCGCCGGCGAGCAGCTCCTCCCAGGCGAGGACCTCGCCACCGCTCGCCGCCGGCGCCTCGACCGGCGACGGCACCATCACGGTGGCGCGCAGGCTGGGAAGGCGGCGGCGGATCTCGGCGAGGGCGTCGCGCCGGTCGTGGACCTTGCCGTTGTAGCGGTAGCCGGCCACCGCCAGCAGCACGGTCGGCTCGATCTGCTGGAAGCGGTCCACCACGCTGGAGACGCCGAACTCAGGGGCACAGCTCGACCAGACCGCGCCGAGGCTGGCCGCGGCCAGCAGCGCGACCACCGTCTGCGGCACGTTGGGCAGGTAGGCGGCCACCCGGTCGCCGCGGCGGACCCCGAGGCGGCGCAGCCCCGCCGCCGCCGCGGCGACCTGCCGTGCCAGCTCGGCGTAGGTGACCGTGCCGATGCTGCCGTCCTCGCCGCCGAAGACCAGCGCCGGGTGCTGGTCGCGGCGGCGCAGCGCCACCTCGGCGTAGCTCAGCTCCGCCCCGGGGAACCAGCGGGCGCCGGGCATGCGCCGCTCGGCCAGCGCCGGCGCCGGCGCCGCCCCAGGCGCGACGCCGAAGAACTCCCAGATCGAGCTCCAGAAGGCGTCCAGCTCGGTCACCGACCAGCGCCACAGGTCGTCGTAGGCGTGGAAGTCGAGCCCGCGGTGCTCGATCAGCCAGTGCTCGTAGCGGACCAGGTTGGAGCGCAGGACCCGCTCCCTGGACGGACGCCAGAGCGGCGCCGGCTCGCTGCCCACAGTGGTCCCTCCAGTGGTTGCCGAGGCCTCCGCAGGACGCTACCACGCTGCCTGGAGATCGCCCGGGGCACGGGTCCCGTCGCGACCCGCACCCCGGACGTCCAGTGGCCGCCCTACCGGCCGGCGCCGACAAGGTGGGCGAAGACCACCAGGTTGTCGCGGTAGCTGCCGCGCGAGTGGTCGAAGCTGCCGCCGCAGGTGACCAGGCGCAGGGCCGGCACGGGCACGGGGCCGAACACGGCCTCGGTCGGGAGGCTGGCCTTGTGGTACTGGGCCTGCCCCTCGACCGCGAAGCGCAGGCGGACGCCGTCGGCCCGCTCGACCTCGACCCGGTCGCCCGGCTTCAGTTCGCGCAGCCGGTAGAAGACGGCCGGGCCAGTCTTGGAGTCGACGTGCCCGGCGATCACGGCCGGCCCCTGCTGGCCAGGCATCGTGCCGGCGGAGAACCAGCCGGCACGGGCGAAATCGCCGGGGACCTCCATGCCGCCGTCGGCGGCAAGGCCGAGCCGGTCGAGCGGCGTCGCGACCCCGATCGCGGGGATCGAGAGCCGCAGCGGCGGCGTGGGCGGTCCTGGGACGCGCACCGCCGACGGCAGGGAAGCGACCTCGAAGCCGTCGGGCTTCGGCGCCGGAGCCGGCCTGGCCGACGGCGTGACCATGCCGGAGCCGCCCGAGCGCGGCCCGGCAGGGTCCGCCGTAGCCGCCGGCACGGGCACCGGTCCGGTGGCGCCCGCGCCGGCGGCGGGATGGCCGCCGCAGCCGCCGAGCAGCGCGCCCAGGGCAAGGGCCAGCGCGGCGGCGAGCACCTGGCGGACGGGGCGGTGGCGTCGCATGGCCGGGGGGCGCCTCAGCGCCGGTGGGCGCGCGCGGCAGGAAGGCGCGCCGGGCTGACGGCGTGGCGGCTCGCCGTGACGAGCCAGCCGAGGGCGAGCAGTCCCGCGGCCAGGAGCAGGAGGTCGGGGCGTATGCCCTCCGCTCGGGCGGCGCCACCCGCCCCGGTCTTGATGCCACCGGCCGGCATCCTGCGAACGCCGGTGGCATCGGAGAAGGCGAACACCTCGCGCGGCTGGCCGCCGCCGCCGAGCAGCACCGCCGAGGACACCGTGCCCGCGCGCACGCGCAGGTTGTCGCGCAGCAGGACGCCACCGCCGCCCGAGCGCCTCGCCTCCACCCGCAGCTTGCCGACCGGCAGCGCCCGGTAGGTGCTGGGAGCGGCGAACGAGAGCTTGGGCGAGAGCACCCGTCCGTCCACGGCCACGTCGACCTTTGGCAGGTCGACCGCCGCGTCGATGAAGCGCACCCTGGCGCGTCCCGCCTCGGTGGCTTCCATGTCGTCGCTCAGCAGCACCGCGCGCAGGTTGGTCTTGGGGCCGACCGCGGCCACCGTGTAAGCGTGGCCGGCCTGCAGCCGCCCGGTCAGCCGGATGGCCGGCTTGGAGCTGGGCGACGCGCCGGCGGCGCGCACCTCGTAGCTGAAGGGGCCGGCGTTGACCTGCCAGTAGGCGGAGACGTTCTTGTAGAAGACGTTGGGGAACAGCTGGTTGCGGTTGAGGCTGACGACGTAGACGTCGACGTAGGCGGCATCCGGCGAGAAGTGCGCGATGCGGATCATGGCCTTGCCGGGCGCCGCCGCCCCCGCGCCGGTCGGTGCCAGCGCCAGCGCGGCCGCGATCACCGCGGCGGCGGCCAGCAGGCGGATGGTACCTCGCCTCACGACGACATCCCCTCCTCGATGGGCGCGCGACGGGTGCGCCCGTGCCATCACCGGGTGGTTCGGTGCGGACGCCTAAGCGGTTCGCTCGTCGGCCGACCGGGTCCTCTACGTAGTTCTACCGAGAGCGAAGCCCGTCCCATCCGTTCGGCCGGGCGCGCCGAACCATCCGGTGAAGCGTGAGCGCGCCGACGTGAGGGAGGCTGAGCGCGGTGACCGGAGGACCGGACCCGACCCCGACGGGCCACCGGCGCGTGCTGGGGAAGCGGCGCCCCGGCCGCCTGCCCGTACGCGCGGCCGGCCGCCTGCTCGGCCGCGTCCGGGTGGGCCGAGTCGCCGTCCGCGCGCTGGTGCTCGCGCTGGCCTGCGGCCTGGTGGCCGTGCCGGCGGCGTCGCTCGCGGCGCCGCGGAAGGCTGCGAACCTGGCCAAGCTGCGGGCTGACGCCGCCGCCACCCGCGCCCGGCTCGACGGCGAGCAGCTCCGCCTCGAGCAGCTCGCCGAGGAGCTCAAGGAGGCCTACGCCGGCGGCGTCGAGCTGCTCGCCCAGGCCGCCGAGCTGCAGCGCCGCCAGGCGGCCACCGACCGGGAGCTGGCCGACGCCCGTGCCAAGCTCGACGCGCGCGTGCGCGCCAGCTACATCGGCGGCCCCGCCTCCTCGTACCTATCCGCCCTGGTCACCGCGGACGACCCGGCCGAGCTCCTGCGCCGCCTGCCGCTGCAGCAGGCGGTGCTGCAGTCCGACGTCGCCCTGGTCGAGCGCGTGAAGACGGCGAAGGCCAAGGCCGACGCGGTGCGCGCGCAGCTCTCCGCCCGCCGGGTCGAGCAGGCCGGCATGGCCCAGACCCTTGCGGCCAAGCAGGCCGAGGCGCAGGCCCTCGCCGATCGGCTCGCGCGCGAGCTGCGCACCATGGACCGGCGCATGGCGCGGCTGATCGCGGCCGCGGAGCAGCGCGAGGAGGCCAACAGGCGGCTCGCCTTCAACCGCTGGGCGAGCGACGCGCAGGGCGTCGCCGGCCTGACCGCGGCCGACGGGGCGGCGCCCGCGGCGCGCAAGGCCGTGCAGGTCGCCCTCGCCCAGCTCGGCGCCCCCTACCGCTGGGGCGCGACCGGCCCGAACGAGTTCGACTGCTCCGGCCTGATGAGCTTCGCCTACAGGCTGGCCAATGCGCCGGTCCCGCGCACCTCGCGCACCCAGTACGCGGCGCTGACGCAGGCCGGCCGTGGCGTCGCCATGGGCGCGCTGCTGCCTGGCGATCTGGTGTTCTACGCCACCGACCCGGGCAACCCCGCCACCATCCACCACGTCGGTATGTACATCGGCAAGGGCCTGATGGTGCACGCGCCCCACACCGGCGACGTGGTCCGCACCGCCTCCATCTGGCGCAGCGACTACGCCGCCGCGGTCCGCCCCGCCCCGGCGAACCGCTGACCTCTAGCTCACCGGGATCGGCTTAGATAGCCCGGTCGCCGGGCAGACTAGCTAAATGGTGTGGCTGGGGCGCCCTGGACGCTCCGCCGCGACCACCAGCAGGCAACGTCTGTCCGACAGGAGAGCGTCATGCGCAATAGGGACCTGACCGAGAGCGGACGGGACCGCGCCGCGCTGGCCCGCGGGGCCGGCTTCGGCAGGTTCTCGTTCGTCAGCGTGCTCGCCGGGGTGCTGGTCGCCTACGGCGGCCTCGCCGTCCTGCTCGCGGCGGCCTACGGGACCGCCAAGGCAACCGGGCTGAACGACTTCAGCCTGGACGACCTGGCCAAGCTCAGCCTCGCCGGAGCGGTCGTGATCGTGGCGGCGACGCTGATCTCCTACGCGTTCGGCGGCTACGTGGCCGGCCGCATGGCCCGCCGCGCCGGATTGCTCAACGGCCTGGCGGTGTTCGTGCTCGCGGTGCTGCTGGTCGCGGCGCTCGGCGCGCTGCTGGCGATCCGCGACGGCAGCGACCAGGTCGCCGCCAGCCTGCGCGACGCGGGCATCCCGACCAACTTCGACGGCTGGAGCCAGGTCAGCTCCCTGGCTGGCCTCGGATCCCTGCTCGCCATGCTGGTCGGCGCGGTGCTCGGCGGCAAGATGGGCGAGCGCTGGCACAGCAAGCTGACCCGCAGGGCGGCTGCGGCCCTGAGCGAGCGCGAGCCGGCCGAGCCCGAGGCGCTGCCCGCGGAGGAGCCGCTGGCCAGGCTCCGGACCGAGCGGGCGCGCGACGCCGTGGCCGCGAGGAGCGTGTCCGGCGCGCCGGCGGCACCGGCCGCCGGCGGCGGCGTGGCCACCGCCGAGCGCCCCGGCGACCGGGACGCGGGCGGCCGCCACCTGCGCGGGCCCGCCGGCAGCGGGGACGTCACCGTCGAGGGGCCGAGGCCGGGGGACCGCGAAGGTCGCTGAGCGCGCGGCGAAGAGGCGTGCGGCCACCGCTGGTGCCGGCGCCACCCGAGCTGCCGGCACCACCTGACGTGCCCGACGCCCCCGACGTCCCCGAGCCGCCGGAGGTGCCGCCACCACCCGAGGTCCCGGGACCGCCGGCGGTCCCAGGACCGCCGGCGCTGCGCCCTACGGGTGGTGCGCGGTCACGGCCCCGTGGTCGCGGCCCGCGTACACCGCCCCGTTGGCCACCACGACCGACAGGTAGCCGCTCGTGCTCCTGCCCGGGGTGCCGGAGTCCGACCAGAGCTGGGTGCCCGTGGCCGGGTCGCGGGCCACCAGCACGCCGCCGCTCCTGCCGTGGTAGAGGACCCCGTTGGCGAGCACCGGATCGGTGAACCCGGAAGCGCTGGTGACGGTCCAGACGGTGGCGCCGGTCGCGGCGTCCAGGGCCTGCAGCCCGGCTTCGCTGACGACGTAGACGATCCCGTTGGCGACCGCCGGTGCCGAGGGCGTGAGCCTGCCGCTGAGGGTCCAGACGGTGGCGCCGCTGGTGGCGTTGAACGCGTGCAGGGTGCCGTCGCACCAGCCGGCCACGTATACGGTCCCGTCGGCGACCGCCGGCGCGGACGGCGCCGAAGGGTTGACGCAGAAGACCGGGCCGCCGCCGGACGGCTGCGGCCCGAAGACCGCGGTCCACAAGCTGGCGCCGGTGCCGGCGTCCAGGGCGTACACCTTCAGGTCGGCCGCAACCACGTAGACCACGCCGTCGACGACCGTCGGCGAATCGGACACCGAGCCGCCGGTGCTGGCGGTCCAGCGCCTCGCGCCGGTGGCCGCGTCCAGCGCGTACACCCCGCCACCGGTGCCGACGTACACCGTCCCGCCGGTGACCGTGGGCGCGCCCCGGACCGGGCTGGTGGTGGCGGTCCAGCGGGTGGCGCCGGTCGCGGCGTCCAGGGCGCGCACGGTGCCGCTGGAGGAGCCGACGAAGACCGTCCTGCCCACGGCGGCCGGCCCGGAGACGGTGCCGCCGACGGTGGCGGTCCAGCGGCTGGCGCCGGTGACCGCGTCGAGCGCGTACGCGCTGCCGTTGGAGGAGCCGGCGTAGACCGTCCCGCCCGCCACCACCGGGGCGGAGACGGTGCCGCCGATGCTGCTGGTCCACGCCTGGCCCAATTCGCGGACCGTCGTGGGGGAGAGGACCGCCTCGCTCGGGTTCGTCCCCAGGTGCGCCGGTCCGCTGCGGTACTGGGACCAGTCGGCCGCGCCGGGCGTCTGCGCCGGCGTGTAGTAGCCGCGCAGGCGCACCAGCACCCTGGTCGCGGCGGTGCTGACGACCGAGACCTGGCCACTGGCCGAGGTCGGGACGACCTCGAACGCGGCGGTGCTGCGGCCCTGCGGGTAGTCGATGGTGGAGTTGCCCGACGGCCGCGGACCCGCGGGGTAGACCTGCAGCCAGCCGGCAGCGGCCGGCTGGACGGCGACCACCGCGAGCGCCACCGCCGAGACGTTGCCCGCCGCCGGGATCCCGTTGGCGCCGGTGACCGTGAAGGTGCTCGATCCCCCCGCGGGGACGGAGACGGCATTGACCACCGTGACAGGGAACACCGGGACGAACTGGCCGGCGGCGGGAGCCGCGACGGCGGCGGGAGCCGATGACACCAGCAGCGCCGCGACCGCGCCCAGCAGCACGGCGAGGACCGCCACCGCCCGCAGCCGCGGCCGGTATGACTCGATCGTTCCCTGCTGCCCGCTCGTGGACATCCGTGTCCCCCGCTTCCTATCCACACGACGTCGCGCCGGCTCGCGCCCTGGCGGGCGGACGGTACCGGGGCACGGGTGGCCGCGGGTAACAGATAGTTAAAAGCCCGCTAACAAGTACTAATTGTGCTTAGTACTCCAACCGGAGATCGTGACCTGGCTGATCAGGGAGCGACCGAGCCGGCCAGCGGGCAGGGCGGCCAGCGGTGATGATCCCGGTGGTCAGCCACCGCGGGACCGGCCGATGGCAGGGTCAGCCGGCTCGTCGCTGCGCCGCTGATCTGGTCTCCACGGCCAACCGGCACCAGCGACCCCGGCTCCGGCGCGGTTTCTTGTGATTCGACCGCCCTCCTGTGTAGCTCCTGGGTCCGGATCTCGATGCGTCGGGCACACCGTGGCGCTCAGGCGCGCTGACGTTCGTCCCGCTGCCGGGCCAGCTCCGCAACCGCGCTCGGGAGGGTCGTCTCGAAGTCGATCAGCTTCACCCAGGTCGGGGTCACGACGATCCGGACCATGCCGTCGTAGAGCGAACGCACGTCGGCCTCCCACTCGACCCGTTGCTCGGGCGTCATCGTGTAGGTGCCGTTCATCTCAAGGTACTCGTCCGGGATGCCCTCGACGACGTCCAGCTCGGCCCGACCGCGGATCAGCAGGATCTTCGGCGGATGCACCTCGGTGTCGATCGTCAGGGCGACCGCCGGGTTGTGGCGCAGGGCCGGGACCTTCGCGGCGTTCTTCGCCGTGCACATGACGATCTCCGAGCCGTTCCAGACGAACCCGATCGGGATAGAGCGAGGCGTGCCGTCCTTGGCGACGTAGGCCAGGCGGGTCAGGTCGCGGGCCAGGAGTTCCTGGCTGATCGGGCGGCTCAGGACCTCGGTGATTTGGCTCGGCTGCACGGTCAGACGCCCTCCCAGCTGTCGTTCATCAGTACCGCCCCAGCTTATTAGGCGTCGGCCTTGGTGGTGCCGGGCGGCCCGGCCAGAACCGTGGGGACGTACTCCAGCAGCTGCAGCCGACCGTCGAAGGTGCGGCTGGCAACCATGTCCAAGGCGACGTCGGGGTACCCGTCATAGATCCGGTCCCGACCGCTGCTTCCGGTGATGACCGGGAAGACGACCACGCGGAAACGGTCCACGAGACCGGCTTTCAGCAGCGAGCGGCACAGTGTGAGGCTGCCCAAGGTGCGCATGGACTTGATGCCTTGGTCCTTCATCTCCCGCACGGCCTCGACCGGGTCCTGGGTGACCAGTTGGGTGTTCGCCCACGACAGCGGCTCGGTCAAGGTGGTCGAAAAGACGACCTTCGGCAGGCCCGCCAGGGTATCGGTACCCGGCTCACCGTCGGTGGCCAACCCGGACATGACCCGATAGGTGTTTGCGCCCATCAGGACCGTGTAGTCCGCTTCCGGGTCGTCTTCCAACCAGGCGAGGTACTCGGGCCCTTCCAGGCCCCACCAGCCGGGCCAGCCCTCGGCGGCCCCGTATCCATCAAGCGAGGTGATGAAGTCGATGACCAGTTCTGGCATCTGCGATCCCTTCACGTGAATTGGCGAGTGGCTATCCGCCGCCAACAACTCGCGACGCAGTGCTCCCAGGACCCTACCGCGACGCCACCGACTGCGCCGAGGAGCGCGCCCGTCACGTCGACCACTCGTCCAGCATCCCAGAGAGGCCGCCCGGTTCTCGTGGTGATGCGCTGCGCTCGTGAGGACCTTCCTTCCTCGGTAACGTTCGAAGGTCAGTGACGACGAAGCAAACCAACGCGACGTGCGAGGTCCATGGGCGGGCTCGGCGAGGCCTCGATCCAGGACGCTGCCAGGCGGGTCATGCCATGCCCTCTCCCCACCATCGCCCGGTTGACCGTCACCGGCGCTGTCGGCATCCGGATTAGGACTCCAACCAGTGATCGTGATCTTCATGGTTGCCGAGCCGCCTGTCGTCGGTAGTGGCAGGCGCGAGCACGGGCTTGCCGGCGGCGTCGCCACCACGACCAACGCAACCGGTGGCCAGCATCACCGGCGGGGACGGCGACCAAGGCGGCAAACAGGTGCTGGATCTCGTTGCAGGTCAACGGGATGAGCCCCAATGGCGGCGGGTGGCGGGCGTGCTCGGTGACCGCGGCCACCACCAGGAACGCGTACGCCAACATGGCCAGGGTCACCCACCGGTACCAGCTGCGCCAGCGGCGGACCTGGTGCTGGTCCAGGCCGCACAGCCCCTTGCCGGCCTGGAATGCCTCCTCTACCCGCCAGCGGGCCCCGGCCACCCGGACCAGGGCGACCAGCGGCCGGCCGGCCGGGCCGGCGCACAGGTAGTAGGCCAGCTCCCCGGTGCGTGGGTTGCGGCGCACCAGCAGCCAGCGGCCCCACCCGGTGGGCGCGCCCGTGCTGGCCAGCGGCAGGTGGGCCCACGCATACCAGCGGCGGCCCTTGGCACCATGGCCGGCGCTGAGGCGCAGCCAGCACCAGGAGGGGATCTGCTCAGCCAGCCGCGCCGCCGACGTCGACGGTCCACATGGCGCTGGCGATGGCAGCGGCTCGGTGGCCTTGACCGCCAGCACGTAGGGCAGCTGGCGGGTCTCCAACCAGCCGCGCAGCGCCGGGCTGTTGCCGTAGACCTCATCGGCGGTCACCCAGCCGGCCGGCACCCCGGCCTCCAGCGCGCGTTGCAGCATCACCCTGGCCAGCTCGGGCTTGGTGGCGAAGCCGACCTGGTCGGGGATGCCGGCGGCCCGGCAGCGCGCCGGGTCGGCAAGCCAGCCTTGGGGCAGGTACAGCTCGCGGTCGATCACCCCATGCCCAGCGTCAGCTGCGTAGGCCAGGTAGACGGCGACCTGGGCGTTGTCGACCTTGCCGGCGGTGCCGGTGTACTGGCGAGCCACCCCGACAGTGTGGCGGCCCTTCTTGAGATCGCCGGTCTCGTCGACCACCAGCACCCCGGCGGGGTCAGCCAGGTGCTCGAGCAGGTAGTCCCGGACGTCGTCGCGGACGGCGTCGTGGTCCCACACCGCCCCGGCCAGCAGGTGCTGCATGCCGTCGGGGCTGGCGTCGCCGGCGTGCTCGGCGATCGTCCAGCAGTTCTTGCGGGGGAGGTCGGCCAGCAGCCCGAGCACGAAGGCCTTGGCACGCCGTCTCGGTTCTACCCTGGCAAACCGGCCGGCGACCCGGCCCAGCAGCTCATCCAGCCCCGCCTGCCAACTGGTAGGGGTTACGCTGTGGCCTGCGGCCATCGTGTGATCTTCGGTTGTCCACATGCCACCGGATCATCACCGCTGGCCGCCCTGGTCTGCCGGCCGGCTCAACCGCGTCCTGAGCCGCCCTGACCAGCAAGATCACGAACTCCGGTTGGAGTATTAGGACGCCATGGCGGCGTCGGCGGCCACCTCGGCGACGGTGATCTCGCCGTCGCTCGCCTCGCTGGCGACCAGCGCGTCGACCCGCTCGCGGTCGAGCTCGAGCCGCAGCACGTCGTAGCAGCCGTACAGCTCGCCCATCATGGTGGCGATCTCGCCGAACAGCGGCAGCAGCGTGCCCTGGTGCTCCCTGAAGTGGTGCGCGTACGCGCTCACCTGTGCCGCCGCCGACTGCGACGGCCCCCCCACCTTGAGCTCGACCACCACCAGCCGCTCGCGCTCGATGTCGACCGCGACCAGGTCGGCGAAGTCCTGCCGCTTCTTGCCGTTGGGTCGCTCGACGCGCCACTGGCTGTAGAGGAAGCGCAGGGCCGGCGAGAAGGGCTTGGGCAGGCGCAGCGCGGTGGCCTGGGCATGGCGGATCAGCCGCGCCTCGAAGCGGTGCTCGCGCGACGGCTTGGCCTGCTCCTCGCGGGCCTTGCGCAGGTGCTCGACGCGCTCGGGCATGGTCGGGACGAGCTGCTCTGCGGTGGTGCCGCGCTTGATCAGCGAGCCTGGCTCGACTGGGATGCGGGGCTTGGGAGATTCGGGGTGCAGGTCCACCACGCGCACGCCCGGCTCGAGCGGGCGGAAGTAGGCCCCGCCGATCTCCGGCACCGCCTCGAACAGCTCGCGGATCTCCGCGAACTCCGGGGTCAGCATGTAGGCGACCGACTCCTGGTGGCTGCCACGCCCATCGTCGCCTCGCACTGGCGTCTACCTCCCAACGGGCGTTCGCCGAAGCTCGCGCTGGACCGACGAAGGCGGGGATCTGGTCGTCGGCGGCAATCGTATCCAGCAAGCACCGGCCGAGAAAAATTCAAACGCTCGGTGGCCCTTCGCCGCTTTGTGCGCTGGCTTCCCTCGTCGCTCCTTCGTCGCCTGCGGCTCCTCCGTCGCTCCTCAGTCCAGCCAGCGCGCGGCTACGGGCCACCTCGCTAGTGCCAGCCGGCGCGCGGCACTGGCCCACCTCGCTTACAGTGAGGCGATGGACTATCCCCAGGCCCGCCGCCTCGACCTGGTCGAGCAGGTCCACGGCACCGAGGTCGCCGACCCCTACCGCTGGCTCGAGGACCCGGGCTCGGCGGAGACGGCGGCCTGGAGCGCGACCCAGGACGAGCTGGCGCGCCGCCTGCTGGACGGGCTCCCCGGGCGCGAGGGCCTGCGCGCCCGCCTCGGCGAGCTGCTCGCCGCCGGCCTGGCCAGCGTCCCAGAGGTGCGCGGCCGGCGCGCCTTCTTCACCCGCCGCGGCCCTGGCCAGGAGCACGCCGTCCTGCTGGTGCGTGAGGGCGACACCGAGCGCGTGCTGATCGACCCGAGCACGCTGAGCGACGACGACACCGTCACCCTCGACGGCTGGGTCCCCTCGGTCGAGGGCGACCGCCTCGCCTACTGGCTCAGCCAGGGCGGCGACGAGGAGGCGTCGCTCTCGGTGATGGACGTGGCCAGTGGCGAGGTGATCGACGGTCCGATCGACCGCACGCGCTACTGCCCGCTCGCCTGGCTGCCCGGTGGTGAGCGCTTCTGCTACGGCCGCCGCCTGCCTCCCGACGCCGTCCCGCAGGACGAGGACCGCTTCCACCGCCGCCTGTGGCTGCACCGGATCGGCGACGATCCCGACGGCGACGAGCTGGTCTTCGGCGAGGGCCGCGACAAGACCGAGTACCACTCGGTCGAGATCTCCCACGAGGGCCGCTGGCTGGTGATCGGCGCCGCGCTCGGCACCGCGCCGCGCAACGACCTCTACGTCGCCGACCTGGCCGGCGACCTGGTGCTGCGCCCGGTGCAGGAGGGCCTCGACGCCAGCACCTACGGACAGGTCGCCCACGACGGCCGCTTGTACCTCCGCACCAACCTTGGCGCGGCCCGCTTCCGCGTGGTGGTCGCCGACCCGGCCCGCCCCGAGCCGCTCGGCTGGCGCGACCTGGTGCCCGAGGGCGAGACGGTGATCGAGGACTTCGCCGTCACCGGCGACGCGCTGCTGGTCGCGGGGACCAGGCACGCGGTCGGCCGGGTGTCGGTGCACGACCTGGCCGACGGCGCCGTCCGGGCCGAGGTGGAGCTGCCCGGCCTCGGCTCGGTGCGGGGCGTCACCGCCCGGCCCGACGGCGGCGACGAGGCCTGGATCGGCTGGACCGACTTCACCACCCCGCCGCGCGTCTACCGCTACGCGGTCGGCAGCGGCACGCTCGAGCTGTGGATGGACGCGCCCGGGCGGGTCGAGGCCAAGGGCGTGGTCGCCCGCCAGGAGTCGTACCGCTCGGCCGACGGCACCGAGGTGCGCATGTTCGTCCTGCACCGCGAGGGCCTGGCGGCCGACGGCGGGCGGCCGACGATCCTCTACGGCTACGGCGGCTTCAACATCGCCCTCACCCCGGAGTACAGCGCCAGCATCCTCGCCTGGGTGGAGCGCGGCGGCGTCTACGCGATCGCCAACCTGCGCGGCGGCAGCGAGGAGGGCGAGGCCTGGCACCGGGCCGGCGGCGCGGCGCCTGGTGGAGCTGGGCTGGACCTCGCCGCGGCGGCTCGGCATCGCCGGCGGCTCCAACGGCGGCCTGCTGGTGGGCGCCGCCCTGACCCAGCACCCGGAGCTGTTCGCGGCGGTGGCGTGCAGCGCGCCGCTGCTGGACATGGTCCGCTACGAGCGCTTCGGCCTCGGCGAGACCTGGAACGACGAGTACGGGCGCGCCGGCGACCCGACCGAGTTCGGCTGGCTCTATGCCTACTCGCCGTACCACCACGTCACCATGGGCAGCGACTACCCGGCGGTGCTGTTCAGCGTGTTCGAGTCCGACACGAGGGTCGACCCGCTCCACGCCCGCAAGCTCTGCGCCGCCCTGCAGTGGGCGACCACCTCGTCCCGGCCGGTGATCCTGCGGCGCGAGGTCCGGGTGGGGCACGGTGCCCGCTCGGTCAGCCGCACCGTCGACCTGGCGGTCGACACCTTGAGCTTCCTGGCGGCTCAGCTCGGTCTCGAGCGCGACTGAGGCGGCGCGCCGGAATCACCCCTTCCAATTTTCGGTGATTAGTCCAAATATAGCCGAGTGTTCGATTCCAGCGTCGTCGCCCCTCTCCTTCGCCGCAGCGTCCCCGCACCCGGACGCAGGTCTGGCCATGGCGGCCGTCGGACCCCGTGCGTCCACGGTGCGCGGCGCTCATCCGGTCGCGCGCAGACCGTGCGCGCCTGCAGCGTGCAGAAAGGCAGCCGCCATGAGGTATCGCCAGCTCGGTCGGTCCGGCCTCACCGTCTCCGTCGTCGGCCTGGGAGGCAACAACTTCGGCTCACGCTGCGACGCCACCCAGACCCGGGCGGTGGTCGCCGCGGCGCTCGACGCCGGCATCACCCTGTTCGACACCGCCGACGTATACGGTCACCGTGGCGGCTCGGAGACGCTCCTCGGCCAGGCGCTCGCCAAGCACCGCGACGAGGTGGTGGTGGCCACCAAGTTCGGCATGGACATGGGCGGCCCGCCCCACGAGGCGCGCGCCTCCCGCCGCCACATCCGGCGCGCGGTCGAGGGGAGCCTGCGCCGGCTCGGCTTCGACCACCTCGACCTCTACCAGCAGCACGCCCCCGACCGCCGCACACCGGTCGAGGAGACCCTCGCCGCCCTCGACGAGCTGGTCGGCGAGGGCAAGGTGCGCTACGTCGGCTCCTGCAACTTCGCCGCCTGGCAGATCGTGGAGGCCGACTGGGTCGCCCGCAGCCAGCACCACCCCCCGTTCGTCTCCGCCCAGAACCACTACAACCTGCTGGAACGCGACCTGGAGGAGGAGGTGGTGCCCGCCTGCCAGCGCTACGGCATCGGCGTGTTGCCGTTCTACCCGCTGGCCAGCGGCCTGCTCACCGGGAAGTACAAGCGCGGCGAGCCGCCACCGCCACGCAGCCGCCTGGCGGAGCGCGGGATCACGCCCGACGACGAGAGCTTCGACCGCATCGGGGCACTGGAGAAGTACGCCGTGCAGCGCGGCCTCGCCCTGCTCGAGGTGGCCGTCGGCGGCCTCGTCGCCCAGCCGGGGGTCGCCTCGGTGATCGCCGGCGCCACCCGGCCCGACCAGGTGCGCGCGAACGTCACCGCCGCACTCTGGGAGCCGACCCCTGAGGACCTCGACGAGCTGGCCGCCATGTACCCGCGCCGCCCCCAGGGCAAGCAGATCTGACGGCCTACCGCTTGGCGAGCGTTCGCCGGGACCAGGGGGTCGAGGGCTGAGCGGATGGTGGCCTTCTGCCCTCCACCTGCCCGCTCATTTCGGCCGCTCGCCCGAGGCCAGCGCCGCCGCCACGTCGGGGTGGATCTCGATCGCCTCGTCGAGCCGGGTCAGCGCGAAGATCTCGCGGTAGTGGGCGCCGAGGCCGGCGGCGAGCAGCCGTCGGTGCTGCCGGTTCGCCCTGACCAGCAGCGCGACCAGCAGGCCGATGCCGCCGCTGTTCATGTACCGGAGCGCGCCGAAGTCGAGCACGACGGCCCGAGGATCCCCCTCGACGGCGCGCGCGTACGCGTCCATCAGCCCCTGCTCACTGGCGGCGGTGACCTCCCCGGCGAGCTCGATCACGCTGGCCATCGGGCTCGCCTTGCGGACCTTGGGTGTCGCGATCGCCTGGGCGCTCATCCGCTGCCTCCTCGCTCGACGGCCTCGGCGACCGCGGTCGCCGGTCGACCCCGCCGGATCGGGATCGAGCGGGCTTCCGCGGTCGCCTCGGCCAGCCGGCCCGGCTCGGCCGGACGGCCGGCATCGACGCCGGCGGCCGACCGCTCCAGGGCGACCAGGGTGATGTCGTCCTCCTGCTCCCAGTCCGGCCCGGTGAACTGGTGCAGCTCGTCGAGGAGCAGGCGGATCAGCGCCTCGCCGTCCAGCTGCCTGGCGGCGAGGGCGGCGATCCGGCCGGCGCCGAACATCTCGCGGCCGGGGCCGTGCGCCTCGGTGAGGCCGTCGGAGTGGAACAGCAGGCTGCCGCCGCGCGGGACCAGGGTGACCTGCTCCTGGTAGCGCATGTTCGGCATGAGCCCGAGCGGCATCCCGGTGGCGCGCAGCTCGGCCACCTCCGCACCGCTGCGCAGCAGCGGCAGGTCCTGGCCGGCGTTGGCCCAGCGCAGCCGGCCGGTGGTCGGGTCGAGCACCGCGTACACGCAGGTGACGAACATGGTCGTCAGGGTCTCGGCGAGCAGCACGTAGGAGGTGACGATGCCGAGCATGACCCGCCGGCGCCACAGCATCCTGGCGTAGCGAACGGCCGCGAGCGCGTACAGCGCGATGCCGACCACGGCGAGGCCGTGGACCAGCTGGTGGCTGGCGTCCTCGGCCATCGGAGCGTCGAAGGGCGGCAGCGCCAGCAGGGACAGCGCCGCCCAGACGGCCATCACCAGGGCGAGACCGCCGCGCAGCAGCCACTGGCGGCGCAGGACGGCCGCGGCCCTCGCGGGGGTCAGGTCGGTCGAGGAGGCGAACGCGAACCAGGCGCCGAGGAACAGCCCGAACGGGGTCGCCACGGTGAAGCCGGTGTTGCCGCCGGGCAGCAGCACCGCCGGGGTGGCCAGCGCGTGCAGCAGCAGGAAGCCGGCGGCGCTGAGGAAGGCGAGCGAGACCAGCAGCAGCCGCGCGTCGCCGCGGCGCCGGGCGGCCTCGCTGACCCAGACGCCGAGGACGACGCTCACCAGCGCGGTCACGGCCACGATCCAGACGTGGCCGGCGTGGTGCTCCCAGCGGGCGTCGAGGCGCGGGTTGGCGCGCAGCAGCCACAGCCCGAGCAGCGGGAGCACGAGCTGCGCGAGCCACACGGGCGCGCGCAGACGTGTGGCGGCGCGTGCCGTCACCCTGACCTCTTTCCCCTCCGACTCGGCCCGTGGCAGGGCACGATGACGCCGGGCGGCCATGGCGAGGGCCGTGGCGGACGCGGCGCCCTACCACGGCCCTTCGGCCTGCCTCCCGGCTGCGCCATGGTCGGGGGCCGCGCTTGAGGTTCGGTTGGGAACCGCTTGGGAACCGCGGAGTGACGATGATCGGGCGGTGCGTGGAGCGGTCGGCGCCCCGGCGGCTCAGGCGGGCGCGAAGCGCTCGCCGAGACCGCCGGGTGCCTGCCGGTCGCGGGCGCGCGCCGCGACCTGGGCCATGCCGAGCGGTCCGGCGTCGGCCAGGCAGGCCTCCAGCAGCGCGGCGGCGCGCTCGCGCTCGCCGGCCACGCCGCCGTCGAGCAGCAGCTCGGCGAGGTGCAGGCGGGTGCGGGCGAGGAGCGCGCGGGCGCCCATGCGGTCGTGCGTGACCAGGGCGGTCTCCAGGTGCCCGCGGGCCTCCCCCGGCCGGCCCATGGTGGTGGCAAGGCGGCCGAGCCAGTGGTCGACGGCGCCGAGGAACAGCAGGCCCGTGTTGGTGACCACCACCCGTCCGGCGAACGGCGCCAGCTTCTGGTAGAGCACGCCGGCGGCGTCGCCGTCGCCGAGCAGCGCGACCGCCTCGGCGAGCGCCACCGGGGTCGCCTGGTCGGGCGTGAGCGGGAAGGGGCCGTTGTCGCCGTAGCCGAGCACGCCGTCGGCGCCGAGATGGGCGAGCAGCGCCGCGGCCTCGGCGTCGCGGCCCGACGAGGCGAGCAGCAGCAACAGCGCGCCCTGCCACAGGTAGGTCTGCGGGTGGTCGGCGGCCCAGCGCCGCACCTGCGGCTCCAGCTCCGCCATGCGCCCCTGCTCGTGCCGGATGAAGGCGAGCTGGGCGGTGTGGGCGGGCACGGCGCCCGCCGGGTTGCCGCGGCGGTGGCGCTCGAAGGCCTCGCCCGCCAGGCGCTCGGCCTCGCCGAGGCGCCCGGAGAGCAGCGCCCACATGCTGCGCAGCCAGCGCAGGTGCACCAGGAACAGCGGCTGCTGCAGCGCCTCGGCGGCGCGCGCGAAGCTGGCCAGCTGCGCCCGTGCGCCGGCGGCGTCGCCCTGTTGCAGCAGCAGGATCACCCGGTACTGGCGGCCGAGCGTCGCCTGCTCGGGCAGCCCTGACGCCTCGGCCATGGCGACCAGCTCGTCGGCGTGGGTGAGGCGCTCGTCGGAGCCGGCCACCGGCCAGGTGATCAACTGGGCGGTGAGCGCGTCGGCCAGGGCACGCGGGTCGCGCAGCCGCCTGGCCATGCCGAGGGACTGCTCGCTCAGCGTGCTGAGCTCGTCCTCGGTGTGGAAGTTGACCGCGAGCTGCGCGAGCACGCTGGCCTTGAGGGAGGAGTCGCCCGCGCCGAGCGCCGCCCGGGCACCGTCGAGCAGCCGCACCGACGGCTCGTCGGGCTGCCACAGGTCCAGCCACGAGGCCCAGAGGTTGCCGCTGTTGAAGCCGAGCGCCGCCCGCGCCATCCAGGTCGCCTCGCCCAGCTCCCTGGCCAGCGCGAAGGCCGGCTCGAGGGCGGCCCTCGCGGCGCCGATCTCCCCGGAGCGGCGGCGCGCGTCGCCGAGGCCGAGCAGCAGCTCGCAGCGGACCCGCGGCTGCGGCTGGGCGTCGCGGTCGAGCGCGGCCAGCGCCCGCGCGTAGTGGCCGGCGGCGTCCTCGTAGGCGAGCCGCGCGCTGGCCTGCTCGGCGGCGAGGCGGGCGTAGCCGACCCCCTTTGCGGCGACGCCGTCTGGGTCGCCCCGTCCCGGCGGCGCCAACGCCGCCGCCTGGCCGAAGTGGTGGGCGAGCTCGGCGGCGGCCTCGCCGGCGCGCTCGGCGAGGACGGCCTCGAGCGCCGCGGCGTAGGCGGCGTGCAGGCGCGCCCTGCGGACCGTGGAGGTCCCGGCGTAGACCGCCTCGCGGACCAGGTCGTGGGCGAAGCGCCAGCCACCGCGCCGCTCCGGGTCCTCGACCACCATGCGGGCGGCGAGCGCGGCCTCGACCAGCTCGAGCACGCGCTCGCCGGGCAGGCCGGTGACCACCGCGAGGGTGTCGACCTCGAAGACGTCGGGGGCGAGCGCGGCGACCGTCAGCACCTCGGCGGCCTCGCCGGGAAGCCGGGCCAGCCGCTCGCCGACCACCTCGCGGACGGTCGCAGGCACCTCGCTGCTGGCCGCCTCGGCCAGCCCGCCCTCCACTACGAGCAGCCGGGCCAGCTCGCCGAGCAGGAACGGGTTCCCCCCGGTGCGGCGGTGGAGCCGTGCGCTGAGCCGGTCGGGCACCGCCGCGCCGGTCGCGCCGGCCAGCAGGGCTGCCACCTCCGCCTCGCTGAGGCCGCCGAGGACGATGCGCCCGGCCACCGGCTCGCGCGCCAGCCGCGCAAGGGTCTCGGTGAGCGGGTGGCCGGCGCGCACCTCGCCGTCCCGATAGGTGGCCAGCAGCAGCGCCGGGACCCGGCCGAGGCCGCCGGCCACGAAGGCGAGCAGCCGCAGGGACGGCAGGTCGGCCCAGTGGAGGTCGTCGAGCACCAGCAGCAGCGGCCGGCGGGCGGCCACCCTGCCGAGGAAGCGGGCGACCGCGTCGTAGGCGCGGAAGCGCGCCGCCTCGCCATCCAGCAGGGCGGGCGGGGCCGTGGCGGCGACGCGGTCGCCCAGCTCGGGGGCGACCTGGGCGACGTAGGCGGCGCCGGGGCCGAGGGCCTGCCGCAGCTCGCCGTCGTCGAGCTGCTCGGCCACGCTGCGCACGACCTGCAGCCAGGGCCAGAAGGGCGGCGCTCCTTCCAGCTCGTAGCAGGCACCCCGGTGGACCTGGACGCCCCGCGCCGCCGCCCGTGCCGCCAGCTCCTCGGCCAGCCGCGTCTTGCCGATCCCCGCGTCGCCGCCGACCAGCATCAGCCGCCCGTCACCCCGCGTGGCCGTCTCCAGCGCCTGCGTGAGCGCCAACAGCTCGGCGTCGCGCCCGACCAGCGCGGCGGCCTCCGGCGGGGCGCCCGCCGCCGGCCACACCGCCGCCGCGTGACCGTCGTGCCGCTCCGCGGCGGGACGGCGCGACCGACCGGGTTGCGCCTGCCCGCCCGCCGACGCCTGACCAGCCACCGGCGCCTGGCCGAGGCGATGGCCTGGCGCCGACCGCCCGCGACCGGTGGCGCCGGGCTGGCCGTGCGCATCGCCGGAGCTGCCACGCTTGCCGTCGGAATTGCCACGGGTGCCGCCCGTCGGACCGCGCGTGGCGCCGGCCTGGCCGTGGCTGCCGGCCGCGGCTGCCCGTGCCCTGCCCGGCGGTTGCCAGTCCAGCGTCGGCGACTGCAGCAGGATCTCCTCCTGCAGGCGCCGCAGGGCCGGTCCCGGCTCGATCCCCAGCTCCTCGACCAGCAGGTCCCGGCCGTCGCGGTAGGCGCGCAGCGCGTCGGCCTGGCGTCCCGACCGGTACAGGGCGAGCATCAGCTGGCTGCGGAGCCGCTCGCGCAGCGGGTTGGTGGCCAGCAGCCGTTCGAGGTCGGGGACCACCTCGGCGTGCCTGCCGGCGGCGAGCCTCGCCTCGACCTGGTCCTCGGCGGTGGCCAGGCGCAGCTCGCCCAGCCGTGCGACCTCGCCCTGGGCGAACGGCTCGAAGGCCACGTCGGCGAGGGCGTCGCCACGCCACAGCGCCAGCGCCTCCCCGAGCATCGTCTCGGCCGCCACCGGGTCGGAAGGCAGGACGGCGCGGCCGTCGCGGGCCAGGCGCTCGAAGCGAGTGGCGTCCAGGTCGTCGGGGCCCACCCGTAGCACGTACCCGGGGGGCTGCCAGGCGAGCACCGCGGAGGTCGCTCCCGGCGCCCGCTCGGGTTCGACCACCCGGCGCAGCATCGAGACGTAGGAGCGCAGCGTGACCGTCGCCCGGGGCGGCGGGCGGCCGCCCCAGAGCTCCTCGATCAGCCGGTCGACCGAGACCACCCGGTTGGCGTCGAGGAGCAGCAGCACGAGGAGGGCGCGCAGCTTGGCGCCGGCGACGCGGAGCGGCCCAGCATCCCCGATCACCTCGAGCGGCCCAAGGATCCCGTACCGCATCGACCCATCCCCCGTGGCGCCGCCGGCTCGCGGCCCCGAAACCTAGCCTGCGCCAGGTCGCCGCTGCCGTGTCGGCGCCCCTGGCCCTGTTGGCGACCTCGGTGACGCCAGCGTCGATTCAAACCGATTCCGCTGGATTCGAAAACCTGAATGACCGAATCACCCACTGCTGCCGGCTTCCCGCCGCCATCGTGCCCGCTCCGACCGCTGTGGAAAGCGCTTTGATCCAGTTTCCACCCGGTTGCTTCCATCCTCCTGTGTTCGAGCTTGGTTGGGAGTCGGATCGACTGGGAGGCGCGGGGTGCGGGAGACGATCGCCGTGACGCCGGACGCGGTCAGGGCGGTGGCCGGGGACGTCCGCCGCCTGGCGAGCGAGCTGCGCGGGGCCACCGCCCATGCCGGTGCCGGCGCCTGCCGGGTCTCCGGCGCCCTCGCCGGCAGGAGTGCCCAGTTCGACGCCATGTGGCTCGCCTGGTCGACAGCGCTCGACCAGGTCGCCTCCGCGCTGGAGGCTCATGCCCGCACGCTGGACGCCGCCGCGGACGACTACGGCGTGACCGACGCCGGCGCCGTCGCCGACCTGCCAGCGGGGCCCTGAGTGCTGCCGGATCCCGGAGTGCTCTGGGCGGGTTCCCGCGGCTTCGCCGCGCTCGCCGAGCGCTGCGGTGCGCTCGCCGCCGAGCTGCGCCATGGCGGGCAGGCGCTGTGCCAGGGCCCGGGCGGCTGGGTCGGCGTGGCGGCCGAGGCCGCCACGCGCCGCGTCGGCCACCTGGCCGCCGCCGTGGAGCTGGTGGCGGTGGCCAGCTCGGACGCTGCCGCCGTCCTGGTGGTGCTCGCCGCGGCGCTCCAGGACGCAGCGCTGGCGACCCAGGAGGCCGAGCGGCTGGCCGCCGCGGCCGGCTGGGAGCTCACACCGGCCGGCCCGCCGACCACGGCGGTCGCGGCCGTGGACGCGGTCACCGCGTCCCGGGTGGCGGGGCTGAGCCGTCGGGCCGCCGAGCGGGGCGCCGCGGCCCTGAGCGAGGCGGGGGCAGGCTTCGCCGAGATCGCCGAGCGGGCGCGAGCCGCCTGCGCGCTGGTCGAGCGGCAGGGCCAGTGGGCCACGGCGATCGACCGTCGCCTCCACGGACCCGTCCGCTTCTGGGCCGATGTCCGTCAGGGGCTGGCCGACGGGGTGCGCGAGCTGGCCGCGGGCACCGTCCAGGCGGCGGCGCTCGGCTCGCCGTACTACTGGATGCTGCGACCGCGGCCGGCGTGGGAGCAGAGCAGGCGGGAGCTGACCGGCGGCCTCGCGGCGCTGCGCCATCCCGGACCGACGGCGGCCGCCGCCCTCGGCACCGAGGACCTCGGCAACGGCCACGCCGCCCGCTTCTGGGCACGGCTCGTACCGCAGGCCATCCTCAGCGGGGCAGCCAAGGGCGCCACCTTGGCACGAGAGGCGGCCCTGCCGCGCGCGGCGGCCGCCGCGGGCGAGGCTGCCGCTGGTGAAGCCGCCCGGTTCTCCCTGGCGGAGGTCAACCATGCCTATCCCGGCCCTGGCCGGGTGACGAACTGCGCCCACTGCGCCCTCGCCACCGACGCCACACTGGCCGGGCGCCCGGCCTGCGCCCTTCCCGGTGGGGCCACCAGCATCCGGGTCCTCGAGGCCCACTACGGCCGCTCCTTCAAGTACGCCTCGTCGTCCGAGAGGATCGCGGGGATCCTCGAGCGCGCCGGGCCGGGCGCGCGTGGCATCGTGTTCGCGTCGCGCGGGACGCGCCGTGCCGGCCACCTGTTCAACGCCGTCAACCTGGACGGCAGCGTGCGCTTCGTCGACGGCCAGAGCGGCGGCCCCGCCGCCGTCGACGGCGAGGGCTACGTTGCGTTCTTCCTGCTACGAACGGACTGAGCAGCCATGATCGACCGCGACAGCGCCGCCACCATCGCCCGCCGCCACCTGGAGCGGGAGTTTCCCGACGGCGGCGTGGCGCTCGACCACGGCGCCACCGTTGAGACGGACCGCTGCTGGGTGCTCTTCTACAACACCGTGGCGTTCCTCCGGACCGGTGAGCTGCGCGACTGCCTGGTCGGCAACGGCCCGCTGCTGGTCGACAAGCGCTCGGGTGCCCTGCGCCAGGCTGGCACCGCTCACCCGATCGAGCACTACCTGCCCAGCGACCGCGACCGTCCGGACTGACCGGCCTCCGC
>WNFV01007831.1_pt1 | contig 27464 bp, 28 predicted proteins | sample 5400101 | NCBI WGS metagenome assembly WNFV01 (sample SAMN13153361, study PRJNA577476) | soil metagenome | isolation source: 115 cm soil or saprolite under grassland replicate 1 | place: USA:California | collected 2016-06-15
GTGGTATGGGTGGCGGGCATGCGGGCGCCACCTCTAGCCGATGTGGTGCCCACGCCTAAAGGGGTCGGCGGACGCCTTGTCGTCGAGAAGACGCTGCAGCTGCCCGATCGCCCTGAAGTCTACGCTATAGGAGATATGGCCCACGTGGGCGGCCTAAACGCCCAGCCGCACCCGATGCTGGCGCCTGTCGCCATCCAGCAGGGCAACTTAGTGGCAGAGAGCATCCTGCGCAGCCTGGCCGGCAAGAGGCCAAAGCGGTTCGTCTACCGGGACCGGGGCACCATGGTCACCATCGGCCGCAACGCCGCCGTCGCCCACATCTTCGGGCTACGGCTGAGTGGCTTCATCGCTTGGCTAATATGGCTGACAGTGCACCTGGTATGGCTCATCGGCTTCCGTAACCGGATGCTGGTGCTGGTAAACTGGGCCTGGAACTACCTGACTTACGATCGTGGGGTCCGTCTCATCAGACGAGCGAGCAGCCGCCAGCACGTCTCCAACGGCAACGAGGAGGCTCCATGAGAACAGGCGCGGCCATAGCCCGGCATCCCGATTGGCGGGAGGCACTGGCCGAACTGACCCGCCAGATACCGCTCCTCTCTGGAGAGCACGAGGTGCATCTGGCACTGCTGTTCGCGAGCGCGGAATACCGCCTGGAGTTTCCGGATCTGGTGGCCAGGGCGTGCCAGCTCACCGGGGCCCGCCTCCTCGTTGGCTGTTCCGGCCAGGGGTCATCGGCACCGGCAGGGAGATAGAGGGAGAGCCGGCACTGGCGTTACTGGCCTTCTCTCTGCCCGGGGCGGAGCTGACGGCCGTTCACCTGACCCAGGAAGACCTGGAGCTCTGCCACGCTCCCCAGGATTGGCACAGGCTCACCGGGGTAGCGCCCGCCGCCAGCGCCTGGTTGCTCTTCGCCGACCCGTTCACGCTGGATGCGGAGGCTCTGATCGAGGGCGTGTCGGCGGCCTACCCAGGGATGCCCCTGGTGGGCGGGCTCGCCTCCGGCGACCCCCGGCTGCGCGGCACTCACCTGTTCCTGAATGGGGAAGTCTACGACCGCGGCGCGTACTCGTGGACACCCTACGGGGGATCTCGCCCGGGATGCAGCGGCGGGCCCAGAGAAACCTCCTCGTGGGCCTGGCGATGGACGAGCGTCACGGTGAATTCCGGCGGGGAGACTTCCTCATCCGCAACCTGCTAGGGATCGACCAGGAGAGGGGTACCCTGGCGGTGGGAGCACGGCCGCAAGTGGGCCAGACGATCCAGTTCCAGCTGCGGGACCCGGCAGCGGCGGACGAGGACCTACGCGAGCTACTGACGAGAGTGCGGACGGAGCTCGGCTCGCGCCAGCCCGTTGGAGCGCTGCTGTGCTCCTGCAACGGTCGCGGCGTCGGCCTGTTCGGGACGCCGGACCACGACGCTCGGACGCTGGCGGACTTCTTGGGGCCTATTCCGCTGGCAGGCTTCTTCTGCAACGGCGAGATCGGGCCGGTGGGTGCGCAAAACTTCCTGCACGGCTTCACGGCCAGCATCGCCCTGGTGATCCCCGAGGAGGCCGGATAGGGCCAAGTACCATAGATCTACGCACAAGGGATTCCGACACTGTCCCCCCAGCCCAGAGACCCGAATCCACCGACGGATACCAAGCACTAAGCGTCGAAATTCTTTAGCACGGAGGCAGCGGGCCACTCTCAGAAGGCCAGAGGTGGGCCGTGACGGTTCCTATCTTGGAAAGGAGCCCGGGTAGGCAGGGACTTTTCCATGTTTATGGGCGCCCCTCAAACCCGGACCATCAAAGTGGCCCGCGACAATCTCACTCCTTTGGCCTACACTGATGACGGTGGCCCGGCACCCGCCCGCCGGGCGCTGCCAGGATCAGCGAGAGGAGCGGGCGGCGAATTCCGAGCTTCGCCGCTGTGCGGATCTCGGGAAGAGGGGGATTCTTTCAGTGAAATCTGAGGAGGAGAGGATGTGAACTGGCATCTAGATGTGAGTTCTACCGAGGAAAGAGAAAAGATACTGAAGGACACAGCAACGCTCGGACCGTGGTACCAGTCCTTCAACCTCGCGGATTGGCTTAAGATCCAGGCGGTTCACGACGGTGACTCCGTCCTGGACTGCATGGACCGGCTCGGATTCCCGCGCGACTTCTCTGACAAGACTGTTCTAGACGTCGGCTGCAACGCCGGATATTACAGCTTCGTCGCCAAGAGCAGGGGTGCCGAACGCGTCGTGGCCGTGGAACTAGACGGTCATTTCGTGCGGCAAGCGCAGTACATGTCGACCCTGCTGGGGCTGGACGTGCAGTTCTTGCATGACGATGTTCACAATGTCGACACCCGGCTCGGCACCTTCGACGTAATCATCTGCAGCGGACTGATGTATCACATACCGGATCCCACGAACGTGCTCGCGCGACTCTCTGACGTGTGCACTGACACCCTCCTCATTGAGAGTGAGTTTCTCCTCGATCCCGCCCTCACCTCTATGGCCAGGTTCATCGAAGGGACCTACAGGGATGATCCGACCAACTGGTGGATCTACGGTCCCCAGTGCCTCGAGGGTATGGTGAGGGCGGCAGGCTTTCAGAACGCAGAATTCAAGGGCTTCTACTTCGAACCACACGGGGAAGAGACCCCAGAAGGAATCCCCAGAGGCGGAAGAGGCTTCCTGATCGGCAAGAAGCATAGATAGTACTCCGCCCAGTCGCGTTGCCCGTTCGCTCCCGGTAGGCCTCGGGTTGTCGGCTCCCGCGAAGGAGGGATTATGAGAGTCTATCTGGCTAACGTCGCGTCCTGGACCTTCCCCAATCAGGGAAGTGAGATGCTGTGTCAGAAAGGCTTTGAAGTTGGCGGCAACTGGTTGGACCCCCCCTTCCAGCGACAATTAAAGGATTTCTCCGCCGACGTTGTGGTATATGCGCCTCACCGTCGGGTAGACGCAGTCGTGCTACACAAGAAGGACGTCCTGCGGGTTCCGACGCTTCTTTGGGCCCTCTATCCGGACTACCTTACCGGCTGGGACCGGGAGAAGAACGTGCATATGGATGGATTCCTCGAGTCTGTGGCAGATATCATGCCCTACTTCCGGCGACACGCCGTGAACAGCTTCTTCACCAAACGCCTTCTGGAGGAGCGCATCGAAGGCTTTCAGTTTGAGGTCTGTTTCCTCGGCCTCGACCTAGAGGCTATCGACCGCTACCGACGAGGTGAGCGCCCCGAACGCTCCAGCCTCACGGTGCTGTGGCAGCACCGCTGGCGCACCGACAAGAACCTCCGGGGTGCGCTGGACATCATCGAGACCCTAGCGGCCAAGCATAGAGACGTGACGTTCCTTGTCGGCCGGAACGAGGACTGGGATGAGCCCTTCTGGGTCCCCCAGAGCCTCAAAGAATACTTCGCACAGGCCCGGCCAAGGCTCGCCCGCTTGGGCAACGTTCATTTCCTATCTGGTTTCGCCACACAAGTCGAATACTGGCGCTTGCTGTCTGAGGTGGATATTGCCTTTTCGTGCTCTTACCATGAGACCTTCGGTATCGCCATGCTGGAGGCAGCCTATGCTGGGGCCGCCTGCGTGGTCCCCAATACGGTAGCCTATCCCGAGATTCACAGCGGAGCCTTGGTGGTGAACCATTCGGAGATCGCCTCGGGCCTGAGCAGATTGGTACAGGAGCCGCAGTTTCGAGCGGAGGTGGCGTATCGCTGCCGTCAGAATGCCGGAAAATACCATGTGAACAGCACGGCTGAGAAGCTTGCCGGGCTGATCGCACAAGTCAGACAGACGGTCGGCCTTGTGGCCGACTAGCTCGACATTCAACAGGTGGGCTTTCCCGCTGCCGGATGCCCTCCAAGCGGGTGCCCGTGCCGATCGAGCGTGAACTGCACAGGAGCTTGTTCTCCATGCTGGAGATGGATGAGGGCGACGCCGAGGAGATGAAACCGGCGCCTACCAACCGAGCCTACATTAATCATCTGCGTTCGACGGCGACGCTGGGGAAACTGACCCGTTACCGGCGGCGGCGTGTAGGGACGAGACCCACTGCCCGCTATAGATGCCGGTAATCTGTGCGGACGCTCACCGCATCGTCGCAGATACGTCCAGCCTAGGCACTGTGGAAAGTAAGTCTTCAGGCGCCGCTGCGTGCGACTCTAGAGATCGGCCGATGCAACCCCCGGTACCTCAACGATGACGGCTTCGTACGTGCTCAACTGGGGTGGACCCTCGAGAAGGCCCGTCACCGGTCCCTGCCTATGACCGGCGGCAAATGCGTCACCGCGAGTCCATTCGACGAAGGCGTCGCGATCTCGCCAGGTAGTGTGGCTAACGTATTCGCCCGACCCCTCGTCTCTGAGGAGGGCGAACTGAACAAATCCTGGTACACCACCAAGATATGACTTCCTCTCCCTCCACGTCCGTTCGAAGTCAGCTTCCCGCCCCGCGGACACCCTGAAGCGATTCATAGCTATGAACACGGAGAACCTCCTTCGAAGTCACAAGCATCAGTATGCGCGCCCTCGCCGTCTTACGACAGCGGAGCGTTGCTTGGACCACTCATCTGATATGATCACCCACAAATCAGCTCTCGTGGGTCCAGTCGCTGACAGATTTCGACACAAGGGAGGCAAGGAATCGGTCGACCTCCTTGGTCGAATGCAACTTGATCACCTCTGCTCTGTGGGGGATTTCTCGGAGGGCACCCGCCACGTTAGTAATCTGCTGCCGCCAGTGAGTGATCGCCCAAAGAAGCAATGCGTCGCGGCTTAGAAATGCCGGCTGCCACGACTCCCGGTTCGTGCCCCACAGTGTCTCCTCGGTCCATACCCTACGGACCGTTCTCGTGAGCAAACGCCAGTAGGTCACCACAAAAGATAAGCGCAGCCAGATCACGAGACCAGCCTGCGGCAGTATGAGGTCCGGCACTTTGGAGGTGTAGTTCTCGTCGCATATCCATCCGGCGCGGTTGGCGTTAAGGGCCTCTGCGACCCTGGCACGAAACTCCTCATTCGGCGCCGGTTCCAGTTTGGTCGCCAGAAAGGAGAGCGTCGAGTTCGACAACCGGCAGCGCCAGCAATTCGCCTATACGCTTCGCAGTAGCGGTTTTTACCGGAACCCGGCGGGCCGTATATTGCGATGCGATACCACGACATCGCCATTACATTGTAAAATGGCGCTATCAAGCCGTGGGCATCTCGCGTGCCGCCTGTCCGCGGACGTATGGTATGCTCAGAGTAGCTGGACGTTTGGGCCCCGCAGGCTTTAGCCTGACGACTTGGGCTCGTGTGACCCAAACCGATCCCCAACTTCGGGTCGGAACGAGGTCACCACTGTTTACTATCACAGGACTTTCTCCTGCCCAGGCTGTATCCTTCCGTTTGATTTCAGCGCCGACGAACATCGGTAACCAGGATTGCCCCAGAAGTGAGGGAGTCTGTAAAGAGTGCGGCAAGCGTCGCGAATTCTCGAACAGCTTCACACGGCGGAAATCATCGTGGATCACCCGGTCCGCCTCTCCGCAGCGAGACACTCATACGAGCAACTGACCAAGGAACGCGATCGATATGCGCATCGCCCAAATAGCACCGCTCTTTGAAAGCATCCCACCTCAGCTCTACGGGGGCACCGAACGCGTGGTGAGCGTGCTCACCGAGGAACTCGTATCGCGAGGTCATGACGTGACGCTCTTCGCCAGCGGCGACTCGGTGACGAGCGCCACTCTCGCGCCATGCTCGAAGCGCAGCCTACGCTTGGAAGGTACAACTGACCACGTCGCCCTTACTACAATCGAAGTGGCCAGAGTCTTCGATCGCCAGGGCGAGTTTGACATGATCCACAACCACGTCGATTACTTCGCGTTCCCGTTTGCCCGGCAGCGCCGCACGCCCATGATAACGACCACGCATGGACGACTGGACCTGGACGAGATCCGTAACGTCTATGATTACTTCGCTGAAGCGCCCCTCGTTTCGATTAGCAATGCACAGCGGGAACCCCTGCCTGCGAGCCGCTGGCTGGCCACGGTCTACAACGGTATCGACTTTAACCTCTTCAACCTCCACCCCGAGCCCGGAAGGTACCTCGCCTTCCTTGGACGCATCTCTCCGGAGAAGCGACCGGACCGGGCGATCGAGATAGCTCGTGCGCTCGAGATGCCGCTCAAGATCGCGGCCAAAGTCGATGCGATCGACAAGGACTATTTCGAACACGTCGTCAAGCCACACCTCTCGCATCCCCTAATAGAGTTCGTCGGCGAGGTCGGGGATCGCGACAAGGACGAGTTCCTTGGCAACGCTTACGCCTACCTCTTTCCGATCGACTGGCCGGAACCTTTCGGCCTCACAATGGTGGAGGCGATGGCCTGTGGTACGCCGGTGGTCGCGACGAATTGTGGCTCGGTCCCGGAGGTCGTCGAGAACGGCGTCTCCGGCTTCATCTGCCGGTCGCTCCGGGAGATGATCGACTCGGTAGCCGCGGCGCGGCGCCTCGATCGGGCCGGCTGCCGCGCATACGCTGAAGCCCGTTTTTCGGCAATTGCAATGGCAGATGGTTACGAGCGAATTTACCGCCAGACGTTCCTGAGTAACGACCCCGACCACGCCGCAATGGAGAGCGCTCGAAGCGCCCCGGGAGATTCTCCGGCCGCCCAGGACCGCGAACTGCAAGCGGCGCCTAAGCGGATATTGCAGGCGGTTTTGGACCGTGATTGAGGGAGGGCTTTGTGCCAGTCGTGCCAAGAGCGCTCCGAGGTTGGTGAGTTCAAGGCGGACGGAATGGATGCTAACCGAAGATACTAGCGTCGGAGGCCTCGATGAAGTCTTCGAACGCCACGCGACGGATAGAGCGACACTTCAGCTTCTCGAGAGCAAGATCCTGAGCGCACGACTAGCCGAAATTGACGACAAATTCGCTAAGGAGCGAGATTACTCCGAGCCGTTGCCGTAAAGGGAAGGCGAAATGGTATACATAAAGACTACTCCTTGGACGCAAGCGGGGCGGGGTATCGCCATTCAGAAGGCCGTTGCCGCCATCTACGAGAGGTATTTCGCGAAAGGGCCTCGATGGGTGGCGAAGCATCTGCCGGAAAGATCGGAGATGCCACAGTATGGCGGTAAGGTAAGTGCGGAGTCCCGCGAGATACTTCTCGGCGACTACGGTGTCGAATCGTTCATTGAAGATTACGCTGTCCTAGCCATTCGAGCTTCCGGCGACAGCATCAGCACCGAGCAGATATACACGCAATGGGTATATGACGAAACGCGGCACAGTAAAGCCTTGTGGTACAGCCTTATCGATTCGGGCCTGTACTCGCAACAAGAAGTGGATCACTACGCGCACGAATGCAGTCAAGATGTCTGGACATTTGAGAGGCAGACCGGTTACGAGGCTACGCCGGAGCGAGGCGCCGCGTATGCGATCGCCCAGGAGAGGCAGACCAAGAGGAACTATCAGGACATGCAGCGACGCCTGTGGCAGGAATACGGCTCGCCGGCAGACGCCGCCGGACGCCCGGTCTTCCCCGCTATCGCCGGAGTCTGCCGGACTCTGGCGACGGATGAGGGGTTTCATGAAGGGGTCTTCCGGCAGATTACCAGGGCATACCTCGCGTTCTGGCCGGACAAGGCTCTGTGGGCAATGTGGGAGGTGTACGAGCGCTATCGCATGCCAATGGTGAAACTTCCAAACGCGGAGGCTTTTCTGGAGGCGGTCCTTTCGACGGGCATCGACTCAGCAAGATCAGTCGTGCGAAACGTGCTCGATCCAACGTATGCCGCAATGGGTCTGGAGAACCGGGCGGCTCTCAGGCGCGCAGCCAAGGAAAGCTGGGAGCTACCTGAAGGCGCTGTGATCCAACTGGGGGATGAGCCGCTTCATGATCTGACTGAAGGAGCGGTTCCCTACCAGATGAATCCGAACGGATCGCTGGTGCGAGTAGGTATTCCGGCATGATCCGCACTGCCAATCATGCCACAAGCACGACGGCCTGAAGTAGACGGCATGCCCAGGATCGGTTCCGGCCCCGCGCCGATCGCTGAACCCAATGTCTTTTGCCTTCCTCCACGATAAGCGTGGTTGTTCTTGATCCCAGGCGCAACTTCATAGTCTGTCCGATCGGCCTACTGAGACTAACAGGGCCTCCCGGTCTAAATGCCTCCCGGTCTAAAATTGCTGGCCCTGCCGCCGGCGGTTCATCAAGCTCATCTCCGTCTTCTTTTTGGGCAGCCCCGCCGAATTCCGCCTGTTCCGCGACCGCCGGGGCCCGCCGCTGAGGCGATACCAACTCAACTCCGGGGATCTGCTCCTCCTTCGGGCTCCGGGCTTCGGCCGTCGGGCGGGCCTCTGCACTCCGTCTCGGGGCCCACAGACGATGTGCGCTACTCGATCACCCTCAGGATGAAGCAACCGGCGGCGGCCACCACCGCTTCGTAGATGCATATGCCTGAGGCGATCCGGTTCGGCGCCAGCGTCTCGACGTCCGGCAGGTACGCTCTCCAGGGGCGTCAGGCGCTGGCCGGCCTGCAGGCATGGGCGAAGGCGACAAACGTCGAAGAGGGCGTGAGAATATCGCAACTGGGGGGAAAGCTCCCGATCGCTTTCGTCCACTACGACGATGCTAGCTCTTCCGAGCGAGCCGTGGCCGCCGTCGAGAAGCTGATACAAGTCGACCGGGTTCACGTCCTCATCGGCCCTTACGGCAGCGACCTCACCCGGGCGGTCGTCGGCGTTGCCCGTGAGCACGGCAGGCTGCTCTGGAACCACGCGGCGCCAGCGACGACATCCACCAGCCGGGCCACAGTGCAGTGAGCATCCCCACTCCTGTTGGCCTCTACTTCGGCGGCGTGCTCGAGCTGGTCAGAAGCCTCGACGCCCATGCCCGGAAGGTTGTCGTGCTCCACCGTCGTGGCAGCCGCTTCGGCCGTCTGGCAACGAGAGGCGCGCAGGTGGTAGGCCGGCGGGCCGGGTTCGTCGTTGCCGCGCTGACCTACTCGTACCTCCCCGATGACCTCCCCCAGCTCCTCGCAAGGCTACGCAGGCAGCGGCCCGACCTCATCCTCAGCGCCGGCTCGTTCGAGGATGATTGCGCCATTGCCCGAGAAAGCATTGCGAGCGGGGTGAGAACCAAGGCCTTTGCTGTCACGGCGGCGGCGATGCGGGAGTTCCGGCAGACCTTGGGGACCGGTGCCGAGGGCATCTTTGCCCCCAGTCAGTGGGAGCCGGACGCGCGGCACGCAGTAGACTTAGGACCCAGCTCCGCACAAGTAGCTAGGCGCATCCGTGCGATGGGCGCCGTCGCCGACTACCCCGCCGCCCAGAGTTATGCTGCCTGTCTCATCGCCCAGCGCTGCCTGGAGGACGCGGGCAGCGCCGATGATGAAGCGCTGTGGCGAGCCGCCTGCGCCCTCGACTGCAACACCTTCTTTGGCCGATTCAGGATCAACCCAAGGACGGGTATCCAGGAGGGACACGAGATGCGCTGGGTCCAGTGGCAAGGGACAAGAAGGGTGGTGGTCTGGCCGCCGTCCGTCGCCCAGGCGGGGCCCGTTTATCCGAACAGCTAGCCGACCTCGTTCTCCCTGGGCTACCCAGGGCTTCTTCTGAAGGGATGACCCAGCGCCACCAGGAATATCGCGCTCTTCCCCTCCGCGCGGGGTGAGAAGAAATCGGTCACATCGTCATCGTAGAACGTGAGACCCGTGGCGCCCAGCCCGAGGGCGTAGCTCGCGAGGTACAGCCTGCCGCCATTGATGGCCGCCTCAAGTTGCGCCAACCGGTACCCTCGGTTCCCAAACCGCTCCAGGATCGGTGCCAGGTCCGTCAGGAAGAATACATTCGCGCTGGCGTCGGCAGGAAGCGCCTGTTCTAATCCTAAGTCCCCAGCCTCGTCCCGAAACTCTCCTTCTGTGAGCAACTCCAGAGCGCTCTCGTCTGGGTGATAGACGTAGGAACCGCAGGGCAGGCCTTCAACGTCGTTCACGATGATGTAAGCGTCGTTTAGAAGACGGCCTCCCGATTGCGTGAAGTCGGCCGCGATCCCACCAATGCTACTCAGGGCAGTGGAGAGCTGCTCCAGACTGATCGGCTGACGGGCGAAGCGGCGGCTGGAACCGCGCCGCAAGATGACCTCCTCGATGGAGTCATGCGGCGCCTCCCTGTCGTTCAGTGGTCGCAGTGGGAACAGCCGACCCGCGGGCGGGGCAAGCGGAGCCACAGAGGGAGCGCCTCGCCAGGCCGCTACCTGCGCCTCCTCAGCCAGAGACGAGGCTTCGTGCATCGCCCGAATCGCCGGGTAGTCGACCTCCGACCTCGACAGGGGCGTAGTCTCCAACGCCAGCGGCCCCACCTCCGGGGCGTGACCGATGGGGCCGTTGGTGCCCAACGCGACCAGTGCGAGGGCAACTTCGCCCTGCGGTTCCAGCCCTAACAGCTTGTTCACGCAGTCGTCCACGAAGCCGCACACCACCCGGGCCGGAACCCGGGTGGCCGCGGTTATGGCCAACAGATTGGCCAGGATGGTGCCGCTGTCCCAGAAGCAATGCCGATAAGACCTCGCCTGATACTTCCAGGAGTTGCGCCAGAACGTGCTGCTGCATATGAGGATGACCGGTGCCAACGCCACCGCCGGCTCGTCGGCCGTGGCCCGCACCAACTCGCCCCGGAAGTCGCCCCGCCGCAACCGGCGCAAGCTGAAATCGTGGACCCCAAAGTGGTAAACTCCCGCTTCCAGGTCCGACAGATCTCCACACACCAGATACAGGTCTATGTGGTAGAGCGCTCCCGTGCATGAGGCGGCCCGGAACAACATCTCACCGCGCGGGTAACGTACGCGCCTGGTGATGCCCGCCGAGTAATATAGGAGCCTCGCCAAGAACTTCAGGTCTGGAAGACGTTCGCCTTCTGGCTCGACGACGCTGGCTGCTAGCGCCTCCAGTGCGAATACTCCGGGGGGTTCCATGCCCCGCGGTAAGGGGATAGGCTTCAAACCCGGATAGATCTTGAAGGGGAGCGGCTGGTTCTCGAAGTCAAGAAAATGCCGGCTCGAGTGTACGCTCTGGAAAGAGTGCTTTGTCCCTTCGTGATAATCCCAAGCCGCTTGTACGTCCCGGTTATTTCCCACGATCTCTCTCTATAGTTGCCGGAGGCACCGCTGCGGCGGTTCCACGGGGTCTGTGATCGTACCAACGGCAGCTGGTGCCCACGCCTGCTCCTTGCCCTCTTCATCCCTTCTTCTTGATCTCGGTGATGATGTTGAGAACGGCCTCTATGGGGACCTGGTCACCCTCTTGCGGGTTGGTGTAGATGTTGGTGTGGGCGATGCGGGACTGGCGGACCGTGTCTGGCTCGCTAGTGTGTGAGTAGAGAATCTCGTAATACTGCTCGCCGTGAAGTAGGTAAGGGTTGACTCGGTGGATGACGGCGTCGCGGGCCACAGGTCACCTCCGTTTCGGCTCGCCGCATGAACTAAGGAGCAAACGAGGCTGCTCTGATTACTCCCTCCTGGCGAGATCCAGGGGTCGGAGCTGATGCAGTATCGGTGCCGCCGCTGCGATTCTCACCCCCCCATGCTCTCGATATCCTCCCATGCAATCACTCCATCGCAACGAGCACTTCTGTCGCCTTGACGATGACAGTTACGCTGGCACCGTCGCGCAGCCCCAGTTGGTCGGCGGACTCTCGGGTGATTGCGGATACCATCTGGTGGCCGCCGCCGATGTCGACCGTCACCTCGGCCATAACGGTTCCCAGCTTGACTGCGGTGACAGTGCCCTTGAACTGATTACGAGCGCTAAGCCGCATAAGCACCTCCCTCCGATGTCCCCGATAGTAGCAGACAAGCCTCGATCATAGCAGGCTAGCCGTCTCACGTGAGGCCCAGTACCGCTCCCGGCAATGGTTTCGTGCCACTCGATTTCGCGGCCTGGCCACAGTTGGACCTCTACTACGAGCCCAACGTCGCGGCCCGCTCACAGAGCTTGCTCAAGGCGCTCCCTCCTTGTCTTCCCGGAGGTCAGGCATGACGCTTGGCAGTCGTCGCCAGACCTCCAGTTGTCGTCGTCAACGTTTTGCTGTCAGTTTTGCTGTCAAGACACATTATGGGGAACAAGAAAACGGCCCATCAGGGCCGTTTTCGTATCTAATTTCGCTGGAGGCGACGGGGGGATTCGAACCCCCGATCAGGGTTTTGCAGACCCCTGCCTTAACCACTTGGCTACGTCGCCCCGCAACTTGGTGCCGAGGAGGGGATTTGAACCCCTACGCCCTTACGGGCACCGCCCCCTCAAGACGGCGTGTCTACCTATTCCACCACCTCGGCAGCACGACTTATCTTAGCGATTTCGCGCGAGGGCGGGCAAGCATAAGGCCCGGCCTCGCAGCCGGGCCTCAGGCATATTATACCAAGTCATAGTCGGCATGTAGCGGAGCGCATTTAGGCCTCCATCAGCGCCCGGGTCTAGTCTCTGGCCCGGCTGCTCGCTTCAGAGCGCTCCAGAAGCCCCGGATCGCTTACCGAGAGCTTGTCCCGAACCGTACGCCGCACGTGCTCGCGCACCTGCTCCGCGAACGGCCCGCTGTCCGCCTCGCCCCGCCGGATCCGCGCGCACAGCTCAGCGTTGCGCCCGCGAATCGCGTCCCGCAGCGCCGCCCGACCCCCCGGCGCCTCCACCCGCCCGAGCAGAACGTCGAGGCCGGCCCATTCGGCGGCGAGGTGCTTGTCTTCGGCGGCGAGCTCGCTGCGGACGGTGCGGAGCGCGTTGGCGGCAACGCGGGCATGGAAGCCGCGCGCGCCTTCCAGGTTTGGCACGATCTCGGCGTCGAGGAAGGCCTCGACGGCCGAGAGTAGTTCGTCGTAGGTGGGCCTATCCTGCATTTTCGCCGCCTTCCGTCAACTCGAGCAGCTCCCATTCCGTCTCCGCAGTGCGCCGGCCGATGGCCGCCATCTCCAGCGCCGCCCCGGGTGATAGCCGCCTGTGGCTGCTCTCATCGAGATAGTTGCGTGACTGCATGATGCAGATGATCCCCCAGCGCAGGTTCCCGAACACCTCCCACCAGCGCGCTGCCTTCGCGTCCACCTTCCGACCGCCCGCGGCCTCGTACGCCCGCCACAGTTCCTCCCGCGTCCCGATGCCGCCGACAGGCATCGAGTCGTTCCCGAAGCGCCATCCAGAACAGCCCGCACGCCCTCCGGCCCGAAGATCACGTTGCCGATGCGGTAGTCGCCGTGCACGAGCGTTGGCTCTGCCGCCGGTGGCAGATGCATTCGCAGCCAGCGGAAGGCCAGCTCGAAGGCGGGGTGGGGCTCCGCTGTGATCGCGCGATAAGTCGCCTCAAACTTATCGATCTCGGTCTCGGCTGGCGAACGGCCCGGCGCCGGCGACGGCAGCTCGTCGAGCCCGTGCTTGGCGACCGGGATCGCGTGGATGCGAGCGAGGATGGCGCCGAGCTGGCCGGTCATCACCTTGCGCGCCTGCGCGTAGGCGTCGTCGCGCAGCAGACGGCGCGCGATCGTCTCCCCCTCGACGCGCTCCATCAGGAATCCGGGGGCGCCGAGAGAGTCGTCGCCCATCAGGTGCACGTTCGCCACCGGCACACCTTCCTCGTACGCTGCCGCCAGCAGCCGGTACTCCATCTCGCGCGGCATCAGCCCCGGCTGCTGTCGCGGGTCCATCCGCAACACCAGCGCCAGCGTCTCGCTCTTACCGTCCGTGCGCTCGATGACGGCGTCGAACGACCACGTTTGTCGGGAAGCCCCGCCCGTCAGCAGCCGTAGCCCCTCGATCCGGACAGAACGGGCGGAGTGGGCGCGCTTGAGTAGGGCGGTGAGTCGCTCCGACAAGTCTTCAGGTGTCAACCGAGACCGCGCTTCTTGATCTCCTCCCGCAGCTTCGGCGGAATCCCTCGACAGCCGCACTCGCGTTCGTGCTCGAGGTGCCACTTGATCCGCTGCTCGAGCGTCGCCTTCTTCGGCATCGGGTTCGCTTGGTGCCACGCTTCATTCAGGGCCATGCACCGCTCCGAGCTACTGAACCTGGTCTAGGTACTCCGATATCCCAAGCCCCGTGCGGCCAAGGCAGCGGTACTCCGTCATTCCCTCGCCGATGTGCGTCACCATGCTGGCCCGCCGGTTGCGAAGCGGGATGTAGCCCTTCACGAGGCCTTCCAGCGTCACCTGCTCGCCGCTCTCCAGCGCGAGCTTCGCCGTAATCCGCTGGTGGTGCACCCGCTCATCCTCAAACGCCGAGTCGATCTCGACGTTCTTGATTCGTTCGACTTTCCCGTCGCGAATGACGACTCCGCCCTGCGTCCGCTCCTCCGGCGTGCGGCGGATCTCGGAGACCATCACGTTCAGCTCCGGCCCGAACGAGCACGTGAGCCAGCGGTACGAGTAGATGTTCTGCCAGTAGCGCGGCCCCCAGGAGTGATCACGTAACCCGAAGGCGTCGATCTGCGTCGCCTCCCCGTCGATCGTGACGGTGCCGGTGACGTGCATGTGCTGCTCGTAGTGCGCGCGGCCGAAGCCCTGCTCGGGGTCGGCGTCCTCGCGCTCGTTGTTCGTCTGCCCGTAGACTGGCGCCACGGCCTCGTGCAGCAGGTCGATCGAAACCTGCTTGTGCGGGTTCTCGCGGAACGCCTGCCCGGGATCCGCCATCTGCTTCGCGTCGGTAAGGTAGACCGCTCCGCCCTCATACGTCGTGCGCAGCCGCACCAGCGGGTCGATCGTCTCGAACTTCATGCCACCGGCATCGAAGGCGTCGTTGGACTCTATCTCGGGGCGCTTGTAGTTGAATAGCACCGTCCCATCCGGCTGATACAGCGTGAGCGTCACCTCTGCGTACTTCTCGTTCGCGCGGTTACCAATGCGCAGAAACCCGCCGAGCTGTTTCGAGTTATCGAAGAAGTTGAAGTACATGCTCTCGTTGAAGTTAGTCTCGGGGCCCAGTGGATGCGTGTAGTCGTCTTCGGGTTTGATGTCACCGTAAACCGGTGCTGAAACCATGGGCGGCCTCCTCTTTGATGTGGTGGGGTGATTGTAGCACCTACCAGTCGCCGGAAGCTTTCGATTGCGGCGACTGGCTGATGTGCTATCATCTGATGCGGAGGCATCAGTTGAAAATGAGGACTACCCTTGATATCGACGAGGACATTCTCTTGGCGGCAAAGGCTCTTGCACGCGATCGCCAAACCAGCGCCGGCAAAGTCATTTCGGAGCTCGCTCGTAAAGGGCTCGTAAAGGGCTCACCCGCCCGGTTAGCTTCAAAGCGAGGAACGGAATACCGCAGCTGCCCGTTCGTCCCGATGGCGGTATTGTAACACTCGACCTCGTGAACAGACTTCGAGATGAGGACCCGTGAGGGGCCACCTTCTTGACGTAAACGTGCTCCTCGCTCTGGTTGACACACAACATGTTCATCACGAGCCGGCAAACTTGTGGTTTGAGAACCTGCGATCCAGTGGCTGGGCGACCTGTCCGATTACCGAGAACGCATTCGTTCGAATACTCAGCCGTGTGAGTTATCCCAATAGCCCCGGCGACCTGTCAGTGACGCTACCGATGCTTCGTCAATTCTGCCAGGTTGGCCGACACGAGTTCTGGCCGGACGACGTAAGCATTCTCGACGCCTTGGAACCGGACGCACTCATTACTCCGTCGCAGTTGACAGATGTCTACCTGCTCGGCCTTGCGGCCCATCACGGTGGCAAACTAGCGACGCTCGACAATCGGATCCCGGTGCACGCCGTCCGCGGGGGCCGGGACGCAATCGAATTTCTTCTGGACTAGGCCCTCGGCAGCCGGTGCCCCTATTGCCGGCCCGCGTAGTCCACAAGCCACAAGGAGGACTGAATGGGAAACGCAACAGAAATAGTGTCGGGATGAACAGTCGCCTGAAGTCCAACCGCCTCTTCGCCGCCTTGTGGGATTGGATGTCCGCCCACGAGCCGAAGCAGACCCGCGAGATGCGGAAGGAGATCGTCGGCGGCGCCGCCGGACGCGTGCTGGAGATCGGTTGCGGCACCGGCGCCAGCTTCCCGCTGTACCCGGACGGCACTCAGATCGTCGCGACCGAACCAGACTCCGAGATGCTGAAGCGAGCGGAGCTTCACCTGAAGGAGCTCGGCCGCAGCAACATAGAGCTGCGCCGTGCGCCTGCCGGCGAGCTACCCTTCGAGGACGCGTCCTTCGATACAGCCGTCAGCTGTCTCGTCTTCTGCCACGTCGGAGACGACGCCCCCCGCGCCCTGACCGAGATCAAGCGCCTCCTTAAGCCCAGCGGTACCTTCCGCTTCATGGAGCACGTCCGCAACGATCAAAGCGGGGTAGGTGGCACAATCCAGGACATCGTTAACCCCGTCTGGAAGCGGCTCCTCGGCGCCGGTTGCAACTGCAACCGCCGCACCCAGCAGGCGATCACAGACGCCGGGTTTGAGATCGAGTGGGTCAAACGCCAGCCGACATTCCCGCCGACATCGCCCGTCATCTACGGTGTCGCTCGGCCCGTTTAGCGGTTCGGCCGCGCGCAAGGAAGGCGCTCGCGACGCATATTCGTGCAAGTCGGAACCGCAGACGCCGCAGTAGGCGACCTCGACTACTACCTCTCCCGGCGCCGGTGCGGTTGGGCGACATCCGGCACCTCCATCGTGCTTGCCGGCGAAAGCCACCGCCCTCACGGGACGAGGCGCTCGTCCGCGGGCGTGCTGCCCGGCTCGTACATGTTGCGCAGGTACTGCGACATCATCCGCTGTGCGTTGAAAAAGCTGCCGTTATGAGAGATTGCGGAACGCATCACCTCGGCGTAGGCGGGCGGGCGCTCGTAGAACATCGGCAGGACGATGTGTTCGAGTTTGCTGTACAGGGACTCCAGCTCCTTTGCGGGATCGCCGGGCTCTTCTGAACCATCGCCGATTGCCCAGCCGGTGACACCTTCGATCCAGCCTTCAAGCCACCAGCCGTCGAGCACGCTAAGGCTGGGCACGCCGTTCAGCGCCGCCTTCATCCCGCTCGTGCCGGAGGCCTCCAGCGGCTTCACCGGGTTGTTAAGCCAGAGATCGACGCCTGCCACCATCCTGGCCGCGAGCGACATGTCGTACTCCTGGAGGTACACGATGCGAACTGTGCCCTTGAGGTCCGCAGCGATGGTGAAGATGCGCTCGATGGCGGCTTTGCCGGTCGTGTCGCGCGCATGCGCCTTTCCGGCGTACACGAGCTGCATTGGGCCGGCGCGCTCTGCGATCCTCCGAAGCCGTTCGAGGTCCGAGAAGAGGAAGTCCGCCCGTTTATATCCGGTCGCCCGTCTCGCGAAGCCGATCGTCATTGTGGCGGCCTCGAACGCCACCCCGGTACGGCGCTCCACCTCCTTCAGCAGAGCCGCCTTGGACTCAGCGTGGGCGGACTGCACCTCTTTGACCGGAATCGCTGATGCCTGACGGAGGTAGCGGTTGTCGCGCTGCCAGTGCGGAAAGTGGCGGTCGTAGAGCCGGGCGAACGGCGGCGAGGTCCAGGTCGCGGCGTGCACCCCGTTCGTGATGGCAATTACCGGTCGCTCGGGGAACAGGCGCCGCGATACCTGGGCGTGGCGGATCGAGACCCCGTTCACGGCACGGCAGAAGAACATCGCGAGCGCCGTCAGATTGAAGACGCCGCCTTCCGGATGCGTCAGCCGCGCCAGGATGCCCGTGCGCTCCTTGCCAAGCACTCTTTCCGCAAGCTCCGCCGGGAAGCGGTCATGGCCGGCGTCCACAGGCGTATGCGTTGTGAAGATACACTTCATGCGCACGGCGTCCACATCAGACTCGATGACGGAACCGCGGTCGTGAGCGTTCGCGTGCTCCTGTAGAAGAGCCAGCGTTAATAGGCTGGAGTGGCCCTCGTTCATGTGATAGGTCTGGAATTCCGCGTGGCCTAGCGCACGTAGCATCGCAATGCCGCCGATGCCGAAGACTACCTCCTGGCAAAGGCGATAGCGGTTATCTCCACCGTACAGCGAATCGGTCAGCGTCTGGTCGTAGGCGTCGTTGTTGGTCAGGGCGCTATCGAGCAGGTATACGGGGATCGAATGGCCGTTTACGCCGTATATGAGGTACCTCCATACCCGCAGTTCGACGGCGCGGCCTTCGACGGTGATCCACACGCGGGCGGGCAACGGCTTCAGCTTATCGGCGGGCGCCCACTCGTAGGGGGCTTCGGTTTGCCTGCCCTCCGCATCGAGGCGCTGCCGGAAGTAGCCCTTGTGGTGGACGAGCGTGATGCCGACAACCGGCAGGCCGAGGTCGGCGGCAGCCCGCAGCGTATCGCCGGCCAGAACGCCCAGGCCGCCGGAGTAGGTAGGAATGGAGGCATCGAGGGCGATCTCCATCGAGAAGTAGGCTATCGTCTGTGAGGTCGTCGTCTCGCTGCCGGGCGGACTCACTTGCTCTGAGCCGGGGCCGAGCCTCGCGACACCGCGGCGTCTATCGACTCTTCTAAGACCATGACCAGCTGCTCGATTTCATCTTCCGTGATGATGAACGGTGGGCCCAGCATGATGACGTCCTGAGCGGGGCTCGAGCCCGCCGGATAGAAGAAGACGCCCTTCCCGAGGCCAGCCGCGACGATGCGGCGTGTGATGCGCTCCTCGCCCGGAAAGCGCTCCAGGCTGTCGCGGTCGCGTACGATCTCGACCGCCTGCATGAGGCCTAGGCCGCGCACCTCCGCTACATTCGGGTGGTTCGCGAGGCGCGAAAGCCGCTTGCTGAGAACGTCGCCCATCGCTTTCGCCCGGGCGACGAGGTCCTCTCGCTCCATGATCTCGAGGACCTTATCTGCGACGGCGCAGGCGGCTGGGTGAGCCGTGAACGTGTAGAACATCAGGTCTTCGCCGCGTTCGGCGATCGGCGCCACAACATCATCGGTTGCATACACGCCTCCGATCGGCGCGTAACCGCCGGCCAGCCCTTTTCCGGCGACCATAATGTCCGGCACGACGCCCCAGTGGTCGACCGCGAACTTCTCTCCGGTGCGCCCGAAGCCGCACATCACCTCGTCTGCGATGAGCAGGACGCCGTACTTGCGGCATATCTCCGCGACGCGCGGCCAGTACCCGTCCGGCGGCACGAGAGCTCCTGCAGCCGAGCCGACGACCGGTTCCGCAATGAAGGCCGCGACGCTGTCGGGCCCTTCGCGCAGAATGACCTCCTCCAGCCTGTCCGCCGCTCGCTCGCGGCAGCCGTCGGAATGGCGGCCGAGCGAGCACTCGAGGCAGTAGTGGGCGGGCGCCTTGGGGAAGGCGATGAGCAGGGGCTCATAGTCCTTCCTTCGTGGGGCGTGGCCGCCGACGGCGAGCGCCGCCAGCGTGATCCCGTGGTACGAGAGCTCGCGACCGATGACCTTCCAGCGTGCGGGCCGGCCGGCGGACACGTGATGGAGCCGCGCGAGCCGAATCGCCGCCTCCACCGATTCCGAGCCGCCGCTGGTAAAGCTGGCGCGCGTCAGGCCCCGCGGCAGCCACCGCTCCGTGAGCCGCTCGACGAGCCGCGTCTTCGCTTCCGTCGCGAACGTTGGCACGACATAGGTGAGCTGTTCTAGCGCCCGCGCTGCGACCTCCGCCACCTCCCGCCGTCCGTGACCGATGTTGACGACGATAGCCCCGCCCGCGGCATCTAGGATGCGCCGCCCGTCCGGCGTTATCAGGTACGCGCCGTCAGCGCGCTCTATCGCGAACGGCGCCGAGCCCGCGCCGGGGACGAACGCCGCGCGCCGCGCCGCGTCGGTATCGATGGCCATCGCCCACCAGAATACAGCGGCGAGCGCGGCATCGCCAATAGTGTTTGCGTCTCGAGCAAAGCCAATCGTGGGATCGGGCTTATCGGAATTGCTTGTCGCGCAGCCACCCTGCTCGCACGTCTTACACATCTCTCCCGCATAGGCGGGAGCGCGAGTCGCCGTAGGTTATCCATCCCGCGAACCTGTCTCGCAGACCTATACTCGCCACTATGATCGATGTCGATATGACGATTGTGCTCTACGTCACGACGGTCAGCGACTCACAGTCCGAGGACAAGGCCGACCTGATAGCTGCTTCTGTGTTGTTCGGTATGCCTCCAGGTATCTGGTCCGTGACCGTCACAACTTCATCAACCGGCGCCCCGCTACAGTCGGTTGTGGCGTAGCGGTGGAACGTCACCGTGCCCGTAGCGTTCGGAGCGAACGGATAGTTGCTGAGGCCAAGAAAGGCTACGTCGTGAACAGCCGCACCCGCCACGACCGAGCCTCCTTGCAGGTCAGGGTCTGAATTGTCGGCAGCAGCGTGTATTTCGGTTCGCATGGAGCTGTCGCCTCTACAACCATGGGCCGGGCCGTGGGTCAGTGTGAAGTCCTTGAGCGAAGCAGCCACTGACGGCGACGACCTCGTCTCGGCGATAAAGGTGTCTATACACGGGATTTCGATTCCGAGACCGGTTAGGTCGATACCAGCTTCAGAGAAAGAAGGTGATTCGAGAATGGCCGAGGGCGGACTTCCATCTTTCGGTTCCCACGGCGCGGCGAAGGTACCTGGACCGCTACAAGGCTGCGGCTTGTGTGTGGTTGGAGCGCAGTCCGCTGCTCCATTTACACGCCCGCAGAGATTGTCGTTGGCAACGACGATTCTGCAATCGCCGTTCGCCACGTCCACGATCAGGCAGAGCGGGTCATGGGTCTCAGCGGAAGCTGGGTTGGGACAATCGTCGGCGGTTCCCACCTGACCGTCGCAGCCAATCAGGCCAGGCTGCCATTGGTAGGCGGCAACCCTCCCGATGCGCCCGTCGGATTCGTAATTGAACAAGACTAGGACATCGCCACACGCATGCTGGCCGCTGAAGTCCAGCGGAGCGCCAGGCGTGCAGTCGAGCTGTCCAGCTGTGGTCGTTGCGCCAGGGACCGAGATGCCACTCTGGATGAGCCAGAAGCCGTTGAACACAGCGCCATGTTCAGAATCGCGTTCGGAGCCGATGTATACGATCTGGTGGAGACCATCGGCTTCGGTGACGGTGGCGACGATGAAGTAGGCGTTCAGGATGTCGGCCTTGCTTGTCGCATTGGCAGAGGTCTGGCAGTGCCAGCGGTCGTTCCCGCCGCCGCCCATTTCCTGGAAGTCTTTGTCGGAACCGGTGTGATAGGTCAGGTCTGCTGTGCTCCCAGGCACGAAGTCGAGTGAGCAGACCGCTTCTTCCACCCCTGCTGGCGGCGACGCCTTCTTCTGGATGAGGCCGGAGGGCCTGCGCTCGCAGACATTCTCCCAATCGAAGGTGGCCTGATTGCTTGGGTTGATAGCATTATCAGGGCATCCGTTACCGCCTGGGCCTGGAGGCGGAATGTCATAGCCACAACCGCCGTCTAACGCGATGTTGCCGTCGAGTTCCAGCAGGCCATTGTTGTGCACGGCTCCGGCGCTCATAGTCCCCACTGCTACCGTCAGCACCGCCAGCGCGATGACAGGACCCGTCTGATGAATTATGGACGGAATGTGCACCCCTCATTTATACCTCTCCTTCCTCGTGCCCACAAGGGGTGATTGGTCGGTGTGGCGCGAATCGTGAACGACACAGATGGACTTGCGCTCGAGATTGGCGCTGCCGTCTCGACCTGCTGGATGACCCCTTCCTCGCCGCCGGATGAGGCGACGACAACCGCCCCAACAGCACCGGCTGTGGCGAGAAGCCCGACGCCTGCGATAGCCCATAGGGGCTTGACCAACGTAACCCCTCCTAATGCGCTTCTATTCCACTCCCAGAGCGCAAGTCCGCTGCGGGTCAGCTAAGTCTCTCCCTGCGTAACGGTGAATATCTCCGTCTAGCTCCGTTTTTCGCAGGACAACGAGTCCAGAACGGCGAGGGTGGCGTCCCAGCGTCCGAACCGTGACCGGTTGGCGCCTATGATCGAGCCGGGATGAAGTGGCTGATGTGCCGGAACAGGTCCTGGATCGAGACGACGAGGGCTTCCCCGTCGTTTGGCACGAGGGGCAGGTGCCGGAAGCCGCCCACGGACATTTTGTGCAGCGCTATCGCCAGCGTGTCGCGATCGCGGCAGATGACCGGGTCGCGGGTCATAACCTGGCTCACCGGGATGGCGTTGAGGTCGAGCTTCTCGCCCGCCGCCTTCATCAGGATGTCGCGCTCGGTCAGGATGCCGGCGATCTCGTCGTTCTCCCAGACCAGCACGCATTCGACGCCCCGACGCTGCATGATGTGGATCGCGAAGTACACGGGGTCACGCGGGCTTACGCCCGGCGCCTCGCGCGCGCCCACGACGCCCAGCGGGTCGTGCATAAGGTGCTCCTCGAACTCGCTCTCGGGGCTGGGTAGATCAAGGTTGCGCAGGTCCGCACCGCAGCTCTCGCAGGTATCGGCGCCGTCGATATTATCGGTGTGACAATCGGGGCAGATCATTGGGCGGTGTTATCCTTTTCGGTCTATTCTACGGTCCAGGTATCTCCTTCGGACAGCAGCGCTTCAAGGTCGCCTTCTCCGTCGCGCGAAATGGCGTCCTCTATCTGCTTCTCCATAAGGTCTTCGTAGGTGGGTCGCTGAACGGCGCGGAACACGCCCATAGGCACCGGGTACGGTGGGTATTGCATACGCGAGAGGATATAAGCGACGGCCGCGTCTTCCCTCGTCTCGTCGTGCACGAGAAGATCATCTTCGCTAACGCCGTTGCCCAGATCGACGACTTCCGGAGTTGTCCCGTTGAGTCTAATGCCTTTGTTGCGCTCCTTGCCGAAAATAAGCGGCTTCCCGTGCTCCAGCGTGATCGTTCGATCGGGCCGGACGTCCTTGTCCGCGAACTCCATGAAGGCGCCGTCGTTGAAGACGTTGCAGTTCTGGTAGACCTCGACGAACGACGTGCCCTTGTGGTGGGCGGCGCGGTCCAGGGTTGCGAGCAGGTGGTGAACGTCGATATCAAGCGACCGCGCGACGAAGCTCGCCTCGGCGCCGATAGCCACGCTGAGGGGGTTCACGGGGTAATCAATCGTACCGTACGGCGAGCTCTTCGTGCGCTTGCCCATCTCAGACGTCGGCGAGTACTGGCCCTTGGTCAGGCCGTAGATGCGGTTGTTGAACAGAACAATGACGACATCGACGTTCCGCCGCAGGATGTGTAGCAGATGGTTGCCGCCGATGCTCAGGCCGTCGCCGTCGCCGGTGATCACCCAGACCTGGAGGTCCGGCCGCGAGGCCTTAAGTCCGGTGGCGATGGTGGGGGCACGTCCGTGTATGCTGTGGAAGCCGTACGTGTTCATGTAGTACGGCAGGCGGCTGCTGCAGCCGATGCCGGAAATGAAGACGATCTTCTCGCGGGGGATACCCAGGTCCGGCATAAGCTTTTGGGTCTGGGCGAGGATGGAATAGTCGCCGCAGCCGGGGCACCAGCGCACCTCCTGGTCGGAGACGAAGTCCTTGCGTGCCAGCGGGAGCGGTTCCGGCGGCGCCTTGGTTGTCATTAAACGGTCACCTTGTTCCTAACTTTGCTTCCGGCCATTTCGTTGATCTTCTCTTCTATCTGCGCGATCTTGAACGGCCTGCCGGTCACCTGATTGAGCCCGACGGCATCCACCAGGTAGCGGGCGCGCACTAGCATCAGTAGCTGGCCGAGGTTCATCTCGGGGATTAGGACGCGATCGAATCGCGAGATAACGTCGCGCAGGTTTGCGGGGAAGGGGTTCAGGTATCGCAGCTGGGCGCTGGACACCCCGACACCCCGCGCCTGCGCCCGCTGAACGGCGGAGAGCGCGGGGCCGTAGGTGCTGCCCCAGCTCAGGACCAGCAAAGCGCCCTCCGAATCGCCGATGACCTCAAGGTCCGGAATGTCGTTCGCGATGCGGGCAACCTTCTCCGCTCGGAAGTGGACCATGCGATCGTGGTTTTCGGCATCGTAGCTGACGTTGCCGGTGATGTCTGCCTTCTCGAGCCCGCCGATGCGGTGTTCCAGTCCCGGCGTTCCGGGGACGGCCCACGGCCGCGCCAGCGTTTCGCGGTGACGGGCGTATGGCTTGAACGTCTCCGGATCGGTTGCGAATTTGACCTCGATCCTTGGCAGGTCGGCCAGAGACGGCAGGCGCCACGGCTCTGAGCTAGTGCCGAGGTAGCCGTCCGACAGGAATATCGTCGGCACCATGTGCTTGAGGGCGATGCGGAACGCCTCGATCGCCATGTCGAAGCACTCCGCCGGTGTCGCCGGTGCCACGATCGCGACCGGGCATTCACCGTTGCGGCCGAACATCGCCTGGAGAAGGTCCGCCTGCTCCGTCTTCGTCGGCATGCCTGTACTTGGGCCCGAACGCTGGATCATCGCGACGACGATAGGCAACTCCACCATCACAGCGAGGCCGAGGGATTCGCTCTTGAGAGCGAGGCCGGGGCCGCTGGTGCCTGTGAGCCCGAGGGAGCCGCCAAACGCGGCCCCAATCGCCGATCCGATGGCCGAGATCTCGTCTTCAGCCTGGAACGTCTTGACTCCAAAGTTCTTGAAGCGCGCTAGCTCCTGGAGTATGTCGCTTGCCGGCGTGATGGGATAGCTGCCGTAGAAGAGCGGCCTCCCCGCCAGCCTCGATGCGGCCAGGAAGCCCAGCGCGGTCGCCTCGTTGCCGGTAATGCTACGGTACCGCCCCGGTGCCAGTTCTGCTCTCGGGACACGGTAGTGCACAGGGAAAAGCTCGGCCGTTTCGCCGAAGTGGTAACCGGCCTTCAGCGTGTCCGCGTTCGCCTTCGCCACCGCCGGATTCTTCGAGAACTTCGCGTCGATCCAGCGCAACGTTGGGTCAAGGGGACGCTCGTACAACCAGAACATCAGGCCGAGCGCAAAGAAGTTCTTGGAGCGGTCTATCTGCTTCGTGTTCAGCCCGCTCTCCTTCAGCGCACGGGCGTTCATGCTCGTAATCGGCACCTCGATCGCGCGGTAGCCGGCCAGCGTGCCGTCTTCGAGAGGGTTCGCCTCGTACGCCGCCTTCCGGAGGTTTACTTCTGTGAACTCGTCCGTATTGACGATCACCGTGCCGCCCTTCGGCAGGTCCGGTAGGTTCGTCTTGAGTGCGGCCGGGTTCATCGCCACCAGCACGTCCGGAGAGTCGCCCGGGGTGTGGATGTCATAGCTGGAGAAGCTGACCTGGAAGGAGCTCACGCCCGGCAGGGAGCCCGCGGGGGCACGTATTTCGGCGGGGAAGTCAGGAACGGTGCTGATATCGTTGCCCACGAGGGCGGCGGTGTTAGTAAACTGCAGTCCCGCCACCTGAGACCCATCTCCTGAGTCGCCGGCGAAACGGATCGTCACCCGGTCGAGTTCCTGGACTCCGCGGTCGTTGGTGGCCGTGTGGCCGTCTCCTTCGCTCATGCTCCCTCGGGGGTCCTGAGAAGCTGGTGTGGCATGGGCGGAAGGTTGAGCACCTTTTCCGGATAGGCCTCAGCCAGATAGTCGATCACGTCCTGGACGCGGAAGAGGGCGATCGCTTCGCCGTTCGTGGGATTGATGATCGGCACGTTACGGATGTTTTCGCGATTCATCAGGCTGATCGCCTCGCCAACCGTGTCATCGAGTGTTAGCGTCAATGGGTCCCGTGTCATGAAGTTGTCGACAGGTTCTTCGTAGGTGACGTCTCGCGCCACAACCTTCATCAGGACGTCGCGCTCGGTCATGACGCCTATCGGCCGGCCCTCTTTTGAGACAAGTACGCAGGCGGCGCCTTCCCGCTGGACCTTCTGAATAACTTCCCTCACGCTCGTTCCGCTTTCAACTATGAGCGGCCGAGGGAGCTGAAGGGCGCGAATCTTATCGCTCAACAACGTTCGATGTCACCTGATTGTCGGCGCCCTTTGCGGCGCGAAATTCCACAAATAGTATATCAGGCCGGTAGATACTCCATCGGAGAATCCGCAGCCGGCGGGAGTGCTGAGATTACCCAACACCTCGCAAAACGCGCTCAATCAATGGCGGGTTCCCGCGTCCGACAGACGATAGGGCCCAAAAAGGACGCCGTCATTGCCCCCTTAGGACCCGCTCGATAGCCGGCAAGAGGTCCGATGTGATGCGAGACTTTCCTACGAAATCGTCGGCGCCGGCCTCGAAGGCCTGCCTGCGCTTCTCTTCGTCCTCCCAGACCGATACCACGATTATGCGGGCGTCACTAACTTCTCGCAGCATGGAGATCGTTTCGAGTCCGTGCAGGCCCGGCATGTTGAGGTCGAGCAAGATAACCTGTGGGGCTAGCCGCTGCGCCTCGACGATGCCTATCCTCCCCGACTTCGCAGTGCCGACAACTTCGACCGTGCCCCCGCCTGCCTTCCCGAGCAAGCGACTAACTTCGAACTGGAATAGCTCGCTGTCGTCTATAAGCAGAAGGGTGGTCGTCCTCCGCACTTTAAGCCACTCGCTTTCCGGGTGGGTCACCACGCCGTAGCCGCGTTGACGTAAGATTGCTGACCCCACCCTGATAGCAACAGTCAGGCTGGCAGGGGCGGAGGGACTCGAACCCCCGACCTGCGGTTTTGGAGACCGCTGCTCTTCCAGCTGAGCTACGCCCCTACATGCCCGATCCAAGTATATCAGCGCAACAGCGCGATAGCCTTGTCCGGGAAGTTGGTGCAGATGCCGTCGATGCCGAGGTCAATCAGCCGCCCGATCTCGCGTTCGCTGTCCGCAGTCCAGGCGTATAGCGCCAGCCCGCTGCGTCGACAGTCCCGCGCGACCTCTTCGTCTATCCCGGCGAAGAACACGCTGACGGCCTGGAGACCCAACCGCAGCGCCCGCTCTCGCATCTGCGGCCAGCGGGAGACGGCCTCCGCTGCCACCAGCAGCCCGGCGGGGACGCGCGGCTCCACTCGTCGCATCCACTCCAGCGCCTGCGGGAAGAAGGACCAGACCATCACGTCGTTCAAGGCATCGCACTCACGCACGACCGCCGCGATCTGCTCTTCGATGCCCGGCTGCTTGATCTCGATAACGAGCAGCGCTTGCCCGCGTGTCAGTGCGAGCACCTCGGCCAGCGTTGGCACCGGCTCACCGCCCGCGTCGAGGGCGCGCAACTGCTCCAGCGAGAGCTTGGCCACCTCGCCGCTGCCGTTCGTGCTGCGGTCCACAGTGAGGTCGTGCATGAGCACCGGCACGCCGTCAGCGCTCGCTTGCACATCGATCTCGATGGCGTCGGCGCCGAGGCGAAGGGCCTCCATAATGCCCGCAAGCGTGTTCTCGGGCGCATGTCCGCCGCAGGCTGCGTGCGAGATAACAAGAGGCCGCCGCATGCCGCGATTATACGCGCGCGTAGCGAGCGTGCGGGACTGACAGCTGATAGCTGATAGCTGAAAGGTAAGTCAAACCGCTTCCGTCTTCTGGAAGGCGGAGAGCATGGCGTGACGGCGCTGGACGATTTCCGACGCAGCCTCCCGCGCGAAGAGCGCCAGCTCGAAGCGCTTGGAGGAGGTGGCGTAGTCCCTCTTGAGGTCGATCTGGCAGGCGATGCGGTGCAGCCCCT
>WNFV01006544.1_pt1 | contig 27446 bp, 21 predicted proteins | sample 5400101 | NCBI WGS metagenome assembly WNFV01 (sample SAMN13153361, study PRJNA577476) | soil metagenome | isolation source: 115 cm soil or saprolite under grassland replicate 1 | place: USA:California | collected 2016-06-15
TGGTGCCGCAGCGGGTCAACCTGGACCGGTCGCTCACCGCCCGCCAGAACCTGGTCTTCCACGCGGCCTACCACCTGGTGCCGAGCGCCGAGCGGCGCGCCAGGGCGGACCGGGTGCTGGAGGAGCTCGGGCTCGGCGGCCGCGGCAACGACAAGGTCGACGTGTACTCCGGCGGCATGGCGCAGCGGCTGATGATCGCCAGGGCGCTGATGCACGAGCCGGAGGTGCTGTTCCTCGATGAGCCGACCACCGGCCTGGACCCGCAGGCCCGGCTGTTCGTCTGGGACCGGGTCCGGGAGCTGCGCGGCCGCGGCGTGACGATCCTGCTGACCACCCACGACATGGACGAGGCGGCCGAGCTTGCCGACCGGGTCGGCATCATGGACCACGGCAAGCTGCTGGCGTTGGACACGCCCGCGGCGCTCACCAGGGGGCTGACCGGGCAGGCCGTCCTGGACGTCACGGTGACGCCGGCGGCGGCCGACACCGTCGAGCGACTGCTTGAGGCGCTCACCGCGCTGGCCGGCGTAGAGCGTGGGGAACCGGTCGCCCGGCAGCAGCCGGCGTTCGCGGCGGCCGGGCCGGGTGGCTGGCCGGGCCGCCTCGGCGCCGGGCCCGGCGGCAACGGCGGCGGCAACGGCGGCCGCCCCGGCAACGGCCCCGGTGGTCCGCGGCCCGGCGCCCACCAGGACGGCGGCGAGGTCCGGCTGCGCCTGTACCTCAGCGGCGAGCCGGCCGTGCTGCTCGGCCCGGTCGTGGAGGCGCTCGCCAGCCGCGGCGCCGCCCTCAGCGACGTCCACATCGGCGAGCCGACGCTGGAGGACGTGTTCATCGACCTGACCGGAAGGGGGCTGCGATGACGGCCACCGACGTGCCGGTGCGGGCGCCTGGGCGGGCCGGCGCCGGCCCGGCAGGGGTGTTCCTGGCGATCCTGTGGCGGGACGTGTTCGTGACCGGCCGCGAGTTCTGGGTGTTCCTGGCGCAGGTCGCGATCCAGCCGCTGTTCATGCTGTTCGTGTTCGCCAAGGTGCTCGGCGACCTGAACTACGTGAGCGACAGCTTCGGCCACCTGCTGCTGCCGGGCATCGTGGCGCTGACCGCGTTCCTGACGGCGCTGCAGACCCTGTCGTTCCCGCTGGTGCTGGAGTTCGGATGGACCAAGGAGATCGAGGACCGGCTGCTGGCGCCGATCCCGATCCCGCTGGTGGCGGTGGAGAAGGTCGTCATCGCGATGGTGCGGGGGCTGGTCGCCGCCACGCTGATGTTCCCGATCGGGGCGCTGGTCCTCGGCTCGGCGCCGTGGCGGGCCGCTGGGCTGCCGCTGCTCGCGCTGGTGCTGGTGCTCGGCGGCTGGTCGGGCGGCGCGCTGGGGCTCATCATCGGCACCCTGCTGCCGCCCAGCCGCCTCAACATCATGTTCGCGCTGATCCTCACGCCGCTGCTGTTCACCGGCGCGACCCAGTACCCGTGGCCGTCCCTGGACCGGCTGCCGTGGTTCCAGGTGGTCACCGCGCTGAACCCGCTGACCTACTGCAGCGAGGGCGTCCGTGCCGCGGTGGTCCCGCAGGTGCCGCACATCGCGCCGTGGATCAGCGTGCTGGTGCTGATCGTCTCCGGGGCGGCGTTCATGGTCATCGGGATGCTCGGCTTCCAGCGTCGCGCGGTGGATTGATCGCGGAGGGTGGCCCGCCGGGGGCGCCGTTGGCGGCCGGGAGGGTGAGGCGGAAGGCGATGCCGCCGCCGTCGCCGGAGTCGGCCCTGATCGCGACCCCCATCGCGTCGCAGAGCGCCCTGACGATCGCGAGCCCCAGCCCGGAGCCGACCACCCGGGTGCCGCGGTAGCGGGCCCACAGGTAGCCGCGGTCGAAGGCGTGCGGCAGGTCCTCGGCGGCGATCCCCGGGCCCTGGTCGACGACGGCCGCCTCGACCCCGCCGCCGGGCAGGGGGCGGGCGGCGACCAGCACGGCCTGGCCGGGCGCGCTGGAACGGGTGGCGTTGTCGAGGAGGTTGTCGAGCACCTGGCGGAGGCGTCCGGGGTCGACGTGGGCGTGCAGCGCGCCGGTCAGGCGGGTGGTGACGGCGACCGTGCGCCTGGCGGCCCGCTCGGCGGCGGCCGCGGCGGCCTCGCGGAGCACGGCGCCGACGTCGGTGTCGACCGGGTCGACGGCGAACTGGCCGCGGCCGAGCCGGGCCAGGTCGAGCAGGTCCTGGACGAGCCGGTTCAGCCGGATGGTCTCGGCGTGGATGCGCTGCAGCGAGCGGCGCCGCTCGGCGGGGTCCTCCACGGTGCCGTCCAGCAGCGCCTCGGTGTAGCCCTGCACGGTGGTGAGCGGGGTCTTCAGCTCGTGGCCGACGCTGGCCAGGAACGCCCGCTGCTCGGCCTGGGTGTGCTCCAGGCCGGCGGCCATGTCGTTGAAGGCGGCGGCGACCTCGGCGACCTCGTCGTCGCCGTCGACCTGGACGCGGGTGGACAGGTCGCCGGCGCCGACGCGGCGGGCGGCGGTGACCAGCCGGCCGAGCGGCGCGGTGAGCCGCGCCGACAGCAGCCACGCGACCAGCGCGGCGGCCGCGACCGCGACCGCGGTCGCCAGCAGCAGGCGCGGCCCGATCGCCGGCAGCAGGCTGAGGCCGAGGCGGTTGACCTCGTGGACCAGCAGCACGCCGACGAAGCCGCGGCTCGGCGTCTCCAGCGGCGCGACCGCCCACGCCAGGCCCTGGCTGGTGCCGGTGGCGGTGCGGCCGTCGGCGAGGGTGTCGCGCAGGTCGACCGCTGGCGCCGGCGCCAGTGGGCGCAGCCCGGCGAGGCGCTGACATCCAAGCGCCCGCGGGCGGCGCGGCGTGCCGTCGCCGTCGACCAGGTACACCTCGGTCTGGCTGGCCCGCAGGCCCATCAGGGCGGTGCATTGCCGGACCGGCCGCCGCTCGACGGCCCTGAGCAGCTCGACCTGGCCGGCGAGCTGCAGCTCGAGGTTGCGCTCGGGGATGAGCCGGACCAGCGACAGGGTGATGGCGCCGGCGAGCAGGACGGCCAGGCCCGCGATGGCCACCAGCGAGACGACCAGCCGCGCGCGCAGCGACCTCCGGGTGCGGGTCACGGGGAGTCCCGGTCCCCCCGGTCGTCGGCCTTGTAGCCGACCCCGCGGATGGTGACGATCGGGGCGCGCTCCCCCAGCTTGGCGCGGAGCTGGCGGATGTGGACGTCGACGGTGCGGGTGTCGGCCGGGAAGGCGTAGCCCCAGACCCGCTCGAGGATCTGGTCGCGGGTCAGCGCCAGGCCGCGGTTGCGGACCAGGTAGCTGAGCAGCTCGAACTCGCGGGCGGTGAGCTGCACCGCCCGCCCTTCGAAGCTGACCTCGTGGCGGGCCGGGTCGACCGTGAGGCTGCCCAGGTGCATGGGCGGCTCGGGGCCGGTCTCGGGCTCCGGCTCGGCGCGGCGGAGCACCGCCTTGACGCGGGCGACCAGCTCGCGCGGCGAGAACGGCTTGGTGACGTAGTCGTCGGCGCCCAGCTCCAGGCCGAGCACCCGGTCGGCCTCCTCCTCGCGGGCGGTGACGACGATGATCGGCATCCGGCCGCCCCTCTCCCGCAGGGCCCTGGTCACCTCGAACCCGTCCATGCCGGGCAGCATCAGGTCCAGCAGCACCAGCCGGGGTCGCTCGGCGTCGACCGCGGCCAGCCCCGAGCGCCCGTCGGTGCGCCACACCACCCGGAAGCCGTCGCGCTCCAGGTACAGCCGCACCAGGTCGGCGATCGACTCCTCGTCCTCGACCAGCAGCACGGTCCCCCTGGACGGATGCTCGGCGCCCACTCCTCCCTCCCCTCGCGCTCCGGCCCGACCCCGACCCGATCCACCGGGGCACCCTTCGGGGTTCCCCGGACCCCTCCCGTTCCACCGGGGCACCCTTCGGGGTTCCCCGGACCCCTCCGGGCCGACCGTAGCATCGACGGCGCCGGTTCGGGCCGACCCCCAAGAATGTTCGAGGGAGGTGAAGATCCTGCTCAGTCACCCTGCCATGGTGGCTCGCCGTCGCCGGTGGGCTGCGGCTGGGCCCGGTCGGGCGGGGCCCGGAAGGCGTCGCCGAGCGCCGGCCAGCGCGGGCCACGCCGGAGGGCCTCGACGCCGGCGGCGGCGAGCAGCAGCCCGCCGGCGACGACCAGGGCCGGCCCGGCCGGCGGGGTCGCGACCTGCGTGCCGGTCCCGGCCGGGACGCCCTGCAGCTCCCCCCGCCTGGCACGGTCGGCGGCCTCGGCCCGGGCCCCGGCCGCGCCGGCGAGCGCCTGCACGGTCAGGACGGCGCCGAGGGCGAGCAGGGCGAGCCCGATAGCCCAGCGTCCACGGCCGCGGGTGACGGCGACGCCGACCAGCAGCACCAGCCCGAGCAACGCGAGCCCGCCGAGCGGCGCCAGGTCGTTGCCGGTCAGCTCGGCGCCGCCGAGCCGCGCCCGCCCGAGGCCGGGCAGGTCCACCGCCGTGCTCACCCGCGCCCACGGCCGCCCGGCCCCGACCGCCGCCAGCAGCACCCCGGCGACCACCGCGGCCAGGGTGACCTGCAGCGACCGCCGCACCCGCCCGGCGGCGCCCGGGTAACGCCCGGCGCCGGCAGGCGGGTCGCCCGGGTGGCCAGCGGCCGGCTCAGCCACCCGACCGGGTGGCGGCGACCGGGTCGCCGGCGGCTGGCGGGTGGGTGGCGAGCGCCTCGGCGGCGGCGACGGCGGCCAGCACGGCGCGGGCCTTGGCCTCGGTCTCGCGCTCCTCAAGCTCGGGCACCGAGTCGGCCACCACCCCGGCGCCGGCCTGGCAGTACGCCACCCCGTCCACGAACACGCACGTGCGGATCGTGATGCAGGTGTCCAGGTTGCCTGAGAAGTCGAAGTAGCCGACGCAGCCGGCGTAGGGGCCGCGGCGGTGCCGCTCGAGGTCGTCGATGATCTCCATCGCCCGCACCTTCGGCGCCCCCGACACGGTCCCCGCCGGGAAGCTGGCGGCCAGCACGTCGAACGCGGCGACGCCGTCGGCGAGCTCACCGGCCACGTCGGAGACCAGGTGCATGACGTGCGAGTAGCGCTCGACCCGCATGAAGTCGGCGACCCGGACGGTCCCTGGGCGGCACACCCGGCCGAGGTCGTTGCGGGCCAGGTCGACCAGCATGACGTGCTCGGCCCGCTCCTTCTCGTCGTCCAGCAGCTCGGCCTCCAGGGCGAGGTCGGCCGCCTGGTCGGCGCCGCGCGGCCGGGTGCCGGCGATCGGCCGCATGGTCGCGCGGCGTCCCTGCACGGTCACCAGCACCTCCGGCGACGAGCCGGCGATGGTCACCCGCGGCAGGCGCAGGAAGTACATGTACGGCGACGGGTTGACCACCCGCAGCACCCGGTAGACGTCGAAGGGGTCGGCGGTGGTCGGCACCGAGAACCGCTGCGACGGCACCACCTGGAAGATGTCGCCGGCGCGGATGTGGCGCTTGGCGATGCGGACCATCTCCTGGTAGCGGCCCGGCTCCAGGTCGCTGCTGGCCGCGGCCGGCCGGCCGGCCGCCGGCAGCGGGGTGGGCGCGGCCGGCAGGTGCAGCGACAGCCGCCCGGCGAGGGCGTCCAGCCGCCTGCCGGCGTCGGCGTAGGCGGCGTCGAGGTCGGTCGCCTCGTCGACGAGCACGTTGGCGACCAGCACCAGCCGCTGGCCGAGGTGGTCGAAGACGACCACCGAGCGGGGGAAGACCAGCATCCCGTCCGGCAGCCGCAGGTCGTCCTCGGTCTGGTCCGGCAGCCGCTCCAGCTCGCGGACCAGGTCGTAGCCGAGATAGCCGACGGCGCCGGCGAACAGCGGCGGCAGCCCCGGCAGCGAAGGCGAGCGCAGCCGCTGCAGCGCCGCGCGCAGCACGGCCAGCGGCGGGCCGTCGGGCAGCCCGGCCGGCGGGCTGCCCGACCAGGTCGCGCGGCCGCCGCCGATGGTCAGGGTGGCGAACGGGTCGGTGCCGATGAACGAGTAGCGGCCCCAGCGCTCGCCGTGCTCGACGCTCTCCAGCAGCACCGAGCCCTCCTCGCCGCCGAGCTTGCGGAACGCCCCGACGGGGGTCTCCAGGTCGCCGAGGAGCTCCCGCCACACGGGCACCACCGAGTGCTCGCCGGCGAGCCGCGCGAACTCCTCCAGCGAGGGGCGCACGGCGGTCACGGGCCGACCCCCGCCGGCAGCGGCGCCGCGAAGCAGGTCCGGGTGCCCGTGTGGCAGGCGGGGCCGACCTGCTCGACGCGGACCAGCAGCGTGTCGCCGTCGCAGTCGGCGGTGACCGAGCGGACGTGCTGGGTGTGCCCCGAGGTGTCCCCCTTGCGCCAGTGCACCCGCCGGGACCGGCTCCAGAACCAGGTCCGCCCGGTGGTGAGGGTTCGGCGCACCGCTTCGGCGTCCATCCAGGCGACCATCAGCACGGTGCCGTCGGTTTCGTCCTGGACCACCGCGGGCAGGAGCCCGGCGGCGTCGAAGTTGAGGCCGGCGACGGCGTCGTCGACGGCGTCGGGTTGGGGCTGCGACACGCTGGCGCTCCTGGCTCGAGGTGGCATGGCCGCAATGCTATCGCTACCGTCGCAGGTGCCGATCTGCCATCGTGGAGACCAACGCCGGGCTACGAGGGAGGCCGGTCATGTCGACGCAACCGGAGCAGGCCAAGGCCGAGATCCTCGACCGTATCGTCGTGACCATCAACGAGAAGGTCCCCGAGCAGCGGCGCGAGCAGCTCGCCAGCTTCGCCCGCCAGTACTACCAGCGGACCGCGCCGGAGGACCTGCAGGAGCGCGACCCGGACGACCTGTACGGGGCGGTCCTGGCCCACTGGCGCGCGGCGCAGCGTCGCGAGCCGGGCGTGGCCAAGGTCCGGGTCTACTCCCCCAGGTTCGAGGAGCACGGCTGGCGCTCGGTCCACTCGATCGTGGAGATCGTCACCGACGACATGCCGTTCCTGGTCGACTCGGTGACCATGGAGGTCAACCGGCACGGGCTCGTCATCCACCTGCCGATCCACCCGGTGATCGCCGTCCGCCGCGACCAGGCGGGCGAGCTGGTCGAGGTCCTGCCCCCCGACGCCGAGGCCGAGGACGCCATCCGCGAGTCGTTCATCCACGTGGAGGTGGACCGCGAGAGCGAGCCGGAGGTGCTCGACCGGCTCAGGGCCGAGATCGAACGGGTCCTGTGCGACGTGCGCGCGGCGGTGGAGGACTGGCAGGCGATGGGCGACCAGGTCGGCGCCATCCTGGCGGAGTTCGCCGAGCGGCCCCCGCCGGTCGACGAGGCCGAGCTGGCCGAGGCCAAGGCGCTGCTGGAGTGGATCGAGGACCACCACTTCACCTTCCTCGGCTACCGCGCCTACGACCTGCTGCAGCAGGACGGCGAGGACGTGCTGCGCCCGGTCCAGGGCAGCGGGCTCGGGATCCTGCGCCAGGCGGGCGCCAAGCCGGCCTCCGGCAGCTTCGCCAAGCTGCCGCCCGAGGCGCGCCGGTACGCCCGCGAGCCGCACGTGCTGATCCTCACCAAGGCGAACTCGCACTCCACCGTGCACCGGCCGTCCTACCTCGACTACATCGGCGTCAAGCGCTTCGACGAGCAGGGCAAGGTGACCGGCGAGCGGCGCTTCCTCGGCCTGTACACCTCGGCCGCCTACAACCGGAACCCGCGCGACATCCCGCTGCTGCGCCGCAAGGTCGGCAAGGTGCTGGACCGGGCCGGCCTTCCCAGGCACAGCCACGACCAGAAGGCGCTGCTGAACATCCTGGAGACCTTCCCCCGCGACGAGCTGTTCCAGATCTCCGACGACCTGCTGTTCGAGACCGCCATGGGCATCCTGCGGCTGGAGGAGCGCCGGCGGGTGCGCCTGTTCATGTGGCACGACATCTACGGCCGCTTCGTCTCCGCGCTGGTGTACGTGCCGCGCGACCGCTACACCACCGACGTCCGGCGGCGCATCGAGGTCGTCCTGGGCGAGGCGTTCCCGGGGGCGAGCCTCGACTTCCAGGTGAGGTTGTCGGAGTCGGTGCTGGCCCGGCTGCACTTCATCATCCGGGTGCGTCCCGGCCAGATGCCCTCCTTCGACGCCAGGGAGATCGAGGCCAAGCTGGTCGCCGTCACCCGCTCGTGGGCCGACGAGCTGCACGCGCTGCTGCTGGAGCAGCACGGCGAGGAGCTCGGCAACCGGCTGTTCGCCCGCTACGGCGAGGCGTTCCCGGCCGCCTACCGGGAGGACTTCCCGGCCCGCAACGCCGTCTACGACATCCAGCGGATCGAGGACCTGGAGGAGCGCGGCGGCCTGAACATGAACCTGTACCGGCCGCTGGAGGCGACCTCGGAGCTGCTGCGCTTCAAGCTGTTCTTCGCCGAGCGGCCGCTGCCGCTGTCGGACGCGGTGCCGATGCTGGAGGACATGGGCGTGGAGGTCGTCGAGGAACGACCCTACGAGATCCGCCGGCCGGGCGCCGGCCCGGTCTGGATCCACGACTTTGGCATGACCTACGCCAGGCACCGCGAGCTGGACCTCAGCAAGGTCCGGGACGTGTTCCAGGAGGCGTTCGCGGCGGTCCTGCGCGGCGAGGCCGAGAGCGACGGCTTCAACCGGCTGGTGCTCGGCGCCCGGCTCACCTGGCGGGAGATCGTGATCCTGCGCGCCTACTGCAAGTACCTGCGGCAGACCAGGCTGACCTTCAGCCAGGAGTACATGGAGCAGGCGCTGGCCGGCAACCCGGAGATCGCCCGCGGGCTGGTGGAGCTGTTCCGGGCCTACTTCGACCCGGCGCGGCGGGCTGGGGCTCCGCGAGCCGGTGCCGCCGACGCCGACCGCCGCGTGGAGGCGCTGCGTGGCGAGCTGGCCGACGCCATCGACCAGGTCGCCAACCTCGACGAGGACCGGATCCTCCGCAGCTTCCTGGGGATGGTCGAGGCGACCCTGCGGACCAACTTCCTGCCCAAGCCCCGGCCGATGTTCGAGGTGTTCGTGTACTCGCCGCGGACCGAGGCGGTGCACCTGCGCGGCGGCCGGGTGGCGCGCGGCGGCATCCGCTGGTCGGACCGGCGGGAGGACTTCCGCACCGAGGTCCTCGGCCTGATGAAGGCGCAGATGGTCAAGAACGCCGTGATCGTGCCGGTCGGGGCCAAGGGCGGCTTCGTGGTCAAGCGACCGCCCGCCGACGGCGGCCGCGAGGCGCTCCAGGACGAGGTGGTCGCCTGCTACTCGACGTTCATGCGGGGGCTGCTGGACCTGACCGACAACCGCGCGGCCGACGGCACGGTGGTGCCGCCGCCCGACGTGGTCCGCTACGACGAGGACGACCCCTACCTGGTGGTGGCCGCCGACAAGGGCACCGCGACCTTCTCCGACCTGGCCAACTCGATCGCCGCGGAGTACGGCTTCTGGCTGGACGACGCGTTCGCCTCCGGCGGCTCGGCCGGCTACGACCACAAGAAGATGGGCATCACCGCCAAGGGCGCCTGGGAGTCGGTCCGGCGCCACTTCCTGGAGCTGGGGGTCGACACCCAGACGACCGACTTCACCGTGGTCGGCATCGGCGACATGGCCGGCGACGTGTTCGGCAACGGCATGCTGCTGTCGCGCCACATCAAGCTGGTCGCGGCCTTCAACCACCAGCACGTCTTCATCGACCCCGACCCGGACCCCGAGGCGAGCTTCGCCGAGCGGCAGCGGCTGTTCGACCTGCCCCGCTCCTCCTGGGCCGACTACGACGCCAAGCTCGTCTCGGCCGGCGGGGGGATCTGGCCACGAACCGCCAAGTCGATCAAGCTCTCGCCGCGGGCGCGCCAGGTGCTGGCGGTGGAGGCCGAGGCGCTCGCACCCAACGAGCTGATCGGCGCGCTGCTGAAGGCGCCGGTCGACCTGCTGTGGAACGGCGGCATCGGCACCTACGTGAAGGCCGCCCGCGAGGGCCACGCCGACGCCGGCGACCGGGCCAACGACGCCGTCCGGGTCGACGGCGCCGAGCTGCGCTGCAAGGTGGTCGGCGAGGGCGGCAACCTCGGCTTCACCCAGCTCGGGCGGGTCGAGTACGCGCTGGCGGGCGGCCGGGTCAACACCGACTTCATCGACAACTCCGGCGGGGTGGACTGCTCCGACCACGAGGTCAACATCAAGATCCTGCTGAACCAGGTGGTCGCCGACGGCGACCTGACCCGCAAGCAGCGCGACGACCTGCTGGCGAAGATGACCGACGACGTCGCCGCCGCGGTCCTGCAGGACAACTACCGGCAGGTGCTGGCGATCAGCGTCACCGAGGCGCAGGCGCCGCAGCTTCTGGACGAGCACAGCCGGCTGATCCGCACCCTGGAGCGGGCCGGGCGGCTGGACCGGCGGCTGGAGTTCCTTCCCAGCGACGAGGAGCTGGCCGAGCGCCGCGCCGCCGGCCGCGGCCTGACCCGCCCGGAGCTGGCGGTGCTGCTGGCCTACTCCAAGATCGTGCTGCAGGACGAGCTGGTCGCCTCCGACGTGCCCGAGGACGACTACCTCGCCGACGACCTGGAGCGCTACATGCCGGTGAAGCTGCGGGAGCGGTTCCGGGCCCAGCTCCGCCGGCACCCGCTGCGACGCGACATCATCGCCACCTACATCACCAACAGCATGGTGAACCGGGCCGGGAGCACCTTCGCCCACCGGCTGTCGGAGGAGACCGGCGCCAGCCCGCCCGACATCGCCCGCGCCTACACCGTCGCCCGCGAGGTATTCGACATCCGCCGGCTCTGGAAGGACCTGGCCACCCTGGACGACATCGTCCCCGCCGAGGTGCAGACCGAGCTGATGGCCGAGGCACGCAACCTGATCGAGCGGTCGGCCCTGTGGTTCCTGCGCAACCGGCGCCAGCCGGTGGACATCGCCACCACCGTGTCGCACTTCGCGCCGGGGGTCACCTCGCTGGCCCAGGAGCTGCCCAAGCTGCTGGCCCCGGCCGACTCCGATGCGCTGGACCGGATGGCGGAGCGGTTCACCGCCGAGGGTGTCCCCGCCGACCTCGCCAACCGGGTCGCGAGCCTGGACGCGCTGTTCTCGGGCCTGAACGTCATCGAGGTGGCCAGCACCTGCGGCGAGACCGTGGAGGCGGTCGCGGGCGTCTACTTCGCCCTCGGCTACCGGCTGGACCTGCACTGGCTGCGCGACCAGATCGCCAAGCTCCCGTCCGAGACCCACTGGCAGGCGCTGGCGCAGGGCGCGCTCCGCGACGACCTCTACTCCGAGCAGCGCGAGCTGACCGCCGAGGTGCTGCGGCCGGGGCTGGAGGACCGCGACGCCGAGGCGCTGATCGACGCCTGGATGCGGGAGAACGGCGCCTCGGTGGGTCGCGCCACCGCGATGCTCAGCGACCTGCGGGAGGCCGAGACGCTCGACATCGCGATGCTGTCGGTCGCCCTGCGGGAGATCCGCAACCTGAGCGAGGCGACCGCCGCCAGCCCGACCAGGGCGGGATGACAGGGGCCGCGTCCAGGCGCGGTCGCGGAGGTCAGGTCCGGACCGGCAGGCCGGCGCCGGCCAGGGCGGCCTTGACGTCGGCGATCGACAGCTTGCCGAAGTGGAAGACGCTGGCCGCCAGGACCGCGTCGGCGCCGGCGTGGCAGGCGGCGGCGAAGTGCTCGACCCGGCCGGCGCCGCCGCTGGCGATCACCGGCACGTCCACGGCGGCGGTCACGGCCCCGATCAGGTCGAGGTCGTAGCCGGTCTGGCGGCCGTCGGCGTCCATGCTGGTGACCAGCAGCTCGCCGGCGCCGCGCCTGACGCCCTCCTCCGCCCAGGCCAGGGCGTCGCGGCCGGTGGGGGTGCGGCCGCCGTCGACCACCACTTCCCAGCCGCCGCGCGGGCGGCGGCGGGCGTCGATGGCCAGCACCATGCACTGCACCCCGTAGGTGCCGGCGCCGGCCGACAGCAGCTCTGGGTCGCGAACGGCGGCCGAGTTGACCGAGACCTTGTCCGCGCCGGCCCGCAGCAGCCGCTGCACGTCCTGCACGGTGCGGACCCCGCCGCCGACGGTGAGCGGGATGAACACCTGCTCGGCGGTGCGCGCGACCACGTCGAACAGGGTGGCGCGGGCCTCCACGGTGGCGGTGATGTCGAGGAACACCAGCTCGTCGGCGCCCTCGGCGTCGTAGACGGCGGCCAGCCCGGCCGGGTCGCCCGCGTCGACCAGGTCGACGAACGAGACGCCCTTGACCACCCGGCCGGCGTCCACGTCCAGGCAGGGGATCACCCGCCTCGCCAGGCTCACCGGGGGGCTCCCCCGGGGCCCGGGCGGGCCGGGGCCGCGCCGGCCAGGGTGGCGAGCGCCTCGGCGACGGTGAGGCGGCCGGCGTACAGCGCCTTGCCGACGATCACGCCTTCCAGCCCCTGGCGCTCGAGCTCGGCGAGGGCGCGGAGGTCGTCGGAGTTCCGCACCCCGCCGGAGGCGATCACCGGGCGTGCCGTGGCGGCCAGCACCTCCCGCAGGCGCCCGGTCGCGGGGCCGGCCAGCATGCCGTCGCGGGCCACCTCGGTGTGGACGAAGCGGCGGCAGCCGGCTGCCTCCAGCCGGGCCAGGGCCTCGAATAGGTCGCCGCCGCCGCGGGTCCAGCCGCGGGCCTGCAGGGTCCGGCCGCGGGCGTCCAGGCCGACGGCGACCGCCTCGCCGTGGCGGGCGCACGCCTCGGCCACCCACGCGGGGTCCTCCAGGGCGGCGGTGCCGATCACCACCCGGGCAGCGCCGAGGTCGAGCAGGGCGTGCAGGTCGGTGGCGGTCCGCACCCCGCCGGAGGCCTCTACCCGGACCGGCGCGACCGCGCGGACGATGCGGCCGAGCTGCTCGCGGTTGCGGGGGCCGCGCCCGAAGGCGGCGTCCAGGTCGACCACGTGCAGCCAGCGGGCGCCCTGGGCGGCGAAGCCGGCCGCCGCCTCGACCGGGTCGCCGTAGGCGGTCTGGGTGCCGGCCACGCCCTGGCGGAGCCGGGCCGCCTGCCCGTCGAGCAGGTCCACCGCCGGGAGCAGCTCCAGCGTCACCGGCAGACTCCAACGAGGCCCGCACCGCGCCGAGAACCCGGGGATCCCGCAGCAGCCAGGTGAGCGGTCATGGCGCGGCACGGACCTCGTTGACGAAGTTGCCGAGCAGCGCGAGGCCGGCGCGGCCGGACTTCTCGGGGTGGAACTGGGTGCCGAACAGGTTCTCGGACTCCACCGCGGCGGCGAAGCGGCCGCCGTGGTCGCACACGGCGGCGACCGCCTCCCCGTCCGGCTCCGGCGCGTAGGAGTGGACGAAGTAGAAGCGGGCGTCGTCGGGCAGCCCGGCGAACAGGCGGCTGCCGCGCCGCACGGTCACCTGGTTCCAGCCGATGTGGGGGATCTTCACCCCGCCGCCGAGGCGGCGGACCTTGCCGGGGAGGGCGGCGACGCCGCCGCTGACCGGCCCCTCCTCGCTGGCCTCGAACAGGAGCTGCATGCCGACGCAGATGCCGAGCAGCGGCCGCCCGCCGGCCAGCCACTCGGCGACCGCCGCGGGGCCGCCGGCCGTGCCGAGTCCCTCCAGGCACGCCCGCCGAATGGAGGTTGCCGACGCCGTAGTCGACCAGGGCGACCGGCGGCTTCCTACCCACCAGGGCATCCCCTTGGGCCCCTACGACCCGGGGGACCCCCCGGGGTCCCCCGGGTCCGCCGGACCCCTCCGGTCACCGCAGGGTCCCCTTGGTGCTGCCGCTGCCGGCGCGCGGGTCGGGGGTGCAGGCGTCGCCGAGGGCGCGGGCCAGCGCCTTGAAGCACGCTTCCAGGCAGTGGTGGGGCAGGTCGCCGGCCTCCAGCACCACGTGGACGGTGCAGCGGGCGTTGGCGACCAGCGCCTCCAGCAGGTGGCGGGCCTGGGGACAGGTCGACCGCGGCGCGCGCCCGCGCCTCGTCCAGCGGCACGGCCGCGTCGCCGAAGCGACGCACGTCCGCCTTGTCGCCGAGGGCCTCGGCGAGCGCCTGGCCGAGGGCGATGCCGGTGTCCTCGACGGTGTGGTGGGCGTCGACCTGCAGGTCCCCCTTGGCCTGCACCCGCAGGTCGAAGCGGGCGTGCTTGCCGAGCTGGGCGAGCATGTGGTCCAGGAACGCCACGCCGGTGTCGGCGCCGCCGGCGCCCGTGCCGTCCAGGTCGAGCTCGACGGTGACGGCGACCTCGGCGGTGCGGCGCTCGACGCGGGCGCTGCGCGGCCCGGCCATCAGGCCAGCTCCTCCGCGAGCGCGGCCAGGAACGCGTCGTCCTCGGATGGCGTGCCGACCGTGACCCGCAGGTGCCGGTCCAGCGTCGGGTAGCGGGAGACGTCGCGGACCAGCACCCCGCGGTCGAGCAGCCCGCGCCAAAGCCGCGCCGGGTCGGCCGGCGTGTGGAAGCAGAGGAAGTTGGCGTCGCTCGGCAGCACCCCGACCCCTGGCAGGCGACGCAGTCCCCGCGCCAGCCGCTCCCGCTCGCGTTCGGTGGCGGCGATGTGGTCCATCAGCGCGCCCTTGTGGTGGAGGGCCCGCAGCGCGACCGCCTGGGTGAGGGTGGACAGGTGGTAGGGCAGGCGGACCAGGCGGACGCCGTCGACCACGGCCGGGTCGGCGAGCAGGTAGCCCAGCCGCAGCCCGGCCATGCGGAACGCCTTGGAGAAGGTCCGGGTGACGACCAGGTTTGGGAACCGGGACAGCAGCCCGGCAGCGTGCGAGCTGCCGAACTCGCCGTAGGCCTCGTCGACCACGACCACGCCGGGGGCGGCGGCGCAGACGGCGGCGAGCACCTCGGCGCCGGTCGCCTCGCCGGTCGGGTTGTTGGGCGAGCACCAGAAGGTCAGCTCGGCGCCGGCCTGGGCGACCAGGCCGGCGGCCGCGGCGGGATCCAGCAGCTCGTCGCGGGCCTGCACCCGGGTGACCACGCGGGTGCCGGTGGCGCGGGCGAGCAGCGAGTGCATCGCGTAGGTCGGCTCCACGACCAGCGCCGACCGGCCGGGACCGGCGAAGGCGAGCAGGAGCTGCTGCAGGCACTCGTTGGACCCGTTGGCGGCCCAGGTGCCCTCGACCCCGTGACCGGCGTGCAGGGCCAGCGCCTCGCGCAGCGCGGTCGCCTCCCGGTCGGGGTAGCGGTGCAGCCCCAGTCCGCGGACGACGTCGGCCAGGTCGTCGAGGACGGCCTGCGGCACCGCGTAGGGGGTCTCGTTGGTGTTGAGCCGTACGGGGACGTCGAGCTGTGGCGCCCCGTAGGGGACCATGCCGGCGAGGTCGTCGCGGACCCGCACCCGCCCGACGACCCGACTCACCGGGGCACCCCCTTGGGGTTCCCCGGACCCCTCCGGCTCACCGGGCACCCCCTTCCCGCGCGCCGAGGCGGGCGGCGACGGCGCGGCCATGGGCGGGCAGGCCCTCGGCCCTGGCGAGGGCGGCAACGGTCGGCGCGGCGGCGGCCAGCGCGTCCCGGTCGAACTCCGCGACCTGCATGGCGCGAAGGAAGTCGAAGGTCGACAGGCCGGCGGCGAACCTGGCCGTGCCCCCGGTCGGCAGCACGTGGTTGCTGCCGACCGCGTAGTCGCCGAGGGCGACAGGCGTCCAGGGGCCGACGAACACCGCGCCGGCGTTGCGGACCCGGCCGGCCAGCTCCCCCGGGTCGCGGACCAGCAGCTCCAGGTGCTCCGGCGCGAACGCCTCGGCCACGCGCAGCATCGCCGCCCGGTCGTCGCACAGCACCACCGCCGACTGGCCGGCCATGGCGGCCTCGACGCGGTCGCGGTGGGCGGCGGCCGCGACCTCCTCGGCGAGCAGCGGCTCCACCGCCTTCCACAGGTCGGGGTCGTCGGTGACCAGCAGGCAGGCGGCGAGCGGGTCGTGCTCGGCCTGGGCGACCAGGTCGACGGCGACCAGCAGCGGGTCGGCGGTCGCGTCCGCGAGCACGGCGACCTCGGTGGGGCCGGCGAAGCCGTCGACGCGGACCCGGTCGGCGACCTCCCGCTTGGCAAGGGCGACGTGCAGGTTGCCGGGGCCCGTCACCGAGTCGACCGCCGGGACCGTCTGGGTCCCGCAGGCCAGCGCGGCCACCGCCTGGGCGCCGCCGAGCAGCCACACCTCGTCCACCCCGAGCAGCCGCGCCGCGGCCAGGACGGCCGGGTGGCCGCGGCCGCCGGGGCCGGGCGGGGTGGCCAGCGCGATGCCGTCCACCCCGGCCGCCTGCGCGGGGACGACGTTCATGACCACGCTGGACGGGTAGGCGGCCAGGCCGCCGGGCGCGTACACGCCGGCGCGGCGCAGCGGCACGAACCGCTGCACCAGGCGGACCCCCGGCCGGCCGCTCCAGACCAGGTCGGCGGGGCGCTGGGCCTGGTGGAAGGCGCGGGCCCGCTCGATCGCGTCGGCCAGCGCGGCCCGCAGCTCCGGGTCGAGGGCGTGCTCGGCGGCGGTCAGCTCCTCGCTGCTGGCCCGCCAGGCCGCCGGGGGGGCTTCGATCCCGTCGAAGCGTCTGGCGGCGTCGGCGACCGCGGCGTCACCGCGGGCCGCGACGTCGGCGACCAGGTCGCGGACGGCGGCGCGGGCCGCCTGGACCGCGGCGGCCGGGGCACGCGGCAGCAGCTCGGCCGGGTCGCGGTCCGAGCCTCGCAGGTCGACGACGGGCAGCACATGCAGCTCCCAGGCGGGACGACGGCGGGGTCGGGACCCCACCCTACCGCACGCGCAGCGGCCTAACGAGGCTTGCGCGCCACCGAAACGTCCGACCTGATCGCCTCCTGGGATCCCGTGGTCTTGGTGGCGCGCAAGCCTCGTTACCGCGCCTACCATGGCGGGGACGTCCTCGAGCCACGAGGTTGCCGTGGAGCTGCCGTTGTTCCCCCTGCAGAGCGTCCTGTACCCCGGCGTGCCGATCCCCCTGCACGTCTTCGAGGACCGCTACCGCCAGATGTTCGCGCGGGTCCTGGACGGCGAGCGGCGCTTCGGGGTGGTGGCGATCGTCAAGGGCAGGGACGTGGACAGCGACGCCACCTACCACCCGGTCGGGTGCGTGGCGGAGGTCCGCGACGTGCGCCGCCACGCCGACGGCCGCCTGGAGCTGGTTGCCCGCGGCCAGCGCCGCTTCAAGATCGACGGGGTGGTGCAGGCCAGCCCCTACATCGTCGCCGAGGTGAGCACGCTGGCGGAGGCGGCCGGGGAGGCGGCCGAGCAGCGGACGATCAAGGCGGGCAGGCTGTTCACCCGCTACGTCGCGACCCTGCTGCGGATGGCCGGCGAGGACGCGCAGCCGATCGACATCCCCGACGACCCGGTGGCGGCCTCCTACCTGATGGCGGCCGGGCTCCAGGTCGACCTGACCGACAAGCAGCGGCTGCTGACGATCCCGTCGGCGGCCGAGCGGCTCGCCGCCGAGACGTCGCTGCTGCGGCGCGAGCTGATGCTGCTCGAGCACCTGCGCGTCGCCGGCCCGGCGCCGGCGATGACGCCGTTCTCGCCGAACTGACCGGGCCGTGACGGCGGGCTCGGACGGGCTGGTGCGGCTGGCCGGGCCGCTGGACGTGCCCGGCAGCCTGGAGGTGTACCGGCGCGCCGGCGACGACCTGCTGGACCGCTGGGACGGCGTGGTGTGGCTGCGGACGCTGCCGCTGGACGGGCGGCCGGTCGCCGTCGCCGCCCGCCCGGTCGGGACCGTCTCCGCGCCGGCGCTGCTGGTCGCGGTCGGCGGCGGCGGTGCCGACGCGGCGGCGGGCCGGGCGCTGGCCGGCGCCTTCGTGACCGCCCCGGCGGCGCTGCGGGAGCTGGCCGCCGCCGACCCGGTCGTCGCCGCCGTCGCCGACCGCTGGCCGGGGGTCGGCCCGGTCCTCCAGGGCGACCTGCTCACCGCGGTGGTCCGCTCCATCAGCGCCCAGCAGATCACCCTGCGCTTCGCCGCGGTCCTGCGCGCCCGGCTGGCCCGCCGCTTCGGCGTGCGGCACACCGTCCCCGTTCCCGGCGGCCCCGCGCCGACCGCCGGCCCGGACGGGTCTGTCGCCCAGGGTCCGGGGGACCCCAAGGGAGTCCCCCGGTCGATCGGGACCCAAGGGGGTGTCCCGGTGGATCGGGAGGTGTGGAGCCTGGACGCGGCGGCGCTGGCGGGCGCCGAGGTCGCCGAGCTGCGGGCGTTGCAGTTCTCCAACGCCAAGGCGGTCGCCATCGTCACCTTCGCCGGCGCGGTGGCCGCCGGCCGGCTGCGCCTGGACGAGCTGGCGGCACTCGACGACGAGCAGGTGGTCGACCGCCTGGTCGCCTTCCCCGGGATCGGCCGCTGGACGGCCGAGTGGCTGCTCGCGCGGACCCTCGGCCGGCCGCGGGTGGTCGCAGGCGACCTCGGGGTGCGCAAGGCGGTCGGGGCCGCCTACCTGGACGGCAGGATGCCGTCGCCGGCCGAGGTGCGCGACGCGACCGCCCACTGGGGCACCGCCGCCGGGGTCGCCCAGCAGCTCCTGCTCCACGAGCTGGCCAACCGGCAGGTGTGAGCCCGCCCGCGGCCTACTTGGTGGAGCGCGACCCGGCCAGCGCGGTCGTCACGCCGAGGCCGACCAGCACCCCGCCGGAGACCAGGCGCGAGGCCCGCGCCACCCGGCGGCGGCCGCGGATGAAGCCCGCGCCGGTCGAGGCCAGCAGCGCGTAGGCGCTGTCGGTGACCAGGCCGAGGCCGACGAAGGTGGCGCCGAGCACGGTCACCTGCAGCGGGACCGCACCGGCGGCGGCGTCGACGAACTGGGGCAGGAACGCGAAGAAGAACAGCGCGGTCTTGGGGTTGAGGACGTTGACCACCACGCCCTGGGCGAAGATGCGGCCCAGGGGCTCGCGGGCGGCGCCGGCGGGGCGGGCGTCCTCGTCGCGGGCCAGCAGCCGCTGCACCCCCAGCCACACCAGGTAGGCCGCGCCCAGGTACCTGACCGTGTCGTAGGCCAGCGCCGAGGAGACCAGCAGCGCGGAGAGCCCCAGCGCGGCGGCGGCGACGTGCAGCAGCGAGCCGACGTGGATGCCGCAGACCGAGGCGAGCCCGGCCGCGCGGCCCTGGCCGACGCTGCGGCTGACGATGTAGAGCACCGCCGGGCCCGGGATGAGCAGCAGGGTGACCGCGGCCACGGCGAACACGGCAAGGGTGGCGCTGTCGGGCATTCGGACCTCTCGCGCGTGGGTGTCGGGCCACGGCGATTCTAGGGGGCCACACGCGCAAGCGCCCCGGGATAAACCGGGGCGCTTGCCGGGGACTGCCGGGAGCTGGGTCGCCGCGCCGGAGGTCCCGGCACGAGGCAAGCATCGCCCACGCTGGCGCCAGGTGCCATCGGCAAGGTTGCTGTTTGCATGTCACCCGGATGGGTGTCCCCCGGGCGCCAGCGGGCGGCTACGCGGTGTCCAGCGGGAGGCCGCGGGCGGCGACCGGGGACGACTGCACGATGGAGGTGGTCGTCTGCCCGTAGAGCAGGAAGCGGTCGATGACCTCCTCCATGTGCTCGACGTCGCGGAGGTGGAGCTTCATGACGAAGCAGTCCTCGCCGGTGATGCGGTGGCACTCGACCACCTCGGGCGTCTGCCTGGCGAGCTCGGCGACCTTGTGCAGCTCGCCGGCGGCCGGCCGCACGCGGATGATGACGCCCAGCGGCAAGCCCAGCGCGCCGGGGTCGAGCTCGGCGCGGTAGCCGCGTACGACCCCGGCCTCCTGGAGCCGCTGCAGCCGCTCACCGACGGCCGGGGCGGACAGGCCGACACGCCGGCCGAGCTCGGCCAGGCTGAGGCGCGCGTCGGTCTGGAGCTCCAGCAGCAGGCGCCGGTTCACGCCGTCGAGGGGCTCATCGTTGGCGTTCCGCCGGTTGGGCTTGCGTTCCGAAGGCATGGCAGCCAGGACTCCTTAGGTTGACCCTTCAAGTGTGCCATGTCGCCGCGCATGCTCGTGGCATGGCCATCCCCGCCGCGACCCGACCCTCGCTCGCGACCACGCCTCCCCACCTGTACTTCCTGGTGAGCGCCGTCTTCCACTACCTCGGGCCGGCGTTCGCGGTGCTGCTGTTCGCGCGCGTGGACGTGCTCGGCGTCGCCTTCCTGCGCATCGTGTCGGCCGCGGCGGTGTTCGCGCTGTGGCGGCGTCCCTGGCGCGCGTTCGCTGGCGCCGGGCGCCGGGAGCGGCGCACGCTGCTCGGCTGGGGAGCGGTGCTGGCCGTCATGAACTGCTGCTTCTACCTGGCGATCGACCGCCTGCCGCTGGGCACGGTGGCGGCCATCGAGTTCCTGCCCGTGGTCGTGCTGGCCGCGCTCGGCGCCCGCACGGTGCGCAACGGCCTCGCCCTGGCCCTGGCGGCGCCGGGGGTGTGGCTGCTGACCGACGTGCGGCTGGTGGCCGAACCGCTCGGCGTGCTGGTCGCCTTCGCCAACGCCGCGCTGTTCGCCGGCTACATCGTCCTCGGCCACCGCGTCGCCCAGCACGGGCCGACCGGCGGCATCGACGGGCTGGCCGCCTCCATGCTGGTCGCCGCCGTGCTGGTCACCCCGATCGCCGGCTGGGACGCCGTGGCGGCGTTCACCGACCCGGTGGCGCTGGCCGCCGGCGCCGGCGTGGGCGTCACCTCCTCGGTCATCCCCTACGTGTTCGACCAGCTCGCCATGGCGCGGCTCGCCCGCGCCACCTACGCCCTGATGGTGGCGCTGCTGCCGGCCACCGCCACCGTCGTCGGCGTCGTCGTGCTCGCCCAGGTCCCCTCGCCGGTGGAGGCCGCGGGCGTCGCGCTGGTCGTCGCGGGCGTCGCCCTGCACCGCTCACCGGCGGCGGCCTGACCTGGTTAGTCGGCCTCCAGGACCACCACCGAGCGGAGGACCTCGCCCCGGCGCATCTTGGCGAAGGCCTCCTCGACCTGGTCCAGCGCGATCGTCTCGGAGACGAAGCGGTCGAGGTCGTAGCGGCCGCGCAGGTACAGGTCGGCGAGGACCGGGAAGTCGCGGGAGGGCAGGCAGTCGCCGTACCAGGACGGCTTGAGCGCGCCGCCGCGGCCGAAGAAGTCGAGCATGCGCAGGTCGACGCGCATCTTCGGGTCGGGGACGCCGACCTGGACGAGGATGCCGGCGTGGTCGCGGGCGTGGAACGCCTGCTTCATCACGTCGGGGTGGCCGACCGCCTCGACGGTCACGTCGGCGCCGAACCCGCCGGTCAGCTCCCGGATCGCGGCGACCGGGTCGACCTGGCTGGCGTCCACCAGATCGGTGGCGCCGAGCTCGGCGGCCCAGGCGAGCTTGCGCCGGTCGAGGTCGACGGCGATGACCTTGCGGGCGCCGGCCAGCGCGGCGGCGTGGATGGCGGCGTCGCCGACCCCGCCGCAGCCGAACACGGCCACGGTGTCGCCACGCCGCACCCCGGCGGTGTTGACGACGGCGCCGAACCCGGCCATCACCCCGCAGCCGATCAGGCAGGCCGCCTCGGGAGGGACCGCCGGGTCGACCTTGACCGCCTGGCCGGCGGCGACCAGGGCGCGGGCGGCGAACGCGCCGATCCCCAGGGCCGCCGTCAGCGGCGTGCCGTCCTGGAGGGTCGCCTTCCGGGTGGCGGTGCGGCTGTCGAAGCAGTACCAGGGACGGCCGCGCGCGCAGGAGCGGCACCGCCCGCACGGCGCCCGCCACGCCAGCACCACGTAGTCGCCGGGACGAAGGCCCGTCACCTCGGGGCCGACCGCCTCGACGACCCCCGCCGCCTCGTGGCCCAGCAGGAACGGGAACCGGTCGCCGATGGCGCCCTCGCGGAAGTGCAGGTCGGTGTGGCAGACCCCGCAGGCCTGGACCCGCACCAGCGCCTCCCCGGGCCCGGGGTCGGGCACCAGCACGGTCACGACCTCGACCGGCGCCCCCGCGGACCTGGCGATCACGCCGCGGACCTCGTGCCCCATCCCCGCTCCTCCCAACCGCCGGCCTCGGCGCGCCGCAACGCCAGGGGCTCCCGCACGAACGCTACTACTGCACGGGCAGGCCGGCCGCGCGCCACGCCTCGAACCCACCGATGACGTCGGTGACGCGGCTCGCCCCGAGGTCGAGCAGGGCGCCGACCGCCAGGCTGGAGGAGTAGCCCTGGGCGCAGAGCAGGATCAGCGGGGCGTCCAGGCCGCCGATCGCGGGATGGGCGGCCCCGGAGGCCGGGTCGACCCGCCACTCCAGCACCGTGCGGTCGATCGCCAGCGCCCCCGGGATCTCGCCGTCCCGCCGGCGCTGGGTGTCGGTGCGGGTGTCGACGAGCAGCGCGCCGGCCTGCATCGCGGCGAACGCCTCCGCCGGCGTGAGCCGGCGGTAGCGGGCCCGTGCGCGGGCCAGCAGGTCGTGGATCGTCTGCCGCCGCCTGGCCATCGTCCTATCCGGGGCTGTCCAGCCACGGCTCCCGCAGGTCGAAGTAGCGCAGGTCGCGCATCAGGCTGAAGACCTCGGCCATACCCGGCTCCGACTCGGCCGGATGCTCCCGCTCGAAGCGCCGGGCGTCCTGCTCGGAGGTGAAGTAGACCGTCTGGGTGAAGTCCCCAGGCCGGTCGGCATGTTCGGCCACCGTCATGCCGAGGATGTGCGGCGCCTGCTCGGCCAGCAGCTCCTCCTGGGCACGGCCAAGGGCGGCCAGCCGCTCCATGTCGTCGGTGCGGCCCTGGATGACCTGGACGAAGCCGGCCTCGTCGGACCCGCCGCCCTGGTAGGTGTGCACCCGGGCCGAGTCGTGGAAGCTGACCTCGTCCAGATGCCTGGAGGTCTCGCTCCACCAGGCGCCCTGCTCGGGGCGGTCGCTGTTGCGCCGCGCCAGCTCCTCGGACTGGAAGCGGACCACGGCGATGAACCTGCCGTCGTCGGTCACCCCACCCGTCGAGCCGAGCCAGCCCTCGACGTCGGGCGCGAGCTCGGCCTTCCAGCGGTCCATCTGGCTGCGTACGCCGGCCGGGCTGGTCGCTCGGCCCTGGATGACCTGAATGAACACGATCCCCCCCTTTTGCGGATGGCCGAAGGCCAGTCGGCCAACTGTAGTCGCATGCTCTGCCAGGTCAAGCGACGGCCAGGCGGAAGGCCGCGCTGGCGGGCCATCGCGTACCATGCCGGAGACCGCGGCAGGCGGGTTCCCGGCGGTGGCGGGGTTGCGATGACGGACGGGCCGGAGAGCGAGCACCTGCGCCGGAAGCTGGTCGGCAAGCTCCGGGAGGACGGGCTGCTCGCCGACCCGCGGGTCGCCGGCGCGTTCCTGGCCGTGCCGCGGGAACGGTTCGTGCCGGAGGCGGCCGAGCGCGACGGGCTGGAGGCGGTCTACGCCGACCGCCCGATCCTCACCAGGCGCGACGCCAGGGGCTTCCCGACCAGCTCGTCGTCGCAGCCGGCGATCATGGCGGCCATGCTGGACGCCCTCTGCCTGCGTCCCGGGCAGCGGGTGCTGGAGGTCGGCGCCGGGACCGGCTACAACGCCGCCCTGCTCACCGAGCTGGCCGGCCCGACCGGCCGGGTGGTGACGGTCGAGCTGGAACCGGAGACGGCGGAGGGCGCCAGGGCGGCGCTTGCCGCCGGCGGCCACCCGGCCGAGGTGGTGGTCGCCGACGGCCGCGCCGGCTGGGCGCCGGACGCTCCCTACGACCGGATGATCGTGACGGCCAGCACCGCCGGCGTGCCCCGCGACTGGTTCGAGCAGCTCGTCCCCGGCGGGCGGCTGGTGGTGCCGGTGCGGGTCAGCGACGGCGTGGACGGCGTCCAGGTCGTCTGCGTGCTGGACCGCGACCGGGAGGGCTTCGCGCCCGCCGGCGCGATCTGCGGCGGGTTCATGTCGCTGCGGTCGCAGGCCGGCGTCGGCTACGAGCTCCCCCCGAGCCTCGGCGGCCTGGAGTGGCTGGGCGACGGCGACCGGACGCTGGCCCGGCTGTCGGGCGCCGGCCTGGCCGGGATGCCGGAGCCCGCCCGCCGCAGGCTGCTGGCGTTCGCGATCGGCCCCGAGCGGACCCGCCGCGCCCGCGGCCGCCTGCCCCACTACCCGGTCGAGCTGTTCCTGGCGCTGACCGTGCCGCCCGACCGGCTCGTCACCTACGACGACGGCAAGCTCCACGGCCTCGGGATCGCCGACCGCCGCGGTCGCGGCCTCGCCGTGCTCGCCGGCACCACCGAGCGGCTCACCCTGGTCCTGGCGGGCGGCGACGCCGGGCCAGAGGGGCTGCTGGACGAGCTGCTCGGCCAGTGGCGGGCGATCGGCCGCCCGACCGAGGCCGCGCTGCGGCTCGGGGTCAGCTACGGCCACAGGGTCGGCAGGCACTGGCGCACCCTGCGGCGGGACGACTGCACCCTGGTGGTCGACTGGGCCGCGCCAGGGCCTCAGACGAGCAGGGCGTCGGGGCCCAGCTCGGCCTTGATCTCGGCGTAGAGGCCGTTGCGGGGGTCGACGCGGAACTCGTCGCCCAGCCGCACCACCATCGTCGAGTTGGCGCCGCGGATCTGCAGGTGGACCGGGGACTTGCCGCGGTGGGAGCCGAGGATGCGCTTGAGCCGGTCGACGACCCCGCCGGTGCAGGAGCGCGCCTCCAGGTTGAGCACCACCGGGGCGGTCCCCGCCTCGGCCAGGTTGGGCGGCTTCACCTCGAGGGCGACCAGCTTGGGGGGCTCGTCGCGGCCGTCGACCCGTGCCTTGACCACCACCACCGCGTCCTGCACCAGCAGGCCCTGGTGCTGCTGGTAGACCTGCGGGAAGAAGATGCACTCGGCGCCGCCGTCGAGGTCCTCCAGGTCGGCGACGATGTAGGTCTCGCCCCGCTTGGTGAACTTCTTGGTGAGCTTGGCGAGGATGCCGGCGACCCGCACGATCGCGCCGTCGGGCCGCTCGGCCAGCATCGACAGCGGCATGTCGGCGACCGCCCGGAGCGCGTGCTCCAGCCCGAGCAGCGGGTGGTCGGAGACGTACTGCCCGAGCATCTCCTTCTCGAACGCGAGCCGCTGCGGCTTGTCCCACTCCTGCTGGCCGACCGGCGGGAGCGGCTCGACGATCGCGTCCTCGCCGTCGCCGAGGCCGCCGAACAGCGAGAACTGCCCGGCGGCCTCGGCCCGCTTGCGGGCCGTGACCCGGTCGACGGCGATCTCGTGGACCTCGAACAGGCCGCGGCGGGGCAGGCCGAGGGAGTCGAAGGCGCCCGCCTTGACGAGCGACTCGATGACCCGCTTGTTCAGCACGCCGATGTCGACCTTGTCGCAGAAGTCGAAGAAGTCGGTGAACCGGCCCTTGTCCCGGCGGGCGGCGATGATCGCGTCGACCACCTGCTCGCCCACGTTCCGGACCGCCGAGAGGCCGTACCGGATCGCGTTGCCGTCGGCGGGGGTGAAGTCGCTGTCGGAGTCGTTGACGTCGGGGGGGAGCACGGTGATGCCCATCCGCCGGCAGCTCCCCAGGTACTTGGGCCGGGCGTCCTTGTCGTCCTTGACGCTGGTGAGCAGCGCGGCCATGTACTCGACCGGGTGGTGTGCCTTCAGGTAGGCGGTCTGCCAGGTGACCAGGCCGTAGCCGGCGGCGTGGGCGCGGTTGAAGGAGTAGCCGGCGAACGGCTGGATCAGCCGCCACAGCTCTCGCGCCTGCTCGTCGGTGAGGCCCTTGTCGCGGCAGCCGGCCAGGAAGCGCGGCTCCTCCTTGCGCATCAGGGATTCGATCTTCTTGCCGATCGCCTTGCGGACCAGGTCGGCCTCGCCGGCGTTGTAGCCGGCCACCCGCTGCAGCAGGGTGATGATCTGCTCCTGGTAGACGAGCACCCCGTTGGTGTCGGCGGTGATCTCCTCCATCAGCGGGTGGAGGTGGGAGATCTGGCTGGGGTCGCGCTTGCCGGCGATGTACTTGGGGATCTCGTCCATGGGGCCCGGGCGGTACAGGGCGATCAGCGCAACGATGTCCTCGAAGCGGTCCGGGCGGAGCTGGCGCAGCAGCCGGCGCATGCCCTCGGACTCCATCTGGAAGACGCCGTCGGAGTCGCCGGCCTGCAGCATCCCGAAGGTGGCGCCGTCGTCGGTGGGCAGCGCGTCCAGGTCGAGGTCGACGCCCCTGGCCCGCAGGTGCGCGAGGGTGTCGTCGAGCACGGTGAGGTTGCGGAGGCCGAGGAAGTCCATCTTGAGCAGTCCGAGCCTGGCGACCCCGTTCATCTCGTACTGGGTGATGATCGCCCCGTCGGCCTCGCGCCGCATGATCGGGACCTGCTCGATCAGCGGGTCGCGGGAGATCACCACCGCGGCCGCGTGCACCCCCCACTGCCGCCGCAGTCCCTCCAGCCCGGCGGCGGTGTCCAGCACCCGGCCGGCGTCGGGGTCGTTGTCACGGGCGGCCCGCAGCTCGGTCGAGAGCTTGTACGCCTCGGTGAGCGAGCGCTCCTTGCCCAGCACCGGCGGCGGCATCATCTTGGCCAGGTCGTCGCCGAGCTTGTAGGGGAAGCCGAGCACCCTGGCCGAGTCGCGGATGGCCTGCTTGGCCTTGATGGTGGAGAAGGTGACGATCTGGGCGACGTGGTCGGCGCCGTACTTCTCGGTGGCGTAGCGGATCATGTCGCCCCGCCGGCGCTCGTCGAAGTCCAGGTCGATGTCGGGCATCTCGTTGCGGCCGGGGTTGAGGAAGCGCTCGAACATCAGCCCGTAGGCCAGCGGGTCCAGGTCGGTGACGCGCAGGCAGTAGGAGACGCAGGAGCCCGCCGCGCTCCCCCGCCCCGGCCCGACCCGGATGCCGTGCTCGCGGGCGTGGCGGCAGAGGTCGGCCACGATCAGGAAGTAGCCGGCGAAGCCGAGCTGGTCGATCACCTGCAGCTCGTAGTCCAGCCGGTCGCGGACGGCGGGCGGGAGCGGCTGGCCGTAGCGCTCGGCGGCGCCCCGCTCGACCTCGACACGCAGCCACGACTCGAGCGTGTGGCCGTCCGGCACGTCGAAGTGGGGCAGCAGGTTGCCGCCGAACTGCAGCTCGACGTTGCAGCGCTCGGCGACCTCGAGGGTGTTGTCGCAGGCCTCCGGATGGTCGGCGAACAGGGCGCGCATCTCGGCCGGGGACTTGAGGTAGAACTCCTCGGCGTCGAACTTGAGCCGCTTGGGGTCGGCCAGGACCGCGCCGGTCTGGATGCACAGCAGCACCCCGTGCGGGCCGGCGTCGGCCTTGTGGATGTAGTGGAGGTCGTTGGTGGCCAGCAGCGGCAGGCCGAGGTCGCGGGCGAGCGCGATCAGCTCGGGGTTGACCCGCCGCTGCTCGGGCAGGCCGTGCTCGTGCAGCTCCACGTAGTAGTTGTCGGCCCCGAACAGGTCGCGGAACTCGGCCAGGGTCGCCCTGGCGCCCTCCCGGTCGCCCTTGAGCAGGCGCTGGTTCACCTCGGAGCCGAGGCAGCCGGAGCTGGCGATCAGCCCCTCGTGGTAGTGCTGGAACAGCTCGCGGTCCATGCGGGGCTTGTAGAAGTAGCCCTCCAGGGAGGCCAGCGAGACCAGCCGGAGCAGGTTGGCGTAGCCGGTCTGGTTCTCGGCCAGCAG
>WNFV01001999.1_pt1 | contig 27442 bp, 33 predicted proteins | sample 5400101 | NCBI WGS metagenome assembly WNFV01 (sample SAMN13153361, study PRJNA577476) | soil metagenome | isolation source: 115 cm soil or saprolite under grassland replicate 1 | place: USA:California | collected 2016-06-15
TGTGGACGGGCGATCCCGCGCGTGGCCACCGCGTCGCGAGCCGGATCAAGGCGGGAACTGTCGGGATCAACATGCCGTACACCGCCTTCCCGGGGATTCCGTTCGGCGGCTACAAGCAATCCGGCTTCGGCCGCGAGCTCGGCCTCGACACGCTCGAGCTGTATCTCGAGACGAAGAGCGTCCTCGTCTCGACGAGCCCGAAGCCGTTCAACCCGTTCGGCCTCTAACCGGTCCGTTCGGATCCCTGACTCGCGTCCGCCCTGGGGACGAAAAGTCACGCTTCTCCAACACCTAGGGTCAGACCCTGCCGTTGGGGCCGTGGCTCGAGGAGCGATGATTGCGCCTGTGCGCGTGCTCGAACGGCTCGACGAGCTCTACGCCATCGGCGGCGGCGCCGGTGCCCAGCGCGTCGGCGGCAGCGAGGGGGAGCAGCGCGCGCACGACCTCGCGGCCCGCTGGATGAAGGAGGCAGGCCTGCAGGTCGAGGTCGACGAGGCCGGGAATCTCGTCGGCCGCGCGGGCGGGGCGAACGTCTGGACCGGCTCCCATCTCGACTCGGTGCCGAACGGCGGCAAGTTCGACGGCGCGCTCGGCGTCGTCGCCGCGATCGAGGCGGTCGAGCGCGTCGGCGCCGGCACCGTCGCCGTCTTCCGGGACGAGGAGCGCGGTTGCATCGGCAGCTCGGCGTTCGTGCAGCTCGGGCGGCTGCCCGAGTGCTTCCTCGAGGCGCACATCGAGCAGGGGCCGGTGCTGGAACGGGCAGCAGCCCCGCTCGGACTCGCCATGGGAATCGTCGGCATCGCCCGGGGGGAGCGTGTCTTCGAGGGACGCGCCGGCCACGCGGGCACGGTGCCGATGGAAGGTCGCGCGGATGCGCTCGTCGCCGCGGCTGAGTACGTCCTACGCGTCCGCGACGCGGCGTCGGAAGTCGAGGGCGCCGTGGCGACCGTCGGCCAGATCGACGTCGAGCCGGGCGCAGTGAACGTCATCCCCGAGCGGGTGCGGGTCTCCGTCGACGCACGGGCCCCCGACCGGGAGCGACTCGACCGCCTCGTCTCCGAGCTCGAGCTCACACCTGACTTCCGCCTCGAGCCGGTGCCGATGGCCGCCGAGCCGCTCGCGGCGCTCAGGGCCGAGCTGGAGGCCCGCGGCCTCCCGATCGTCGAGCTGCCGTCCGGCGCCGGCCACGACGCGGCGATCCTCGCCGCGGCAGGCGTCCCGACGGCGATGCTCTTCGTCCGGAGCCTCAACGGCGGCGTCAGCCACTCACCGCAGGAGGAGTCCGCGCCGGAGGACGTCGCGCTCGCAGTCGAGGTCCTCACGGGCGCGCTCGCGAGCCTGACGGGCGGCAGCCTCTAGGCATCGCCCGTTCCCCGTCCTATAGTCGCGGGCGCACGCCCCGGCACAGGAGAGAGGAGAACATGAGGAAAAGGATGTTCGCCTTCGCCCTGCCGATCGCGCTCGCCGCCGCGCTGATCCTCGCGCTCGGCGTCTCGACCGGCTCCGCGAGGACGCAAAAGAAGTCCGCCGTCTTCAAGGCAGCGTGGATCTACGTCGGCCCTCACAACGACGGCGGCTGGTCGCAGGCCCACGACAAGGGCCGCCTCTACGTCCAGAAGCAGCTCGGCTCCAAGGTCAAGACGACGTTCAAGGAGAACGTCCCGGAGGGACCTCAGACCGGGCAGGTGATCGAGAGCCTCATTCGCGACGGCAACAAGATCATCTTCGCGACGTCGTTCGGCTACCAGTCGGAGATGGTGAAGGCGGCGAAGAAGCATTCGGACGTGAAGTTCGAGATGGCCACCGGCACCGCACAGTCGAAGAACATGGCCGAGTACTTCGGCGCAGGCGAAGACGCCATCTACCTCTCCGGAATGGCGGCCGGAGCGGCAACCAAGAAAGGCGTGATCGGCTACGTCGTTCCCTTTGCCATCCCCGAGGTCATTCGCCATGCGAACGCGTTCGCGCTCGGCGCACAGGCGACGCATCCCGGCGTCAAGGTCAGGCTCATCTGGACGAACTCCTGGTTCTCTCCTGGGAAGGAGAAGAAGGCGGCCCAGAACCTCGTCGCCGCCGGTGCAGACGTGCTCGGCCAGAACGTCGACAGTCCCGCGGCCGGACAGTTCGCGGAGTCGAAGGGAATTCCGTGGGTCGGCTACGACTCCGACGCGCGCAAGTTCGCTCCCAAGCAGTGGCTGACCGCAGCGATCTACAACTGGGGGCCGTACTACCTGCGCAAGACCAAGGCCGCGATGAACGGAACCTGGAAGACCAACTTCTACTACGGCAATCTCAAGGACGGCATGGTCGGCCTCGCGCCCTATGGGCCGAAGGTGACCGCGAAGACGAAGCGCGCGATCGCGCAGAAGAAGGCGGCCCTGATCAAGGGAACGTTCTACGAGTTCGCGGGGCCGCTGTACGACCAGAAGGGCAAGCTGCGCCTCCCGAAGGGCAAGCGGATGTCCGTCAAGGACCTCTACGCGATGAATTGGCTCGTCAGGGGCGTCGTCGGCAGCGCCAAGGGCTGAGCGAATGGACGAGAGCGGGGGGGTCGAGGCTTCCCCGCTCTCCTCGCGTGCCGTGGAACCGGCAGTCGCCGTGCGGGGGATCACGAAGCGGTTCCCCGCCGTCGTCGCGAACGACCACGTCGACTTCGAGGCGGCGGTGGGCGAGGTGCACGCACTCCTGGGCGAGAACGGAGCGGGGAAGACCACGCTCTCGAACATCCTCACGGGTCTCTACCGGCCTGACGAGGGCGAGATCGTCCTGCACGGGCAGCCCGTCGACTTCCATTCTCCGCGGGACGCGATCGACGCGGGCATCGCGATGGTCCACCAGCACTTTCGGCTCGTCTCCCCGTTCAGCGTCGCGGAGAACGTCGTGCTCGGAGACCACCGGGACGTCGGGCGCACCTTCTTGTTGCGAACGAAGGCGATCGAGGAGCGCGTCGCGGAGCTCTCGCGCAGATACGGGCTCGCCGTCGAGCCGCGCGCGCGCATCTGGCAGCTCTCCGTGGGCGAGCAGCAGCGCGTCGAGATCCTGAAGGCGCTGTACCAGGACGCTCGGGTTCTCATCCTCGACGAGCCGACTGCCGTGCTCACCCCGCAAGAGGCCGCTGAGCTCTTCGACACGATTCGCGCGATGGCCGCCGACGGCCGCACGGTGATCTTCATCTCGCACAAGCTCCACGAGGTGACGGCCGTCGCGGATCGCGTGACCGTGCTTCGGCGCGGGCGCTCGGTGGCGACGGTTTCGGCGGCGGAGGCGACGCGCCGGTCACTCGCGGCGCTGATGGTGGGGCGGGACGTCGAAATCGGACGGCGTCACCCGGAGCGGTCTCCATCGGACGAGGCCGTCCTCGCGCTCGACGGCGTCTGGGCCGAGGGCGATCGCGGCGTGCCGGCGGTCAAGGACGTGTCGCTCACGGTTCGCGGCGGCGAGATCGTCGCTGTCGCAGGCGTGGCCGGCAACGGGCAGCGCGAGCTCGCGGAGACGATCGTCGGGATGCGCCCCGCGACGACGGGAACCGTTCGGGTGAGCGGGCGGCTCGTTCGCACCGGCGATCCGCGCAAGGCCATCGCGGCCGGGGTTGCGTACGTGCCCGAGGACCGCCTCGGTACCGCCGTCGCACCGGGGCTCAGCGTGGCGTCGAACGTCGTTCTGAAGGCCTACCGGGACGCGCCGATCTCACGCGGCCCGGTGCTGCACCTTCGACGCATACGGGAGCTGGCGGAGCGAATGATGAGCCGGTACGACGTGCGTGCCCCCGGACCGCACGTCCCTGCCTGGCAGCTCTCGGGCGGCAACTTGCAGAAGGTCGTGCTCGCGCGCGAGTTCTCCGGCAAGCCCTCAGTGCTCGTGGCCGCAGCTCCGACCCGGGGGCTCGACGTCGCCGGGATCGAGACGGTGCACGCCTACCTGCGCGAGGCGGCGGCCGGCGGCGTCGGCGTCCTGCTGATCAGCGAGGACCTCGACGAGATCCTCGCGCTGGCCGACCGGATCGCCGTCATGTACGAGGGCGCCCTCGTCGGCGAGCGTGACGCGGACTCCGCGACGGTCGAGGAGCTCGGGCTGCTGATGGCGGGCGGCGAGGAGCAGGACTGATGCGGATCGAGCGCCGGCTCCGCCAGCCGTGGTGGCTGACCGTCGCCGTCCCCGTCGTCTCGATCGTCGTCGCCTTCCTGCTCTCGGCAATCGTCCTGCTTGCCACGGGACATCCCCCGCTGCACTCGTTCCGGCGCCTGTTCGACGCAGCGTTCCTCGGGAACGGCGCGTTGAGCGACACCGTTGTCTCCGCGACGCCGCTGGCTTTCACCGGGCTGGCTGCGGCAGTCGCATTCCGGATGAACCTCTTCAACATCGGCGGCGAGGGACAGCTCTATGCCGGCGCGATCACCGGTGCGACCGCCGGCTTGCTGCTCGCCGGAGCGCCGTCCCCGATCGTGATCGCGGGCATGATCGTCGCCGGCGCGGCGGGCGGCGCAGTGCTTGCGGCGATTCCCGGAATTCTGCGGGCCTATCTGTCGACGAACGAGATCATCACGTCGCTCATGCTCAACTATGTCGTGGGTCTCGTCCTCGAGTACCTGATCTTCGACAGCCACTCGTATCTTCGCGACACGTCCGGATTCGAGGCGAGCGTGTTTCCGCAGGGCAAGACGCTCCCCGACGAGGCGACCTGGTCGAGCTGGACGATCCACGGTCTCGTCCTGCCGCTCGGTTTCCTGGTGGCGATCGGTGTCGCGGCTCTCGTCTGGGCCCTCTATGCCCGGACGCGCTTCGGCTTCGAGGTCCGGGTGATCGGCGACTCCGCTCGGGCGGGGCGGTACGCCGGGATGCGCACGCGCCGGAAGATTCTCGCGGTCATGTGCCTTTCAGGTGCGATCGCCGGGCTCGGCGGCGCAAGTCAGGACGGCGACTTCCGCCATCAGCTCGACCCCCGCGGCCTGCAGCAGGCGAACTACGGCTACACAGGGATCGTCGTTGCGGCCCTGGGTCGCTACAACCCGTTCGCGGTCGTGCTGATCTCCTTCCTGCTGGGCGGCCTCCAGAACGCCGGCTTCACGCTTCAGGGCGCCGACTTCCCCGCCGGTCTGGTCGGCGTCGTGCAGGGACTGATCCTCTTCTGCGCTCTCGGCGGCGAGCTGTTCGTTCGCTATCGCGTCCGCTTCGGGGGTCGCGTGGGCAAGGCGACTCCCGCCTTGGAGCCCGCGCCGTGAACAACAGCCTTGCGGTCGTCGTGATGGCCACCGGGGTCGCCTACGGCACGCCGCTGCTGTACGCGGCCCTGGGGGAGCTGCTCGCCGAGCGGTCCGGCGTCCTCAACCTCGGGGTCGAGGGGATGATGCTGGTCGGCGCCGTGATGGGATTCTGGACGGTGCAGCGCGTGCACGGTGCCTCGACGCTCGTCCTCGTCGGCGCGATCTGCATCGCGGCGGTCGCGGGCGCGGCGATGGCCGCCATCCATGCGTTCCTCGTCATCACGCTGAGGGCCAACCAGATCGTGTCCGGGCTGGCGCTGACGATCTTCGCGGGCGTGGTCGGCCTCTCGTCGTACCTCGGCAACGACCTCGACCTCGCCGGCTCGCCGGCGAGGCACCAGTTCCAGGAGATCTTCCCGAAAGGCTTGCAGGACCTGCCGGTGATCGGGCCGCTGGTCTTCGGGCAGTCGATCCTCGTGTACGCGTCGTGGCTGTGCGTCGCCCTCGTCGCTCTCTATCTCACGCGCACCCGTGTCGGCCTCAACGTGCGCGCCGTCGGAGAATCGCCGGCCGCGGCCGACGCGATGGGGATCAACGTCGCGGCGTACCGCTACGCGCACACGCTCGTCGGCGGCGCGTTCGCCGGCATCGGCGGCGCAACGTTCAGCCTCTCGATCACGCCGCAGTGGGTGGACGGGCTGACCGGCGGAGCCGGCTGGATCGCGATCGCCCTCGTCATCTTCGCCTTCTGGCGGCCGACGCTCTGCCTCATCGGCGCGTACTTCTTCGGTGCCTTCACCGCGCTGCCGTTCGCGCTGCAGAGCCACGGGGTGACGAAGGCGCCCGAGCTCTTCCAGACGCTGCCGTACGTGGCGGCGATCGTCGCGCTCGTACTCGTCTCGTCGCGAGCTGCACGTCTGCGTTTCGGCGCGCCGGCGGCGCTCGGGGTGCCGTACGTGCGCGAAGAGCGCTAGACGGGCGTCAATCGATTTCGCGGAACGAGATCGGCTGCGCTCCCTGCCACAGCACGAGCTTGCCGAGCTCCTGCAGGCGCTCGCCGCCCTCCGTGATCGTCGCGAAGTGGTTTCCGGCGAGCTGGCCGGCCTTGCTCGCGAAGCAGGTCGGGCCGTACGGAAAGAGGAGCTCTGTCTCGCTCACTCCGCCTGGATAGAGGAGCAGCTCGCCCGGTGACGGGTAGCTCGTCGCGTTCTCCGGCCCGATCCCGACGTCGAGCTCGCCGAACGGGATCCACGCCGATTGGCCGCTCCAACGGGCCTGGATGATCCGGCTCTCGAGCGGGAGCAGCCGGCGGAAGGCGGCAACCGTGTGCGGGGCCGCATGGTCCTCGAGCCGCGCGCCGAAGCGGAAGTGCCCCGAGACGATCTCCACCATCACTACGGGATCTTCGCTCCTTGGGCGATCCAGCGCCCGAGGATCCTGCGCTCCGCCGGCGTCATCTTGGTCACGTTCCCGAGCGGCATCGCATCCGTCTGCACCGCCTGTTGCTCGATCGCGGCCGCCTGCGTCTTGATCTCCTCGGCCGTATCCAGCTTCACTCCTCGCGGAGCGGTTGCCACCCTGGTCGGACGATCCGAGTGGCAAGCCGCGCAGCGCTGAGCCACGATCCGCGCCACCTGCTCGAACGGCACCTGTGGGGAGCCCGCGGCGGACTCGGTCTGCGGGCGGATCACGATCGCCAGCGCGGCGATCGCGAGCGCCGCCGTCACGGGGATCGCCCACACCGTCCGGCCCGTGTGCCGGAGGTTGAAGAAGTGGCGCACCCACGCGCCGATCACGAGCAGCACGACGAGGATCAGCCAGGCGTAGCTGTGCCCGTAGGTGAACGGGAAGTGGTTCGAGAACATCGTGAACACCACCGGGAGCGTCAGGTAGTTGTTGTGCACGGAGCGCAGCTTCCCGCGCTCGTTCGCGGCCGGGTCCGGCTCGCGGCCCGCCTGCTTCGCGCGCACGAGCTCCCAGTGCGCCGGAATGATCACGAGGAAGACGTTGCCGACCATCATCGTCCCGAGCATGGCGCCGATCTGGATGTACGCCCCACGCCCGCTGAAGAGGTGGCCGACGCCCCAGGCGGCGAGCGTGACGAGCGCGAGCAAGGCCGCCGCAAGGACGAGCGGCCTCGCCGCGAAGATCCGGCAGAGCGCGTCGTACACGAGCCACGCAGCGGCGAGCAGTGCGACGCTGATCACGATTGCCCAGCCCGTGGACAGGTCGGCGACGCTCTTGTCGATCAGGTACGTGTCCGCGTTGACGTAGTAGAGGACGATCAGGAGCGCGAAGCCGCTCAGCCAGGTCGTATAGGCCTCCCACTTGAACCAGTGCAGCGGCTCCGGGAGCGTGCGCGGGGCGACGCGGTACTTCTGCACCTGGTAGAAGCCGCCGCCGTGGATCTCCCATGACTCGCCGCCGACGCCGGCCTCGGAGTCGCGCTCGTCCCTCGGCGGCAGCAGATGGTTGTCGAGCGCGATGAAGTAGAACGAGGAGCCGATCCAGACGATCCCCGCGATCACGTGCAGCCAGCGCGCCAGCAGGTTGAGCCAGTCGGTCACATAAGGATCGACTGCTAGGAGCGACGCCAACGGTCCTCCGCGATCGCGACGAGCTCCGCCAGCGCGGTGTCGAGCTCCTCTTCGCGCGTGTGTTCGAGCCGCTCGCGGAGGACGTCGAGAATCTCCGCCTTCGAGCGCCGATTGACGAACACGACGAAACGGAAGCCGAACTTCTCCTCGTAGACCTGGTTGAGGTAGGCGAGCTCGGTCAGGACGACCGGGTCGCCGCCCACTCCCTGCTCCGCGGCGGAACGGGCGGAGAGCTTGCTGGAGCCGATCGCCGGGTGCGCATTCAGCGCTTCGAGCTTCTCGGCCTCGCGAAGGTTCCGGATGACTTCATGTGCGGAGCCGAGCGGATCGTCGAGCTCGGCGAGCCGTTCGACGAGCCGAGTCCGTCCCTCGAAGAGCTCCGCGAGCTCCTCGACGGTCAGCTTCCGCGATAGGTGGTGCATGAGTAGGACGAGATCAGGAGCGGGACGTGGTAGTGGCCGTCTTCCAGCGCGACCTCGATCCCCACGCCTTTGAAGAACGGTGACTGCGGGCGGAAAAGGAGCCGGTAGACGCCGGGCTCGAGCTCCGAGGCGAGCTCGGCGATGCGGCCGTCTCCGTCCGTCTCCGCGGCGGTGAGGAGCTCGTCGCGCCAGAGCTCGACGCGGACGCCGCTCGCCGGGCGGCCGCGCTCCACGTCGAGGACGTGCGTCGAAAGCGAAGCGCTCACGCCGCGAATCTTTCCGCGTGGCGCCGATGTTCGCGCGCGATCTCGTCCTCGTCGGCGCGGACGAGGTGCCCGTCGCGCACGACCTCTGCTCCCGCCACGTAGAGGCGGTCGACGCGGTGCGGGCCGGAGAAGACCAGTCCCGCGACGGGGTCCGTGGCGCCGCCGAGCTCCAATCCGTCCGTGCGCCAGACGGCGAGGTCGGCGCGCTTGCCCGCCGAGAGCTCGCCGATGTCGTCACGGCCGAGCACGGCCGCGCCGCCTCGCGTGCCGAGCCGCAGCGCATCGCGCGCGGTCAGCGCCTCCGGGCCGCCGCGCGCCCGCGCAACGAGGAGCGCCTGCTTCACCTCGAGGAAGAGGTCGCCGCGCTCGTTCGACGCCGATCCGTCGACTCCGAGCCCGACGCGTACGCCGGCGTCCAGCAGCTCGCGGACGGGGGCGAATCCTGCGCCGAGCCGCATGTTGGAGCTCGGGCAGTGAGCGACGCCGACGCCGAGCTCGCCGAACTTCGAGACGTCGTCCTTCGACAGATGCACGCAGTGCGCACACCAGACGTCGTCGGCGAGCCAGCCGAGCTCCTCGACGTACTCGACCGGCGTGCAGCCGAAACGCTCGCGTGCGTACTCCTCCTCCTCGGTGGTCTCCGCCAGATGCGTGTGCAGCTTCAGACCGAGCCGGCGGGCGAGCTCCGCCGACTCGCTCATCAGCTCCGAGGTGACGGAGAACGGCGAGCAGGGCGCCACGGCGATCTGGACCTGCGCGCCGTCCGCCAGTCCGGCCGCCTGCTCGGTCGCGGCCAGCACGTCGTCCCTCGCCTCCACGATCGCGTCGGGAGGGAGACCTCCGTCCGACTCCCCCAGATCCATCGAGCCGCGTGAGGCAACGATGCGTACGCCGAGCTCGCGGGCGGCGAGGATCTCCGCCTCGAGCAGTCCGGCCGTACCCGGCGGGAACAGGTAGTGGTGGTCGAAGACGGTCGTGCAGCCGGAGAGCGCGAGCTCGGCCAGCCCTGCCCGCGCGGCTGCGTATTCCGACTCGTCGTCGATCGCCGCCCACACGGGGTAGAGCTCCTTCAGCCAGCCGAAGAGGTTCTCCTCCTGGGCACGTGCGCGGGTCAGGTTCTGCCAGAGGTGGTGGTGGGTGTTCACGAGCCCAGGCGTCACGACCGCGCCCCCCAGGTCGTGCACGTCGTCGGCCTCGGGCCGCTCGCCTGAGCCGACGGCGCCGACGAGCCCGTCCTCGATCAGGATCCAGCCGCCCTCGTGCTCGCTGCCGCCGTCGTCCATCGTCACGACGTGCGCGTTGGCGAACAGTGTGCTCACACCTTCAGCGGGACGAGCTCGAAGCGGTCGACGTCGACGAGCCCGCGGTCGGTGATCTTCAGGCTCGGGATCACGGAGAGGCCGAGGAAGGAGAGCGTGAGGAACGGGGTCGCGCCCGACCAGCCCAGCGCGCGTGCCGCGTCGTTGCAGCCCAGACTCTTCTCGATCACCTCGGCGAGCGGGGCGTCCGCAAGCAAGCCCGCGACCGGGAGCGGCAGCTCGGCCGAGACCTCGCCGCCGTCGATCACGACGATGCCGCCGCCGAGCTCGCCGAGTCGCTGGACCGCGCGGGACATGTCCGCGTCGTTCATGCCCACGACGACGATGTTGTGCGCGTCGTGCGCGACGGTGGAGGCGAGCGCCCCGCGCTGCAGGCCGGAACCGTGCACGAAACCGAGGCCGATGCGGCCGGTCCCGAGGTGGCGCTCGATCACCGCGATCTTCGCGAGATCCCTGCTCGCGTCGGCGATCGCGGCGCCGTCGGCGGTCGCGGGCTCCTGGACGAGGGCCTCGGTGACCACCTGATCCGGGACGAGTCCGATCACGCGTGCCCCGCCACCCGCCCACTGGATCAGGAAGTCGCTCTCGCCGACCGGCTGGTTGCGCACGGAGTGCTTGACCCACTCGGGTACGTCCGGCCGCGGGATCTCTGCGGCGGGCCGACCGGCCTTGAGCACGGTCTCGGGCTCGAACCGCTCCAGGTCGGAGAGGATGAGCAGGTCCGCCTGGTAGCCCGGAGCGATCGCGCCGAGGTGCCACAGCCGGTGCCAGGTCGCCGGATTCAGCGTCGCGAGGACGACCGCGTCCTCCGGCGCAATTCCCGCCGCCACAGCCTCCCGAACCATGCCGTTGATGTGGCCGTTCTCGGCGATGTCCTCCGGATCGCGGTCGTCGGTGCAGAACGCGATCCCGTTCGTCCCGAACTCCTGCACGAGCGGCAGCAGGTCGTGCAGGTTGCGCGCCATCGAGGCCTCCCGGATCAGCAGCCACATCCCGTTCCGGAGCCGCTCGCGTCCCTCCTCGGCGGTGAGCGCCTCGTGATCCGAGCGGATCCCCGCGGCGACATACGCGTTCAGCGCCTTTCCGAGGACGCCCGGAGCGTGGCCGTCCACGTGCACTCCGGTTGCCAGCTCGAGCTTCTCCAGCTCGCTCTCGTCGCCGTTGATGACGCCGGGGAAGTTCATCATCTCGGCGAGGCCGATCACACGCTTCCGCCGCAGCAGGCTTTCGAGATCGCCGCTCAGGAGCGGCCGCCGCGGCGATTCGAAGACGGAGGCGGGGATGCACGAGGAGGCCATGAAGTAGAAGTCGAGCGGCAGGCCGTCGCAGGCGTCGAGCAGCCAGTGCACGCCGTCGGTGCCGAGCACGTTGGCGAGCTCGTGCGGATCCAGCACGACGGCGGTGGTGCCGAGCGGCAGCACCAGGCGGGCGAACTCGTCCGGGAGGAGCTTCGTCGACTCGAGATGCATGTGCGCGTCGACGAACCCCGGTACGACGTACCGGTCCGACGCGTCGACCACCTCGCGCCCTTCGTACTCGCCGAGGCCGGCGATCCAGCCGTCCGCGATCGCGACGTCCACGTCGAGCCACTCACGGGTGAAGACCGAGAGGACGCGTCCGCCGCGGACGACCACATCGGCAGGCTCGTCGCCGCGCGCAACTGCAAGACGTCGGGCAAGGCCGTCCATGCAGGAGGAAGCTACTACCCTTGGAGCCGTGGACGTGCTCAGTCCCCGCACGCTTGCAGAGGCACTGCGGCTGAGGTCGGAGGTTCCGGATGCCGTCCCGATTCAGGGCGGAACCGACGTCATGGTGGAGCTGAACTTCGACCGGGCTCGGCCGGCAGCGCTCCTGAACCTGAACGAGGTGGCGGAGCTGCGAGGGTGGTCGCGGGAGAACGGCACGCTCTGGCTCGGGTCGGGGCTGACCTATGCGGAAGCGATGGAAGCGCCGCTCGCCGAGCTGCTGCCTGCGCTGGCGGAGGCGTCCCGTACGGTGGGCGGGCCACAGATCCGCAACCGCGGGACGATCGGCGGCAATCTCGGGACGGCTTCACCCGCCGGCGACGCTCTGCCGCCGCTGCTCGTGTGCGGAACCGACGTGAAGCTCGCGAGCGTGCGCGGTGAACGCGTCGTGGCGCTGCAGGATTTCGTCGTCGGGCCGAAGCGCAACGTGCTCGCGGCCGACGAGCTGATTCTCGGCGTCTCCGTCGGCGCCGGCGAGAGCCGCCAGACCTTCATGAAGGTCGGCCCGCGCAACGCGATGGTGATCGCGGTGGTGTCGCTGGCGGTGCGCCTCGACGGGGAGCTGCGGGCGGCGTTCGGCTCCGCGGGGCCGGTGCCGACGCTCGTGCGCGCCTCGCTCGACGAGACCGACTCGTTTCCCGACCGGGTTGCGGCGGCGGCCAGTCCGATCGACGACGTGCGCGGCACGGCCGCATACCGGCGGCACGCGCTCCGCGTCCTGACGAAACGCGCACTGGAGCGCTGCCTGGCATGAGGATCGAGCTGCGTGTCAACGGGGAGCCGTGCGACGCCGACGTGTGGGAAGGCGAGAGCCTGCTCTATGCCCTGCGCGAGCGGCTCGGCTTTCCCGGCTCGAAGAACGCGTGCGAGCAGGGTGAGTGCGGATCGTGCTCCGTGCTGCTCGACGGGAGGCTCGTCTGCTCGTGTCTCGTGCTCGCGGCCCAGGCTGAAGGACACGACATCGTCACCGTCGAGGGACTCGCCGAGGACGCTCGTCTCCACCCTGTACAGGAGGCCTTCGTTGCGGCCGGCGCGGTCCAGTGCGGGTTCTGCACGCCCGGCCTCGTGGTCGCAGCCGCCGATCTCCTCGAGCACAATCCCGATCCGAGCGAGGACGAGATCCGCGAAGCCCTCTCCGGCAATCTCTGCCGCTGCACGGGCTACGCGAAGATCTTCGACGCCGTGCGGATGGCCGCGTCGTGAGCGAGACGGCCGTCCCGAAGCTCGAGCTCGGCCGCGTCGGCGAGATCGTTCCGCGCGCGGACGGGATCCCGAAGGTCACGGGCGCGTTCGCGTACTCGAGCGACCTCCAGGCGGCGGGGATGCTCTGGGGACACACGCTGCGCAGCCCGCATGCGCACGCGCGCATCACCGCGATCGACGTCTCGGAGGCGGTCGCGATGCCCGGCGTGCACGCCGTACTGACGCACGAGGACGTGCCGGGCGAGAAGCGCTACGGGCTCGAGTTCCAGGACCAGCCCGTTCTTGCGGTCGATCGGGTGCGCTACTTCGGCGAGCCGGTCGCGATCGTCGCGGCGGAGCATCCCGAGCAGGCGCGGCGCGCCGCCGAGCGGATCCGCGTCGAGTACGAGCCGCTCCCGCCGATCGTCGATCCGGAGCGCGCCACCGAGCACGAGCCGCTTCATCCCGACCGCCCGACCATGGGGCACAGCTATCGGGACGACCCGCGGGAGAACGTCGTGCGCTCGCTCGTGATCCGTCACGGAGATCCCGACGCGGAGGGAGACGTGTCCGTTTCCGGTGTGTATGAGGTCGGCATCCAGGATCAGGCGTTCCTCGGGCCGGAGTCTGGGCTCGCGGTTCCCGACGGCGAGGGCGGCGTCGACGTCTACGTCGCGACGCAGTGGCTGCACGTCGACCGCGACCAGGTCGCGCCGTGCCTCGGGCTGAAGCCCGATCAGGTGCGGATCCATCTCGCGGGCGTCGGCGGTGCGTTCGGCGGCCGCGAGGACCTGTCCATGCAGATCCACGGTGCGATGCTCGCGCTGCGCACGAACCGGCCGGTGAAGATCGTCTACAGCCGCCAGGAATCCTTCGTCGGCCACATCCATCGTCATCCAGCCAAGATCTGGGCCGAGCATCGCGCGAGTCGCGACGGGAAGCTCGTCTGCGTCCGCGTCCGGATCCTCCTCGACGGCGGAGCGTACGCGTCCAGCTCGACCGCCGTCACGTCGAACGCCGCCTCGTTCGCGTGCGGGCCGTACGCCGTCGAGAACGCGCTCATCGAGAGTCTCTGCGTCTACACGAACAATCCACCCTGCGGCGCGATGCGCGGGTTCGGGGCGGTGCAGGTGTGCTTCGCCCACGAGGCGCAGATGGACAAGCTGGCGGCGGCGCTCGAGATCGATCCGGTCGAGCTGCGGCTGCTGAACGCGCTCGGGCCCGGCGGCTTCCTCCCGACCGGCCAGCGCATCACCGGCTCGCTCCCGGTCGCCGAGGTGATCCGCCGTGCGGCCGAGCTGCCCATCCCCGAGCCCGAAGAGCTACCGCGCGACCCCATCCGCCTACCGGGCGGCTCAGGCAACACCACACGCGGCGAGGGCGTGCGGCGCGGCGTCGGCTTCGCGGTCGGCTTCAAGAACATCGGCTACTCGGAGGGCTTCGACGACTACACCGCCGCGCGCGTGCGCCTGTTCGCGGACGGCAGCGCCGAGGTGCACTGCGCGGCCGCCGAGGTGGGCCAGGGCGTTGCGAATGTGATCCTGCAGGTTGCGCGCACGGAGCTCGGCACCGATGACGTAGTGCTCGCGGCGCACACGACCGTGACCGTGGACTCGGCCGGCTCGGCCTCCGCGTCGCGCATGACGTGGATGGCGTCGGGTGCGGTTCGCGACGCTTGCCGCGCGGCGCTCGAAGAGCGGGCGGGCACGGGAGGCGAAGTGGACGTCGAGCGCATCTATCGGCACCCGCGCACGTCGCCGCTCGATCCCGAGACCGGACAGACGACCGGGGAACGCTCGCACGTCGCCTACGCGTGCGCGGCGATGCGCGTCGTCGCCGAGGTCGACGTGGAGCTGGGCCTGACGCGCGTCGTCTGGATCGGAACCGCGCAGGACGTCGGCAAAGCCGTCAACCCGCAGGCCGTCACGGGCCAGATCGAGGGCGGGACGGCGCAAGGTCTCGGCCTGGCGCTGATGGAGGAGATCCAGACGCGCGACGGCCTGATCACGAACGCGAGCTTCACCGACTACCTGATCCCGACCACGCTCGACATGCCGCCGGTCGTCTCCGAGCTGATCGAGGAGGCGGAGCCTGATGCCCCCTACGGCGTCAAGGGCGTCGGCGAGCCGCCCACGGTCGTCTCCACGGCCGCGATCGTCGCCGCGCTGCGTGACGCCACCGGTCGGGACTTGGCGCGCGTTCCCGTCCGTGCGGACGACATCGTGGCACTCTGACCCAGGTGACGACTACGTGGATTGGCTTGGGTTGTCGAGCAAGCCAAGGGACAGTGGGCCGTGGACGCCTCCGAGGTGATGCGGTCTGGACGCTATCCCCGCGTCGCAGCCGTCAATTGGTGGGCGCAAAACAAGGGCAACGGTACGGGGTACGACGCGTACCCGAACACGTCCCAGACCTTTCTCGACGGTTTCAAGCGCGCCTTCAACCAGCCCTACTTCGATGCACGAGCGCAATTCAGCGTCCGTTCAGCTGAGCACGGTCCCAGGCTCGACTTCACGATCCGGTCGTAGCAGCACGAGTCCCTGGCCGTGCGAGTGCGCTGCGACGACGGCCGCGCCCTGCGGCTCGAGGCGGCACACGATCTGCGCACCTCGCAGCTCCGACGCTGAGTAGGTCCCGGTCGAGAGCACGACGTCGTGCTGCCCGTGGCTGCCCAGGTCGACCGTCAGCAACAGCGACGGGGCCCGCGCCCCGGGATGCTCGTCGACGCGGAGGATCGTCCCGACGAGGAGCTCGTCAGACACTCTTGTGCAGAGAGAGCACGGCGCCGGTCGCGAGAAAGACGAGGCCGAGCAGCCGCGCCCAGCCGATCGGGATGCGGTCGAAGCCGAACCAGCCGAAGCGGTCGATCAACGCCGCGACGCCGAGGTTGAACGCGATGATCGTCCCGATCGTGGCCGCCAGACCGATGCGCGGCGATGCGACCGTGATCGCGAGGATGATCAGGACCGACAGCGCCCCGCCGGTCCATAGCCACAGGGGCTGGCGCGCCACGTTGCCGAGACCGTGCAGGCTCTGCTTGGCGAGCAGGAGCAGGACGACGCCGAGTACGAAGGCGACGACGCCTGAGAAGGCGAGCGCGGGGAACACTCCCGCGCGCTCGCCTAGCTCTCCCATCACTGCGGCCTGGACCGCTCCCGCGAGGCCGGCCGCCACCGCGAGGGCGATCGCGACCGCCGTCACGCTCCCGGCGCTCCCTCCGGCATCGGCGCCGACTCGTCGCGCTGGTAGAGGCTGAACTCGTTGCCTTCGCTGTCCTTGCAGCGCGCGAACCAGCCGACGCCGGGGATCGGCTGCTTGTCCTCCGCCTCCCCGCCGAGCTCGCTCACCTTCGCGAGATCGGCGTCGATGTCGTCGCTGCCGAGGTAGATCGTCGTCCCCTTTTGGCCCTCCATGCTGAAGACGGCGCCGCCCTGATCGCCCTCCTGGAACATGAGGTACTGGATTCCCTCCATTCCTGCATCGTTCAGCGACCAGCCGCCGACGCCCTCCCAGAACCCCTTTCCCCGCTCGAGATCCTGCGCGGGAAACTCGACGTGCACGACCTTTTTGCCCATATCGAATCCTCCCTTCGGTGGTGTGGTGAAGCTATACGCTCACGCCTCTACGAGCGAAAGGGAGGCGATGGTTCGCGCGATCGTGCTGTACGACGAGGAGCCGGACGCGGCTCGCTACGAGCAACACGTGGAGCTGTGCCGGAAGGTGCCCGGCGGAACCTTCCGTCACGGGCGCGTGTTCGGCGCGCCGATGGGCGAGCCGGCGTACCGCTACTACGCCGAGTGGGAGTGGCCCGACATGGACGCGTTCAAGGGCGCAGCGCGCAGCGAGGAGTTCATGGCCACCGGCAAGGATGCGATGGAGATGGGCGGACGCTTCACGGTCATGTTCGCGGACGTTGACTGAGCCGACGCATCCGCGCCCGAGCGCTCCCGGCGAGCTCGGGTTCGAGTCGATCCTCTACGAGAAGACGCCTCCGCGCGCGACGATCACGCTCAACCGGCCGGATGTGCTCAACGCCTTCGACTTCCGGATGCTGCGCGAGCTCGCGCGCGCGTGCGAGGACGCCTCGTGGGACGACGAGATCCGCGTCGTCGTGCTCACCGGCGCGGGTCGCGCATTCTGCGTCGGGGCGGATCTCAAGTCGTGGTCGGCCGACTACCTCGGGAAGCCGACGGAGTACTGGAAGTGGTTCGGCGCGTTCAAGGACGCGCACGACAGGCTCCGGGAGATCGGCAAGCCGACGCTCGCCCGCATCAACGGGATCGCGGTGGGCGGCGGGAACGAGCTCCAGATGGCGTGCGATCTGGCGGTGATGGTCGACGACGCGTTCATCCGGCATGTCGGGCTGGAGCACGGCTCGGTGCCCGCCGGAGGGGCGACGCAGTGGCTGCCGGTCTTCGTCGGCGATCGCCGCGCGCGCGAGATCATCCTCATGTGCGAGGAGATCCCGGCGTCCCAGGCGGCGGAGTGGGGCCTCGTCAACTGGACCGTGCCGGCCGTTCGACTCGACGAGAAGGTCGACGAGGTGGTCGAGAAGCTCGCGACGAAGCTTCCGCAGACGACGCGGTATGCGAAGCAGCAGCTGAACTTCTGGCGCGACCTCTCGTGGCACGAGACGGTGAACCACGCGCGCGACTGGCTCGCGCTCTCGATGCTCGGCGACGAGGCGCAGGAGGCGGTGCGCTCCTTTACGACCCGGTCGGAAAGGCGAGAGGGCGACCGAACGTGACCTGCCTGTGGATGAAAAGTCACACTCTCGACACGAACTCCATGTCGGATCGGGACAGTTCGGCCACGGCCCTGCGGGCCGTGGCCGGGGACAGTCCCAAGACCGGTCCCGGGGAGAGGCGTCGGATTCGGACTAGCCTCGGCGGCGATGGCTGACCTGGTTCTGGTCGAACGCGACGAGGCGATCGCGGTCGTCCTCCTCAACCGCCCGCGACAGCTGAATGCGCTTTCCGACGAGCTCATGGACGAGCTCGTCTCGGAGCTCCAGCGCCTCGATCGCGACGAGGCGATTCGCTGCATCGTCCTCGGCGGCTCCGAGCGCGCATTCGCGGCGGGTGCCGACATCGGTGAGCTCGCGCAGAGCTCCGCAATCGAGCTCTACTACGCGCGCCGCGTCGAGCGCTGGGACGGGATTCGCAATCTCTGGACGCCGCTCGTCGCCGCCGTCTCCGGCTACTGCCTCGGCGGCGGCTGCGAGCTGGCGATGTCGTGCGATCTGATCATTGCCTCCGAGACCGCCCGCTTCGGCCAGCCCGAGACCTCGCTCGGGATCATGCCCGGCGCCGGCGGCACGCAGCGGCTCACGCGTGCCGTCGGGAAGGCAACGGCGATGGACGTCGTCCTCAGCGGACGCTTGCTGTCGGCGCACGAGGCGCACGCGGCCGGGCTCGTCGCACGCGTCGTCGCGCGCGAGGCGTGGCTGGAGGAGGCGAAGCGCGTCGCACGTGACATCGCTTCGAAGGGCCCGGTCGCGACGCGGCTTGCGAAAGAGGCGGTGAACCGCGCGTACGAGTCGACGTTGCAGCTCGGGCTCGAGTACGAGCGGCGCGCGCTCTATCTCTCGTTCGCGTCGGAGGACGCGAAGGAGGGCTTGAGCGCCTTTACCGAGAAGCGGAAGCCGGACTTCCGCGGCCGATAGCCCTACGCCTCCAGCTCGGCGGGAACGATCTCGACGTCCTGCTCGCGTCCCTCACGGACGACCTTCGCATGCACCGGGCGCCCGATCAGCTCGCTGACCACGACGCGCTGAAGCTCGTCCATCCCCTCGATCGCCGTGCCGTCCAACTCGACGATGAGATCCTCGGGTCGTAGACCGGCGCGCTCCGCGGGACCGCCCTCGACCACCTGAACGATCTCGACTCCGCTCGCGCGGCCGAGCTTGCGCGAGAGGCGCGGCGGCAGCGGCCTCGGGCCGCCGGCGATGCCGAGATAGGCCCGCCGAAAGCGTCCTTCGGTCATGAGCGCCGCGATGATGCGACGGGTGGCGGCGTTGATCGGCACGGCCAGGCCCAGCCCGACGCCTGCAACGGCCGTGTTGATCCCCACGACGCGGCCGCGCCCATCCGCGAGCGCGCCGCCGGAGTTGCCGGGATTGAGCGCAGCGTCGGTCTGGATGACGTTGTCGACGACCCGGACGTTCGCGCCGGAACGGGTCGGCAGCGAGCGGCCGAGCGCGGAGACGACGCCTGCCGTGACGGAGCCGGTGAAGCCGTGCGGGTTGCCGATCGCCACGACGAGCTGGCCCACGCGCAAGCCTTCGGCGTCGCCGAGCTCGGCCGCGACGAGCTCGCGCCCGTCGACCCGGAGGACGGCGAGATCAGAGAGTGGATCCGAGCCGACCACCTCGAACTCGAGCTCTCGGCCGTCGACGAACGACGCTCGCCCGTGGCCCTCGCTTCGGGAGACGACGTGTGCGGACGTCAGCATGAAGCCGTCGGGCGTGATGACGACCGCACTTCCTCCGCCGTCGAGTATGCGGCCGCCTCGGACGCGCCTCGACACGCGGAGGTTCGCAACGGATGGGGAAAGCCGCTCCGCGACCATGGTGACGGCCCGCGAGTAGGCGTCGAGCGCCTCCTCCTCGGTGACCCCTTCCGGCGGCAACGAGATGAACGTCGGCTCCATCCGGCCAAGCTAGCAACCGCGATCGTGGCTCTGTCGATCTGCGAAAGTCCTCGCGATGGCCGAGGTCGAGACCAGTCGCGAGGGCGCGGTTCTCACGATCATCCTCAACCGCCCCGACGTCCTCAATGCCTTCAACACCGAGATGCACAGAGCATTGGCTGCGGCGCTCAAGGAGGCCCGCGAGGCCGATGTCCGGGCCGTCGTCCTCACGGGGGCGGGACGCGGCTTCTGCGTCGGCCAGGACCTGACGGAGTTTCGCGAGGCGCCGGGCGACATCGGAGCGCGCCTGCGCGAGAACTACCACCCGAACATCCTGGGGATCCGCGCACTCGAGAAGCCGGTGATCGCGGCGGTCAACGGCGCAGCCGCGGGGGCGGGACTCTCGATCGCCTGCGCCTGCGACATTCGCCTCGCCGCCGACGCGGCAGCTTTCATTCCCGCCTTCATCAACATCGGGCTCATCCCGGACTCGGGCGGCTCGTATTTCGTCACGCGCATCCTCGGACCGGCCCGCGCGTTCGAGTGGCTTGCCTCGGGCCGCAAGCTGACCGCGGCGGAGGCGCAGGCCTGGGGGCTCGTCTCGGAGGTGGTGGAGAGCGACGCGCTGGCCGGACGCGCGCGAGAGCTCGCCGCCCAGCTCGCCGCCTTGCCGACGCGCGGAATCGGGATGACGAAGCGCCTCCTCGATCACGCCGCGGACGCGTCGCTGGAAGAACACCTCGAACGCGAGGCGCAGCTTCAGACCGTGGCGACGCAGACAGGCGATTTTCGCGAGGGCGTGGCCGCCTTCCTGGAGAAGCGGCCGCCGAGGTTCCGCGGGTCTTAGCCTCTAATCCTTGTTGCAGACCTTTAACCCAAGCTGGGTCGCGAGCTGGTTGCTGCGGCTGTTGTGCTCCTGTGCCTTCGGGACGACGGCCTCGACGCCCTGCATGTCGTTGCTCTTGGCCTTGTCGCGGATCTCCTTGAGGTCGCCTTTGAGCTTTTCGACCTGACCGAGCCACTGATCGACGGTGGCCTGCTCGTCCTCCGGCGGCTTGAGCTTGCGCAGGTCCTTCAACGCGTTGTCGAGGATCGGAAGCGTCTTGTCGGCGACGGCGGCGAGCTCCGCGAGATTGGAGGGATTCGCAAGTGCCTTCGTCTGCTGGTTGTACTTGCCGCAGATCGCGTCGGCTTTCGAGACGTACTCCTCGCGGGATAGACGCTTGCCGCCACCGCCACCGCAGCCGGCGAGCAGGACGACTGCGAGCACGAGGAAGGCGGCCCGGCGCACACGAGTACCGTAACCCCTCCGGTGGCTGAAGGACGCATCCGAGTGCGGGACCAGGAGCCGCTGCGGCGACGGAGGCTTGCCGTGCTGTTCCGCGCCCTCCTCTTCGTTCCCCAGTATCTGGTCCTGTCGGTCTGGAGCTTTCTCCTCGTCGTCTTCGTGCCTGTCGCGTGGCTCGCGTTGCTCATCGAGGGTCGCCTCCCGACCTGGCTGCACAATTTCCTTGCCGCTTTCGTGCGCTATTCAGGACAGACCACCGCGTGGCTCGAGCTGCTGTCGGGGCGGTATCCCGACCCGCTCCACAGTCGTGAGCATCCGTTCGTGATCGAGATTCCGGAGCGGCCGCGCCAGCGGCGTCTCGTCACGTTGTTTCGGCTACCCCTCGCCGTTCCGGCGCTCGTTCTGTCGAGCGTCTTCCGGGTGGTCCTCTCGACCGCCGCGATCGGGGCGTGGTTCGTCGCGCTCGCACTCGGCCGAACGACGGCCGGGCTCCAGGAGCTCGGAACCTTCTGTCTGCGCTACGAGCTCGAGACGGTGGCCTATCTCCTGCTGCTGACTCCTCGCTATCCGAGGCTTCCTCCGCCCGGGGCTACGACAGAGCCTGGATGATCTCCTCGGCCTCGGGAAACCGTCCTTCCCGCTGCTTGGAAAAGATCAGCCCTCCGTCGGCCAGCACGTCGAACTGACTCTTCTCGCCGGAGACGGCCTCGGCGTCGTGTGACGTCTTCGCGTTCAGCTCGGCCGCGAGACTCGCGGCCCGATGGTCATAGCCGTCTCAGACGGGGCAGTAGTAGATCTCGACCTTCATGGTTGGGACAACGTTAGAACAAGCTGCTGAGATTCCCGTCAGTCGAGCGGGACCTTTCGCGCAGTGAACGCGATCCATCCTCCGCTGGGCGACCATGCCACTTCGCCGATCTCCGCTCGACCGGCGCGCCGGAGTGTCGTCGTCGCGCCGTCGCCAATGCGGACGACCCCGAGTCCGGACTCCGCCGCGTAAGCGATCCGCCGGCCGTCAGGTGACCAGGAAGGACGAGGGGGAAGCACGTTGTCGGCGAGCTTCCGCATCGCGTGCGTGCGCACGTCGATGACCCAGAAGTGATAGCGGCGATCACCGGCGAAGCGCACGCCGCTGACGGCGACCTGACGCCCCTCGGGCGACCAGTCAGCCTCGAAGTCGATGAAGCCGGCCGCGAGGACCGACGGCCTATTGCCGGGCGAACCGATGACCAGGGCGGTCCGCCGTCCTTGCCTGCGGGTGAACAGAATCTTCCCTCCTCGCGGCATCCAGCGGGGATCCCACTCTCCGCCGCTTGCTTGCGTGAGCCGCTGCGCGCGCTGGTGATTCCTCAGCCCTGAGACGACGATCTTGAAAGTGCCGGGAATGATTGCGACGGCGTCTGGACCGGCATCGGGCGGAACACGCGGCGGTCCCGTCCCCACCGAACGCGCATAGGCGAGGCGACGTGAATCGGGCGACCAGCTTGGTCCGAGCGGTGCGACGAAGGGCATCACAAAGCTCGCGATCAGCTGCGGTGTCGCGCCGTCGACATCGACCGTCTGAAGGCTGGTGATGTTCGGTTCCTCGCGATAGGACGAGAACGTCAATCTCTTTCCGTCGGGAGACCACGTGAGTTCCCCCCCGAGCGTCGGCCGGCGCAGGAGCATCTTCCTGTCGTGGCCGTCCGGTCGAATGGTCTCGATCGCGCCGGATCCTTGGGTGGAGGCGACAAACGCAAGCCGTTGGCCGTCGGGGGACCAGGCGAGCGAGCGGTTAGCCGCGTCGTCGTCCGGTGATGCGTCGGAAGGAATCGCCGTCGGCCGAGACGACGAAGATCTGATCGTTTCTTCCCAGATCGGCGAACCCGCCGGTCCCGCAGGCCGACGCTGCGAACATCGTCGTCAGGCCGACGACTAAGTGCGAGGACCCAGCAATCGGCACGGCGTCGGCGCGCCACGCCCGCAGCTTAGCCATGGCGTACTGCCACGAGCACCCAACGCTCTTCGCCGCCCTTGATCGTTTCCTCCTTCACGAGCCCGATGCCACGGACGTACACCTTGTGGTCGAGCACATCCGGCTCGAGCGGCGTCCACTCCTTCGTCAGCAGTGCATGCGCCGACGTTGTGTACGGGACGCGGATCGAGGCAGAGAGGCTCAGCACCTGCGAGTGATCCTCCGCGTGACCTTTGTAGTACTCCTGCAGGAGCTTCTGCCCTACCTTGGGGTGCGCAGGGATCAGCGTCCCGGCACGTGCACCGTCGACGCCGGACTGCCACGAACCCTCGCGGCTCGTCACCTTCCCTGACTCGTCGAGCTCGGCGGTGTCTTCGCCGAAGTACCAGACGTTTCCCTGCTTGTCCTGCGCGTACCAGTCCGCCGTCCGCTCGGCCAGGTGACCGCCGACATAGAGCCGGTCGTCGACGACGGTGCAGTGCACGCCCTGGATCAGCTTCGTCTTGCCCGTCACCGTGACGACGTCGCGGCCGCGCTCACCGTCCTTGCGGCCGCGGTAGACGTAGACCGTTCCGGGCGTGAGCGGGAACCACTGGTTGTCGACCTGTCTGACAAACGTGGCCCGCTTGGGAGTTGCCGGTGAGCTCGACTGCGACCCGCACGCGGCGCACAGGCAGGCGACGACCCCAAGGACTGCGGCTCTCTTCATGGGTCAATCCCGCGCGCTGATCGCGACCACTTTCCCGTCGGCTGCGTCGACGCGGACCTCCCGGTTACCGATGTCGACCATGTAGACGATCCCGCCGCGGAACCGCTCGAGATCGACCTGGCCGAGCGATCCGCTCGCGGCGCGCTGGGCAGCTGCCACCGCCTGGCCGAGCGAGATCCTCGTCTGCGGCAACAGACCCTTGCCGTCGTCGAGTGATCCGGGCTTCGCGAAGTGATTGTCGTCCCAGATTCCGCCGGGCCCGCCACCGAGCGCGAAGGTCGCTCCGCCGAAGACGAGCACGGCCGCGAAGAGGGAGACCGCCGCGATGATGAGGCGCTTCCGCATGCTGCTCCTTTCGATTCGAATTGTCCTCGACCCTAGGAAATGCAGGTGAAACGCTGATGAGAGCGGTACTGCTTGCTCTCATCTTTCTCTCATCGTTTCCGGGGAAGATGTACGAGCGATGCGGGTCTTGATCGTCGAGGACGAGCTGAAGATGGCTGGCCTTGTCCGGCGTGGCCTTGTCGAGGAAGGACATGCGGCCGACGTCGCCGCGAAGGGTGAGGACGCAGTCTGGATGGCGGAAGCACATCCATACGACGCGATCGTTCTCGACGTGATGTTGCCGGGGCTCAGCGGGTTCGAGACCTGTCGCCGGCTTCGGAACGCAGGCGTGTGGACGCCGGTTCTGATGCTGACTGCGCGCGACGCGGTCGAGGACCGCGTCGCCGGGTTGGACGCCGGCGCCGACGACTATCTGACGAAGCCGTTCTCGTTCGCTGAGCTCCTCGCCAGGCTCCGTGCGCTCGCTCGCCGCGGCGGCGTCGAGCGTCCGACGGAGCTTGTGGTCGACGATCTCAGGCTCGATCCGGCCTCGCGACACGTCTGGCGTGGCAACACCGAGATCCAACTCTCGCCGAAGGAGTTCGCCTTGCTCGAGACGTTCATGCGACGGCCGGGTCAGGTGCTCACGCGTCTGCAGCTCATCGAACATGCCTGGGACTTCGCGTACGAGAACCGCTCGAACGTCGTCGACGTGTACGTGCGCTACCTGCGGGAGAAGGTCGACCGTCCGTTCAGGCGCGAGACGATCGAAACCGTGCGCGGCGCCGGCTACCGCTTGAAGGCAGCATGACGCGGCTTCCGCTGCGCATCCGGCTCGCACTCGTCTTCGCGGCCGCGATGGCCCTCGTGTTGTCAGGAGCGGGATGGTTCGTCTACGAGCGGGTTGCGTCCGATCTGAGCAGCGCGCTCGATGAGCAGCTGCGCGGCCGAGCGCAGGACCTGTCAGCGCTGGTCCGCCGCGGCGGTTCGCTGCGGGCGACGGGCGGCGCGCTCGTCGAGCAGGGCGAGTCCTTCGCCGAACTCGTCTCTGCGGACGGCCGTGTGCTCGATGCGACGGATCCGATCGGCCGGCGAGTACTTCTCACTCCCACCGAGCTCGTCCGTGCTCGTGGCGGGCCTCTCTTGGTCAACCGGTCGTCTGCGCCCGGCCTGGACGAGCCCGCGCGGATGCTCGCGGTTCCGATCGGTCGCGAGATTCTCGTCGCCGGCGCGACACGCGAGAACCGGGCGGAGATCCTGCGGTCGCTGCGTACGGCCTTCCTCATCGGCGGGCCGCTCGCCCTCTTGCTCGCTTCACTCGGCGGCTATGTCCTCGCCGGGGCGGTCCTGCGACCGATCGAAGCCATGCGCCGCCGCGCCGCAGAGATCTCGAGCTCGTCTCTCGACGAGCGACTGCCGGTCCCGGGAGCCCGCGACGAGGTGTCGCGGCTCGGCGAGACACTCAACGAGATGCTGTCGCGCCTGGAAGAGGGTCTCGCGCGCGAGCGGCGCTTCGTCTCGGATGCGAGCCATCAGCTGCGGACGCCGCTGACAGTGCTCAAGACGGAGCTCGAGCTGGCTCTCAGGCGAGAACGCTCAGCGGAAGAGCTCGAGCGGACGTTGCATTCCGCGGCCGAGAGTGCCGAGCGGCTCGCGCGTCTTGCCGACGACCTGCTTCTCCTCGCGCGTGCGGAGGAGGGGCACGTTCCGCTCAAGGCAGAGCAGATGGATGTCGCGGACGTCCTCCACCAGGTCGCAGAGCGCTTCGGCATCGAGGTCCGGGCAGACGCGCTCGTCATTTCCGCGGACCGGCTGCGGCTCGAGCAGGCGCTGACCAACATGGTCGACAACGCTCTGCGTTATGGCAGCGGGAATGTCACGATGACCACGCGTGTCCGCAACGGCACGGCTGAGCTTCACGTCTTGGACGAGGGCCCTGGATTTCCGGAGGACTTCCTCGGCCGCGCGTTCGAGCGCTTCAGTCGCTCCGACGGTTCTGCCGTCGACGGCAGCGGCCTCGGCCTTGCGATCGTCGAGACCATCGCGCGTGCGCACGACGGGCGCGCCCACGCAGCCAACCGGCCCGAAGGCGGCGCCGATGTCTGGCTGGCGTTTCCCCTGCGAACTGTGCGATAACTCGAATACATGAAGACGCCGACGGCTCAGCCCGCAGCGGTATAGGTCAATGCCGGCGTTCATCATCACGCGAATCCAGACGGGCGACTACGACACCTGGCGACCGATGTTCGACCAGGACCGTCCGGGTGCGCGTGAAAAGGCAACGGCAGAGCGCGTTTTGCGCAGCGTTGACGACCCGAATCACGTCTTCGTCTTTCTCGAGTTCGATTCAGTCGAGGACGCGAACGAGGCCAGACGGAGGCTGTTGGAATCGGGTGTGCTCGACCGCTTCGAGGACAAGCACGGACCGAACGTTCTCGAGGAAGCGGCCGGCTAGATCGTCTTGAACTGCTCGAACGGCTGCCTGCAGCTCGCGCAGTAACGCAGCGACCTGCACGGAGTCGGTCCGAAGATGTTCTCGAGCCGTGTCTCGGTCGAGCCGCAGTAGGGACAGCGGAACACGTTCGACCGCAGCTGCACGAGTGTTGGTGCAGCTGCCTCAACCGGCGCGGGCGGCGCGAAGCCCGATGCGCGGAGCCTCTCCCGTCCCTCCGGCGTGATCCGATCGGTCGACCAGGAGTCGTCGCGCAGGACATTGATCTCCGGCTCCGCTCCCAGCTCGCGGATTCGCTCAGCCATCGTGTCGCGCATCACCTCGAGCGCGGGGCAGCCGAGGAAGGTCGGCGTGAAGTCGACTCGTACGTGGCCGTTCTCCACCGCGACGTCGCGCACGACGCCGAGGTCGACGAGCGAGATGACCGGGATCTCCGGATCGGCGATCTCGGCGAGCGCCTCCCAGACCTGCTCGGCGGTTACCACTTCGTCCCCGCCGGTTGCGAGCGGCGCACCATCGTCATCTCGTCCCAGAGCTCGCCGAGCTCGCCGGTGTGCTCGGCACGGCCGGCATCGAGGAGCGGCCGCAGCTCGTCGAGTGCGGCTGCAAAGCGCGGCTCGTCCTTCAGCCGGTCGAACCACATCTGCGCGTGGATGCGGTGGTACGCCTCCTCGCGGTCGATCTTCGCCGCCAGGCCGGCGAGCTCGGGATCGTCGGACTGCTTCAGCTGCTCGAGGCGCTTCGCGTCGGCCTCCTCGTACAGGTAGTGGCGGGCGATCGTCTTCTCCCAGTCCGGCAACCGCAGCTCGACGAGCCGTGCGCAGCGGTACTCGTCCGGCGCGCGGTCGAAGGCGAGCGCGTCGGCCGTCGTGCCGAGGTCGCGCGCGGCCAGCTCGTACAGCGCACGCGCGTGGCCGATCTCGTTCTGCGCGATCGACGAGAAGGCGACGTCCTCTTCCAGGAAGGGCGCGATCCCGGTCCACTCCGAGTCGCGCCAGCCCAGGATCAGCTCGTCGTCAGCGATCTCCAAAAGGGTTCTTTGTACTTCTTCTTTCATTCCTACGAGCGAAGCGAAGTCCTAGCCTTCACCCGCGGAAAGTGCGTCAGCACTTTTCGCGGCTTTTGCACGCGCCTCCTTCAGCTTCTCCTTCAGCGAGTAGCCGTCGACGCGGTGGTAGTTGCGGTTGAGCTCGTCGACGAACTCCTCGATCTCGAGGATCGACTCGCGCGGAACGACCCAGAGCGCCTCCGACTCGCCGCGCCGGCCGTAGAACTCCTTCGCGTACGTCTCTGCGAACGCGCGATCCGGGGCATCGAGCGAGCCCGCGTGCTGGAACGGCTGTCCCTTTCGTT
>WNFV01002004.1_pt1 | contig 27416 bp, 23 predicted proteins | sample 5400101 | NCBI WGS metagenome assembly WNFV01 (sample SAMN13153361, study PRJNA577476) | soil metagenome | isolation source: 115 cm soil or saprolite under grassland replicate 1 | place: USA:California | collected 2016-06-15
TCGTACGAAAGCGCCAGCTACAGACGGCCACGATGATGGTCTGTGCCAGCAGTCCCCAGATCGCGATTGAACGACCCTCGGCTATCCAATGCCACGGCTGATAGTGCTGAAATACGGCGTACGGCCTGACGTCGATCAGCCGCAATGCGCATGCGTGCCCGATGATTGCGACGAGCAGCAATCCGAACGCGCTGCCTGTCGACCGAGGCGAGTGCGGACCGTCCGCGGTTGGCGCGTGCGGCGACGGAGCCCGGGCGGTTGTTATTGTCATCGTGGAGTGGAGCACTCTGACCAGAGTGCGGCGCGGATCTGTGAGCGCACAGGCGACCTGGTCCTGTCGGAATTGACGAATGGTGACGCAATCCTATGTTGTTTGCAATGGGCTCGGGCCTCAACACCCTTGGGTGACCCAATTGCACCGCTCTTCTCCATGCGACTAACCCACGCCTCCGCGCCAGCGGAATGGCGGCGTTGCCGGTTTCTTGAGCTCGTTGTAAATCCTCTCGACGTTGGTCTTCACTTGCCACGGCTCGACCACATAATCCTGGTACTTATCAGGTCGCTTGTACGCCGCCCCAGCATCATCGGCGCTTCTGCCAGCTTGCATCTGTGCCACGGTCCAGTCGAGGAAGTCTTGATTGAAGGCGGCGTAGTCTTTCAGATCGGTCCACGTCATCAAGGTGCTGTGCCCTGTGATGATCGTGTCCACGTCGTGAATGTCGCGATACATCTTCGAGAGCGTTTCTGGAAAGGCGATGCCGCTGCCGCCGTGAACCGCATCGATGATCGGTGGGCCCTTTCCGGCGAACAGATCGCCCGCGTGAGCGGTCCGCGCCGCGGGGAATACGACCACCGCGTCGCCATTGGTGTGCCCAGCACCGAAGTAGTACAGATCGATCCGGTCCGTTCCACTCATCAGCGACATCGTATCGGCGAACGTCGTGTTGGGCACGAACCCTGAGCGGTCGGATTCGAAGAAGTCCAGTTGGATTTGCATGTGCGCCTTCGTGTTCTCGTGCGCCACAATGTCCACTGCGGTGCGGAAGAACGCGTTGCTGCCCACGTGGTCGCCGTGTGTGTGCGTGTTGATGATCGTCGTCACCGGCTTGTCGGTTACCATCTTGATCTTCTGCAAAATGACGGGCCCCCACCCGGGGAGCTTCGTATCGACCAGCACGACGCCCGCGTCGGTGACCAAAACGGCAGTGTTTCCGCCGCCGCCGATGATCACGTAGAGGTTGTCCCTGAGCTTCTGGATTGTTGCCGTTTTCTCAGGCGGCGTCTCCGAACACCCGAACCACATGGCGCCCTGCGATAGGACGCCCGCCAGAATCAGCGCGGCCAGAACGAGGACACGTCTCATCGTCAGCAGATGCCTCGTATTATGCCTTCTCTGGTACACTTTGGCGCATTGCCACCCAGTTCAGGAGGGCTTCCGCCAGTGAATTACACGCGCATTGCGCTCGCCGCCATCGCCGCAACGGTCGTTGACATGATTTACGGATTCATCGTGTACAGCATGGCGCTCGCGAGCGAGGTCTCCATGTACGGTGGAATCTTCCGTCCAATCGAGGAGGTCAATGCGAACCTGCCCTGGCTGATAATCGGTCTGGTGCTGGCGATGTTCGCGACCTCGTACGTGTACGCTAAAGGGTACGAGGCCGGAAGCCGCGTTCAACAGGGACTGCGCTTCGGAATGATCATCGGACTGTTAATCGTCGGTTACGTGGCAATCGGGAACTACGTGGTCATGAGGATTGGCAAGCGTCTGGCTGTCTACATGGGTGCCGCGGCCCTTGGGGAATGGATCGTGATCGGCCTGACTGTCGGCCTCGTGTACAAGCCAACGGCCGCGGTCATGCAGGGACGGTAGTTCTAGGCCCCCACGATTTCATGATCATGTCGGCGACCAACCAACCCGCGATCTGGAAATGGGCCCTGTGGTTTGGCTGTCTGGCCGGCCTCGCCGAGGCGGTGCTGATCGCGGTGGCCAGGGCAACCACCAATCGTCTCATTTTCACAACCTCGGACGCGGTATGGATGGCTCCGCTCATCGACGCAGCCGTTCTTGCCGTCGTGGCGCTTGTCGTTCAGGTCGCGGTCCAACGCCTGCACGCGTCCCAGGGCATCCGGTTGGCCTTGACCGTATTCCTGTTTCTGTTCTTGATCGGACCTCTTCTGATCGTCCCGCGCCTGCATGCGTACGCAGCACTGATCATTGCTGCGGGTGCCGCCGTAGAGATCGGCCGTCTGCTGCGTGCGCGAACCGATCGGTTTGACGGCGTCGTGCGTCACACCCTTCCCGCTCTGGCCTGCCTTGTGGCCGCCCTGGGGCTGGGTCTTCACCTCGCGCGCCATCTTGGCGAACGTCGCGTGTTGGCTGCAACCACGCCAGCGGATCCGACTGCGCCGAACGTGTTGCTGATTGTGCTCGACACCGTTCGAGCCCAAAGTCTCGGCCTTTACGGATACTCGCGCCGTACATCGCCTCACTTGGACACGTTCGCTGAAACGGGCGTGACATTCGAGCGAGCTCTGTCAACGTCTCCATGGACACTTCCGTCACACGCGTCGCTGTTCTCGGGACGGTTTCCCCACGAGCTCAGCGCGGATTGGCTCACGCCCTTGGACGCGCGCCATCCGACGCTCGCCGGCGTGTTCGCAGCGCGCGGGTACGCAACGGCAGGTTTTGTCGGAAACTTGCTGTACTGCCCCAGGGAGACCGGCCTTGCCCGCGGGTTCATGCGATACCATGATTATCCGGTCTCGTTGGCGACCATCATCGGCAGCTCATGGCTTACGCGAGCGCTCGCCGTGCCGGAGCGAGGCAGAAGTGCAGATTCGGATCGATTCCTCCGGAAGGATGGAGCTGACGTGAGCGAGGAGTTCCTCGCCTGGCTCGGCGCTCGGCCGTCCAGGCCATTCTTCGCATTCCTGAACTACTTCGACACTCACGCTCCGTACGTGCCTCCCGCCCCATTCGACACGATGTTCGGAGACGGCGGCCCTCAACCGGATCCATTCGTGCGGCGCTCCTGGTCGAAAACCCAAATCCAGCGTTCGCTCGACGCGTATGACGGTGCAGTCGCGTACGTGGACGACGAGATTGGACGACTGATTGACGCGTTGAACGCACGACAGCTGCTCGAAAACACCCTGATCGTGATCACATCCGATCATGGTGAACAGTTCGGAGAGCACGGCCTGTTCGACCACGCCAACAGCCTGTATCGTCAGGTCCTTCATGTGCCGCTGATCATTTCGTCTCCTCACCGCATACCGGCCAGCGTGCGCGTTGCCGATCCGGTATCCCTCGTCGATCTCGCCGCAACCATTCTGGACGTCGCCGGAATCGGCGACGGCATCGGCCCGCTGCCCGGACGCTCGCTGGCGAAGTACTGGCGCGAGCCGAACGGTCATCGCGAATCCACACGCCCGCTTCTCGCCGAAGTCAGCAAAGGCATCAACACGCCGCCGTGGCTGCCGGTAAGCAAGGGACCGATGAAGTCGGTGATCGACGGCGGCTTCCACTACATCCGTCACAGCGACGGCCACGAAGAGCTGTACGATTTCGAGCGCGACACGGCGGAGCTGGACAACCTGGCAGATCGAACCGACGCGCGCCCCGCGTTGGAACGGTCGCGACGTGCGCTGGACTCGATCGGACGTTCCAGTCGAGCTGACGCGGCGGCACCCGGACGAGCGTGGCATTTTTGAAGTTTGCGGCACACATCGCGAATCGATGAAGGTCTCCGAAGAAGACACGCACGCTCCCCGACACAAGAAGATCACGGTGGCAGCTTTGTCGCTGATCGCAACGGGCTGCCTCATCGGGATTCTTGTCCCAGCAGGCCTGGGCTGGGACTTCGGTAACTTCTACAACGCGGGTCATCTCGTCGCGACGGGCCATGTCGCGAATCTCTACAGGGCAGACAGCACCGTTCCGGGGGAACCCGGAAAAGGAGCGATGCGATTCTGGGGCGCGCCACTAACTGCGGCGCTCTTTGCGCCGTTGGCATGGCTGCGCCCCGAAGCGGCCCTGATCGTCTTCAAGGTGCAAAACGTGGCGGCGCTCTTCGTGGCGTTGGCTCTTCTTTTCCGCCACGGCTTGACGTTGGCCGCACACGATCGCGCCACCAGAGCGTCGTTCCCCGCCGTGTTTGCGACGATGGCCCTTCTTTACCAGCCATTCTGGACGGTGTTCAGAGTAGGCGGGCAGACGACTCCGACGGTCTTGCTCATGTTGGTGATCGCCCTCTTCTGTTTCACGGGATCTCGTCTGCGAACGGCCGCCCTTCTGCTGATGGGCGCGACGATGATCAAGCCCACTCTGGTGGTGATGCTCCTGTTTCTGGCCTGCATCGGGGGAACGCAGGTTCTTGGCGCCCTCTTATTGGCCGCGACGTTGCTCGGGCTGGTGTCCGTGGCGGCCCTGGGCTTGCCCATCCACGTACAGTTTCTTCGCGTGGCTATCGAGGGCTCTCAGCTCGCGCGCCCATGGCAGTTCAACAGCTCGCTGTACGTGCCAGTTGAAAACCTTCGCCTGGTCGCGCTCACCTCAACGACGAGTCCCCGAGCCGCAACGGCTCTTCTGGGCCTCGTGTGGGTTCTCAAATTCCTCGTGGTCGCCATGTTCGTGCTCATCGTGCGCCAAAGTCATCGTCAGACGTGGCCTCTCCCCGCGCGACGCCATTTCGAGTTTCTCATGGGCATTTGCTTCTGGCTGCTGGTGTCGCAGACCGTCTGGGAGCACTACCTCGCGCTCCTCTTCCTCCCTCTTGCCTACATCGTCGCCCGTCGATCCATGTTCCCAGTGAGAGCGCGTCAGCTCGTCGCCGCGATCGTCTTTTTGTCCGTCGGTCAAAACCTGATCCTGATGGAATTCTTGTGGACACATTTCGACATCCAGACGGTGGGTGCGTTAATCGCGATCGGCCTCGTCAAAGCCGGTCCCCTCCTCTTGACGTTGATTCTTCTCTGGCATTATCGACATGCCCTGTTCGCAACCTACACCAACCCCGCGTGGGCACGAGTCGTCCCGCCTTCCTGAGCGTTTTAAGTCCATGAGCCACCAACAACCTCCTGCGGGCCGGGCTTTTGACTTCTGGCGAGCGGTCGTCGTGGTAGTGATCCTCTGGGTCGGAGCGGTGACCTGGCTGGTGTCAGCCAATCCTCGTTTGTTGGTGTCATGGCACGGGTTTCTGCACGCCGGCATCGCTTCACGCTTTCCCTCGCCGACAGTCACTCCAGAGAATCCGTTTTTCGCGGGCCAGCCGCTTCCGTACTACTGGTGGTATCAATGGCTTGGTCGCGGGGTCAGCCGCATCGCACGAACCGACCCGCTGCACGCCTTCCAGGCGATCGCGCTCGGCAGCCTCGGGGTGTTGGTTACTGTCGGAGCGCTCATCGGCCGCTCACTGTATCGGTCGACTGTGGCAGGCCTCGTGATCGGTTACCTAGCGCTCCTCGGTGTGAACCCGCTCGGCCCTGGGATTGCTATCGTCAAACATGTCGTTCGCGGGCAGCCCTTGATCCATCACTGGCCAGCGGATCCCGACGGCGACGTCTTCGTGACAGACGCTCAGGCCGACGACCGTATGGCAAGACCGCTGCTTGGCGCCCTGTATGTCGAAAGAGAGTGGCGAAGGGGTCAGAACCTTGTATGGTTTTTCGATGTGTCCTCGCGAGGACCTGCACTCGCACTTCTGATGGTGCTCGCGTATCTTCTGATCGATCCACGATCGCATGCGATTGTCGGTTTTACCGTCGTGTCGACCGGCGCGCTGACAGCAGCGCTGAACCCAATCATCGCCCTCGCGGCAGGAGGCTCGCTTGCCGCATCCGCTGGAAGCCTGTGGCTGATGAAGCGGCTGCGTCCGAATCGTGCCGCGGCTGCGCGCCGTGAGATCATCCGAAGTCTATTGTTTCTGGTGGGAGCGCTCAGCGCCGCACCAACGTATAGTCACCTGCTCCTATTCCCTGACGCTGCGGTGATGTCAGGCGTAGATAAGGTGCTCTTGAAAGCGACTGCCATGCTCGCCGGGTTCCTTTTGGTCATACTGCTGGCATGGCGAGGAACGAAGACCGTTCCGATCGTCGCCAAGCCAGGTCTGGCCGTGTTGACGCTCGCGGGGATCATGCTGATCGTCGCCGTTCCATTCGTTCGGCTTTCAGAAGACAACGAGCACAACTTCGCGAACGTCGCAAGCTGTTTTCTGGCAGTGCCGGCCGCGGGATGGGTGGTGTCGAATCGAGGCAGAGGTCTCTTGCATCGCGTCGGTGTCCGGGCCACGGCGCTCGCAGTCGTTTTTCTGCCGATGACGATCGCTATGCTTGTCGCGTTTGGGGGGCGTCCGGCGCTGCCGCTCGCGTTCGAGGGCGAGATGCTGCGGCGCATTCCTCGTCACGGGCCCCTTGACGCATTCTACGAATGGGCGGTCAGCTCTACGCCGCCAAACGCGGTGCTCATATCAGACCCTCGCGAAACAGTGAAGATGTCGGGCAACGTCTCAGAACTCCCGGCATTCACTCACCGCGCGGTCTTCGTCGATCACCGGAGCTACATGACGGCTCCATATCGTGACGGCCCACTACGCATGGCCCTCGCGACCCAGGCCACGTCCGGACAGCCACTAGGTTCGGAGCAGCTCGCTTATCTGCGAGATCTTCGACGACCGCTGTACATCGTGACCTTTCATGCCGACCGTGACGAGCCGCTCACAGCATTGACCCATACGCTCGGGCGACCGGTGTTTCGACGGGACTTTGTCGCAGTATTTGCCCTAGCGCAGCCTTGAAGAGATTCACGATCCTGAGATGGGGAAACAAGTTTGAATGCTGCGTGCCGGGCGAGGAGATGATGAGGCGGGCTTGTGCGATGCGCTCGAGTTGACTAACCTTCCGATTGACGAGGACTTCGAGAGCGAAACTATCGGGCTCTCACGTGGCGGGGTGAGCGCTCGATTACGTTTTGAAGTGCTGCTCGACTCTCGACGAGAGCGCCTTGATACTCGGGCCGTTCCTGGAGCCCATGCAGCTCCGCCTGATCGCTGTCAACGTCATAAAGCTCCTCGGTGCCGTCGGCGTTCCTGATGTAATGAAACTGCCGGTAGAAGGCGGCCTTCATGTCGCCCTTGCTGGCAGGAAACCATGGAGGCTGGCCCGTCACGCGGCTCACCTCCGACAACAGCACAGATTGCCGGACGTCGGCGCGCGTCGTGGTACCGTTCCAGAATGACGCGAGCGACACACCCGGGAAAGGCGCGTCGGCTCCGCGAGTGATGACGTCCACAATCGTCGACGGAACATCGCGCAGGGTGACTGGCGCCGTCACACGGCGAGCTGCCGGCATGCGGCCGGGCGCGACGAAGAGGAGCGGCACCTGCAGCGCTTGTCGGTACAGCGTATAGCCGTGATCGAAGACGGCGTGCTCTCCAAATTCTTCCCCGTGGTCCGCTGTAATGATCACCAGCATGTCGTCAAACAGGTGCCGACGCTGAAGTTCATCCAATAGCTTGCCGACTTGATCATCCACATACGCGAGGGCGGCGTCGTACGCGTTCGTTTCTTCAAGGAGCTCGTCAGCCGTCATGCTGCGGTGAGCCACCGACACATCCCACAGCCAGTGATGAAGTGGACTGTACTGACTCCGCGTTCGACCCGGTCCGAATCGCGTGTCGAAAGGCTTCGGCGGCAAGTACGGTTCGTGCGCGTCGAAGTAGTTGATGAAGACGAAAAATGGCGAGGTGGTATGGCTGGAGAGCCAGCGGAGCACGCGCCCATTCAGGTCCGCGCCGTTGACGCGGTTCAGGTGCTGATCGTTCCGCAGGACGCGGCGCAGCTTGAAATTGTCCGCGACCTTCCGCACCAGCGTCGAGCTCGAGGCAACCTGCCCGAGCGATCGTGGATAGTCTTCATAGTGTTCGAAACCACGACCGAGACCGCTTTCGACGCTGCAGTAGCCAAGGTTCGCCGCGAACCCTGCTGTGGCATAGCTCCGAGCGGCGAAATACTCGGCGAGCGTTGGGTACGTCGCATCGAGTGGGGACGAATAACCCGTCGACAACTCGTGCGGCCAGCGGCCGGTGAACAGGCTGGCATGTGACGGCAACGTCCAGGGAGCGGTCGCGAACGCTTTCTCGAACACCACCCCGCGCCGCGCGAATCGATCGAGGTTCGGCGTGGTCTGCCGCGAATAGCCGTACAAGCTGAGCCTGTCGGCCCGCACCGTATCGAGCGTGATCAACAACACGTTCGGTGTGCGTGTCGATCGCGATCCCGGTGCGACGCTGTCGTGAGACATCGCGCGCGGCGACGACAGCCACACCCCCGCACCCGCCACGGCAAGGCAGCCGACCAACACCGGCGACGATCGGCGGACGAGCAATTCGGTGCCAACGCGATGCCGCAGAACGAGCCGTGCCGCTTGAACAGCAGCACCGGCTGCGATCATCGCGGCTGCGTAATGACTCAACCTCGGCACTAACATGAGCAGATTGAGAGCGGCGAGCGATGAGCCGACGAATGTACCGAAGGTCAGACCCGCAACTGGACCCCTGATTCTGGCGAGCAGCACGCACGGAAGACTCGCGACCAGCGTTACGCCCACGAGCGCCGCGGGTGCCATCCAGACGAAGTCATCGCTGAGACGCAGTAACGGATTGGCGCGTCGTTCGACAGACAGCATGACGACCTCAATCACTGCGCCAACGAGCGCAAACCATACGGCCGTCCCAATCGCCGTCTTCCCCGACACATCCATCTGGTTCAGGGTTGTCGCCATGTGGCAGTTCAAAACGCGCGATAGGCAATTCGCGCCGCGTTGGCCATAAGAGTGAACGTCAGGTTTTTCGCGGGAAGGAAAGGAAAAGTCGTCCCATCTACAAAGAACAGGTTTTCGAAGTCGTGACTCTGGCAGTCCTTCGACGTGCTCCACGCGTCTGACCGCTCAGACATCGGCAGCAGCCCCGCGTAGTGGACGCTCGCCCCCATTGGCCGCACATGGCTCATTCCGGGTGGCACGATGCAGTTCAGAGCCCACAGTGCGCGGCGGACGCGGCGCATCGCGGTTCGCACGCGCTCCCGTTCCATCGCGCCAGTCTCGTAGTGAATGAGGAGTGTCGCCGACGCGCCGTCAATACCGGGCTCGAGCCTCAACCAATTCTGTTCACGACGCGTGTCGTGGAGGTTGATATTCACGAGTCCGAGCGCCGCGTGCATGTTACGAAAAATGGAAAGCGATGTCTTCAAGTCGAACGGCATGTTCTGAACGATTGGATGGATGAGCGCTGTCTTCAGCGTGGTGATCTGCCCATGGACGTACTCATGCGGCGTCTTGCCCTCGAGCCCCATGCCGAGCTGGTGGTACTGGTACGAGGTGGGATTGAACGGCCGCCGCAACATCCCCAAGTTGACGAACGGCATCAGTATCTGTTGATTGTCCATCAAGCCGGTCAGCGTCACGAGCTCACCGGTCGCCCGATAGACCGATTCGAGAAAGATCCTACAGGATGACAACGCTCCCGCGCCCAGCACGAGCGTCTCCACGGGAACTTCTTCGGTCGCCCCGGTCGATATCGTCTCCGTCACGACGCCGGTAATCTGTCGCTTTCGATTCACGATGAAATAGCGCACATACACGCCTTGGCGGTATCGGAACTGCTCGTATCGCCGACACTGGTCAAGCGTGATGGTTGGTGTGTACAGCGAGAGCGATGGGCAGCCCCACAGACAGCGGCCGAGATAGTCGCACGCCTGGCGACCGTTCTTGTCGCGGCTGAGAACCGCGATGCGCGATCGACCCATGTAACAGCGCAGTCCCTGGTTCAGGCGTTCGCGGTGTCGCTGATACGTTGCCAACAGCATGCTCGAATGCTCGTCCAGTTCGAGCGGCGGCATCAGGTCCTGATGGACTGGCATGAACCGCGCGAGGTCGTCCACGGATCCGCTGATACCGATCCGCCTCGACACCAAGTCGTAGTAAGGCGCGATGTCAGAATACGCAAACGGAAACCTGGCGAGCTCGGCATCGTTGAACGGATACACACCGCCGGTCCACGCTTCGGCCAGTCCCCCTCGCGCGAACGAGGCAAGCGGATTGAACCCGTCGGCCCGCCACCGGAACTGTGGCGTGCCTGAGAAGACATGGTTCTTGCTGGGAGGGAAACCGTAATACTCAGCGCCTCCGCCTGGATACAACACGGCTTCGAAGGCGTCTCCGAGGAAGTATCGAACTGGATCGGCGAGCTGCTCCTTCAGCTGTGTCAGCGTCGCCTGCGGCAACACGGGGGCGGGCCGCTCGCGACCGACGTCCAGCATGAGCACTTCGTGACCTTTTTCCAACGCTGACAACGCAAAATGCGCAGCGCTCGCACCGGATCCGACGACGATAATCCGTTTCATCGCAGGGCACAGGACAGGCGGCGCGGCACGTCACTCGCCGGAGGCATCGACCACGCGATACCAGACACACAATGGAACAATCAGCAGGGCTGCCAGACCGACCCGCGTCACACACACGCCAATCCGCGCGCCCACATCGAGCCACCAGAGGATGCGCGATCCCGGGTCCGCCGAATCAATTCTAGAGGCGGTCTCACCGCGACTCTCCAGAATCGCGATGAGCAGCACGAGCTTTCGGCGCAGAGCACTCGTCTTCGCAAACGCCGCGGCATACCCATCGGCCGCGCGCGCACAACGCGGGCCAAGATGGGCGATGCGAAGCAGCGCGCGGTCCAGCGCTGGCGACGAGAGCCGGTTCGCCTCAACCGTGCTCACTTCGTGTGCCCGCTGATATGCGGCCACTACATCAACAGCGGGATCTTCACCCACGAGATAATTCGTGAGCGTCGTGCACTCCACAGCGAGCGCCGCGGCGCGCGTCATGTCAATCATTGAGAATCATCCGGTCCAGCATGTCATCGATGGACTTCATGTGCGGGACCCTGGCGGCCACGAATGCATCAGGCGTGGCAACGCTGTCGTTGATGAACACCGAGAGCTGACCTGCTGTCAATGGTAGTATCGGCGATAACCAGCGCTCAGCCCAAGCCAGCAGATCGATCACGCGCCTCACCGGCAGATGGATGACCGGCGAGTCGCGGCCGATCAGCGCACGTCGAATCCGCCGAAGCAAGTCCTCGAACGTCACAAGCTCGGGTCCGCCGAGATCGACTGCAGCGTCGGGAAGCGCGGGCTCCTCCATCGTCGACGTCAGAAAAGCCACCACGTCGTCGACACAGATCGGCTGCACCCGAACCGACCCGTCGCCGAAGATCGGCATAACGGGCAAACCAGCGAGGGCCGCGAGCTTCTCGCCGATCGGCGAGCCGGGTCCAAGCACCAGCGTCGGCCGCACGATCAGATAGTTGAGCCCACTGTCGCGAACGAGCTGCTCCGCGGTCTCTTTGGACTGGGCGTAGTAATAGGCCCCTTTTTCTTGGTAGGTCGCCGCAATCGAGCTTGTGAACAAGAACCGCCGCACTCCGGCTTCGCGGCAGGCGGTGAGCAAAGCCGCGGTTCCGTCAACATTCACGTCAAAGTAGTCTGTCTTTTGTGCCTTGCCCGTCACGCCAGCCATATGTACGACGACATCCGTCTCGCGCAGCGCCGCAATGTAACTGGGCGGCTCGCGGACATCACCAACCACGAGCTCCACACCGGTCCGGTGACCGGATTCAGACGCTCGGCGAGTCAGGCACAGAACACGACGCGCTAGTCGATCGGCAAGACGCGCGAGGAGATTACGCCCGACAAATCCTGTTCCACCCGTCACAAATACTCGATCACGCATGATCTGCGGATCACTGTCTACAAGACAACCGCCACTCGCGTTGAGCGTCGCCTGAGACACCACGTTTCATTCCCTGGCGTCGATTTTCGCAGGCAGGCCGTTGCGCGCTCCCGATCGAGTGAAGAATCGACTTGCCGCCAGCGTGCCACGGGCAGATTAAAGTCAGCCTCCCATCGACCTTTGCTCGCGTTTTTGGGCATCTGGCACAGTGGAGTATCCAAAGACGCCTGCCAAGCAGCCACTTAACCTGCGCGGGTGTCCAGCGGCCCATGGCCCGCGGTTTGCGCTGGAGCCCAGTCTCCGAACACCATGAGGCTTCAACGTCCTGGGTCCCGACTGCAGGCAAGGCTCTTCGTGACTTGCTGGCTTGTGTTCGTCCTACACTTTGCCACCGACATCGTTCGGGAACACTATCTGTCGTTCAGCCTCGCCGAGGATTATTCGTTCAGGATGGACAAGTACCTCGGATTACACGTGGACGTATTCGATACGCCGGGTCATGGGGCCCACATCGGTAACAATCCGGGCGTATCGATGCTCGGAGCGATTCCCTATTGGCTGTGCCGTCCGATGATCGATCGGATCGTCTCCGCAGTCAACGCACGGCGTGCCGCCTCAGGCGTGCCCGTGACGGCGATCTACGACGATCCGAGACCACGCCGGGTCGAGTTCTATCGCAAGGTTCGTGAACAGGGACTGGACATCCGGTTTGGCCTTGCCGCAGGCGTCATTCAAGCGTTGTTCATGGCACCGCTCTCGGCCTTCGCCGCGGTTGTGATGCTGCACGTACTCAACGCGCTCGGCCTCACACGACGCATGTCGCTCCTGGGCGCATTTCTCTATGCGCTTGGCACACCCATTTTCTTTCGAACTGCCTATCTCAACCAGAATATCTTCATCGCCCACCTGCTGCTCTTCGGCTTTGTTGCGTTGTGGCGACCGAACGGCTTCCCGTCCTGGCGGGCCAGGACAGCTTGCGTGATCGCCGGCCTCGCCGGTGGCTACTCCCTTCTGTCCGATTACAGCGGTTTGGTCGTGCTAGCCTGGCTTGGATGCTACGCCGCGTGGATTTCCTGGCAGTCGGGCGGCTTGAAAGGGTTGTGCCTGAGCTCGTTGTGGTACGTCGCGGGCGCGACCGGGCCGATTCTGCTCCTCCTGTTCTACCAGTGGCGGGCGTTCGGAAGCCCGTGGTATCCGGGCCAGCATTACATGCCGCCCGTCGAGTGGGTTGAAATCGGTTACCGCGGTGTCGGATGGCCGGAGTGGCGGCTGTTCAAGATGCTTCTCTTCAATATGCAGTTCGGCTTGCTGGTCGTATGTCCGCTGCTCGCGTTGAGCCTCGCCGGCCTGGTCGTTTCGCTCCGGGGGGGTACCTGGCTGCCGCGGCGTGAAGCAGTTTTTCTCGCTGGCTTCGCGTTCGCGTTTCTCCTGTTCTTCAGCGCAGTTCAGTACACGCAGCTTCAGTGGGTCACGGGCATACGCTATGTTATTCCGGTGGTCCCAGCCCTGTTTCTGCTCGCATTCGTTTCGCTCGTTCGGCTTCCGGCGCTCGTGCGGTATTCGTTGATCGTGCTGACGTTTGCCGAAGCGTGGTGCCTCAGCATGGTTCGCGCGATTGACATCACAGATTCGATCGCGCGCGTCCTGCTCGGAGGCTTTCAGCTGCCCTGGGTCACTGTGCTGGCGAAAATGGCGCCGCAGTATTTGCCGTTCCTCGAGCGACAGGCATCTCCGCTCGCGCTGTTCGCGGTGTGTGCCGCGCTCCTTTACGGGATCTGGCGGTATCCGGCACCCGAGGTTCTATGATCGATCCAAACCGTTCGGAGGCTGACGGGTGGCGAAGGAGTTCGCCGCGCGACGGCGCCGGCGCGGAGCGGGCGAGAAATTGCGTGACAGATTCACGGGCACTGGTAACAACGTGACACCGCGCAGCGTCGTGACACCTTGGCTGAAGTTCGCAGTGCCGGCGCTGACGCTGGCGGTCACGTTCTCACTCTTCGAGGCAGGCTTCCGCCTTGCGGACGCCATGACAACTCGAGCGCGCAGCGAGACGTGGGCTTTATACGACCCGGACCTCGGCTACCGACCAAATCCGGGGGTTGCAGACGCAAACGCGTTCGGCTTGCGCGACCATCCCGTCACGCCAAAAGCTGGCCGCTTCCGAATCCTCATGCTGGGCGACTCGGTGGGTTACTACGGTGATACCGTCGATGACACATGGGTCGGGCGGCTGCGACAAGAGCTGAACCGGTCAGTTGGACCCGCCAATCTCGACGTATTAAACGCCAGCGTCAGGGGCTACACAAATTATCAGGAGCTACTCTTTCTCAAGAAGTACGGCCTGGCGTTGGAGCCTGACCTGGTTGGATTCGGATTCGTTCTGAACGACCTGCACCGCATTCTGCACACGTTCAAGATCAAGGACGGGCGCATTATCGGGGAGGCGTACGACTTCACGCCGGAAGCCGTCAAGAGCGTCGACTCGCTTGTGTTCCGCCTTGCCCGTCAAAGCCGGTTTCTGGTGTGGCTCCGCCGTGCAATCGATCCCGCCATCAGCCGGGTGCAGTACCAGTTCGGCAGAGGCTTCTCCTTCGACTATCGACCGGACATGAACACGGCATGGAAGGACGCGTCATGGCTCACAGTCAAGTCCCAGATGGAGGAGGCGCAAGCGTTAGGCCGTCAGCATGGTTTCCGCCTGTTCATGAGCATCTTCCCATTCGCAGATCAGTACCGAGCCACGTACCTCGCAACCGATCGAGAATACACGCTTAAACCACAACGGCTCGCAGGTGAGCTGTGCAGGCAATTGCACCTTGAATGCCTCGATCTGTATCCGGCGCTGGACGCGACGCTGTTCGACCCGGACGGCATTCACCTCACAGCGAAGGGCCGGCAACGCGTCGCCGAAGAGGTCAACTCCTTCTTGGTCAACCGACGCCTGATCCCGCGATCTGACTAGCGATCGGTTGAAACTGCTGTCACGGATGCCTGCGCCGTTTCCTGCGTTGCGCCTTTTCTGCACGTGCTGGTTGATCTACGCGGTGCACTGGGCGCCGTTCCTGATTCGCGAGGAGTTTCCCGCGGTCACGCTGGCCACGCGCGGCACCTTGAATGTCGAACGCTTCCTGGGATGGACCGCCGACATTTTTCCCAGTCCCGCCGGCGGAGCGTTCATCAACAACAATCCTGGCGCGTCGATCGTAGGTGCGATTCCACTCCTGGTCGCCCATCCACTCCTGAATGCCATCGAGAGATGGAACGACACATTGCCTTCCTCGGTGGATCGCAGTCGACATGCTTCAAGGTTCCCCGCCATCCCCGCCGTGCAGGCACGGCGGGAGTGGTACTTCATGGTCGTGGCGTTTCTGACCGTGGCAGGACTGATGGCGCCCGTTTCAGCTCTGGCTGCAAGCGCGCTCGGATGGACACTCTGGCGGGGGGGACTCCCGCGGCAACGTGCGATCGCGGCGGCCTTGATCTTTGGATTCGCGACGCCGGTCTTCGTCCGGACTGAGTACCTGAATCACAACCTGCTCGTCTGTCATGCGGGCCTGCTCGCCGCGTTGGTCCTGTGGAATGCCCCCGGCAGTGGCGTCTCGGTGCGCCGAGCCGTAGCTGCAGGCGCGCTCGGCGGCTTCGCGGTGCTGTGCGACTACAGTGGGATCCTCGCCCTTGCTGCGGCCGCCGCGTATGCATGGCTACGGGCCGGCGATGGAGAAACAGGTTTTGGGCATCGCCTTCGAATCGCGCTGGGGTATGCCGCAGGCGCCGCTCCCATGCTGCTGGCGCTGGCTGTGTACCAACACTGGGCGTTCGGTTATTCGGCGCTGCCATCGCAGCACTTCATGCCCGCCATCGAGCAGACCGCTCGCGGCTATCGCGGCATGAGCTGGCCGTCGCTTGAATTGCTCACGACAAACTTCTTCGACACGAGGTTCGGGCTGTTCGCGGTGTGTCCTCTGCTCGCATTGGGCCTCGCGGCTCCGTTCGTGCAACGGAGCCGATTTCGCTTACCCGATCGTGAAATGTGGCTCGTGCTGACGTTCTTTTCGGCCTTCACGCTCTTCTGCGCGTCGAATCAGTATTCGCGCCTGCAATGGACGACCGGTATCCGCTATCTGGTGCCGACGATTCCTGGACTACTGCTCTTGAGCCTTCAGGTCGTTGACATCCTGCCTTCGGCAGTACGAGGGCCAATTCTGATGACGAGTCTCATCATGGCCTGGCTGCCTGCGGTAACGCAGGGATCAATTTGGGCCGTTTTCAGAAATGCGAGCGACCTTCAGCTCTCCTGGATTCATCGCATGGCGGAGTACGGCGCCCTGTCGCATCCGGTGCGGGTGACCGCAGTCGTGCTGGTGACTACCGCAGCGGCAGTGACGGTCATCTGGCGACGGGAGCTTGTTCGCGCCGCCACCACCGTTGAAACTGCTGGAGGAGAATGAAAAGTCCGGTCAGCGTCATGAACGTTCCGGTGATCGCCAGCAGCAGCATCACGAGCCGAACTCCGGGCGCTGGCGACAACGGGTGGAGGAACTCGAGACCGTGGAGGCTTATCAGCGCGCCCACGGCACGGCTCAAGCCGTCGCTGAACAGCGTGCGGCCCGTGAGCGCATCCACGTAAAAAAAGCCGTGCCTTTGCCGTCGGTGATGGGCACGTAATAGACGGGCGGCATCGAACTCCAGGGCGCCAAGCAATCAGGCCTCCCGCTTCGACTCTACTGGTCGTGACCCCGGGCGAGAGCGTGAGCCATCGCTCGCGGTGCGACCATGAGCGCGCCGCTCACGAACCATCCCAGCGTGACCACCGCCGCCACGACGGCGAGCCACTTATGGACTCGGTAGACGGTTTTGGTGTCCATCATCCTGATCGTCGCATCGTTGTGCATACGATGACGGCGCCGCCGCCGAGCGTGCCGGGAAAGATGTGCTGCGGTGTGCAGTACCGTTCGAGCGCTTCTACGAGCGCGGGATCCATGTACTCGGGAAATGAATAGACGACCCACGCGCGAGCAGGACTGGCTCTCAGACGGTCGAACTGCTCCGCCTTTTCGAGGGCCGTCCAGGCCTTCCGATAGTAATGCTCGTACGGATAAATCGCTAGCCCAGAAGTTCCAACCGGTTCAGATCCGTGGCGATGGCTCTCGATGAACTGCAGTGCGCCATCAAAATCCTGCTTCGGATAGCGGTAGTTGTTCCGTAGCGAGTACGCCGACATGACGGCGATCAGAGCGACGACGAGGACGCCACAGATCTCCGTTCGAGGAGCACGATATCCGACGTGGCGACGGACGAACCGTTCGGACTCGATCGCACCGCGGACGAGCATGAGCAGTCCAAATCCGAGCAGCGAGAAGAAGAACCGCGGGCGGATCGGTGCGCCCATCGCGAGCATCGCCACAGCCGTCATGACGCCAGGCAACACGAAAAGACACACAATAAACGGCATCCGCCGGAGATGGCTCATGGTCCCCAGAGAGGCCAGCGTGAGGGCGATGAGCAGCCCTACCGTTCCGAGACCGATGCGCAACCCCCGCAATACTTCGAACATCGCCCATTTTGGTGTCGCGACCGCTGCGGAGGACTCTGGCGGACCGTTAAGGACCTGGTAAACCTGACCTGCCATTGGCAGGTACAGAAGGCCGCTCACAAGAGCTGCAGCGCCCAGAGCCAGCCCAGCCGTCCGAATGTGTCGAGATCGCTCCGACCGGTCCAACGCCTGCCAGACCTGCCAACTCCACACCAGAGCGTGCGCCCCGGCAAGAAACGCCATGGTCAGATGCGTGTAGATGCCAAGGCCACTCAGCACGCCATATGCCACCGCCAACTTGCGGTCGAACCGCTGACTGAGCCGGACGAAGAGCAGCGTCGTGACAAGCGTAAAGAAAAGGAGTGCTGTATAGCCGCGTGCGTTCTGCGAGAACCAGACAGCGTGGTACGCGACCGCTAACAGGAGAGCGGCAAGCAATGACTCAACCCGACTTGTCACGGCTGCCCCCAGACGGTACAACGCTGGAATGCTGGCCACGCCAAAAATGAATGCGGGCAGCCTGAGCGTCCACGGGTGTTCGCCGAGTGTCGACACCGAGAGGTGAGCCAGCAGCGAGTAGAACGGATGGTTGTTGTTTCCAGGAAACACCGCGACCAGTTCCCGGAACGGCAGTCTGACCGATTCCACAAGGGTGACGATCTCGTCAAACCACAGGCCGGAGTCGAGGCCGGGGAGGCGCAACAAAGCCGCGAGCACCGTCAGTGTCGCGATAACGGCTGTGGTAGTCCGTTTTGTCATCAGTCTTCGACCACGTGCGATTCGAAGGCCTTGCGGTGGAGATTCCATCGTTCGCGATCGAACCTGCCGTCGTCCGCGACACACTCGCTGGCGGCGTAGGCCATCGCGAGCGTGTGGTGCGTGTTGTCGTGCGCAAAGAGCCCTTGACGTCCGAACGTCACCAGGCCGTCGACTCCACGGAGGTAGTCGTCGAGGCGATCGAAATTGCGCTGATAGTTCCTGGTGTAGATCGGATAGGCCTGCGCCAAGCGCCGCACTTCCACACGCCTCACGCGACTGCGAACAGGGAGTCCCGCCGTGTCGAGCGCCTGCAGGACAAGGCTGCCCAGCGTGGATTCGTCCGCGCTCCACACGGCGTCCTGCTGTGAACATGGCCACTCGGCGCACAGTACGGTCGTGCCGCGACACTCGATGAGGCCGTAGTTCTTGGGCTCGGAGAGCCGCGTGATGGCCACTGCTGCTTCCGGAAAGTAGTGCGCGTCGTACTCGGTGAACTGGTCCGTGTCCAGCACGAGATAGATCAACAGCATTGCGCGGTATGCGAGCGAACGAGCGCCGTCGAGCACGTCCGCCGGAGCGGAGGGCCTGAACAGCTGCACCAGCACGGGCAGCGGAATCGTGGACAAGATCTGTCCGCTCTCGATCGACCGCTCACCCGATGCGTCAGACACCCGCGCGCCCACCACGCGGCCCCCACTGAGCTCCACCCCATGAACACGGCTGTTCAAGACCACTCGCGCGCCTTCCGCGATGGCCGATCGCTCGTAGGCATGGCTGATCTGGCCATAGCCCTTTTTCGGATAGAAGAAGGTTCCCTGCCCTTTCGGCTTCAAGCCTGGAACCGCACCCGCAACCTTACGAAGCATCCTGCCGATCGATCCTGCCGCCACGCGACGACGTGCCTGTTCCGCGTCCAGTTCGGACGCGTCAACGCCCCAAATCTTTCGGGCGTACGGAAAGTAGAAATCGCGGCAGATCGTCGCGCCGAGGCCCCGCTCGAGCACTGACGCGAAGGTCTCCTCTTCCCGCGGTGGCCGCATCCGTAGTTTGGCAACCGAGTCGACGGCCACGCCTGCGGCAAACGACGGCGGCAGCGATCGGAGCAAATCGAGCGGCTTGAGCGGAAAGTGAATCCAGCGTCCGCGAAGACGAATGCGGCCGTGTCGAGGGCGCACGAGCAGGTCCGATCCGAGCATCGACTTGATGTCCGCGAGGATCTGTGGCGAACAGGCTGGGTGCAGGCGATGACTGCCGAAGTCCACGGGAATGCCGTCGAGCTCGAAGCTTCCGGCGTTGCCCCCGACCGTGCCGGCCCGCTCGATCACGGTCACGTCGAAGCGCTTCCGCTTGGCCAGCTGCAGCGCGGCTCCCAGGCCGGATGGCCCGGCGCCCAGCACGACGACCGGAATCCTACTCACGCGATGGTTGGAGCGCCTCTCGACCGATGACAGGCACGAAGGGAGCGAATGACAGCAGGCCCCAGCCGATGACGCCACCGCTGAAGAGCAGGGCCTGCCACAACAGGCTCGACGCCATCACCGCCTCGGGTGACGTGCCGAACGGCCGCATGAGCACCACGATGGCGGCTTCACGGATCCCGATTCCGGCGGCACTGATCGGAGCGAGCGCGACCAATTTGGACAACGGCCACGCCATGAACCAGACGGCGGTGGACGTGTGCACACCGACCGATCGGCCGAGTTGTTCGTTCACGAGGATGAACGCCGTCTGAATGCAGGCAGACATCACGAATGCCCCGAGTACGGCGAACGGTCGGCGGGCGAGAAGATCGACCGCTTCGTGAAGCTGCGCAAAGCGCGCGTGACCGGCACGTTTTGTGAGCAGCCAGTACGCTCCGCAAAGAACGAGCAGACCGGCCGTTCCCGTCGCGACGATGGCCTGGAAGGCGAGGCGCGCGTCGTGGGCGGGGCCCCGGATCGCGACGAGACCGATGAGCGCCAGCAGCAACAGCGCGGCCGAGTCGACGACGCGATCGACCAGGCTCGCCAACGCAATCGCGGCCGGTCGACTGGACTGTCGGAACACGACGCCGACGCGGACGAGATCACCGCCAACGACGCCAGGCAGCCAGAAGTTGGCGAGCACGCCGGAAAAGTGCGCCCGCACGGTTGTGAGGATCGGCAGTCCGGTCTCACGCCCCTGCAGCAGACGCCATTTCATCGCCGCCGCCACATGACCCGCGAGAAAAACCGTGAGCGAGAGCGCAAGGGTTCCGGCAGGCACCCGGCCCATCGCCGTCAGCAACGAACCGACCGGGATGAAGATCAACAGAATGGCGACGGCAACCGCCGATATCGCGAGGCGATGCCAGCGGCGCAGGCGTACCGTCATGGAGCGCCGCGCTGGTGCAGCTGCACTCTCGCGATCATGTCGGCCAGCAAGCCGACCGACCACACGATGATGGCCGCGAGAAACGCCATGACCGCGGTCTCGGACAGGTTCCACAGGAAGAGGTCGTACATGAACTTGGCGGTGCCGATGAGAAACAGCGCAGCGCCGACAGGCAGAAACACTTTCAGGGGGTTGAACAACACGACGGTGCGCAGCACGAGCATGATGAAGGCCGTGAATTCCTTCGCGCGCAATTTGGACGATCCCACGCGCGGAGCGCACGCGATCGGAAGATACGTGACGAGGTAGTTGTTGCACAGCAACGCGAGCGTAATCGTCGTCGTGAACGAGAACCCCGCCGGCAGGATGTGCAGAAACTCCATCAGGACCGAGCGGCGCATGATCCTGAGTCCCGAATTCAAGTCCGGAATGCGGCGGCCGGCCAGATAGCTGGCGAGCAGGCTCAGCACTTTCTTCGCCGGACGCCGGGCGCGCGCGATACTCGTGTCGTCCGCCGCGCGCGCCCCGACAGCCATGTCGGCATCTTTCATCTGCGCGAGGAGGTCGGGAATCGTCTCGGGCGGGTATGTGCCATCGGCGTCGATGATGATCACGTGCTCGGATCGGCTGTGGAGGATGCCGGTTTTGAGCGCAGCCCCGTAGCCGCGGTTCTCGGGTAACCGTATCACTCGTGCGCCGTGGCGCTCCGCCTGTTCCGCGGTCGCGTCGGTCGAGCCGTCGTCGACGACCACGATGTCGAAGCTCAGAGGCGTATCGGCCAGCGCGGCACGGACCCGATCGACGGTCGGTCCCACGCCGTCGTGCTCATTGAAGGCAGGAATAACGACGGCGACGTCGACAGTCGCCACGCCGTCGGGAAGTGTTCGATCGGTCGCTCGAGAGACGCCTGCGTAGACGGCAGCCATGGACATTTGCGGTGCGAACCCTCTGTGCAAGCTACATTCCCCGTCTTCCAAGCGGTGCCGGAGCTTTCGGAGCTTATCAGCCCTTGAAGACGGGGTTCCAGGCGAAAAAGTCTGCTTATCGAGGACCTATTGTCAACGTTCTGGGTTCGAGCTCCTAGACTATCGTCGTTTGAGGCCCGCTAGTCGTGCATACTGCTGCGGCGCCGTCCGCGGCTGCGGAACCACTATTGCTACCATCATCCGGACACCACTGCAGCTCGCGGGGACTTCTTTTCAGCTTCTCGTGGGCGTTCCTCATGTCTGGGATCTGGCGGATTCACGTGACCGGCGCCAGCATTCCGCGGCGCTGTCAAGCGTGGCAATTTCGTCGGCTCGCTGCGTGGGGCGCGACCTCGAGCGAGCGTCCTTGAAGATATATTGGACATATCCGGTTGACGGGGCTATCGGAGCGCATGGCATGAGCGTTGGACTTTTCGCGACGGCCGACACTGAGTCGTCCGTCGCCGCCAGCACGGCGCCACTGGTTGGCGTCCGATCCGCGTCGCGACTCCGCCATCGATTGGCGCTCGTCGCGGTGTGCCTGCTCGGCGTAGCCCTGGTTTCGAGAGGCATCCGCGATGAAGGCGCCGGATCGCTCGACGGAGACATGCCGCGCTATCTGATGAACGGCGCGTTTCTGTACGATCTGATTGGCGACGCACCAGTCCGGGCGCCGCTTGCGTATGCCCAGCAGTACTACGCCCGATACCCGGCCCTTTCGTTGGGACACCACCCATTCATGCCGGCATTGGCTGAAGCCCCATTCTTCTTCATATTCGGCGTCTCCGTCTTCTCAGCGCGTTTGACGACGGTATGCGCCTTCGCGCTGTTACTCGTGTTCTGGTTCAGGCTGATTCGAGAGATCTACGATGCGCCGACGGCGATGTTCGCCTCGCTGCTGTTGATATCCACGCCCGGAATGATTCCGCTGTTCCAGGTCGTCCTGTCGGAACCGTACACATTGTGTCTGATCGTCCTGTCCGCGTATTTCATGCACCGGTACTGCGTCACCGAGCGCACCGGCGCGGCGATCGCGTTCGCCATCTGCGTCGTGCTCAGCGCGTACGCGAAACAACTCGCGGTCTTCATATTCCCGGTGTACCTGTTTCAGTTCGTCAGCGCGTTCGGCGTGCGCAGGCTGTTCAGACGCTCAACGCTCGTTACCATCGCCGTCATTGGTTGCTGTCTGTTGCCGCTCGTACCGCTCACCCTGAAGTATTCGCACTGGAATGTGAAGATCGTCACACAGTTCGTCATTCCGGGCGACAGAACGTCGCGCGAGCGCCTTCTGCGATTCGCGCGAGGGTTCTGGGCCGGCCAATTCCGGCTCAGCGTGCCCGTTGTGGTGTTGTCGGGCATTGCCCTGACTGGCGCCGCTCTGAGCAAAGATCGACGCATCCTGTTGTTCGCCATATGGGCCGCTTCTGTTTTCGTGGGCTTGATGCTCCTGGGCATGCCAAAATCTCGATTCTCCTGTTACTGGCTCCCGGCGTTCTGCGCGCTGGCCGCATCCACGGTGCAATTGCGATCGGCGCCCAGATGGCGCGCAGCCTGGGCGCTGATCCTCATCGCGACCGTGGGGTATCAGTTCTGGATCGGGACTCGCGACGCCGCAACGCTCACCGCCGGAGAAATCCGACCTGCAGGAGCGACCGGTTACGAAGAAGCGGCGCGATACGTGTCGGATTATCGTCAGGGTGACACAGTTCTATACAGCGCCGCGATCGACACGGGCTACTTCGTGTTCTTCGTGAGAAAGAACGATCCGGAGCACAAGATGATCGTCCTGCGCGCAGACAAGATCCTGACGACGTCGCTCATGGGGAATGCGAACTTCAAGCGGGAAATCAACGAGCGCGCGGAGATTCTGCCGCTACTCCAGCGCTATGGTGTCGGGTACGTCGTTATCGAGGACCATCCGTACCCGGACGGCCCTTTGCGCTGGCTTCAACAGATCGTGGAGTCGGAGAGCTTTGAGCTTCGACGGCGCATTCCAATCGAGTCGAGCGATCTCCGACTGAAGCATGCCACCTTGTCGATCTACGAGTACAAAGGGCGGGTACCGGCCGCACGGGATGCAGCCCTCTCGCTCGGCGTTCCCTTGATGAACGGAATAATCCACGTTCCTCTGGCGGACCTGATCGAAGGACCAAGGCGGCGTTAGCCGTGGAAGCGCTCTTGAATCATGAGGCACCGCCATCACCCGTCGATGGCTCGAATTCCGGGCGCATGAAGCCGCAGTATCGCGACATCATCAAACACTCTGGCGTCTACGGGCTGGGGCAGGTACTCGCCAGACTCGCCTCGGTGCTCCTGCTGCCTTTGTACACGCACTATCTCACGCCCGCCGACTACGGGTGCATTGCAATTCTGGATCTCACAGCCGGGGTGATGGCGATTCTCATCGGCAGCGGTATGGTAGCAGCGGCCAATCGCTACCACTTCGACTCCGATGACCCGCGCGCCCAGGATTTGGTCTGGTGGACCGGCCTTGCAGTTGTGACGGCTACCGCCACCGCGCTGGTGGTGCCCGCGATACTCGCTCGAGACGTGCTGGCTTACATCACTCTGGGACGGCAGGAACCGGCCGGAGCCTACTTCTATGCGCTGGTGCTCCCAACACTCTGGTTCGCGACGATATCTCAGGTGCCGGATCGGTACTTGCGGGTCAGAAAGTGGTCCTGGGCATCGGTCGCGATTTCGTCAGGTCAGTTGCTGCTGAACATCGCGCTGAACGTGTACTTTCTCACGGTCATGCACCTCGGCGTTGCTGGCGTGCTGTGGGGCAATCTGATCACAGGGGTGACTGCGACGGCGGTCCGGTGCGCGATTCTCGCATGGGCATGTTGGCCATTCGGTATTCAATGGGGATTGGCGGGTCACATGTGGCGATTTGGTGCGCCGATGGTCGTCACAGCGCTGCTGGCCACGGCGATGCACCAGGCGGATCGCTACCTGCTGCGGCTGTTCGTCGGACTCGACCAGATCGGCGTCTATTCTCTAGCGTACACAATTGGACAGGGAGTGAATGCGTTGTGCCTGGCGCCGTTTTCCGCCATTTGGGCCGTCGTCATGTACGAGATCGCCCAACAGCCGGAGGCGAAGCAAATATATGCGCGCGTCTTCGAGCATTTCGTCTACGCGCTTCTCTTGACACTCTTGGGAGTGTCTCTGGTCGTCACCCCTCTACTCGCGGTGTTCGTTTCTCCAGAATATATCGCAGCTGGACCGTTGGTTCCGATCGTCTGCCTCGGATTCGTGTTCTTCAGCCTCCACGAGCATTTCAGCGTGCCCGCGTACGTCGCCAAGAAAACGGTTGGTTTCGTCTTCGTCTATGCGGCGGCTGCTGTGGCGAACATCGTTTTCACGTTGTTCTTGGTACCCGTGATGGGCGTCGCCGGTGCTGCGTGGGCCAGCGTAGTGGGCTACGCGGTATTCTCCGGTGTCGGTCTGATGCGCTATCGCCAGATCGATCGATTCGAGTATCCACTCGCGCGGTGCGGGATCGTGCTGCTGGCGATGGTTGCGAGCTACGTGGGATGTCAATTCATCGCTACCTTGAGAGCTGGCTTGGCATGGCGGTTCGGGACGTCTAGTCTGGTGTGGACGGTGTGGGCGGTAACGCTGTTGTACCCAATTGTAAAAAAACAACTCTCGATGCGGTCCTTTACGGCGGCGGCCGTCGCCAGGATAGCCGAGTGATCACCGTCGGCGAACGACAACAGCCCGTCGACATGGCGGCCGCGCCGACGGCCGGGAAGCCATTGGATCAGGCCTCGATCGTCCAGCGCAGCAGACGCATCGCGTACTGGACCGGCTGGTTGTCCCCGGAAATGGAGGGATGCTCCAAGGAAGTCTTCGCACTCAACGAGCATTTCAGCCGAAGCCACGTCTTCGGGTTGTCCCGTTACTACACGATCAAGGCTTCGCGGCGAGAGCGGTATTTCGGGCTGAACGTGCGGCTCTACCCGCTGTTTCGCGCGATGGCCCCGCTGCTCGAACGGGCGTCCGACATCAACCATATCTACGGCGGCCTGCGCGAGTGGTTTTTCCTACGTGCGATTCGGCGCCGGCCAACGATACTAACAATTGCCACCGCGGCCTGGCCACCGTTCGACATGGACATGTATCGGCGGATCGATCGATTCGTGACTCACTCGGCACGCACCACGAGGACGATGATCCAGTGGGGGTTCGATCCAGCGAAGATCACGCAGGTCTATCCCGGCGTCGACCTCCAGCGGTTCCGCCCAGGCCCCCGCGGTTCGGCTGTTCCAGGCGTGAATCGACAGTCGGATCCGGCGCGTTTTCGAGTCGTCTACGCGACGGCGCCGAATTGGGCGGACGGCGTCAAGCTGAGAGGAGTCGATCTGATGATCGAAGCCGCGAGACGACTTCGCGAGATCGATTTCTATCTGCTCTGGCGACCCTGGCCAGGCGCGGAGCGTCTTCTTCGTCCCTTGATGGATCAGAAGCCGGCCAACGTGCACATCCACATCGGTACGGTCAGCGATATGACGGCAGCTTATCAGTCGGCGGACGCGACCATCGCTCCCTTTCTGGAGGAAGGTGAAATGAAGGTCTGCCCGACGTCGCTCATTGAAAGCCTTGCCTGCGGCAGGCCGCTGCTGGTTTCCACGAAGGTCGGCATTTCCGATGTGGTCCGCGACGAGCAGTGTGGGATTGTCTTCGCGCCCGCTCCTGATCCGTTGTGCGAGGGGATCGTGCGGCTGCGAAAGAATCACGTCCAATTCGCGTCGAAGGCCCGCGCGTGTGCCGAAAAGCACTTCGATCAGGCTGATTGTTTCGTTGCGCACGAGCGGCTCTATGAGGAGGTGCTGGGCTCGTGCTGAAGCAACCGGAAGAAATCCGGGACGCGTATTCGCACACGGCAATCGCAGAGGACTACATCGATCGACGGTTTGCCAGCGCGTGGGGCTCCGTCCTGCACGCCGCGCAGGTACAGGTCCTGAACAACGTCATCCGCGAGCATTGCGTGAAGCGCGTGCTCGAGATCGCGCCAGGGCCCGCCCGCTTGTCCCGCGACGTCTTCGGATTCGAGCGCGGCTACTTGTGCGAGTTCAACGAATCGATGCTGGCCGTGTTGCGGCGCCGTCTGGACGGCGTGAACAGTCGATGGCGCGTGGTGCGCGGCGACGCATTTCGTCTGCCGTTCCAGCCTCCGAGCGCCCTCGACATGGTGTACACGTTCCGCTTCATCCGGCACTTCGAAGCGGCCGACCGGTCGATTCTGTACCGTCAGATTCATTCCGTGCTGAAAGAGAATGGCCTCTTCGTGTTCGATGCGGTGAATGTCAAGGTCGGACTGGCCGCGCGGATTCGAGACGGGCTCGACAAGCATCCGGTGTACGACGAGTTCTACGAGCTTGCCGCGCTGAAGCGGGAGCTCGTGGAACACGGATTCACGCCCCTGTCGTGTACCGACGTGATGCGACACATGATCCTTCAGCAACGAATCCAGATTCTCGTCGGCCCCCGATCGAGTGGTCTCGCTCGTCGCCTGATCGCATGGCTCGAGTTGGTGCCCGGTGAACCTCTCGAGTGGGTCGTGGTCAGCCGTAAGAGCACGTCCGCACCGGCATCCGCCTGACCGTGATAGCAAAATCCATGCAGCCGACGCCCTACGTACCACCTCCCGTTCCGCCCCCGGTCGGCCATTGGCTCCGTCGAGCGTGGACGGCAATCGTGGTGGAACGACGGCTCCCGTACCAGGTCTCGATCGTCGTCGACCGCTGCTGCGCTCGCCTGTGGTTGTCGCACAAGACGGTCAGGGCTGACGGCTTGCGAATTCGGGTGCGCCGGTTGACGGCCGATGAAAAGTTTGTCCAGAAGCTGCTGTCGCCGGCACGACCGCGTCTGCGCGGCGTCAACTACTTTTGCCGATCGACGACAACTATTTCTGCCGGCGAAGGGTTAGCAAAGGAGCGCCGCTGGCGACCGCAGCGGAACTCGGTAATTGTCGCGGGCCGGTCGCAGGCCGTGTGTGATAGCTGCC
>WNFV01003938.1_pt1 | contig 27387 bp, 28 predicted proteins | sample 5400101 | NCBI WGS metagenome assembly WNFV01 (sample SAMN13153361, study PRJNA577476) | soil metagenome | isolation source: 115 cm soil or saprolite under grassland replicate 1 | place: USA:California | collected 2016-06-15
TCAACGACATGTGGGACTCGGGCGTCTGCTACGGCGCCGGCGTGCGCGACCCGTCCGGCAACCCGATCCTGCTGCACCATCGCTACGCGGCCTACCCGGACGGGACGCAGCCGTAATGCAGATCGAGCGCATCGACTTCATCGCGCTGCCGGTGGAAGACCTGGCGCGCGCGGACGCGTACTACGACGAGAAGCTAGGGCTCGCACGCAATCCGAACACCTCAGGCGGGCGCTGGGTCGAGTACGAGACGGGGAACCTAACCCTTGCGCTATCGACATTCGGCGGCTCGCTCGCACTTGGCGTTGCCGACGTCGGTGACGCGCGCGAGGAGCTCGAGGAGCAGGATGTGCAGTTCGCCATGGACACGTTCGACTCCGGCGTCTGCCACGGCGCTCCCTTGTCGGATCCGGACGGCAACCGGCTGCAGCTCCACAACCGCTATGCGGCGCTCGAGCCGTTCGCGACGCCTGAGCAGGAGGTGCTGCGCACCGACTTCGTCGGGGTCAACGTTCGGGACCGCGCTCGAGCCGGCGAGTTCTACGGTGGGAAGCTCGGCCTGAAGCGCAATACGAACTCGAGCGACGAGTGGCCCGAGTTCGAGGCAAGCAACGTCGGGCTCGTGCTGAGCACGCCGGCGCAGAAGGGCGGTGGCGAGTACCAACCCGAATACGGCGTCGCGCTTCGTGTTGCCGACGTGCGGGCGTCGATGGACAGGCTCCGCGACAGAGGCATCGAGTTCGAGTTCCCGGAGGTCTACGACTCGGGCGTCTGCCACATGGCGTTCTTCAAGGATCCCGACGGGAACGGTCTGATCCTCCACCGCCGTTACGCGCCGTATCGGGACGGGACGCAGCCGTGAGAGCCGAAGCACTCGAGCGCTACCGCGCGTTGCCGCTTCCGGCCACGACGGAAGAGCACTGGCGCTTTACCGACCTGCGCGGGTTCGATCCTGACGCGTTTGGCCAGGTCCGCGGGTCTGGCACTGAGACGCGGCCCGAGGAGACGATGCTCGACCTGGACGTGGCAGGGCTGGCCACGATCACCGAGTCCGGCGTCGAGGTCGAGCGGGCGCCGGACGGGATCACGTTCGCGCCGCTGCCGGAGGAGCACGAGCGGCTCTACTCGCTCGTCGGGTGGGACGAGAAGTTCGCCGCCCACAACGCGGCCGTCTGGCAGCACGGCCTGCTCGTGCTCGTCCCGAAAGGCGTCGTGCTCGACAAGCCGCTCTACGTCCGCGTCACGAACTCGAGCGACGGCGGCTCCCTCTTCTGGCGCCTGCTCGTCGTCGCCGAGGAGGGCGCCCGCTTCACCCTCGTCGAGGAAGTCGCCTCGACAGCTACCGACCTGCACTCTTACACGAACACCGCCCAGGAGTTCTTCCTCGAGCAGGGCTCCAAATTCGAGTACGTATCGATCCAGAACCTGTCGCGGGAGACCTGGCACTTCGCCACACACCATGCGCGGGTCGGGCGCGATGCGGAGCTCGACTGGATCGCCGGCGGCTTCGGCTCCAAGAAGGGCAAGGTCCGGATCCAGAACGACCTCGCGGGCGAAGGCGCGACCTCGCGGGTGACGGGAGCGTACTTCACCGACGGCGACCAGCACCTCGACTACGACACTTTCCAGCTGCACGTCGCGCCGAACACGACATCGGACTTCGCCTTCAAGGGAGCCCTCCGTGACACCTCCACTGCGGTTTGGCGAGGAATGATCCGCGTCGAGAAGGACGCGCAGAAGACGAACGCCTACCAGGAGAACCGCAACCTGATGCTGTCGCCGACGACACACGCCGTTCCGATCCCGGGCCTCGAGATCCTCGCGAACGACGTCCGCTGCACGCACGGCGCGACCGTGAGCCGCGTCGACCGCGAAGAGCTCTTCTACGCCATGGCGCGCGGTCTCTCGCGCGGCGATGCCGAGCGGCTCATCGTGCGCGGCTTCTTCCAGGACATCCTCGACCGCATCGAGTTCGAGGCGGTCCGCGAGTCGCTCGCGAACGCTCTGGAAGCGCGCATTCCGCAGGGTTGAGCAGCTGCTGCCGACCTGAGAGCTACGGCGCCTTCTTCAGCGAGAAGGGCGCGCGGCGGGCTCTGCGGCGCTATCGACGGCGCGGCCTCGATCGTCTTTCGATGCAGATCGCAGCGGTCGTCCGCGAGCGGGGCGTCCGTGGGCAGACGGTGCTCGAGGTCGGCGGCGGGATCGGTGCCCTCGAAGTGGAACTGCTCGAGGCCGGCGCCGAGCGAGCGACCAACGTCGAGCTTTCGCCCGGGTACGAGGAGGCGGCCGCCGAGCTCGCCCGCGAGCGTGGATTCGAGCAGCAGGTCGAACGCAGAATCGGCGACTTCGTCTCCGAGCCCAACGTCACGGATGCGGACACGGTCGTGCTGAACCGCGTGGTCTGCTGCTACCCGAACTACGAGGCGCTCATCGGGACCGCGGCCGATCGCACCCGGCGCCTACTCGTCTTCAGCTTCCCACGGGAAGGCCCTCTCGTTAGGTCGGTCTTCGGACTCATGAATCTGTGGCTTCGCCTCAGCCGTAGCGACTTCCGCGGCTTCGTGCACCCCACGCGGGCGATGCTCGAGGTCGCGCAGCGGAGAGGCCTGACGCCGGTCGTCCAGCGTCGAGGAGCCTTCTGGCAGTTGGCAGCCCTGGAACGGACGTCTCAGCCCTAGCCTCACCGGCCTAGCCTTCAATTCCCCCGGCGAAAGGCGCATACTCAGCCGGTGCCCCGCGCGCGGCTCCTCGCCGTGTTCGTCCTTGGCGCGGGACTCCTCGTGCCGGGCGCAAGCGGCGCGGTAACAGGAGATCAGCGTGTGCTGGTGGTGCTCGCCACATACGGGCCGCGCCCGTACACCGTCGCATCGGTTCAGGAGACGCTGCGAGAAGCGCAGGCCTTCTACGAACGATCGTCATACGGCCAGATGCGGCTCCGACCGCAGGTGACGGCCTGGCTGACCGCGTTCACCGCGCGGCCGCGCTGCGCTGATTGGACCTCGGGAGACAGCAGCAGGCTCGACGCCTTCGTCGCTCCCGCTCACGCCGCAGCTGTAAGGGCCGGCTACAACCTCTCGGCCTACGATCGGGTCATTTACTCCCTGGTCGGCAGCGATTGCCCGTTTCTCGGCATGGCGTGGGGCCGCTCGGCCGTCCTGACGCAGGTGCCCAGCCCACGACTGGTCGTGCACGAGCTTGGGCACACGTACGGCCTCGCTCACGCAGCGTCTGCGGCGTGCATCCAAACCTGCCCGATCGACGAGACCGGCGATCCGTTCAGCCCGATGGGTGACGGCTTCAGCTGCCGGAGCCGTCGCGGGTCGCAAAGGCCGGCGTGTACCGGCTTGCCCGGGCGGATCTGAAGAGTTCCCTTCCGCACACCCTCGTGGTTCCGACGGCCGCCGGCGACTACTGGCTCGAGCTCCGGAGAGGACGCGGGTTGGTGGTCCGGCTCGTCGTGCCCGACTCGGCCGCGCCGCCGTTCTCAGCCCCGGCCACCCTGCTGATGAATCCCACCAGAAAGCACCGCCCCTGGGTCGCGAGCGGCGAAACCTTCCGTGCGACAGGGCTCTTCACGGCCAAGCTGGCCCCACGCGGCGTCCGCTTCACGCTGGCCGAGCAGACCGCGCACTGACCGCAACTTCGAGACCCCTCTCCGTGGATACCATGGCTTAGTGCCCCTAGTGGCCGTAACGGCGCAGACGAAGTTGAACGCGAGCAAGCTCCGCGCAGACTTCCCGATCTTCGAGCAGGAGATCCGTGGAAAGCCGCTCGCCTACCTCGACTCCGCGGTCAGCGCGCATAAGCCCCGGCAGGTCCTCGACAAGCTGCGGACCTTCTACGAGACCTCGTACGCGAACGTGCATCGCGGCGTCTACACCCTCTCCGAGCTGTCCACCGCGGAGTACGAAGGAGCGCGCGAAAAAGTCGCCCGCTTCATCAACGCACCTGCCGCGCGAGAGTTGATCTTCACGCGCGGCGCGACAGAGAGCATCAACCTCGTCGCCTACGCGTGGGGTCTCGACAACCTGGGTCCGGGAGACGTCGTCGTCGTTACCGAGCTCGAGCACCATTCGAACTTCGTCCCCTGGCAGTACATCGCCAAGCGAACGGGCGCTGCCTTCAAGGCGATCCCGCTCGATGCGCACGGCGAGCTGCAACTGGACGCGCTCGACGAGATCTCGAGAGCGGGGAACGTCAAGGTCGTCGCGAACAACCTCGTCTCGAATGCGCTGGGAACGATCAACCCAGTCGAGCGCTTGGCCGCCTGGGCCCATGAGCAGGGCGCGATCATGGTAGTGGACGCGGCCCAGGCCGCACCCCACCACGCAATCGACGTCCAGCAGCTCGGGTGCGACTTCATTGCCTTCTCGTCACACAAGATGTGCGGCCCGACGAGCGTGGGCGCCCTCTGGGGGCGGGCGGAGCTCCTCGAGGCGATGGCGCCGTTCAATCTCGGCGGTCACATGATCCGCTCGGTCAAGCTCGAGGAGACCACCTGGGGAGAGCTCCCTTACAAGTTCGAGGCGGGGACGCAGCCAATCGCGGAGGCCGTCGGATTCGGGGCAGCCGTCGATTACGTGACCGACGTCGGTCTCGACGCGATCGAGGAGCACGAGCGCGAGCTGCTCGTCTACGCCCTCGACCGGATCGCCGAGGTACCGGGGATCGTCGCCTACGGCCCACCGCCCGAGCGGCGCGCCGGGATCCTTTCGTTCAACCTCGCTACGGTGCACCCGCACGATGTCGCCCAGATCCTCGACATGGACGGCGTCGCGATTCGTGCCGGCCACCACTGCTGCCAGCCGCTCATGGCCAAGCTCGGTGTTGCCGCCACCAACCGCGCGAGCTTCTACCTCTACACCATCCCCGAGGAGATCGACCGGCTCGTCGAAGGCCTGCACAAGGCCCATAAGCTTCTGGCGATATGAGCGAGTTCGACCAGATGTACCGCGAAGTGATCCTCGATCACTACAAGAACCCGCGCGGCCATGGATTGCTCGAGGAGCCGGACGCCCACGCGGAAGGGCAGAACCCGCTTTGCGGCGACGAGGTCTCCATCTACGTCGCTTTCGACGAGGACGGCGACACCATCGACGAGGTGAAGTTCTCCGGGCGCGGCTGTGCGATCTCGCAGGCGGCCACCTCGATGCTCATGGAGCTGGTGAAGGGCCGGAGCGCGACCGAGGTGGCGGCCCTCCCCCGCGACGAACTGCTCGACGAGATCGGCATCCCGCTGACGCCGGTCCGGCTCAAGTGCGCTCTCCTCGGCCTTTCGACGCTGAAGCTCGCATTGCACAAGGCGAAGGGCACGCCGCTGCCGGAGGAGTGGGCCGGCGCGGCGTCTGACCTAGAGCTGACGTAACTTGGCCGAACTGGACGTCTCCCCGGTCGAGGAGCTGCCGCCGGGATCGGTGAAGATCGTCTACGCCGGCTCGCTCGCGGTCGGCGTCTACAACCTCAACGGCGAGTTCTACGCGCTCGAGGACCGCTGCTCGCACGACGACGGTCCGCTGTGCGAGGGGGACTTCGACGCCGAGGAGGGCGTCGCGATCTGCCCGCGGCACGGTGCGAACATCGACATCCGCAGCGGACGCGCGCTCACGCTTCCTGCCGTCGAGCCGGTCAACACCTTTCCGGTTCGCGTCGTCGACGGAATCGTCAAGGTCCAGGTTGCCTGAACAGATTCGATGCTGGACCTCCAGCGATCCGCTGTACGTCGCGTACCACGACGAGGAATGGGGACGCCCGGTCACGGAAGAGCGTGGACTGCTGGAGCGACTCTGTCTCGAAGGCTTCCAGTCGGGCCTCTCGTGGCTGACGATCCTGCGCAAGCGGGAGAACTTCCGCGCAGCCTTTGTGGGTTTCGACCCGGAGCGGATGGCTCGGTTCGGCAAACGCGATGTCGAGCGGTTGCTCCGTGACGCAGGCATCGTGCGGCATCGCGGCAAGATCGAGGCGGCAATCGCGAACGCACGCGGGACGCTTGCGCTGCGCGAAGGCGGCACATCGCTCCAGGAGCTCGTCTGGACGCATCGCCCGAAGCGACATCGTGCGCCGCGCGGACCGAAAGACTGGCAGCCGACGACGCCGGAATCGGTCGCCCTCTCGAAGGCGCTGAAGGGCGCTGGGTTCCGATTCGTCGGACCCACCACCGTGTACGCAGCCATGCAAGCCTGCGGTGTCGTGAACGATCATCTCGCCGGCTGCGTCGTCCGGCGGGACGTCGCGCACGCTATCGCGGCAGCAGAGCTTCCCTAGCCGATTGCTCGGTGCATCTTCTCCGTTCGAGGCGCGAATCACCCGGTAACGGGGGTGCTCGCACTCGTCGATTCGGCCGACACGCTGGGAGGATCTGCTTGCCGTAGGCTGGCCGCCCGTGCTCGACGATCGCGTCCGCGCAGTGCTCTCTCGGCTGGAGGAGGAAGACGGCCGCGAACGGGCAGCCGGGCTGCCGTCCTCGCAGCGCTCGCGTGCAGTGGAACGTACGACGGGGCAGTTCCTCTTCTCGCTCGTCGCGCCGCAGACGGACTGCGAGGTGCTCGAAATCGGAGCGTCGGGCGGCTATTCCACGATCTGGCTGGCTGCCGGCGTCCGCCACCTCGGCGGGCGGGTGCTCTCCCTCGAGCACGACGCACGCAAGGTGGACGCCTGGCGGCAGAACGTGGCCGAGGCTGGGCTGGACTACTGCGCTGACCTCATCGAAGGGGATGCGATGGAAACGCTGCCGGGGATCGACGACGTCTTCGACCTGGTCTTCATCGACGCCGAGAAGGCTGACTACGAGCGGCTCTTCGAGCTCGCGCGGACGAAGCTCGAGCCTGGAGCCCTGGTCGTCGCCGACAACGTCCTCTCTCACGCGGAAACGCTCGGTGCGTACTCACAGGCCCGTCAGGCCGACCCGAGCCTGCTGTCGGTCACGGTCCCTCTCGACCGCGGTCTCGAGCTCTCCGTAGTGCTGCGGTAGGCCCCGGCACCGGTCCGCTTCCCGGATGGCCACTTTGGCGCCCCCGCACGGACTGGTAATCTGCGCCTTAACCGCGGAAAGGAGGTGGTCCGAGAGTGGAGATTTCCAGTACGGGCAGTGGAGGTACCAGCGGGTAGAGGTGCGTCCCCGTGACCTACGGGGAATCGCCTAGCCAGCGTGGGGGACGACGCGTTACGCGCCGCCCGATCTCTCGGATCAGGGCCGGAAGCGCCTCTACTAATCCATCGCTGGTAACCGGATCGGGGGCCGCCTACGCGGCCCCCTTTCTTTTCGTCCGGAGAACTTGGGGGGCCGCCTGCGCAGCCCCCCAACTCTTACGGAGTCGACCGGCGACTTGGGCCGCTCATGAGCTGGCGATCCCAACCCAACTCGCCGACTACGTACGAGCCAGCGAAGCAGGCTAGGCCGATTGCGATCCAGTCGGGCCAGTGGAGGTCAGTGAAGATCGCGATGATGAAACACACGACTGCCGCGATCAACAGGAGTGCCCTGAGGCCGAGGTTCATGCTCCTCCTTCCATTTGACAGGCGCAGCTTGGCGTACGCGTCAGACGTTTAGACGCGCGAGCGCTCGCCGCCGCCTCCGTCGTGGGTCTATGCGGGGGGCGCTGAGGGGATCGGGGCCGCGGACGGTTCGCGTCCAGGGCTGTCTCCCGGCGGCTATCCCGCACGAGCCCTACGTTCGGGAACGATGCCGAGTGTCCTCCTGCCACTGGTCAGGAGAGGCGCCGATTCAAACGTCGCGTCTTGGGCTTCCGACGGCCCTCTGTAGCTGTTTATCGAGCGGCACGAGCGACAGCCCGAACGTCCGCAGGGCTTCGTCGTTCGAGACGACGTTGTCGACGTGCTCCAGCATCGTCAGTAGATCGCGGGTGAGCGGGATGTTGCCCGGCAGCCGCTCCGTCACCAGGGCGTTCATGCGCATCAGGCCGACGGGAACGTGGATACTCGGCCGGCGCTGCCCGAGCACGCGCTTCAGCCGCTGCCAGAACTCGTTCCAGCTGACGGCATCCGGCCCTCCGAGCTCGAAGATCCGACCTATGACGTCCTCTCGGGCGGTCGCGTCAGCGAAGTACGCGGCCACGTCCTCAGCCCAGATCGGCTGGATGCGCTGGTGGCCGCTCCCGATGATCGGCGTCACTGGCGTCAGCCGCGCCAGCTTGGTGAAGGTCGGCAGGATGCCCCCGTCCGGAGCGAACACGAAGCTCGGCCGGAAGATCACGCACGGGATCCCCGCCGCCTGCACCAGCTGCTCCGCCTCCCACTTCGCCCCGTAGTAGGGGACGAGGTCCTTCGTCTCCTCGCTCGTCCCCAGCGCACTCATGTGCAGGAAGCGTCGGCTGCCTGCGTCCTTCGCAGCAGCGAGGAGATCGCGCGTCCCGTCGACCATGATGCGGCGGAACTGTTCTTCGCGGCCCTGGCGGATCGCCACGAGGTGAATGACGGCGTCACACCCCGCCAGTCCGCGACGCAGACTCTCGGGATCGGTGAGGTCGCCCTCGCTGAGCTCCGCTCCCCAGGCCGCGAGCTTCGACCCCTTCCGGACATCGCGGACGAGACAGCGGACCGGCAGCTCGCGGCTGCGGAGCTCGCGGACGACGTGACCGCCCACGAACCCGGTGCCGCCGGTGAGGAAGATCAACCGGCCCTTTCCTTCTGGAAGTTTTGCCAGTACCGTGAGGGCGTCGGCCCTCTTTGGCCCTGGTATTTCGACCCGATGCCACCGGTGCCGTACGGAGTCTGAGCGGGCTCGCTCAGCTGGACGAAGGAGATCTGCCCGATCTTCATGCCGAAGTAGATTGTGACGGGGAGGTTGGCCACGTTCGAGAGCTCGAGGGTGACGTGGCCGTTCCAGCCCGGATCGATGAACCCCGCCGTCGAGTGGATCAGCAGCCCGAGCCGGCCCAGACTGGACTTCCCTTCGAGGCGTGCGACGAGATCATCAGGAAGACGGACTCGCTCGAGCGTCGAGCCGAGCACGAATTCGCCGGGATGCAGGACGAAGGGCGTGTCGTCCTCGACCTCGACGAGCTCCGTCAGGTCCTCCTGCTCCTCGCGCACGTCGATATAGGGGTAGCGGTTGTTGTGGAAAACCCGGAAGTAGCGGTCGACGCGAACGTCCACGCTCGACGGCTGGAGCAGGGAATCGTCGTACGGATCGATCTCGATTCGGCCTTCTTGCAGGAGTCTTGCGATCGTCCGGTCGGCGAGAACCACGGGGCGATTCTACGGCCGGCTCGAAAATTCGCCTCGGGTTCCCGGCCAGGGATGCGAGGGGCTGTTAGTTTTCCACACCTTGCCCCCCAGGTCCGTCCTTCAGCCTGTCGATCCAAACGCCCGCTCCAAGCTCCGGCGGCTGGAGGCGCGCAAGCAACGCCACAAGCAACGACTGATCGCGGCCGGCGCACTGCTCGCGCTGATTGCCGCGGGCGTCGCGGGTGGGCTCATCGCGACGCACATCAACGGGCACAAGACCGTGCGCGCCGCCGCGCGCGCGAAGCCGGAACCGAGGGTGCTTCAGCCACGACCTCTGCCGGCCGAGGTGCGTGGTGTTCACGTAACGATGGCACTCGCGGGCATCCCGGGGAAGCTGGACGAGTACATCGCGATGAAGGAGAGCGGCCTCAACACGATCGAGCTCGATATCAAGGACGAGAACGGGGAGATCGGTTTCCCCGTGAACGTCCCGCTTGCGCGCACGGTCGGGGCGGCCAAGCCGTACTACAACGCGCAGCGGGCAGCCGCAAAAGTCCACGCCGCCGGCCTCTATCTCATCGGCCGCATCGTGACGTTCGAGGATCCGGCCCTTTCGGAAGGCGCGCCGTCGCTGGCGATCCGCCGGGCAGACGGCTCACGCTGGCTCAACAGCGCGGGTCTCGGCTGGGCCAATCCCTACGACGAGCGTGTGTGGAAGTACAACGTCGACATCGCGGTGCAGGCGGCGAAGCTCGGCTTCGACGAGATCCAGTTCGACTACGTCCGCTTCCCGAGCGACGGGGACATCACACAGATCCGCTACCCGGGCAAGCACGCACAGCCGATGGGCTGGACGATTCCGATGTTCCTCAAGTACGCCCGGTCACAGCTCAAGCCACTCGGCGTCCGCCTCTCTGTCGACGTCTTCGGCCTCTCAGCGACGAGGGACCTGGGCATCGCCCAGTTCCCGCGCCGGATTTCCTCCTTCGTGGACACGATCTATCCGATGGTCTACCCGTCGCACTACGTGTCCGGCGAATACAACATCGTCGACCCGGACTCACGGCCCGGCACAACGGTCGCCTACTCGCTGCGCGACTTCCGCCGTGCCCTGCGCGGTCGGAAGGCGAAGCTGATCCCGTGGCTGCAGGATTTCTCGCTCGGCCGGACCTACTCGCTCACGGACGTCCAGGACCAGATCCAGAACGCCCGCCTGGAGCACGTGAAGGGCTTCATGCTGTGGAATGCCTCTGGGAAGTACACCGAGAAGGCGCTCTCCACGCCCGGCTTTCGCTAGACCTGAAACCTTTCTATACAGCTATACAGCGCAGCCGCTGACTGCGATATCGTCAGCCTGATGGCGACAACGAAGGCGATCGAGCTCAAGACGGCGATACCAGGGCCGCGGTCGAAAGAGATTCTCGAGCGCAAAGAGCGCGTCGTGGCCGACCCCCTCTCCATCCTCCTGCCCATCGTGATCGAACGTGGTGACGGCGCAACGCTCACGGATGTCGACGGCAACACATTCATCGACTTCACGGGCGGTGTCGGTTGTCTCAACGTCGGCCACGCGCACCCCCGCGTCGTCGATGCGGTGCAGGAGCAGGCGGCGAAGTTCTTCCACACCGACTTCACGATCGTCCCCTACGAGATCTACGTGACGCTGGCGGAGCGCCTGATCGACTCTGCCCCCATCTCGGGGACCGCCAAGGCCGCGTTCTTCAACGCAGGCACCGAGGCGATCGAAAATGCCGTCAAGTTCGCACGCGCGTATACGAGGCGTCAGGCCGTGATCGCGTTCGAAGGCGGCTTCCACGGGCGCACGCTGCTGTCCCTCTCGATGACCTCGAAGACGCACCCGTACAAGGCGGGCCTCGGGCCATTCGCACCCGAGGTCTACCGGATGCCGTTTGCGCAGGACTACCGCGGCCCGAGCGGGGCCGAAGCACTCGCGGCCCTCGAACGAGCACTGGTAACGCACGTTGCCGCCGAAAACGTCGCGGCGATCGTGATCGAGCCCGTCCAGGGTGAGGGCGGCTTCGTCGTCGCGCCGCCGGAGTTTCTCGAGGGCGTGCGCCGCATCTGCGATGACAATGGCATCGTCCTCGTGGTCGACGAGGTGCAGACCGGTTTCGGTCGGACCGGAAAGATGTGGGGGATCGAGCACTACCAAGTCGAGCCCGACCTGATGTGTCTCGCGAAGTCGATCGCAGCAGGGCTGCCGCTCTCGGCTGTGATCGGCCGCGCAGAGATCATGGACGCTCCCGGCGATTCGGCCATCGGCGGGACGTATGTCGGCAATCCCGTCGCCCAGGCCGCAGCTCTGGCGGTGCTGGACGTCTTCGAGGAGGATGGGCTCGTCGACCGCGCGGCCCGGATCGGAGAGACGATCCGGACGCGGATGCTCGCGTGGCAGCAACGCTGGGATGCGATCGGAGACGTTCGAGGGCTCGGCGCCATGCTCGCGATCGAGCTCGTTCACGACCGCGGCACGAAGGATCCGGCGCCCGAGCTCGCTTTCGCCGTGGTGGAAGCCGCTGCAGAGCGAGGCCTCCTTGTGCTCAAGTCCGGGATCTACTCGAACTGCATTCGGGTGCTCCTCCCGCTGGTGATCTCCGAGGCCGAGCTCGACGAGGCCCTCGGCGTCTGGGAAGAGGCGCTCGGCACGGGACTCGGCGCCTAAAGCGGCTCGCCGCCGTCTGCCGATACTCGGCGATGGCTGGTTATCTCATCGCCCTGGTCGCGTTCGCCATCGCCTTCGTCTTCGGCACGATCCGTGCCGTCCGGCCGCAGGTGGTGCTAGCCGTCGGCGGAATCCTGGGGGTCGCAGCGTTGGCGGTCGCCGCAGCCGGGGCCCAGGACGTCGAAGGGAAGGAGGTCGTGCCGCTCTGGTTTGTGTGCGGCCTCGTCGGCCTCCTGTACGCGATCTGGTGCGGCGGCCTCTGGCTCGGCCTGCGCATCCGTCGCGCACGCGCCGGCGCTTAGAGCGCCCTGCTCGCTAGCTGGGGGAACCTCCCGGTTCCCCCAAGGCCCCCTCCACCGGTCCGCTTCGCGGACAGACCGCTACGCGGCCGGGTAGCTTTCGCCCGTGGTCGGGGAGAAGATCGCGGGACGCTACGAGCTGGAGGAGCTGGTCGGGCACGGCGGGATGTCCAGCGTCTACAAGGCACGGGATTCCCTGCTCGAGCGGAACGTCGCGCTGAAGGTCCTCCACGAGCAGTACAACGCCGACGAGGACTTCGTCGAACGCTTCAAGCGGGAGGCCCGCTCGGTCGCCCAGCTCCAGCATCCGAACATCGTCACGGTGATCGACCGCGGTGCGGCGGACGGCCGGCAATACATCGTCTTCGAGTACATCGACGGCGAGAACCTGAAGGAGCTCCTCGGGCGGAAGGGCCGCCTGGACGTCCGCGAGGCGCTCGAGATCGCCGTCGAGGTTGCCCGCGGCCTCGCGTTCGCCCACGGTCAGGGACTCGTCCACCGAGACGTGAAACCGCAGAACGTGTTGCTGAACGGCGACGGCCGCGCCAAGGTGACCGACTTCGGGATCGCCCGGTCCGTCGACGTCGAGGGCATGACGGAGACCGGCACGATTCTCGGGACCTCGAGCTACATCGCGCCCGAGCAGGCCAGTGGCCAGCCCGTCGACGCGCAAACGGATGTGTACGCCCTCGGCGTCGTCCTCTACGAGCTCCTCGCCGGAGAGGTGCCGTTTCCCGGCGAAACCTTCGTCGCGGTCGCGATGAAGCACGTCCACGAGCCGCCCCCGAACTTGCTGGATCTGCGCGCAGACACTCCGCTGCGCGTTGCGGCGGCCGTCGACCGAGCTCTCGAGAAGGACCCAGACCAGCGGTTTCCCTCGATGGACGCCCTCGCTGCGGAGCTCGAGGCATGTCTCGCGGAACTCGAGCGCGACGCCGACGACCATGACGACCGGACGATGGTCATTCCCGCGCGGCAGCGGCGCCGGCCGCCGAAGGCTGCCTCGCGTTGGCCGTTGGCAATCGGTCTGCTTGCCCTGCTCGCACTCGCGGCCATCGTCGTGGGCCTGCTGATGATCGCCGGAAGCGGCGACGGCAAGAGCCCAGCCGAGCCGATTGGGCTGATCGGGATCGGGTCGTACGACCCCGAAGGGACTGGGGGCGAAGGCGAACACACCGAACGCGTCGCCTTCGCGACAGACGGCAATTTCGCCACGTACTGGACGACGGAGCAGTACCGTTCCTTCACCAAGAGCGGCGTCGGCATCGTGCTCGACGCAGGACGGCCGATCGAGGCGTCGCAGGTCCGCGTGCGGACCGACACTCCTGGCTACACAGCACAAATCCGAGCGGGAAATCTCTCGACGGGCCCTTTCCGAGCAGTCTCGGAGTCCGAGCGCGTGGCAGCGACGACAACCTTCGACGTCGATCCCAACGCGCCCGCGCGCTACTACGTGATCTGGATCACGTCGCTCGCCGGCGACGTCGCGCACGTCAACGAGGTACGCGGCTTCGGGGACTAGGCGCGAAGGCTGCGCCTTCGCGCCTGTTGAGTACGCGCTTCGCGGGAACGCGCACGGGCAAAGCCCGCGCGCTCCTACTGGCGAGCTCCGAGCGACGGTTCCCTTCCGCGCGGGCAGAGGCGCTACGTCTCCGCCCGCGTCAGCTCGCCTCCAGCTAGTGCAGCTCCGCCCGCACTAGCTTCCGGCCTTGTGCTGACGAAAGGTCGACGGTTTAGAACTGAAGCCTGGCGCGGCGTTCGTGGCGGTCGAGGGCCAGGTCGATCAGCCTGCGCAGAAGGTCCTCGTACGGAATTCCTGACGCTTCGAACAACTTCGCGTAGACACTGGTCGCGGTGAAGCCCGGAATGGTGTTGAGCTCGTTGACGACGACACGGTGATCCCCGACGACGAAACAGTCGACGCGGGCCATCCCCTCGCACTCGGTGACGCGAAACGACTCGACCGCGACTCGCTGAATTGACTCGATCACATCGCCGGAGAGTTTGGGCGGGATCACGAGGTCCATCCCGCCCTCCTCGTACTTCGAGGCGAAGTCGTACCACTCGTGCCCGAGTGGGACGATCTGGCCGGGAAGAGAGGCGAGCGGTTCGCGGTTCCCGAGGACGCCGACCTCGACCTCGATTCCGTCCAGGAACTCCTCGATCAGGATCTTCTCGTCGTGGCGGAACGCAAGGGCTACAGCCTGCTCGAGCTCATCCTCGTCGTGCGCCTTGGTGATCCCTACTGACGAGCCGAGGCGCGCCGGCTTCACGAAGCAGGGAAACCCGAATGGGTTCTCGGTCGCATCACCCTCCCGCAGAGCGACATGCCGGGCGACTGCGATGCCGCTGTCGCGAAGGACTTTCTTGAACAGATCCTTGTCCATGCACAGCGCCGAGGCGGCTACCCCAGCCCCGACGTACGCGACGCCGGCGAGCTCGAGCAGGCCCTGGACAGTGCCGTCCTCGCCAAAAGGCCCATGCAGGATCGGGAGGACGACGTCGACGGCGCCCAGGGTCGCCGGGGCGTTGGCTGCCGGGACCGGTAGCGTCTCGGCCACTGAGCCGTCACCGCTACCCAGCTCCCAGCGGCCATCGCGGCCGATCGCGACGGTGACGACGTCGTACCGCTCCGGGTCGAGCGACTCCAGCACGGAGCGGGCGGAGGCGAGCGAGATCTCGTGTTCCGATGACCGCCCGCCCGCGAGGACGGCGATCCGCAGCCGTTGCATTAGGGCGGGCCCGCCGTGGTCGTCGTGCCGCTGAACTTGCCGACCGCGATCGTCACCACCGTTCCGGGCGGGAACTGAGTGCCGCCCGCAGGATCCTGCGTCTGGACGATCCCGTCCTGATCGGGATCCGTGACTGGCTGCGAGACGATGTGGACCCGGAATCCGGACGCTCGTAGCTGCTCCACGGCGTCGGCTTGGGCGAGGCTCGTCACGGTCGGGACGGTCGAGGTCGCCGGGCCCTTGGAGACGCTGAGCGTGATGGTTGTCTTCGGCGCCTGGAACGTTCCGGCGGCGGGGCTTTGATCGACGACGATCCCCTTCGGCTCGTCCGACTCGACGTCCTTCCGGAAGACTGCGAAGCCGCGTCCGAGCAGCGTCGACTGGGCACTCTCGAAGGTGAAGCCGACGACGCTCGGGACTCCGATCGGTCGCGGGCCGTTCGAGACCCGCAACGTGACACGCGAGTCCTCGTCGACGGACGCGCCCGCGCGCGGCGTCTGGGAAACGACCTCACCCTCCGGCTTGTCGGAGTCCACGCGAACGGTCCTCCCCCTCAGGTTCGCCTCCTGCAGATCCGAGAGCGCCTTGTCGAGCTGCTCCCCGACCACGCTCGGCACCCTCACCTGCGGCGGGCCCAACGACACGTACAGCGTCACGAAGTTCCCCTTCTGCGTGCGCTCGCCCGGCTTCGGCGTCTGCGCGAACACGTACGTCTCGGGGACGTCGCGATTCGGCTGCCGCACCGGGTTCGCCTTGAGCCCGATGTCGCGGATCTTCCTGACGGCCATGATCTCCCGCAGGCCGGTGTACTTCTCGACGCTGACGGTCTTGGAGCCGCTGATCTGGTTCTGAATCTGGTCGTAGAGGAAGTAGCCGCCGACGATCGCGGCAACCACGAAGAGGAACGCGACGAACCACGGCCAGACCGCGCGCCGCCGCGGCTCGTCGTAGTCGTAGTAGGCCGCCGGCGGTGCGTACGGCGCCGCCTCGCGCGTCCGCGGCGTGATCTCCGTCACGGCCGTCGGCGGCGGGCGGGAGATGATCGCCGTCGCCGCTTCCTCGGTTGCAGGCGAGATCGCGACACCGCGCGCGACCCGCCTCAGGTCCGCGTCCATCTCCTCCGCGCTGTGGTACCGCTCGGACGGGTCCTTGGCGAGCGCCCGCATGATCACCATGTCGAGGTCGCGCGGAATTTCTGCGCGCTTCGCGGAAGGCGCCTCGGGCACCATCGACAGGTGCTTCATCGCGATCTCGACCGGCGTGTCGCCTGTGAAGGGGACGACACCCGTCAGCAGCTCGTAGAGCACGACGCCGACCGAGTACAGATCCGAGGTCTGGTCGACCGGCGCACCCTTCGCCTGTTCGGGCGAGAGGTACTGCGCCGTGCCGATGATCGAGCCGACCTCGGTCATCTGGCTCGCGCCGGCGCGCGCGATGCCAAAGTCGGTCACCTTCAGGCGGCCCTCCCCATCAACGAGCACGTTGTGCGGCTTGATGTCGCGGTGCACGATCCCGTGGCGGTGCGCGAAGCGGAGAGCGGCGAGGATCTGCCGCGCGTAGTCGACAGCAAGATGGATCGGGGCCGGACCGCGTGCGACGATCAATTCCTTGAGCGAGCGCCCGTCGAGGTACTCCATCGCGATGTAATAGGTGCCCTCGGCCTCGCCGCGGTCGTAGATCGAGACGATGTTGGGATGAGAAAGACTCGCGGCGTTTTTCGCCTCGCGCCGAAAGCGCTCGACGAACTGGTCGTCGCCTGCGTGGCGGTCGTTGAGGATCTTGATCGCCACACGCCGCCCGAGCACCTCGTCCTCGGCGAGGTAGACATTCGCCATTCCGCCCGTGCCGAGCTTGCGCACAATCCGGTAGCGCCCATCGAAAAGGGTGTTGAGAAGGGTGTCGGAGACAGCCATGTCGGTTATTCAGGGTAGGGATTCGCCCCTACCGGAGTAGCGCCTCCATCACGGCTTTGGCGATCGGGGCCGCGATCGTGCCGCCGAAGCCCCCAGCCTGGTTCTCGACGACGACCGCGATCGCGACCCTGGGTGCGTCCGCGGGCGCAAACGCCGTGAACCAGGTCGTGTTGATCCCCTCTCGGCCGGTCTCCGCCGTGCCGGTCTTTCCGGCCACGCGGATGCCGGGAATCTGAGCTGCCGTGCCGGTCCCGCCCTGTACCGCCAGCTCCATCATGTGCGTGAGCTCAGCCGCGGTCTGGGCCTTGATCGGGTTCCCGAGCTTCTCCGGCCTGAGGTGCGTGACAGTCTTGCCGCCGGGCGAGACGACGCGCTCGATCAGGTGCGGCCGCATCGTGGCGCCGTGGTTCGCGACTGTTGCCGAGATCATGGCCATCTGCAGCGGCGTCACCTGGAGACGCTCCTGGCCGAAGGCGAGCCGGCCGGGGTCGACCTGGAACTGGGGGCGCTTCGGCTTGAACAGCCGGCCGCGGCGGTCGTAGAGCCCGCTCTCCACCCGCTCGTTCTCCGGCGTCTCGAGCGGCGGCAGGGAATAGAAGCCGAAGCGTTCGGCGTAACGGAGGACCGTGCCGGCCCCGAGCGCCTTGCCGATGTTGCAGAAGACCGAGTTGATCGAGTGCTCGAAACCCGTCTCGAGGATGACGTTGTAGAAGGTCTCCGGCGCCTCGGGATTCCCGGCGTTGCGAACCTGCTTGCCGTACTCCTCGCAGTAGCCCGGATCGTAGAACGGCGACTGGGGAGTAAAGCGGCCGGTGTCGAGCGCAGCGGACGCGGTAACGATCTTGAACGTCGACCCCGGCGTGTACTTGCCGGCCGTGGCACGGTTCAGGAGGGCTCCACGGCAGGGTGCCCTCGTCCTCGTCGCCTGAGCGAAGTGCCTCTCGATCAGGTTCGGGTTGTACGTCGGATTCGTCGCCATCACGAGCACGCGTCCGGTCGCAGGCTCCATGGCGACGACCGCGCCGCACTTCCCTTGCAGCAGCTGGTGGGCCAGATACTGCGCGCCCGGCCGGATCGTGAGGACAAGGTCGTTACCGGTAACTGTCGTTCCGCGCAGCTTGTCGAGGGCGGACCGGAAGACCGTGTCGAGGTTCGCGTTCGACCCCGTCAGATAGTCGTTGTAGGAGCGCTCCAGCCCAGTGCGGTTCCGCGTCTGTGTCGAGTACCCGACCACGTCGGAGAACAGCGAGCCCGTCGGATATCGGCGGACATACAGCGTCTGCCCGCCCGACTTCCTGGTCACATTCGTCGCGAGCAACGTCCGCCCGTCGGCGGCGTAGATCTTGCCGCGCTTGATCTTGAAGTCCGCGACGAGCCGGATGTCGTTGTCCTGCCGCTCTGCGAGGCTCGCGTTCGCCCAGGTCTGCCAGTATGTGGTGCCCACGATGAGGGCCGCGAGCAGGATCAGCGAGGCGCCTCCGATATGGGACACCTGCTTATTCACTAGCGAAGCATCTCCCGGTTGGCGCGGTTCGAGACCAGCAGTAGCCCGGCTAAGAGCAGGAAGTTGGCGACGACGCTCGAGCCGCCGTACGAGACGAACGGCAGTGTGATCCCGGTTAGAGGAATCAGCCGCAGAATTCCGCCGACGATGATGAACGTCTGTAACGCGAAACCGAACGTCAGCCCCGCGGCGAGAAGCTTGGAGAACCCGTCCTGCGCAAGTAGCGCGGTCCGCATCCCGCGCAGCACGAAGATCATGTAGACGAGCAGCAGCGCGGACACGCCGATGAGCCCGAGTTCCTGCGCGAGTGCGGAGTAAATGAAGTCCGTGTTGAGATCGGGGATGATCTGCTTCCCGTCCACGTTCGTGAAGGTTCCCTTGCCAAGCCCGGTGCCCGCGTACTCGCCGTTCCCGATCGAGTACAGCGATTTCACGAGTTGGAAGCTCTGGCAGTTCTGTCGCAGGTCGAGCTCACCCGAGATCGGACAGAAGACCTTGCGCTCCGTCCAGGGATCAAGCCAGATCGTCACGCGCTCGCGCACGTGGGGCGTGACCTTCCACACACCGGCCGCGCCGACAAGGAAAAGCCCTAGGCCGGCAGCAACGTAGGCGATGCGCGCCGTCGCGACGTAGAGCATGGCGAGGAAGATCCCGAAGTAGAGAAGCCCCCCGCCGAGGTCACGCGTCTCGAGGAGAACGAGGATCGCCAGCAGCCAGATCACGAGCAGCGGGCCCCAGTCCTTCGGCCGGCCCTGCGCGAGCACCTCGCGTTTCTCGCGCATGTAGCCGGCGAGAAAGACGATCAGCATGATCTTCGCGAGCTCCCCGGGCTGAAAGCGCAGCGCTCCGAAATGGACCCAGAGGCGAGCGCCGTTCACCGTCAACCCGATCAGAGGCAGGATCGGCAGCACGAGGAGCCCGATCGCGGAGACGCCGAAGATGTACTTGTACGTCTCGAGCCGCCGGTAGTCGTGTCGAAGCAGGAAGAGCGTGCACGCGAAGAGCGCGACTGCGACGACGATCCAGATTCCCTGCTTGAAGGCATCGTCGTCGTCGAGGCGATAGATCTCGGTTAATCCGATCGCCGTCAACAGGCCCGCGATCGGGAGCAGATACGGATCGGCGAAAGGAACGGTGTAGCGCACAACGAGATGCGCGCCAAGGTAGAGCGCGAAGAAGAAGCCCGCAGCCGTCAGTGACGTCGTCGAGATGACGTCCTGCCGAGCGATGTAGACGCTGGCGAACCCGACGGCCGTCAGCGCACCGACGACGGTCAGGAACGCAAGTTCCCGATTCCTGAGGCTCAGCGCAGGAACCTCAAGTAGATGACCAGGGCTGCGGCGGCGATCAGGAGCAGGACCACCAGCCAGGCGGCGATGCGGCGGCGCAAGTGCCGTCGGCGGATCGCGCGATCACCTTGCTCTTTCGTCGTGAGCTCCGCCTGAATCGCCTCCGCAGGGATCACGGCGGTATCGACGACGGGTACGCCGTCGAGCTCGGTGAGCGTCACTTCGTCGTTCGAGCCCACCGCTGCCGGAAGCGCCTGCTCTCGCGTGTCGCCGTCCTGAGCCGCGCCTTCCTCGGCGATCTCGAATGCGACAACAGTGATGTTGTCCTGTCCACCACCCCGGTTCGCCTCCCTGACGAGCGCCCGCAACGCTCCATTGATGTCGTCACGATGGCGCTCGACGACGTCGTGGATCGAATCCTCGGACACCATGTCTGTGAGCCCGTCCGAGCAGAGGAGGAAGAGGTCGCCCGTTCGCGCCGTCACACTGAAGGTGTCGACGTCGACGTCCGGATCGGTCCCGAGCGCACGCGTGATGACCGATCGCTGCGGGTGGGCCTCGGCTTCCTCCCGCGACAGCTTTCCGGTCTTCAACAGCTCGTTGACGAGCGAGTGATCTTCGGTCAGCTGCTCCATGCGCGCATCGCGAATCAGGTAGGCGCGGGAGTCGCCGACATGCCCGAACGCCACCTGTTCGCCGTCGACGAGCGCGACCGTGATCGTCGTCCCCATTCCCGAGGTATTCGGATCCGTGCTCGAGCGGTCGTAGACGCGGCGATTCGCCTCCTGAATCAGGTCGACGATCAGCTGCTCGCCGCCCCCTACGGAGCCGCTCTCCTTCAACGCGGCCGTGGCGAGACGCGACGCAACCTCGCCGGCCTGCGCGCCGCCCATCCCATCCGCAATTGCAAACAGCGGCGGCTCCAGCACGTACGAGTCTTCGTTGCGGCGGCGCTTACGCCCCGGATCGGTCACAGCGGCGACGCGGCCGATCACCGCTCGTACCTCAGGTCAGTCTCGCCGACGCGGACGATGTCTCCCTGGGCCAGTCGGCGCGGACGGTCGAGGCGTGTGCCGTTCAGGTACGTGCCGTTCGTCGAGCCGAGGTCCTGGACCCAGACGCCGTCCTGGCGCGGCTCGAAGCGAGCATGGCGCGCGGAGGCGTACTCGTCCGTGGCGATCGCGAGGTCGTTCTGGCGGCCGCGGCCGATCGTCAGCTGCGCCGAGTTGAGCTCGAAGTCGGTTCCCTCCTCGATGTCCGGGCTCTTCACGACCACGAGCCGCCCGGTGCGTGGGCCGGGTCGGGAGGCGTGGACACCGGCGCCGCCGCCAGGCGCCAGGATGAAGCTCTCCTGCGGAAGGCGCAGGTCGCGGCTGGCCGTCCGCACGATCCGCCAGATAAAGAGGTAGAGGAGAACGAGAAACGCAATCTTGAGGACAAGCAGAACCTCGTCGACCGCGACGGAGTCGAAGATCATTCGGCTTCACGGCCGAAGGTCATTTCCGTCGACCCGATCGTGACCGTATCGCCGTCGCGGAGCTTCGCCCGCTTGACCCGCTTGCCGTTGACCTCCATCCCATTCGTGGAGCCGAGGTCGACGATCCAGTAGGACGCACCCTCCTGCCGTAGCTCGGCATGACGCCTGGAGGCATTCGAGTCGTTGAGCTGGATGTCGCACTCACGCGAGCGGCCGATCACGACGCGGCGCTGCCTCACCTCGTGACGGCTGCCGTCGAAGGTCAGCGTCACGAGCTCTTGCTGCATACCGAGCTCCTGCGCCGAGACAGCCTCCGTCGGCGCCGGCGTCTTCGGCTTGTAGATCATCGTGGCGCCCGGTTCGACGTCAGCGGCAGGCCCGCCGGCCCCGCGGCGGGACTCCGGCTGCACCATGCGCGTGGCGATCCCGAACTCGCCGACGTCGAGGTCGCCGTCTGTCTCCAGCAGGACGCGTGGAGGCGAGAGGAGTGCGTAGTCCTCGCGGCGCGAGTGCTCGGAGAGGTACTCCTGGAGCTCTCCGCGCAGGTTTTCTTCATAGCTCTCGAACTGCTCGCGGTCGCCGGGCGAGAGATAGACGGTGTACTCGTTCGGCACGTAGACACGCGACACCGAGACCGTGCGGTGGTCGTCCATTTCCTTGGCCAGCTTGCGCGCGAGCTCGACCGGCTGGACATTGGTGCGAAATGCCCGACCGAAAATGCCCTCGAAGAGGGACTCGATTTTCTGTTCGATTGCGCGAAGAACCATGTGCCGGAATAGCCCGGAACCGCAAGCAGCGCTGTGGCGATGAATGTGGCGCCGAGAGCGGCGACCGCCCAGGGCCCTCGCGCCCGGGCTGCCGGAAGCAGAACTGCGACCGCGGCCAGAATCAGCATCTCGACCCAGAGCGCCGGACGGGAAACGAGCGCAGCCCACAGCGCCGAGGCGACCTCGAACGGATTCCCGCTCGCTGCGAGGCCCAGGCCTGCCGGTGAAGCTTTCCCGTCGAACGGCAGCGGTGACCCGCGGATTCCTGCCACGAGGCCGGCAGCCAGCACAGCGGCGGCCACCTGGGCTGCGCGGCGGACCGGCGAGCGCACCATCAGTCCCGCCAGCGGTAGGAGCCCGAGACCGGAGATCGGCGCGAGCAGTGGCCCGAGCGCGAACAGGAGCCCGCTCCGCGGCTCGTGCCAAGACAGGAGGAGGAGCGTGAGCGCGACCGCAACGTACAGCGCCGCCGCACCCGCCGCAAAGTTCCCGAGTGGGAGGATCGGCACGGCGAGCGCGAAGGCGAGCCCGGCGCGCTGATGCAGCACTGCGGCGCCGGCCGCGAGCGCCGCGAGCCCGACGGGCCAGCCGCCCGGATAGAACGGCAGGGCCCACGTCGTCCAGGCCACAAGTGCGGCCGCGAGCAGCGCGGGAGCGAATTGCGGCGCCCTGGCGGGAATCGCGATCGCACGGCCTCGGCCGTTTCCGCGCCGCCGCTTCCGCCGCGCCGGCCGCAGGGTTCCGGCAAGCGCCGCGGCGCCGGGCCGCCGGCTCGGGTCGAGGTCGAGGGCGCGGTCGACCGCCCTCAGCAGCGATCTCGGCAGGTCCGGGCGGAGCGACTCGAGGCGAGGCGCGCCCTCCTCGATCGCGCGGGCCGTCTCGAGCAGCGAGCTCCGCCAGAACGGATGGCGCCCGCACAGCGCCTCCCAGAGCATCACGCCGACCGCCCACACGTCGGCGGCCTCGGTGGTCTCCTTCCCTGCGAGCCGCTCGGGCGCGATGTAGGCGAGCGTCCCCGGCACGTCTCCCTGCGCGGTGAGCGTCTCCGCCTCCTGGATCTGCGCCAAGCCGAAGTCGAGCACACGCACGGAAACCGCCTTCCCCTCCGCGAGCAGCACGTTGGAGGGCTTGACGTCTCGGTGGACGATGCCGCGCGCGTGCGCGTGCGCGAGGGCCTCGAGCACCTGAGCGGCCGCCTCGATCGCAGCGGCGTCGTCGAGCTCGCCGCTGCGGAGCGCCTCGCGGAACGTGCGTCCAGGCACGTACTCGTAGGCGATGTACACGTGGCGCGAATCCCGTCCGAACCCGTAGGCGCGCTGACAGGCCGGATGGCGCAGCCGGGCAGCGGCCTCCGCCTCGCGTTCGGCACGAGACGCAGCCTGGCCCTCCCGCGGGACGATCTTCAGCGCGACGTCGAGGCCGTTGCGCTCGTCCCGGGCCAGCCAGACGGAGCCCGAGCCGCCGCTGCCAAGCGGCCGCAGCGGGCGGTAGCGGCCCAGCACGAGCTCGCTCTGGACCAGGGCTGGCGCTGCATTGGACATCGGCTCTCCAGGGTTGGCGGGGGCACGGGCAAGTCCTTCACGACCGCCGAGGCGGCGCTTGCGCTGCCGCCATCAGGACGCGCAGGCTCTGCCCGTGCGTCCGTCTGAAATGACCGGTCGAACCGCTTGAGCTCACGGCGACGACATCCCGCGGCGGCGCTTGCGCTGCCGCCATCAGGACGCGCGGGCCCTGCCCGTGCGTCCGTCTGAAATGACCGGCCGAACCGCTTGAGCTCACGGCGACGACATCCCTACGGGTTAGAGTGACTGCGGCTTCGGCTGGGATTCGCCTGTGACCGAGCGCGATACCGACATCGAGTTCGACTTCTTCGACGAGCCCGAGACCGAGGAGGCGACCGAGCGCGCCCGCACACCGCGGCGCCCTCCGCCCGGCGGCCCTCGGCGGCCGGTGCGTCCGCCTGCCGGTGTCATCCCGATGCTCCGACTGGCAGGGCTGATCGCGTTCCTCATCCTCGCCGCCGTGCTCCTCGTCGTGCTCGTCCGGGGCTGCGCCTCGAGCAACAAACACGATCGCTACGACAGCTACATCTCGGACGTCCGCGGTATCGCCAGCCGCTCGTCCGCGACCGGCAAGGATCTGAACGCAACGCTGGCAGCGACGGGCATCAAGGAGGCCCAGCTCGAGTCGAAGATCCGAGGGTATGCCGCCCGCGAGCAGCAGAGCGTCGCCCAGGCGCGCGAGCTCAATCCGCCGGGACCACTGCGCGTCGAGCACGACCACCTGATCGAAGTGCTCCAGCTGCGCGCGAGCGCACTGAGCCGCCTCGCGGACGCCTTCCGGCACACCGCCACGGCCAAGGCGAGCAACGCCACGACGTCCGGACGGTTGATCGCCGACCAGGCCCGCCTCCTCGTCGCCAGTGACGTCAACTGGGACTTCTATTTCAGGGAGCCGACGCAGCGGGAGCTCGAGAACCAGGGCATCCGAGACATCGGCGGCGTCCCGGACTCGAACATCTTCCCGAACCCGGATCTCGCCAACACCCAGGCAATGATGATTGTCTGGCAGCGAGTCCACGGCGCTGCGACCGGCGGCACGACCGGCGGCAAGCACGGGAACGCCCTTGGCTCAGTCACGGCGCTGCCGGATGGGAAGAGGCTCGACCCCTCCGGGAGCGCAAGCGACAACGAGATCACTGCCTCGACCGACCTCGCCTTCCGGGTCACCGTCGAGGACTCGGGTGAGTTTCAGGAGTTCAACGTCACCGTGACGCTGACAATCCAGAAGTCGCCGCGGTCGATCGTCAAGAAGAAGAAGATCCCCGTCATCAACGCCGGCGAAACACAGACGGTGACGTTCACCAACATCGATCTGACCGGCCTCTTCGGCCTGCCCACGACGGTCAAGGTCGACGTCGAGCCGGTGACGGGCGAGACCAATACGGGGAACAACTCGGCCGAGTACAACGTCATCTTCTCGGTCGCGTAGTTAGTGCCCCTGCACTGATGAGCCTCTCGACCGCGGAGTGGATCGCGATCGGAGCCTGCATGGGGGCAGTTGTCGCCCTGCTCGTTGCCGGACTCGCCTGGTGGAAGCTGCAAGCCGTCCGGGCCGCCCAGCTCGTCCTGCTCGGAGGCGGGAAGCAGGATCTCGTCGATTTCGCGGTCTCGCTCCAGGGGCGCATAGACTCCATCGCCCTTCTGGATGCGGGTCGCACCGGGGTCGTCCTCACCGCGATCCAGGGCCGCGACTATGCCCGCATCTACGTGAAGGAGCTCGACCGGGGCCGCCCCTCCGTGGCTCTCTCGCCCGAAGAACAGGAGGCCGTCGAGCGGGCGATGGGGAGCTGAGTCGGTTTCGCGGGGCCCCCTCCGCTACATTTCGGGCGAGATGCAGCAGGTTCTGGTCCTGAATGCCAGTTACGAGCCGCTGAACGTCACATCGGTTCGGCGTGCCCACGTGCTGGTATTCAAGGGGAAGGCCGAAGTGGTCGAGGAGCTGGAAGAGCCGCTTCATTCGGCCACGGACACGTATCCGTGGCCACACGTGATCCGGCTGATCACCTACGTGCGCGTGCCCCGCGCCGTCCAGCGAAAGATCTCCCGCCGGGCACTCTTCGCGCGTGACGGCTGGCGCTGCGTCTACTGCGGGACGGCAAGCGGCCGGCTCACGCTCGACCATGTCGTGCCGCGCTCACGCGGCGGCGATTCCGTCTGGGAGAACGTGGTCACATCGTGCGCGCCCTGCAACCTCCGCAAGGGCAACCGCTCACTAGAGGAGAGCGGGCTCCACCTGCGTACGAGGCCGAGGGCTCCGGCCCCGGTGCTCTTCATCCGCCTGGCCGCGCCGCGAATTCCACACGGCTGGCGTCCGTATCTGCACGGTCTCGACGACGCCGCAGCGACCAGCACCGCCTAGCTGTACTCGGCCAGGACGTTCGTGACAGGGCGTGACGTCGAGGATCTCCGCGCTGGGGTGTGCGCCCGGCTGGGGCTCAGCGCGGCTAGGGTCGAGGGGTGACTACCGTGCCGATTGTCCTGGTTCCCGGGTTCTGGCTCGGCGCCTGGGCGTGGGACGAGGTCGCCGCCGCATTGCGTGCCGACGGCCACGACGTCACCGCGGTGACGCTGCCCGGTCTCGCGTCGGCCGACGCCGACCGATCCGCGATTACCTTGTCCGACCATGTCGACGCGATCTGCGACGTGGTCAAGGCGGCGGCGACTCCCGTCGTGCTCGCCGTGCACAGCGGGGCGGGCGCCTCTGGTTACGCCGCGAGCGACCGCGTCTCCGAGCTGATCGCGGCGATGGTGTACGTCGACTCCGGCCCGGCGACGGGGGCGCTCGAGCCCGACTTCGACGGCGTCGAGAAGCCGTTGCCCTCGCGGGAGGAGCTCGAGCAGGAGGAAAACCTCGACGGGCTCAGCGAGGAGCAGCTCGAGACCTTCCGGCGGCGGGCGGTGCCGGAGCCGGGCGGCGCCCTGCGCGAGGCCCCTGTGCTGGTCAACGACGCGCGCCTCGACGTGCCGAGCACGGCCATCTGCACGGGGTTCACTTCCGACCAGTACAAAGCCGCGGTCAGGGAGGGCTATGCCTGGCTCGGCGGCTTCGCCGAGCTCCGCGACGTTACCTGGATCGACCTGCCGACGAGCCACTGGCCGATGTGGTCGCGCCCCCGGGAGCTCGCCGGGATCATCGGCGACGTTGCGAAGGCTCACGCCCCCGGCGCCTAGCTGTCGCCACCCGCAACCACTGGTCCGACCGCAACAGCTACGACGTGGCGGCCGTGATCGCCAAACCTCGGCGCCAAGCACAAGTTCATCAAGTCGCACTGCCCGTGGCAGCTAGCCGCGCTCGACTGGGAGGCTGAGCTGCTCCCACTCGCTCCACGAGCCGGGGTAGAGCTTCCCCTCGCGACCCTCAAGATGGAGACGGTGGAGGACAACCGTCGCCGTCACGCCTGAGCCGCAGTACGCGACGAGCTCGCCTTCCGGGAGGGAGGGCAGCCGTTCGTTCCACGGTGCGTTGAGCGCGCCGGGGATCCGCCCAGGGACCCTGTCGATCGGATTCGGCTCGCCACGCCAGCGAGCAGCCACACGCGCGTCCACGATCACGAGCTCGTCCCGCCGACGTTCGAGCTCCTTCGCTTCGAGCGTGTCGTCGTCACGCGGGTGCGGCGTGAACTCCACGGGCTCGATCTCCTCGTCGCCGCGGAGGAGAGGCCCGCGCCAGGAGTCGAAGTCGATCACGGCGCAGTCGTCGTGGCCGAAGTGTCGAAGGAGCCACCAGAGCCGTTCGGCGCCGCCCATGTTGCCGTACGCGACGGCAAAGACATCCGGGCAGACGCCGGCCCGGCCGGCTGCGGCGGCGAAGTCCTCGGCAGGCGGCAGGGGGTGGCGCCCGCGGGCGCCGGGTGCACCTGAGAGGTCGGTGTCAACGTCGAGGAAGCTCGCACCCGGGATGTGTCCTGCCCGGTAGAGCTCGCGACCTCGCCCAGGTTCACCGAGCTCCCACCGGCAGTCGACGAACTGGTAGCGCACCGC
>WNFV01002015.1_pt1 | contig 27361 bp, 27 predicted proteins | sample 5400101 | NCBI WGS metagenome assembly WNFV01 (sample SAMN13153361, study PRJNA577476) | soil metagenome | isolation source: 115 cm soil or saprolite under grassland replicate 1 | place: USA:California | collected 2016-06-15
CGACGCCGGAAATGGGACATTCACCTTGGTCCCTTCGGCCCTCCCTGCTCCCGCCTCGTTGACATCGCCCGTCCCCGGGAAGATCCAGCCGTACTGGTGGAGAGAGATCGTGAGGACACGTGGATCCTCATAGAAGATGGCCTGGGGGCCGTCGCCGTGATGGACGTCCACGTCGACGTAGGCGATTCGGTCGATCCCCTGCTGCAAGAGCCACCCCATGGCGATCGCGGGATCGTCGTACACACAGAAGCCGCTGGCCCGCTCGGGCATGGCGTGGTGGAGTCCGCCGGCCGGGTTGAACGCATGCTCCGCGCGGCGCTTCACCACGGCCTCGGCAGCTGACAGCGAAGCTCCCGCCACGCGCGCCGAGGCCTCGTGCATCTGCGGGAAGATGGGGTTGTCGCCGGGACCGAAGCCGAATATCGCCCAGGGACCTTCCTCGCCGTGTCCGGCCCGCATCACCGCGTCGATGTATCGCTCCGTGTGGACCAGTCGCAGCTCGTCGAGGGTTGCATCCCGAGCTGGAGTCTCGACCACCCGTTCGTCATCAACGATGCCGTAGGCCTTGATGAGCTCGCGGGTCAGGATCACGCGGCCGGGGCGTAAGGGGTGTTGGGGGCCATGGTCGTACCAGGGCGCATCGTCGCCGTACCAGATCAGTTCGACTCGATCGCTCATCGATGCCCGTATCGTCCCTCTCTGGGCCCGCCGTTGGCGCCGCGCAACCTATCGGCTGCCGCCAGGAAGGCCGGGTAGGCCATACCCGACATCGCGTACAGGAACACGGGGGCGGCTGCCGCGACGCCGGTGTCGTTGGCGAAGAACGCCACCGCGCCGGCCAGGGTGAGCACGACCAGGGCGTGCTTCCACCGTTTCCCCGCGAGGTCCAATCCCCACCCGATCGGTCCCGGCCGCGTCAGCACGAGCGCCAGAATGATCGGTATCCCGAGGAGCGGGATCAACGCCGGGGGCGCCTTCCTCACCTGCTCGAAACTCACGCTCAGCCGGTCCCCAAACTCGTGGAGGGCATCGCCCAGGTTGCTCCCCGTTCGCTCGACGAACCTGGTCGCGTGGGTGGGCATTCCCGGAAGGTATCGATTGGCGAGCAGGACCGCCCCGAGCCCGAGTGCCGTCACGCCGGCCACGAATGCCAACTCCTTGATGCGGAAGCGCCGGCGCGTCCGAAGCACCCACCACAACCCAGCGGCGAAGAACACGGTGATCGCTCCTCCGACATCCGCGCCCAGGGACGGGAAGCCCGCGAACAGCCCCGCGCCGATCAGCACAAGGAATCCCGGGAACGCCGGCAGCGCGGCCGCTACGAACAGGGCGCTCGCCAGAAGCAGGCAGAGGAAGGCGTTGGGAAGCCCGTAGAAGCGGGCGCCGTCGAACATCGTCCCCCCGAGGAGAGGGATCCGGGCGCCGCGCCATCCGAGAACGGCGTCAACGATCACCACCGCCAGGCCGATGAGGCCGAGGAACGTGAATGGCCCCAGCGGACCGGGCCACCGAGCCGTCCACGCCAGGGCGGCGAGGGCAAGTACGGACAAGACGACGAACGGCACGGCCACCCAGTAGGTCAGCCGAGGAAGCAACCCGCCGAGCATCAGCGGAATGGGGAAGGAGACGCCGCACAGGGCCATAACCCGCAGCGGGCCGGTGAGTCGCGGGGGAAGCCGCCGGCGAGCCACGAGGACCAGGGCCACGATGGCCACCGCGCCGGCGCCGGACACAAAGGCCACCTCGGCCAGCTGAATGGGGAAACGGATCCTGCGCTGTTCCAGGTGGAGACGATGCAACCTGAATGGCGCCGGCTCGTCCGTGAGCTCGATCGGCTGCCCGTCCATCTCCGCCGGGATCGGAATCCCGAAGAAATCGAGGATCGTCGGTGCAATGTCTACGTTCGCGACTAGGCCCGCCTGCCGGGTGGTGTCCGAACGGAGGGCGTGCGGACGGTGCACTGGGTCGAACAGCCTCAGGTTGGTTCCACTCGCCATCAGCAGCGGAGTGACCTCGTCGCCACGGGCACCCATATCGGCCGAGGGCATCGGCGAGATCACCAGGACAAGGAGTCGCTCCGCCGAAAGCTCTCCACCAAGGAGGCCCTCCACCGCCTTGCCTTCGGTCTTCAGAGCCTGCCGGCGCAGACGAGCAAGGTCTGCAGGATTCCTTGCTTCGTTAGGTTGAGCGAAATCCGACACGAAATGGTCGTGGAGGAAGACGACCTCGTCTGGATTGGGTCCGTCGCCCTCTCTACATGCCGCCTGGCCGTCCGCCCCCAAGCCGAGGTACCGAAGAGGGCTCATTGGGGCAGGTGGTCGATATCCTGAAAGTCCTGCGCCTTCACGCACGCACACGGCAATCCCATGCGTCGCGAGAGCATGGGCCATCAACTGCTTGGGGCCATCCGGATGGCCGCCAGACCCGAGAGCCTGAAAGACGGAGGTAGCGTTGTCGCGGTAGTTCCCGTTCGTCGCCATCAGCGCCGCACCTCCGACTGTCGCAACCGACTGGAACTGCGAGACGGCCATGACCTCCTCGAATGAGACAGCATCCTCGACGAAGACGATCACCTTCCCATGAAGGGGTGCACCCGCTTCGGCTCCAGCGAGCCTCCATGTTGAAGAGACCAAGCCGGCCACCGCAGTCGCCACGAGGAGGGCCGCGCGGGCCCGGGTCACGACAGGGCGGGCGAGAACGACGGCTCGGGTTCCCGGCGAACCTCGGCCCCGAGGGCGGCCAGGCACCCATCGAAGTCCTGGTAGCCCCGGTCCACGTGGTAGAGGTCGAAGATCTCCGTTTGCCCGTCCGCGGCGAGGGCCGCGATGACCATGGCTGCCCCCGCCCGGATGTCGAGCGCTCGAACCGGGGCCGCTGACAGCCTCTCCACGCCCCGGATCACCGCGTGGTGCCCTTCGGTCCGGATATCGGCCCCCATGCGATTCAACTCATCGACGAACATGAACCTGCTCTCGAACACGTTCTCGGTGATGATGCTGGTCCCTCGGGCGATCGACAGAAGCGCCATCATCTGCGGCTGGAGGTCCGTGGGAAACCCCGGGTACGGCAGCGTGACGAAGTCGACGGCAAGCGGACGCTCATCCATGCCCACAGTGATGTTGCCGTCCGAGATCGCGATCCGGCCGCCGGCTTCGGTCAGCTTGTCCAGGACGAGGTCCAAGTGAGCGGGCAGAGCATCTTGGAGCGTGATCTCTCCCCCGGTCATGCACACCGCGATGGCGAAGGTGCCCGCCTCGATCCGGTCGGGGACCACTGCATGCCGCACCGGGCGGAACGATTCGACCCCCTCGATCTCGATCGAGGTCGTCCCGGCGCCGTGGATCTTCGCACCCATCTCCACCAGCATCTGGGCGAGGTCCTGGATCTCGGGCTCGCGCGCCGCGTTCTCGATCACGGTCGCTCCCCTCGCCCCTACCGCAGCCATCAGGATGTTCTCGGTCGCTCCTACGCTCGGGAAGTCCAACGAGATGAACGCTCCGTGCAGGTTGGGGGCCTTGGCTTCCAGGTAGCCATATTCGGACGAGAACTCGACGCCCATGCGCTCGAGGCCTTTCAGGTGAAGGTCGATCTTGCGCGACCCGATGTTGCACCCACCCGGCATCGCCACCCGGCCATGGCCGTACCGGGCCAGGAGTGGCCCCAGCACGATGATGGAAGCTCGCATCTTCCGTACCAGCTCGTAGGGAGCCTCCATGCCGGTTGCGCCGTCGGTGTCGATCGTGAGGTTGCTCCGGTCCCACCCGACTGCCGCGCCCAACCGCTCGAGCACTTCGCCCATGGTGACGCAGTCCACGATGCGAGGGACGTTCTCGATGACGGTCCTCCCCTCCGCCAGGAGGGACGCAGCCATCAGCTTGAGAGCGGAGTTCTTGGCGCCGTTGATCCGGACGGCGCCCCCCAAACGCCGTCCCCCGGTCACGATCAAGCGATCCATGCATGGATTCTAGGCGGCGGGCCCGCCCCTGAAGGTCAACGAGCCCGCCTTTACCCAGCGAGGTCGATCCGGGTGACGGCCTTGGCCAGCTCCGTTATGGCCTCGGCGTCCTCGTGGTTCTGGATCTTGCGCTCGGCCTCTTCCTTCTGCCTCCTGGCCAGGTCGAGGTCGATCTCGTCCCTCAGCTCGGCGTGCTCGGCCAGGACGTCCACTCGGGTCTCACCTTCGTTGGTGACGACGTGCAGGAAGCCTCCGTCGATCGCGGCGGCGATCCGGTCGCCTTCGACGGGATCGACGAACAGCGGTCCGACTCCGAGCTGGATCAGCATGGGTGCGTGACCGGCAAGGATACCCACCTCACCCTCGCTTCCTCTGGCGACGACCATGGTGGCCTGCCCCGACCAGACCTCCCGTTCCGGCGTGACCAGAAAGACATCGAAAGCCGAGGCCACGGCCTATTCCTCGCCCCCCTGTCTTTCCATCGTCTTGGCCCGCTCCTGGGCCTCCTCGATCCCCCCGACCATGTAGAAGGCCTGCTCCGGCAGGTGGTCGTACTCGCCTTCCACCAGCGCCTTGAACGAGGCGATGGTCTCGTCGATCGGCGTGTACTTGCCCGAGATTCCCGTGAACTGCTCGGCCACGAAGAAGGGTTGGGACAGGAAGCGCTCGATCTTGCGGGCCCGCGCCACGATGACCTTGTCCTCCTCGGACAGCTCGTCCACCCCGAGGATGGCGATGATGTCCTGGAGGTCCTTGTAGCGCTGGAGGGTCTCCTGGACCTGCCGGGCCACGGCATAGTGATCGTCCCCGACGTGCCGGGGATCCAGGATCCGAGAGGTGGAATCCAAAGGGTCGACCGCCGGGTAGATCCCCTTCTCGACGATGGCTCGGGAGAGAACGGTGGTCGCATCGAGGTGGGCGAAGGTGGTGTGGGGGGCCGGGTCCGTGATGTCGTCGGCCGGGACGTACACAGCCTGGAGCGAGGTGATGGCGCGTCCCTTCGTGGAGGTGATCCGTTCCTGAAGCACGCCCATCTCGTCGGCCAGCGTCGGCTGGTACCCCACGGCCGACGGCATCCGTCCCAACAGGGTGGACACCTCCGATCCCGCCTGGACGAACCGGAAGATGTTGTCGATGAAGAGCAGGACGTCCTGGTGCTCGACGTCACGGAAGTACTCGGCCATGGTGAGCGCGGCGAGTCCTACCCGCAGCCGTACGCCCGGCGGCTCGTCCATCTGGCCGAACACGAGGGCAGTCTTGTTGATGACCCCGGTCTCGGTCATCTCCAGGAACAGGTCGTTGCCCTCGCGGGTGCGTTCCCCCACCCCGGCGAACACGGACACCCCGCCGTGCTGCTCGGCCACGCGGTGGATCATCTCCTGGATGATGACGGTCTTGCCCACACCGGCCCCACCGAACATCCCGATCTTGCCGCCCTTGACGTAGGGCTCGAGGAGGTCGATGACCTTGATCCCGGTCTCGAACATCTCGACCTTCGGCTCGAGCTCCTCGAACGACGGCGAAGGCCGGTGGATAGGCCAGTAATCGGCCGCGTCGACGGTGTCGGTGTCCAGAGGCTGGCCTATGACGTTGTAGACGTGCCCCAGCACCTTCGGTCCGACCGGGACGGAGATGGAGCGGCCAGTGTTCGCGACCGGCGCGCCACGGATCAATCCGTCGGTCGGCTTCATGGCGATCGTTCGCACCGTCGAGTCGCCGATGTGCTGAGCGACCTCGCATACGATCGTTGTGGTCTCCCCGTCCAGCGTGCGCTGGACCTCGAGGGCGTAGTTGATCTCCGGGAGCTCCCCAGGTGGGAAGTCCACATCGACCACGGGCCCGATGACCCTTACGACTCGCCCGTTCGCCCGTCCGTTGCCTTTCTCGTCAGCCATCTCGCTCCACGCTCCTATTCACCAGAGACCTGTCGCAATGCTTCAGCGCCTCCGACGATCTCCATGATCTCGGTCGTGATCTCCGTCTGGCGGGCCTGGTTGGCCACCCGGGTCAGGACCTTGATGAGCTCCTCGGCATTGTCGGTCGCCGCGCTCATGGCCCGCCGACGGGCCGCGTGCTCGGAGGCGGCAGCTTCCAGCAGGGCGCTGTACACGCGCGTTTCGACGTACCGAGGCAGCAGCGCTTCGAGGAGGGCTTCAGGCTCAGGCTCGAAGATGTATTGGGCCACCGGGCCCTCGGTGGGACGTTCGGCTTCCTCGAACACCATGGGCACGAATCGTCGGGCCACAGCTCGCTGACGAAGCGGGGACACGAAGTCCGTGAACACCCCGTGGATCTCGTCGACATCTCCGGCCGTGAACTCCTCCATCATGGCCTGGGCGATCTCCTTGGCATTCTCATAGGACGGCGTCTCGGAGAATCCGATCCAGGAATCCTCGATGGGACGCTGGCGAAACCGGTAGAAGGAGAGACCCTTCCGGCCCGCGACGAACAGCTTGACCTCCTTGCCCTCCTGCCGGAGCAGGGAGAAGAGCTCTTCGGCCCGGCGCAGGACGTTCGAGCTGTACGCACCGGCCAGCCCACGGTCCGAGGTCACCACGAAGACCGCTGCAGCCTTCGGTTCGGGGCGCTGCTCCAAAAGCGGGTGGCTGAGTGCCGAACTGGCCGACGCGACGTCGGCGATGGCAGCGGTCAGTCGTTCGGCGTACGGTCGGGCCTGCTCCACGCGCTGCTGGGCCTTCATGATCCTGGACGTGGCGATCAGCTCCATGGCTCGAGTGATCTTCATCGTCGACTGGACCGACCGGATCCGGCGCCTGACCTCCCTGAGCTTCGCGCCCATCCGCCTGCCCTCTCCGTCCCCGTCGATGCCTAGCCCGGCAGTTGGACTTCGCTCTTGCCCGCGTGCCCGGCTTTCTTCTCGAACTCTTCCGGGGTAGGCCGACGGAACCTCTTCAACGCCTCCTGCTCTTCGTCCGTGAGCGGCTGCGCTTCCGCCTCCTTCAGCGGACGGCCCTCCGACGTGAGGAAGCTGGCCCGGAACTCCTTGATGGCTGCTTCCAAGCGCTCCGCCAGGTCCTCGGGTAGCTCGCCCTTCTCGGCGACGGCGCGGCCGATCTCCCCGTGTCGGGACTCAACGAATTCCAGGAGCTCGATCTGGAACCGATTGACGTCAACCACCGGGATGTCGTCCAGGAAGCCTCCGGTGGCGGCGAAGATCGAGACGACCTGCTGTTCCACAGGCATGGGTTGGTATTGGAACTGTTTCAGGATCTCCACCAAGCGTGCACCCCGATCGAGCTGGGCCTGAGAGGCTCGGTCCAGCTCCGAGCCGAACGTGGCGAAGGCCTCCAGCTCCCGGTACTGGGCCAGGTCCAGGCGAAGCCGGCCGGCAACCTGCTTCATGGCCCTGATCTGGGCGTTGCCGCCCACCCGCGACACCGAGATGCCCACATTGATGGCCGGTCTTACGCCGGCATTGAACAGGTCCTTCTCCAGGTAGATCTGCCCGTCGGTGATCGAGATGACGTTCGTCGGGATGTAGGCGGACACGTCCCCGCCCTTGGTCTCGACGATGGGCAGGGCCGTGAGAGACCCTCCGCCCAGCTCGTCGGAGAGCTTGGCCCCCCGCTCGAGCAGCCGGGAATGGAGGTAGAAGACGTCTCCCGGATACGCCTCGCGCCCGGGTGGCCGGCGCACGAGAAGCGAGAGCTCTCGGTAGGCGTCCGCCTGCTTGGACAGGTCGTCGTAGATGATCAGGGCATGTTCTCCCTTGTCCATCCAGTGCGCACCGAGCGCCGCTCCCGCGTAGGGGGCGACGTACTTGAAGGAAGCGGGGTACGACGCCGCCGCGTTGATCACGACCGTGTAGTCCATGGCCCCGTTCTCCTCCAGCGCCTCGACCACCTCCGCGATGGTCGAGCCCTTCTGGCCGATGGCCACGTAGATGCACTTGACCTGCTTCTTCGGATCGCCGCTGGCCCAGTTGTCTCGCTGGTTGATGATCGTGTCGATGGCGATGGCGGTCTTGCCGGTCTTCTGGTCCCCGATGATCAGCTCTCTCTGGCCCCGCCCGATCGGAGTCATCGCGTCGATGGCCACGATGCCGGTCTGCAGAGGCTCCTTCACCGGTTGGCGCTGGACCACCGAGGGAGCCTGGATCTCGAGGGCGCGGAACTCCTCCTCCTTGATCGGCCCCTTATCGTCGACGGGCTTCCCGGTGGGGTCGATGACCCTGGCGAGGAAGCCATCCCCCACCGGCACGGAAAGGATGCGGCCCGTCTGCTTGACCGGGTCGCCCTCCTTGATGTGCTCCGTCTCGCCGAGCACGATGCAGCCGATCGCATCTACGTCCAGGTTGAAGGCGATCCCCAGGACGCCGCCGGGGAACTCGAGCAGCTCGTTGGCCATGGCCCGAGGGAGGCCCTCCACGTTGGCCACTCCGTCGCCGGTGGCGGTGACCCTGCCCACCTCCTCCCGCTCCATGTCGGGCTCGAACCCCTCCACGTACTTGCGGAGGGCCGCCGCGATCTCTTCGGATGAGATGGTCAGCTCTTGAGCCACCTCCAAAACCTCCTAATTCCTCGTTCTCATCGGGCTCTCGCCAGCTGTTCCCGGGCGAGCTCCAGCTTCCGCCTCACCGAGCCGTCGAAGACCTGATCGCCAACCCGGGCGACGACGCCGCCCACAAGAGTTGGATCGACGAGGACCTTGAGCTCCACGTCCTTGCCACTCGCCTTGGACAGCGCCTTGGCCAGGTTCGTCCTGCGCTGCTCGTCCAGGGGAACCGCGGAGCGAACCTCGGCCACGGCCTTGCTCCGATACTCTCCCACGATCTCCGCCAGCGACTCGAGGATCTCGGGGAGATCCTTCGTCCTGCCTTCCTCGGCCAGGAATCCGAGCAGGGCGACGGTGTGCCGGCTCGCCTTGTTCTGGAGGATCTCCCGGATCACCGCGATCTTGCGCCCGGCGGAGAGAGATGGGTCGACGAGAGCTTCTCGCAGCTCGGGCTGGTCTTCGATCGTCCTGCCGAACCGGTACAGCTCGTCCTCAACCCTGTCCAGATCGCCCTCCGCCTCGGCCACGGCGAACATGGCCCGGCCGTATCCCTGGATGACCGCGTCCTTCGTGACCACCTAGCCCTCCGACTCGGAGGTGCCGTGGCCGTTGGCCGGAGCCATGGCCCCCAGCTCCTTGATGTAGGCGTCGACCAGGCTGAGATGGAGCTCCTTCTCTTCTTCCAGCTTCTTCCCCACGACCTTGCCGGCGATGGCCACGGAGAGCTGGCCGACCTGGGCCTTCAGCTCCTCGAACACCCGATCGCGCTCGGCCCGGATCTCTTCCTGGGCCCGAGCCACTATGGCCTGGTATTCCTTCTCCGCCCTCGACGTCATGTCCTTGCGAAGCTGCTCTGCCGTCTTGCGCGCCTCGTCGATGACCCGGTTGGCTTCCTCTCGCGCCCCGGCGAGCTGCGCCCGGTAGTCATCCAGGAGCTTCTCGGCCTCGGCCCTGGACTGCTCGGCCTTCTCCAGGTCCCCCTGGATCCTCTGGCGGCGAGCTTCGAGAGCTTGATTCAGGCGCGGGATCACCCACTTCCACATGAAGAAGAACAGGATGCCGAAGGCGATCGCGCCGAGGATGAGCTCGGACAGATGTGGATAGATGTCCTTCTTGTCGCTGACCTCCTCCGCTGCGAGGAGAAGGCTCGCCATCATCGCAGTCACGTGACCCCTCCTAGGAGATGATGAACGACAGCACGAAGCCGAACAGAGCCAGCGCCTCGATCAGGCCGATGCCGATGAACATCGTTCCTCGGACGATGCCTGCGGCCTCCGGCTGGCGAGCCATCGCCTCGACGGACTTCCCCATGAGAATGCCGATCCCGATGCCCGGGCCGATGGCGGCAAGGCCATACACCAGTCCTTTGCCGATCGCCGTGAGGCTGCCCGTCGTTTCCGCGATCAGGCCCACCACGTGGGTCACCACTCCGATCATCGACTCCTCCTTGGTTCAGTGCTCTTCCGCCATCGCACCCGCGATGTACGAAGCGGTCAGCACGGCAAAGATGAACGCTTGCAACCCCGCCACGAAGATCTCGAACCCCACCAATGCGACACCGAGCCCGAAGGACACCAGCCCGAGGACGTACGGGAATCCGGTCATCAAGGCGAGCGATCCGAGGAAGAACACCGCCAGCAGGAAGTGCCCCGCAACCATGTTCGCGAAGAGACGGACCGACAGGGTGAGGGGACGGACCAGGATGACCGAGATGAACTCGATGGGAGCCAGCAGCGGATACAGCCACCAGGGGGCTCCGGGAGGGAACAGAACGATCTTCATGTACCCGAAGAAGCCATGGCGCTTGATCCCGATCGTGTTGTAGGTGATCCACGAGATCAGGGCCATCACGACGGGGAACGCGATGCGCGAGTTCAGCGGGAAGCTCACACCTGGGACGACCTCGAGGATGTTTCCGAAGAAGATGAAGAAGAACAGCGTGGACAGGAAGGCCAGGAATGGCAGGCCCTCCGGACCGATCATCTGCATGACGATCTGTTGCCGGACGAACTCCAGCCCCATCTCCACGATGTTCTGGAACGTGCCCGGCACGATCGTCGGCTTCCGCAGACCGATCACGAAGAAGACGATGGTTACGACGAACGCGATGGTCAGCAGGAAGAAGATGAAGTTGTAGCAGCCGTGAATCGGACCGATGTCGATCTGCGGGCCCCAGCAGCTCCACACGAAGTCCTTCGTGGTCGGCTTCTCGAACGGAACGCCGAGGATCGCCGGGAGCACGGCCCACATGTTCATTTGGCGGCCTCCCTGCTCGCCCGGCGCGGGCCCTGGCTCGATATATGCAACTCCTGCCCCAAGCCGCCGGCGACAAGCTTCATCTCGTACGCGAGAAGGAGGATCGTCGCCGGCATCACCGTAAGGCCGAAGGCCAGTGGGGAGAACCAGTTCAGCCGGTTGAGGGCGAACATGATGGCCACGATCACGCCCAAGCGAAGCACGAACCCTCCCATCACCGCTGCAGAGTAGGCCGTCAGCGAGATCCGGGCCGCCCGGGAGAGCAGCAGAGCGTTGGCAGCGGCATTGCCCACGACGACGACGATGCCGAGCGCAGCCGACCAGCCCGTGCCCCAACTCGCGGCGAGCCACCCCACGAGTAGGGCCACCAGCGCTGCCGGCGGGGCGAACGGGATGACCCGGCGGATGATGGCTCGTTCCGGCTCAGCGTTTCTGGTCATCTGGCTTCCCGTATTTCACATAGATCAGATAGACGCCAGCCGCTGCGCCCACGATCATCCCGATGGCTGTGAACACCTTCCCCGTGCCGGCCAGGCGGTCGATCAGCCAGCCGATGCCTCCCCACACGATGAGGGCGCTCAGGAGGGTGGCGCTGATCGTCACCCCGGTCGACATCCCGCCCCACATATCCTTGGGGTCAGGTGTGCCGGCCATGGAGCCTGCGGAGTATAGCGGCCTGCTCAGCGCCGAGTCAAAGCGAGGAGACCCCCGTTTTCCCTGGTCAACGGCCACTTTCCGCCCCTACGACCGACCTTGTGAAAACTTTCACAAGCACCGCTCTTAGTATAGCCGCTTCGCTCATCCACAAGGCTAGACGGCGCCAGGCCCGGCCCCGGCCTGAGAGACCGCTTCGGTGGCGCCTTTCCGCACCGAACGCGTCCGCCGGCGCTCCCTCAGACGACGAGGGATGAACGAGGCCCCGATGAAGAGCAGGGCGATGCCAAGGAGGGAGGCAACCACCGTCCGGTCGTGGATGAAGGAGACCGCGAGCCCGGATCCGGCAAGAAGCACGCTCCAGAAGTACATGGTCAGGACCGCTCGCCGGTGCGTGTGCCCGATCTCCCTGAGCTGGTGGTGGATGTGCTCCTTGTCGGGAGCGAAGATGGGCCGACCCTTGCGGATCCGCCGCACGATGGCCATGCCCACGTCGACGAGCGGGACCGCCAGCACGAACAGCGGGATCAGCACCGGGATGGCGAATGCCGCGAGGGCACCTCGGGAGGGTTGGATGGTTCGGCCGACGCCGGCGATCGTCGAGGCGGCCAGGAGGAGGCCCAACAGCATCGCTCCCGAGTCCCCCATGAAGATCCGGGCCGGATAGAAGTTGTATGGGAGGAATCCGACGGCGGCCCCGGCGGCGATGGCAGCGAGCAGGGCGGCGATCGAGGTCGACTCGCTGAAGGTAGAAGGGGCGATGTAGACCCACACGAAAAAGGCTCCCGCGGCGATTGCCACGATCCCCGCAGCCAGGCCATCCAGCCCATCGATCAGGTTGGTCGCATTGACCATGATCAGGACCCACGCCACAGTGAGCGGGACGGCCACATCGGATCCCAGGGAGATCACACCCTGAGTGGGGAACCAGAAGAACAGCAGCTCGACCCCGTTCAGGATCAACAGGCCCGCTGCAAGGATCTGGCCGGCCGCCTTGGCAGGAGCGGACAGGGCCCTGACGTCGTCGACGGTTCCCAGCGCGGTGATGACCAGGGCGCCGAGGGCCACGCCCTGCAGCTCCAACGACTGACGGTAGAGTCGCCGGAACTCCGGGATGAAGTAGGCCACCGCCATCGCCACCAGCACCCCGGCGAGGATGCCGATGCCACCGAGCGTCGGAGTCGGTTTCGGGTGGACCTTGCGGTCGGACGGATGGTCGATCGCTCCGAACCTGGCGGCGAGCCGGCGCACCAGGGGCGTGATGAGAAAGACGGTCCCGGCGCTGACCAGGAACACCACCAGGTATGGGCCCATGGCCTACCCAGGGTAGGCGGGGAACCTGTCCATCAGATCCCGAACCGCAGCCCGAGCCCGCTCCCCCACGCGCTCGTCGGCTGGATTCCTCAAGACCTCACCTACGATGCGGGCGACCTCCTTCATTTCCGGTTCATCCATACCCAACGTGGCAGGTCCGGGCGTCCCCAGTCTGATCCCGGAGGCCGTCGCGGGCGGGAGCGGGTCGAAGGGAATGGCGTTCTTGTTGAGGGCGATGCCGACCCTTTCGCAGGCGGCCTCGGCCTCCGCCCCCGTCATCCCGATCGGTTGCAGGTCGATCAGGGCGAGGTGGGAATCCGTACCTCCGGAGACGACCCGGAGCCCCTCCTCCCCCAGGCCCCCAGCCAGCGCCCGAGCCGTCCGCACGGTCCTGTGTGCGTACTCGGCAAAGGGAGGTTCCATCGCCTCCTTCAGGCAGACCGCCTTGGCGGCGATGCAGTGCTCTAGCGGTCCGCCCTGGGTCATGGGGAACACAGCCTTGTCGATCGCCTTGGCGTATTCGGCTTTCGACAGGATCATGGCCCCGCGCGGGCCTCGAAGGGTCTTGTGCGTGGTGAACGTGACCACGTCGGCGAACGGCACCGGGCTCGGATAGGCGCCGCCGGCCACCAAACCGATGAAGTGGGCGGCGTCCACCATGAAGATGGCCCCGACCTCGTCGGCGATCCGGCGGAACGCGGCGAAGTCGATGACCCGCGGGTAAGCGGTGAATCCCGCCAGGATCATCTTCGGCCGATGCTCCAGGGCGAGATCGCGGACACGGTCCATGTCGATGACTTCGGTGTCCTTGTCGACCTCGTAGCCGACGAAGGAGAACCACTTCCCCGAGAAGTTGACCGGGGAACCATGCGTGAGGTGCCCGCCATGGGCCAGCACCATGCCCAGGACCTTGTGGTCCGGGTTCTTCGGCTCGAGGAAGGCGCCGTACGCAGCCATGTTGGCTTGAGCCCCCGCGTGAGGCTGGACGTTGACGTGCCCCGCGCCGAACAATTCCTTGGCCCGCTCGATGGCCAGTGACTCCGTGACGTCGACGAACTCGCAGCCGCCGTAGTACCGCTTGCCCGGGTACCCTTCCGCGTACTTGTTGTTCATGGTGGAGGCCAGCGCGGCGAGCACCGCCGGGCTGGCGTAGTTCTCGGAGGCGATCAGCCGAAGGCTCGTGCGCTCCCGCCGAAGCTCGTTCGCGATGGCCTCGGCGACATCGGGGTCGGTGGCCCTCAGCGCCCCCCAGTCAGCCGCGAAATCTCTCATGGCATCCCGCCTTTCCTGATCGGACCTGCTCTCGGCTCCCGGCTCCTCCCGTTCCCCCTCCCGCGTCGGGACGTCGTTCCCCGGAACGAACACCATGTCGACCACCCCCTGGCAGTGGACCCCGATCTCCCACGCCACGGCGCGGAACGACTCCAGGCCCAGCCCCAATGGGTCGGCGACGTCCTCGTCCTGGAGATGGAGATCGGGATATGCGTCTCGAACCGCGTCGGCTCGAACCACCGCCGACCGAAGCAGATCCTCGGAGCTCGCTTCCCGCTGCGGAGGGCCCGCCGAGTCGAGCAGGTGGACCAGTTCCTTCAGCGTGAAGGTCCTGCTGGCGGCCGGACGGGCGATCCGCCGGACCGCTTCCCGATGTTCCGATGCCATCCCCACGATCAGGTCGGCCGCCTCGATGATCCTGCGGTTCATCCTGCGGGCGACATGCCCCGATATGTCCAGGCCCCGCTCCCGCATCGCTTCCACAGCCTCTGGGGTTGCCGGCGACCCCTCCCAGGCGGAGACGCCGCACGACTCGACGCTGACCCCGTGGACGCCTTGATCACGAAGAAGACCGGCGAGGAATCCTGAAGCCATCGGGGAACGGCAGATGTTGCCGGTGCAGACCAGGAGGATGGTGCCCATCTCGGCTCAGTGTAACGAGTGATCGTCGGAGCGTGGCTCGCCCCTGTCGGGGGCTACGCTCGATTCCGCCTCGATGCTCGACCCCCTCTGGCCCCCACGATTGCGGCCAGCCTGGCCGCATCGATCGGTCCCTCGCGGAGCACCCGCACCTCAGGACCGGTGACGTCGATGACCGTGGACGACTGTCCGGAGGGTCGAAAGGCGGTCCGCGCCACGATGTACACGGCCACCTTGTCGCCGAAAGCCTCCCGGAGAGCGATCTCGTCGTGCAGGAGCGGCCCCCCCGATATGTTGGCGCTGGTCGCGGCGAGAGGGCCGGTCCGCTCGAGCAAGGCGAGCGAGAGGGCATGGTCAGGAACGCGAATGCCGATGGTCTGCGTCGCTTCGCCGAGCATCCAGGTCTTCGAGCGTTTCCCCCGTTCCAGCACGACGGTGAGCGGTCCCGGCCAGAACACATCGGCCAGCCGTGTGGCGGCGTCGTTGGAAACGACCAGGTCCAACGCCTCCGCGGCCGAGGGGGCCAACACCGGGAGGTTGAGCCCGGGGGGGCGGCGCTTGGCCTCGAACAGCCGATTGGTCGCTCGAGGATCGTCTGGGCGGGCGGCCAGACCATAGACCGTGTCGGTCGGGACTACGACCAGGTCCCCGGCGTCTATGGCCTCGGTCACGGCCTTGGTGGCCCCCACGACCTGGTCGGGCCGACCGGGATCCACCTCGAACACGACGCTCATTCGGCGGTGCGAGCGCGACCCTGGCTCATCCTCCTCCCCCGCACGATTCGTTCGCGCCCGGCGAGGTCGGGGAGGACCTCGACGCGCGCCAGGTGTTGTTTGAAGATGGCGCGCACCATCGGCCCTTGATCCGCGCCGATCTCCACCACCAGCCAGCCGCCGGGACGTAGCCACTCGACCGCCGCTTCCGCCAGGCGGCGATGTACGTCCGTACCACCGACAAGAGCCCAGTACGGCTCGGCCTTGACCTCTTCGGGCAGCGACTCGTACTCCTCCTCGGTGACGTATGGCGGATTGCTCACCAGCACATCGACGGTTCCGGCAAGCTCTCTCCTCAGCGGCTGGACGACATCCCCGCACAGCACCTCCATGTCGAGGCCCAGTCGAACAGCGTTGGTTCTGGCGAGCTCGACGGCCTCGGCGGAGATGTCGGTGGCAAGGACGCGAGCAGTCGGCCGGTGGCGCTTGATGGCCAGGCCGACAGCGCCGGTACCGGTGCCCACGTCCACCACGAGCGGGGCGTGGATGGATCCGATGACGTCGAGCACCACCTCCACCAGACCCTCGGTCTCGGGCCGGGGCACGAAGACACCGGGCCCGACCTGAAGCGCCAGGTCCATGAACCGTTGCTCTCCGGTCAGGTACTGGAGAGGGATACCGTGGCAGCGCTGGCAGAGGGCGCGCCCGAAGAGGCGGGCGGTCTTCGTGTCGAGGCCGTGTGTTCGCGTGTACAGACCGGCTCTGTCCGTGTGCAGGAAGTGCATGAGCAGAGCCTCAGCCGTCTCCCGAGGGCTCTCCACCCCGTGGCCCTCCAGGTAGGCGGCCGACCGCCGGATCAGATCCGTCGGTCTCATCGCCCCGAGGAATCTCCGTCTGTCCCCGCGAGCTGCCTCCGCCGCTCCTCGGCCAGTAGGGCGTCGATGAATTCGTCCAACTGACCCTCCTCCAGGATCGCCTGGAGGTTGTGCGCCGAGAGCCCGACTCGGTGATCGGTGACTCGGTTCTGGGGGAAGTTGTAGGTCCGTATCTTCTCCGAGCGCTCCCCCGTTCCCACCTGGGCTTTTCTGGTCGCCGCCTCCTCGCGCTGCTGCTCGTCCTGGGCCAGCTTCAGCAACCGGGCCCGGAGGTAGCGCATGGCCTTCTCTCGGTTTTGTCGCTGCGAGCGCTCCTCCTGGACGGAGATCACGATGCCCGTCGGCTTGTGGGTGACCCGAACGGCCGAGTCGGTGGTATTGACGCTCTGGCCACCTGGCCCGGAGGAGCGGAACACGTCGATCTCGAGGTCGTCGGGGTTGACCTGGACGTCCACATCTTCGGCTTCGGGGAGGACGGCGACCGTTGCCGTCGAGGTGTGGATGCGCCCACCCGACTCCGTGACCGGAACCCTTTGCACGCGGTGGCCCCCAGACTCGTGCTTGAGGCGCGAGTAGGCCCCCTGGCCCTGGATCTCGAGGACCACTTCCTTGAATCCGCCGAGCTCGGATGGGCTGGAGGACAAGACGTCCGACTTCCATCGCCGCCTCTCCGCGTACCGCCTGTACATCTCCAACAACTCACCGGCGAAGAGGGCCGCCTCCTGGCCCCCCACCCCGGCTCGAATCTCCAGGACGACGTTCTTGTCGTCGTTTGGGTCCTTGGGAAGTAGGAGCACCTCCAGCTCCTGCTCCAGCTTGGCGGCCCGGGCCTCGGCCTCGGCCGCTTCGGAGCGGAAGAATTCGGCCATCTCGGCGTCCTTCTCCTCCCGGGCGAGGGAACGAGCCTCCTGGGCCTGCCCGAGCGCGCGTTGGTGGGCTCGATGCGTGGTGACGATCTCGTGCAGCTCTGCGTGGCGCTTGCCCAGCTCCCGGAGCCGGGCACGGTCCGCCGAGACCTCGGGACTGGACAACTCCCGGGTCAGCTCCTCGTAGCGGTGCTCGATCTCCTCGAGCCGTTCACGCAGTGCCATGGCCAGCAATTATCGCTGTCATGGACGGGGTGTTGAGCCCCCGAACCCCCCCGGCGGGGGGCTGCTCAGTCCTCGGGGTTCTCGAACAGGTCGAAGAGGGACACGTCGAGGTAGAGGTCGAGGTCCTCGGGCTCCTTGGACGCCGGACGCTCGCGCGAAGTGTCTCGGTTCGATTGGTGGCCGTTCGCCTTCCAAGCCTCGGGGATGTGGATGGCCGGGGGTGAGGGGTCCTCGGACAGCTTGGGAGAGACCCTCTCCTGATCCTGCCGGGACCGAGCATCGTCTCGATCCCAGATCGCGGCGATGTCAACGGGCGCCGTGGGAAGTTCCACACCAGCGATGCCGGCCATTCCGGGCCACTCTGCCCCTGTGTGCTGGCCGGGCTGAGCCTTGTGGCTCTTCGACTGCCAATCGATCTCGTGGGCTTCCAGCCTGGCCGATGACAGGATCCTTTCGGCTTCCAGCCTGGCCTCGTTCAGGATGCGTTCGGCGTCCCTGTGCGCAAGCATCACGTCCGCCTGAGCCTTCGTCTCCGCTTGGAGGCGCACCCGCCCTGCCGCCTCGTCCGCTCTGCGCACCACCTCCATGAAATCGCGGGACACGCGAGCGTAGGCTGCCTCCTGTGCGGCGGCAGTCCGGCGCTCCAGATGTTCGCTTCGGGCCCGGAGCCATTCCACTTCGCCCTGGAGCCGGCTCACGTACTCGGCAACCTGCGTGAGGAACTCCTGAACCTCTTCTGGGTCATATCCCTTCCTGGCCAGGGAGAATCCACGCCCCGCGATGTTGGAGGGACGAAGTGTGTGCCGCTCAGGTTCTTGAATCGCCACGAGTCGACATCCTCTTCGCGGACACCGAGGTCCAGGGGAATTGACTGTAGCCCTCCCCTGCCCGAGTTCAAGCATCTCACGCGGAGGAGAGCGTCCCCTCCTGTCGAAGGACTTCCTCGAAGGCCCTGATGGCCACCTCGATCTGGTCTCGGTCGGGCCTGCGGGTGGTGATCTTCTGGAGCCACAAACCCGGCGCCATCAAGACCCGCATGGTCCTGGACTGTGTATGTCGAGCACCCAGGCGGAGCAGCTCGTAGGAGATTCCCGCGATGACGGGGATCGCCACGATGCGGAACAGGATGCCGGCCACCAGGCCGCGCGATCCGAATGCCGTATACACCAGGATGGTCAGCACCATCACGATCAGAAGGAAGTTCGTCCCACACCGCACGTGCAGCGTGGAATACCTGTCCACCGCCTCGGGCTCCAGAGGATCCCCGTGCTCATAGGCAGCAATGGTCTTGTGCTCGGCCCCGTGGTACTGGAAGACCCTGCGAATCTCCTTCATCCGGCCGATGGCCGCCAGATAGACCAGGAACAGCATCACCCTGAAGACCCCCTCCAGCAGATTCCTGATCAGGCTCGAGGGGACGCCCCTGCGAACGAGGCGAAACCCGAGATACGGCCCGACGATGAAGACCACGGTGAACAGGGCGAACGCCAGCACCATCGAGCCGACCATCTGCCCCTTGCTGAGCCGTTGATCCTCCTCCACGGCGTGGTTCGCCGACACCGTCAGCGCCTTCATCCCGATGGACAACGCCTGGCCCAACGCGATGACCCCTCGCAGGCCCGGCTTGGCCAGGATCGGGAAGCGCTTGGCGATCGACTCGATCTGGTGGGCCTCGACGTGCAAGGTCTGATCCGGCTGGCGGACCGCGATCGCCCAGTGATCACGGCCTCGCATCATCACGCCCTCCAGGACGGCCTGGCCTCCGTAGAAATGGTCCGGGGCGGGCACGGCGAGGAGTTACCTGCCGGAAGCGGGCCGCTGCCCGTACCGGCGCTGGAACCGCTCGACCCGGCCGCCCGTGTCCACGAGCTTCTGCTTGCCCGTGTAGAAGGGATGACAGGCCGAGCAGATCTCGACGTGGATCTCGCGCTTGGTCGACCGAGTCGTGAACGTGTTCCCGCAGGAACACCTGACGGTCGCCTTCACGTATTCGGGGTGGATTCCTTGCTTCATGTCATTCCTTTCAACCGACCCATATTCCCATACGCCGCGGCGCCTGGCCTCCCCGCCGCCCGAGGCACGCAGCGTCACCCGCAAGCCGGGCGCGTAGCCGCCGGGGGCCCCCCGCGATCCGAGCGAAGCGAGCGAGCGGGGCCGGCGGCGTCAACAGCCCGCAGGCGCCCCTGTGCCTAGGAATAGGTGAGGCCGAAGTCTTCCATCAGGCCTTCCACGTACCGGTGGAAGGCCAGGTGGTCGCTGCGAAACTCCCTCTGCTCGCCACCCTTGCCCACCGTCACCACGTCGAAGGCCGTGCCCGTGCTGTCCTTGTCTTCCGTGACCCGCACTGGCTCCCAGCCCTCCGCGAGCGCTTGCTGGAGGTCCGCCATCACCGGGTCGTCCCCCCAACCAGCCATGATGGCTACTCGCTGACGGGGGCCTTGGCGATCTCGCGGAGGAACTGCTCGTTCGACTTGGTCACCCGGATCTTGTCGATCAGCAGCTCCAACGCGGCCGCAGGCTCCAGCGCGTGCAGGACTCGTCGGAGGCGCCACACCAGGGCCAGCTCCTCCGTGGGCATGAGGCGCTCCTCCTTCCGAGTGCCGGAGGCCTCGATGTTCAGAGCCGGGAAGATTCGCTTCTCCGACAGGTTCCGGTCCAGGCGGATCTCCCAGTTTCCGGTCCCCTTGAACTCCTCGAAGATGACCTCGTCCATCCGGGAGCCCGTCTCCACCAGGGCGCTGGCGATGATCGTGAGCGACCCGCCTTCCTCCAGATTTCGGGCGGCCCCGAAGAACCGCTTGGGCGGGTACAGCGCCGTCGAGTCGACACCACCGGAGAGGATCCTCCCGGAGGCCGGCGCGGCCAGGTTGTAGGCGCGGGCCAGTCGGGTGATCGAGTCGAGCAGGATCACCACGTTCATCCCTTGCTCCACCAGTCGCTTCGAGCGCTCGAGCACCAGCTCGGTCACTTGCGTGTGCTGATCGGCGGGCTTGTCGAAGGTGGAGTAGACGACCTCGGCCGCCTCCACCGTCCGCTGCCAATCCGTGACCTCCTCCGGGCGCTCGTCCACCAGCAACACGATCACGTGCGACTCGGGATCGGCCGCCAGGATGCCCCCGGCGATCTGCTTGAGCACGGTGGTCTTCCCGGCCTTGGGCGGCGACACCACCATCCCGCGCTGGCCCTTCCCGATCGGCGCGATCAGGTCGATGATCCGCTCGGTGATCCACTTGGGGTCGTGCTCCAGGCGGTACCGCTCGTCGGGGAACAGAGGCGTCAGCTTGTCGAAGTCGGGCCGCTGGCGAGCCGTCTCCGGATCGACGCCGGCGACGGCGTCGATCTGGAGCAGCGCGGGATACTTCTCGTTGTCCCGGGGCTGCCGGACCTTGCCGGTGACCTGATCGCCTCGGCGCAGGCCGAACCGCCTGATCTGCGAGAGCGAGACGTAGATGTCCTCGTTGCCAGGCAGGTAGCCGCTGGTCCGAAGGAACCCGTAGCCCTCGGGGAGCACGTCCAGGATCCCGGTACGGGCGGGCGCCGTGGCCAGCTCCTCCTCCCGCTCCTCCCGCTCACGTTCGCGACGGCGCTCTCGTTCCCGGCGTCGCTCTTCTCGGGAGGGACGTCGGTCCCTCCGCTCGGCGCCCGGAGGGCGCTCCTCGGTTACCGTCTGGCTCCCGGATGCGGGCCTCTCGGCCTCGGCGGTCGCGGCGCCGCGGCCGCTGTCCGACTCGTCCGACGAGGCTGGACCTCGCGAGCGAGACCCGTCACCCCGGTCCTCAGGAGACCCGGCCCCGGACTCGGCCGGTGCGTCCTCGGTCTCGGCCTCGGCCGATGTGGTGCCGTTGCCATCGGTGGATGACTTCGCCACGATGGCGTCGATCAGGTCGCTCTTTCGCAAGCGCTGATGACCTTCGACGCCGAGTCCTTCGGCGATCTGTTGGAGTTCGGGGAGGACCTTACCTTCCAGGTCCGCCCGCTCGATCGTGCGCGAATCCACCGTCATGCTCCTTCCTTGAGTTCCTTCTGAAGCTGGTTCCAGTCAGAGAGGAATTTGTCCAGCCCCGTATCTGTGAGGGGGTGCTTCACCAGTTTCGAGAAGACGTCGAACGGCATCGTGGCCACGTCCGCGCCCAGCCGTGCCGCCTCCACGACGTGCATCGGATGGCGAAGGGATGCTGCCAGGACGAGGGTGTCGTACCCCTGGACGTCGTAGATCTCGCAGATGTCCCGGAGCACGTTCATTCCATCCGCACCGACATCGTCCAGCCGGCCGAGGAACGGCGAGACGTAGGTGGCGCCGATCTCACCGGCCAGGATGGCCTGGGCGGGCGAGAATGTCAGTGTCACGTTGACGGGGATCCCCTCGTCGACCAGCCGCTTCCCCGCCTGAAGTCCAGCAGGGGTCATGGCCACCTTGACGACGGCGTTGGGGGCGACCGAGGCGAGCGTGAGGCCCTCCTCGTAAATCTCGTCGGGGTCTGTATGCGTGGTCTCGAGGGATACCGGCCCGTCGACCTCGGCGCAGATCTCCTTCATCTGCACTTCCCAGTCGGTCTTCTCCTTGGCCAGGAGCGTGGGATTGGTGGTGCATCCGCCGAGCACCCCCCACTTCTTGATCTCCCGGATCTCCTCGAGGTTGGCGGTATCGAGGAACAGCTTCATCTCTTGCTTGCCTCCAGTCGGGTCGCTTCTCTCGACGGATGCCGGCGTTTGGACCCATCTGGTTGCTGCCGGCTCCGCATGTAGTCGGTGGCTCGATCCACCACCAGATCGATGATCGCGGCCAGCGCCTGATCCAGGCTGTAGTTCGGGATCACCGGCACGTTATGGCTGAGCGCTTGGCTCTTGATGTATTTCTGAACCCTTCGGATGTTGGGGAAACCTTGGACGTATCGCTCGAACGGTCGGGAGGATGCATCTGTGGAGCGGACCGCAAAGTGGCTACGATGTAGATCTTCGTCGTCCACCGTTACAACAACCGGAACGGCCAGAACTCTTCCCTCGAAGGCCTCCAGGTCGAAGAATCCTGGGACAACGTGCGCCCCTTCGATCACGATGCTGGTCCCCTCCACGGCCGCCCGCTCGACCAGGGCGCGGATCCCCACGGCCACGGCGGCCGTCTGCTCCCGGAACCCCACGATCACCCGGTCCAGGGGCCGCGGCGGGGGCTCCCGCAGCGCCGAGTCGGCTTCGAACGAGGAAGTGTAGAGGGTGGGCATCAGCTCACTGGTGAACAGCGCCCGCATGACCTCTCGGATGGCATCGGTGGCCACCACACGGACGATCCCCAGACGCACGGCGAGCTGGGTGGCGATGGTGGACTTCCCCACCCCCGTCGCCCCGCCGATCATGATGACCAGGGGCGCGTCCAGCATGCTGATCTCTCTCCACTTCAACCAGTTCGTGGCATAGCGCTCCCCCGCCAGATCCGAGAGCACGTCGATGGTCAGGTCGTCGAGCTCATCCGTGGTGACGCTGACCACGTTCCGCTCGATCAGCCGCTGCTCAACCTGCTCGGCCACCTGGTAGGCCCGGTAGGGAGAGAGGCCCGTGACCATGAGCTCGCTCGCCCACAGGCCCTTGGAATAGGGCAGGCCGGGATCGACTCCGGAGATGACAATGATCTTCTTGTCGGTCATTCAGGCTCCGCTCTGAGTCCGCTCCCGCCCCCGGTCGCCAGCCATCAGGATGGTTTCCGTGAGGAGCTCGTCGATCTCTCCTTCTCCGCCGGCCGTTCGGGGCCGGTTGTCCACGAACACGACCTCCGCCCCGCGGTCCAGGGCGCGCCGGGCCGCCACGTCGATCGCCGCCGCCTTCAGCTCGGTGAGCAAGACGTCGAAAGCCGGCGCCGCGGCCAGGTCCGCCTCCAGGGCTGCCCGGTCGGCGAGGTGGGGGGACACCTTCACCACCCGGCACCCCGAGGTGCGCTCGAGTTGATCGGCGAGATGACCCGCCAGTTCTCGGTGTGCGGTCGTTGCGAAGAACGCATCCTTCCCTCTCACGTCGGCCAGCGGCACCGGTTGAAGCTCCGCTATGGCCACCCGGATATCTGCGCGAAGCCGACGAACTAAGGGATAGAGAGACGAAAGGTTGTCGGGCTCGGCGGACGAGCCACCATCTATGATAAAGACCAAAAGGTCCGAAAGCAATATTCGCAGAGGGCCGAAGTATCCGCCCAGGTGATCCAAGGGTATCGTCGCCGGGGCCACCAGGACGCCCGCGTCCCACGGGACGGTCGGGACGGCGGCACCGCTCCCCTCCAGAATGACCAGGTCGGCTCCCGAGCTCGCCGCTTGCTGCGCGGCTTCGGCCACGTTGGTGACGAACGGCCTTCCGGCGAGCCCTCCGCCGCACCGGCGCGCCCCAATGGTGGGAACCCCGGAGGTCAGTGCGTCCTCCAGATAGTCAGACGCGGCATGCTCGCCCGCGTCCGCCCGGGCCAGGAGCGCCTCCAGGGTGACGTCGGCAGGCCCAGCGCCGACGGGCGCGGGGGGCCCGCCCCTGCCCATCGCCACTATCACGGGGCGCAGCCCAGCTGCCACCGCCAGCCGGGCAGTGTGCCCGGCGATGGCGGTCTTGGCCACTCGCTTGCCCGCGCCTATGACCCCCAGGGTGGCCACCGGCAGAGGCGCCTCGACGATCGGCGGCTCGAATCGGAAGTCGGCGCCCAGGTAGGTGAGGCCCTTGGAAAGCGCCACCGCGACGAGCTCCATCCTGCGCTCGTAGCCCAGAACGGGCTCGTCCGACAGATCCAATACTCCCTCCGGCGTGTGCTCCGTTATGGCGGCGGCCAGGGCGCGACGGGGATCGGCCTCGCCACGCACGACCGGCACCGATCCGAGGTGCAGGCTTCGGTCGGCTCCGAGCTTCTCGATGCCCCCGACGACCAGGGCAAGGATGACGTCGAGGCCGGCCGCTCGAGCCGAATCCAACCCCCACCGCGTGACCGATGGGTAGTGTTCGCCGTCGACCAGAGCGATGACCTTCATCCCAGGGTCCCGATGCTCGGGGTTCACGAGGGGCCCGGCCGAGAGCCGTTGGCTCTCACGCCGGAAGCCGGCTCATTCAGAAGCGAGGGTGAAGTTGGGACGGGCCTCCTGCACGAGCGCCTCCAGCTGCCGGTGATACTGAGCCCCGCTCGACAGGGAGAAATGCGCCAGCACGGTCTGCCCCCCGAAGGGGAACTTCCGGAAGATCTTCACCTCGTCCCCCTCCACCTCGACGATGTTGTAGCACGGCTTGGTGTAGCCCCGGAGGCGCAGCGATGAGCAGGTTCCCGCGTTCACGATGTAGAAGGTCTCCAGCCGCCACACGTAGGGAACGTGCTTGTGCCCAGACAGGACGATGTTGACCCCAGACTCGATCAGGACCTCGAGGAGATCGCCCGCGTCGGCCACGGTGCTCCGCTCGCGCCCGGTGCCGGGAACCGGAATCAGGTGATGGTGCAGGGCGAAGACCTTCAGCTCGGCGGGCAGGGCGAACTGCTCTTTGATCCACGGGTACCGTTCCCGGCCGATCTGCCCCTCGTTCAGATCCGGCTCGCTCGAGTCGACCCCGACGATCCGGACCCCACGCACGTCATGGACCCAGTGCCGCGGGCCGATCAGCTCCTCGAAGTGGAGGTAGCCCACGTTTCGGGCGTCGTGATTCCCCGGGATCGTCGCGATCGGCGCCCTGATCCGCTCTTGGTAGGCGACCCAGTTCTTGTACTCCTGGCGATAGCCCTCGTTCGTGAGATCGCCGGTGCAGACCACGACGTCGGGTTCCAGCTCGTTGAGCTCGACGATCACACGGTTCATCAGGTTCGGCACGAAGTACTGCGAGCCGACGTGTGGGTCCGAGATGTGCGCGATCGTGACCACGCCAGCAGTTTACCCGCGCACCCGACCCACCCATGGTCTGGCACCATTAGCATTTCGTGAACCTCCTTGATCTAGTGATCCTCGCCATGCTGGGGGTAGCCGCCGTGAACGGGTTCCGCCGTGGCGCCGCACTCCAGCTCACCGCTTATGCGGGATTGCTCATGGGGCTCCTGGCGGGGGCCCTCCTGGCCCCGGCAGTGGCCGGGCTCGTGGCCAGCCCCCTGTCCCAGGCGGTCGTGGCAATCGTCGTCCTCTTCTCTCTGGCGGGGATCGGCGATGCCATCGGCTGGGTCATCGGGAGCAAGTTCTGGGCCCTGGCCAGGCAGAGCGTGTTTGGGGTGGCGGACTCGGTCGCCGGAACATTCGTGGCCCTGGTGGCCGTGCTCCTGGCGACATGGTTCGTGGGGTTCAACCTTGTCAACGGACCGGTCCCCAGTGTCTCCCGGCAGATCCGGAGCTCCGCCATCATCAGGGGCCTCGACTCGTTCCTACCGCGCCCGCCCTCACTCCTGGCCGAGGTCCGGCAGTTCCTCAACCGCTTCGGCTTCCCCGAGGTGTTCGCCGACCTTCCCCCCGCGCCGGGGAGCCCGGTGGACGTACCAAAGAACATTCGGGGGATCGTGAACGCAGCTGCCGGCAGCACCGTCCAGATCGTGGGCCAGGCGTGCGGCGCCGTCCAGGAGGGCAGCGGCTTCGTCGCGGCCGATCACTACGTGATCACCAACGCCCACGTCGTGGGCGGGGTCAGATCGCCCCAGGTCCGCCAGAGCGGCGGGGCCCAGATCGGGGTGACCGTCCTGTTCGACCCGAGTTTGGACATCGCCGTCCTGTACGTACATCACACTCCTGGCCGGCCCCTGGATCTCGACCCCGACGAAGTCGACCGGGGGACGCAGGGCGCCGTACTCGGTTACCCGGGCGGAGGCCCGTTCGATCCCGAGCCGGCCGCGGTTCGGCGAGAGCTGCACGCCGTGGGGCGCGACATCTACGGCAACGCGGTCGTGGAGCGCGACGTGTACGAGCTCCAGGCGGACGTGCGTCCGGGAAATTCCGGCGGGCCGTTCGTCCTCAAAAGCGGAAAGGTGGTGGGGGTGGTGTTCGCCGCGTCCACCACCGAGGGGGACGTGGGCTACGCGCTCACCTCCGCCGAGGTGATCCCCAAGCTCAGGAAGGCCAAAACGAGGACCGAGCCGGTCGCGACGGACGGCTGCGCCAGATAGCAAGCGACCGGGTCATGAGGCCCGGTCACTTGGCGTTCCCCTGGCGCCGCGTCAGAGGCGGCAGGTTCGGGTCGATCAGCTGACCGGGATCTCCCGGAGGTAGGACACGTCGCTCCGGTATCCGATCTTGTTGAACCCCGGCACCAAGATCGGATCGAAGTTCACCACCATCTGGTTGGTGATGTTGACCTGACCACCGATGATCTGCCCGTCGAACCCCGACGCGTTGTTGTTGCCGAAGTTGATCGTGCACTGCGTATAGAGGAACACCTTCAGATTGTCGAACGAGGTGTTGTTGGAGGCGTTGATGTCGTAATTCCCGCTGTTGCAGTCCAGGGCGGACTGGAATGGCCGGATAATGTGAAGGGTCCATTTCCCTCCTACCCCGGTCCAGGTGTTCTGCTGGCTCAGGGTATAGGAGCCATCGGTGACGATGGCCAAGTCTCCCTTGAGATCGACCTTCTTGTTGCTCCAGGAGAGCGCGCAGGCCGGAGAGATCCGCACCACGTTCTTGCCCGTGGGGCCGGCGCTTATGTAGGTCTTGGCCGCGTCACAGTTAGTGAAAGTCGGCTGGATCGTGTAGCCATCCTTGACCCAGGGGCACGTCAATGCCGATGCGCCCGGGAAACACTTCGCATCGTCGTACGGGATCTGGGGAAATGGTATCCACCCACCCGGCGGTGACCCGGACTCTGAGTTCGGGGTCTGTGATCCGTCGATCTTGGAGTTGTTGGAGAGACTGATCGTTGTCCCAGCCTTGGCGTCGCCGTACACGTGGGTGCTGTCGAGGGAGATGGACTGCTTGGAGGAGGTCACCTTGCCCAGGACTGAGAGGGCGTGTAGATCCACCGCGAGATCGCCCCATACATTCTGTTTGACCACTCCCTGGCTGATGTACACAGCGCCCTGCGCGTAGACCGTCCCGGCGATGACGGTATTGTTCTGCATGTAGAAGTTGCCGTTCGTGTACACGTCCCCGTCGTTGCCACCCCCCG
>WNFV01002227.1_pt1 | contig 27360 bp, 25 predicted proteins | sample 5400101 | NCBI WGS metagenome assembly WNFV01 (sample SAMN13153361, study PRJNA577476) | soil metagenome | isolation source: 115 cm soil or saprolite under grassland replicate 1 | place: USA:California | collected 2016-06-15
CACGGTGGACACGGTCGCGATCCGGCCGCGCAGCCCGGTACGCAACGCCGGCAGCAGGAGCAGCGGCACCACCTTGACCACGATCGCGAGCCCGAGCAGCACACCGCTGACGATCCGGCGCCGGACCGAGACGGCCGCGACGATCAGCAGCGTGGCGAGCAGTTCGATGTGACCGTTGTTGCTCGCCTCGAGCGCGACGGCCGGGCACAGCCCGTACCCGAGCGCCGCCCACGGCCGGCGGCGGCGCCGCGCCAGCGCGATCGCCAGCAACGCCGTAGTGGCGACCGCGACGAGCGCGGCGGCCAGCCGCACGCCGAGGGTGCCGGCGGACCACGGCGTGACAGCCGCGATCGCGGTGAACCACAGCTGGGCGACCGGCGGGTAGATCGTCGGCACGTGCGGCCGGTTGATCCGCGTCCGCGGGTCGTCCGCGGTGTCGGCCGGATCGAGCGCGCGCACCCCGCTGCGCTCGTCCGGTCCCAGCCCCGGGAACAGCACCGGGTCGCGCAGGCCGGCCAGCCGGTCGTCCAACGGCGCCATCCGGTACGGCGACGTGCCGCTGAGCTGGACCCGCCCGTCCCACACATACCGGTACGCGTCCGAGCTGAGCCGCGGCGCCAGCAACAGCCCGGGTACCTGCGCCACCGCGGAGGCCAGCACGACCGTCGCCACCACCGTGCGCAGCGACGTGTCCCTGGGTGCGACGGCGATGCCGACCAGGACGACGCCGAACACGGCCCAGGCGAGTACGAGCAGCACCGGCTCGAGTCCCGGCCCGCCCAGCAGTCCGAGGTACGCCGCGTCCGCCACCGCACATCCGCCCGCTCCGGCGAGCAGTGCGCCGACGCGAATGCGGCCCGTCATGTCGTTGCCGGACGTAACGAGAGGAAGCGGCGCCCGTCCACCATCCAGTCCTCGGCGACGGTGAGACCGGCGCGACTCGCCCGGTCCCGGCAGGCGGCGGCACCGGTACGCGACCAGGGCACCGCCTCGGTCCAGCCGCCGGTGTCGTCGAACACGGCCAGCGCCGTCGTCTCGTCGACCGAGTCGTCCGGGTCGACCTCGACGATCACCGTGCCGTCGTCGCGGACCAGCTGCCGGCACCGCCGCAGCAACGCCTCCGGATCACCGCCGATACCGATGTTGCCGTCCATCAGCAGCACCGTGCCCCATCGGCCCTCGCCCGGCAGCGGCCGCTGAACCGCCCGGTGCAGCACCGCCGCCCCGCGTTCGGCGGTCAGCGCGACCGCGACCGGTGACGTGTCCACACCAAGTGCCGCGACCCCGCGCTCGGCGAGCGCCCGGACGATCCGCCCCGGCCCGCAACCGATGTCCAGCGCCGGCCCCCGGCACCTGCTGAGCACCAGCCGGTCCACCTCGTCGGCCGGCTGCTGCCAGCGATCGTGGTCCAGCGCGACCGGCGCGGCCCCGCTCGCCGGGTCGACGTACGCGACCCCGCCGTGTTCCCCGGCCAGCGCCAGGTCGAACACCCGCTCGCCCTCCGGCCGGTGATCGGCGCCGGCCGCCACCAGCCGCCGGTGCACCGCGCTGAACCGCAGCTGCGGCTCCGCCGCCGCCACCGCCGCCGCGTCAGCCGGCGTGTCGACGTCGCGCAGCACCGGCAGCAGCCGCACCCGCAGCCCCAGCGACCGCAACCGCTCCAGCTGGTCCGCACCCGTACGCTCCGTCGACATCGGCACCCCGGCGACACACCCCGGCACGAACCGCCGCAATCCGATCGCCCAGTACCCGCCGTCCTCGGTCAGCCCCAGCACCGCATCCGCACCCTCCCACGACACCTCCCGCAACGCCGCCCCGAGCTGCGGCGTATCCATCCCCACCAGCAGCACCTTCGACCTGCCCGACATCCCGGGCAGGTCGAAATCGAGCCCGTCCCGCGACCTGCCCGAGATCTCGGGCACCTCGTACCGCGCCCCGTCCCGCGACCTGCCCGACATGTCGGGCACCTCGTATTGCGCGCCCTCCCGCGACCTGCCCGAGATGTCGGGCAGCCCGTAGCGCCGGCCGTCCTGCGAGCTGCCCGAGATGTCGGGCAGCTCGTACTGGGCCTCGTACAGGGCCTGTTCGATGCGTTCGGAGAGGTCGCCGCCGGACTGGCGCAGCTGGTGGAAGCCGCGGGGCTGCCAGTCGCCGGGCCGGCCGTCGTACGCGAGGACCGGGCGGACCGGGAGCGCGCGGACGGCGGCGATGGTGTCGGCGAGGGCGGCGGTGGCGAGGCGGGCGGCCTGCTGCGGGGTGAAGCGGGCGTGCAGGCGGGTCTTGACCCGGCCGGGGACGGGTTCCTTGGCGAGGACGACGACCGTGGTCACGAGCGCAGCACCGCCCGCATGTCGGTGACGGCCTGTAACGTGCCGCGGACGGTGCCGGTGACCTTGGAGCGGCCGATCCTCGGCAGGTAGGCGACGTCGGCCTCGCGGATCCGCCAGCCCTCCTCGGCGGCGCGCAGCACGGTCTCGAGCGGGTACCCGGACCGCTGGTCGGTCAGCCCGAGATCGAGCAACGCTTGGCGGCGGGCGACGCGCATCGGGCCGAGGTCGTGCAGCCGGACGCCGGTACGGCGACGCAGCCGGCGGGCCAGGACGTGGTTCGCCAGGCGCAGGCGGTACGGCCAGGCCGCGCGGCTGACGGCGCGGCGGCGGCCGAGGACCAGGTCGGCCTCACCCGACAGGACCGGTGCGGCGACATCGGCGAGCGCAGCGGGATCGAGGGTGCCGTCGGCGTCCATCACGGCGATCACGTCGCGGGTGGCAGCGTACAGACCGGCCGCGCAGGCGGCGCCGTACCCGCGGACCGGTGCGGTGACCACCTGGCAGCCGGCGGCGTGGGCGATGCCGGCGGTGCCGTCGGTGCTGCCGTTGTCGACCACGACCGGGTGCACCCAGGGCGGCAGGCGTTCGAGGATCCAGGTCAGTCCGGCGGCCTCGTTCAGGCAGGGCAGAACCACGTCGATGTCGGCCATATGCCTGAACGTAACGGCGCCCGGACCCGGTGGAACCGCCGTGGCGATGACGGCTCGCTTACGCCGGTTCCGTGGTCAGCGCGGATCGGCGCCGGGGGTCGTGCGGCGACCCTACGATCGGAGGGTGACCGCGCGAGTCCTGGTAGTCGAGGACGATCCCACCGTGTCGACCGTGCTGGCGGCGTACCTGCGCCGTGAGGGGTTCGACGTCGCCGTCGCCACCGACGGGCGGGAGGCCGAGCAGCGCTGGCAGCGCGACCGGCCCGACCTGGTGGTGCTCGACGTGATGCTCCCGTACCTGTCCGGGCTGGAGGTGCTGCGCCGGCGGCGGGCGGCCGCGGATGCCGCGGCGGTGATCGTGGTGTCGGCGCGCGGCGAGGAGGAGGACCGGGTGGTCGGGCTGGAGTTCGGCGCCGACGACTACCTGGTGAAGCCGGTCAGCCCGCGCGAGCTGGTGCTGCGGGTGCACGCCGTCCTGCGCAGGCTGGACCAGGGGAGTTCCTCGCTGCGGCCGCGGCAGGTCGTGCGCGGGCCGCTGACCGTGGACACCGCGGCGCGGACCGCGCGGCTGAACGGTGAGCTGCTGATGCTGACGCACCGCGAGTTCGACCTGCTCGCGTTCCTGGCGACGCACGACGGCGAGGCGTTCACGAAGGCGGAACTGCTGCGCCGGGTGTGGGGCTGGGACTTCGGCGACACCTCGACCGTGACGGTCCACGTACGCAGGCTCAGGGAGAAGATCGAGCAGGACCCGTCCGCGCCCCGGCTGGTGGTGACGGTGCCCCGCACCGGCTACCGGTTCGCCACCGCCGACGAGGTCGCCTCGGCCGTCGAGGGAGACGCGGCCGTCGAGGGAGACGCCCAGTGAACAAGGACACCTTCACGATCATCGCGATCACGACCGGCGCGTGCGCGGCGGTCGGCGTGGCCGGCATGGTGACGCTGTCGTACACGCGGCACTGGCCGCTGCGGCGAAGCGTCGTCCTGGCCACGCTGCTCCCGGTGGTCGCGGTGATCACCGCGGTGCTGGTGAACGTGCAGGCGATGTTCATCAGCACCCACGACTCCGCCGTCGTCCTCGTGGCGCTGGCGGTGTCCGCGGTGTTCGCGCTCGTCTCGGCGCTGCTGATCGGGTCGTCGCTGGCGCAGGGCACCCGCGACCTCGGCGCCCGGCTGGCGTCACTGACCGAGTCGGGTACGACGACGGGCTCGGGGAACTCGTCGCATCCGGCCGAGTTCGCCGCGCTGGCCGCCGAGCTCGAGCAGACCCGCGCCCAGCTGGAGGCCGCCCGCACCCGGGAGCGCGCCGTCGAGCAGTCGCGCCGCGAGCTGGTCGCGTTCATGTCGCACGACCTGCGTACCCCGCTGGCCGGGGTACGCGCCCTCGCCGAGGCGCTCGAGGACGACGTGGTCGACGACGTGCCGGCGGCGCTGCACCAGCTGCAGGTCACCGTCGACCGGATGACCCGGCTGGTGGACGACCTGTTCGAGCTGTCCCGGCTGACCACGGACCCGGCGCCGCGGACCCGCCGGCCGGTGTCGATGGTGGAGATCGTCGACGACATCGTGTCCGAGTTGGAGGCCGCGGCCCGCCGGACCGGCGTACGGCTGGTGGCCGACGTACCCGCCGGACCCGAGCGGCTGGCCGTGTCCGCCGACGCGGAGGAGCTCACCCGCGCGGTCACGAACCTGGTCGCGAACGGCATCCGGCACACCCCGCCCGGCGGCACCGTCCGGCTGGTCGCCGAACGCGGTGACGACGAGCGGGTGCGGATCGCCGTCGAGGACGGCTGCGGCGGTATCGCCGCGCACGACCTGGAGCGGGTCTTCGACGTCGGCTGGCGCGCGGATCCCGCGCGCGGCTCGGACGACCGCGGCGCCGGGCTCGGCCTGGCCATCTCCCGCGGCCTAGTCGAGCTGCACGACGGCTCGATCGCCGTCCGCAACGCCGGCGACGGCTGCCGCTTCACCGTCCTCCTCCCCGCCGCCACCTGACCTGCGGCGCCCAGCGGCGGGGTGCCGCGCTCTGTGCCTAGCGGCGGGTGCCGCGCTCGGTTGACGGCACGTACGGCGCGGGGCCGCAGGTGGGTTCGGGGAAATTAGTTGCCACGTCGCGGCATTTTGTTTCCCCAAACCCCACGCTCAGCCGCGTAGCAACGAGTGGCCGGTGAGCTCGCCCAGGCCCGACTCAAGCGGTACGACGGCACGCCAGCCGAGGTCGGCGGCGATCCGCGCGGACGAGGCGGTGATGTGCCGGACGTCGGCGAGGCGGAACTCGCCCGTAGTCACGGGTGCCGGGGAGCCGAGGTTCGCGGCGATCGCGGCGGCGAGACCGCCTACGGTGGTGACGCGTCCAGTGCCGACGTTGTACGGCGTCACCTCGCCGGGCGGGCGGGGTCGTCGTACCGCTGCGGCGACGGCCGCCGCGACGTCGCGGACGTGGACGAAGTCGCGGCGCTGACCGCCGTCCTCGAACACGCGCGGCGGCTCCCCGCGCTCCGCCGCGGCGCGGAAGAGCGCCGCTACCCCGGCGTACAGCGTGTCGCGCGCCATGCCCGGCCCGTACACGTTGTGGAACCGCAGCGCCGTCACCGACCCGCCGGTCTCGCGCGCCCAGACCCGGCCGAGCAGCTCGGTCTGCACCTTCGATGCCGCGTACGCGTTGCGCGGGTCGAAGGGCGTGGACTCGTCCACGAGTCCCGGCGCCAGCTCGGCGTCGCACCGCGGGCAGCGCGGCTCGAACCGGCCCTCCGAGAGATCCTGGCGCCGCCGCGGCGCCGCGGGAACCGAGCCGTGCACCGCGCACGTGTAGGCGCCGTCGCCGTACACGACCATCGAGCTGGCCAGCACGACGCGGCCGACACCGCTCGACGCGGCGGCGCGCAGCACGACGGCGGTGCCGAGGTCGTTGCTCGACACGTAGTCGTCGATGTCGTCCAGGCGCACCCCGAGTCCGACCTTCGCCGCCAGGTGCACGACGACGTCGGCGCCCCGCATCGCGTCCCGCACCGCGGCGAGGTCCCGGATGTCGGCGACGTGCTCGGGCAGCTCGTCCGGAGGCGTCCGGTGCACGTCGGCGCGCAGCGAGTCGAGCACGGCGACGTCCTCGCCGCCGGTGCGGAGCAGGTCGGTGACGCGCCGGCCGATGAAGCCGGCGCCACCGGTGACCAGGACGCGCATCACGGCAGCTCGATCGGGAGTGTCATCCCGTCCAGCGCGTGCCGGCACTCGCAGTCCGCGTCGCCGAGCGTGTCGACCGTTGCCGTGAGCAACTTGCGGAGGTCGTCCAGGCCGGCCGCGAACCTCTCGAACACCTCGGCCTGGCTGACTCCCGTGCCGCTCTCGACGCCCGCGTCGTGGTCGGTGACCAGCGCGATCGTGGTGTAACAGAGCTCGAGCTCGCGGGCCAGGACCGCCTCCGGCATTCCGGTCATGCCGATGATCCGGCCGCCGGCGGACGCGTGCCAGCGGGACTCCGCACGGGTCGAGAACCGCGGCCCGTCGATGACCACCAGCGCGCCGCCGTCCGCCGGGTCCAGCCCGAGCTCGTTGCCACGGGCAAGAACGGTCGCGCGCCCGCGCCCGCAGTACGGGTCGGCGAAGCCGATGTGCACCGCGTTCTCGTCGTAGAAGGTCCGCTCCCGTCCGCTGGTCCGGTCGATCAGCTGGTCGGGTACGACGAACCGCCCCGGCTCCAGGTCCGGATCGAGCGAGCCGACCGCCGACGGCGCCAGCACCTGCCGGACCCCGAGCGAACGCAGCGCCCACAGGTTGGCGCGGTAGTTGATCCGGTGCGGCGGATACTCGTGCCTGGTCCCGTGCCGCGGCAGGAACGCGACCCGCCGGCCGCCCAGCAACCCGACGGCGACCGGCGCACTCGGCTCGCCGTACGGCGTACCGGCGTGCACCGTCTCGGCGTCGTCGAGCAGCGAGTACAGCCCCGAGCCACCGATCACTCCGACGGGTTCCATGATCTGGAGCCTAAGAGGCTGCGGTGCCCGTCCGGCCGGTCTCGCGGTTACGGCTCCCGAACGTCAGACGAGCTGGTCGAGCCGGCCGGTGTCCACGTCGTACATGAAGCCGCCGACGGCGACGTCGGAGCCGATCAGGGGGTGCTCGCGGATCGCGGCGACGTCGCGGCGGAGCGCCTCGCGCTGGTCGGGGATCACGGCGAGCGGCAGGTACCCGGCGGGTTTGCCGGCGGCCTCCTCGACCTTCGCCCGCAGCTCGTCCTCGGTCATCGCCGCCATCGCGCAGCGCGTGTGCGGGACCACCAGGATCCGCCGTACGCCGAGCAGTTGCACGCCGAGCACCAGGCCGGTCATGGTCACGTCGGTCACCCGGCCGCCGGCGCTGCGCAGCACCTTCGCGTCACCCGGTTTGAGGCCGATGATCTCCAGCGGGGAGATCCGCGAGTCCATGCAGGTGACGATGCCGACACCGGCGTGCGCGATGCCGTCGAACTCGCCGTAGGCGAAATGCTCCGCGTACGACGCGTTCGCGGCGAGCAGATCGGCGAACTGCTCGTCGGCCGTGGAATCAGACATGCACCGATTGTCGGGCCTGAACCACCTTCACCGCTGTGAGGACCGTCATGTGGAAGGGCTCCTTGCCACACGAGTCCGGCCGCGGCGGCTCTGCCGGTGCGGCAGCGACGGTCACGATCCAGCCCCGGCCGTCACGATGGGTGACCATGACGTTGGTCTCATCCTCCGCGGTCACCGTGAGCGCGTCGAGATCGTCCTCACCCGTCTCGGCGCGTACGGCGATCTCGGCGACCTGGCCCGGTTTCGACCAGGTCGACCGGCCGCGCAGCCCGTTCAGCACCGTGCGGCCCCGCTCGGCGGCGGCGAGAATGCGTGCCGCGGTCGCAGTGTCCAGATGCCCGTGCATGGTTCCGTGAGGCAGCACGGTCACGGTGGGCGCGAACCGGTGGCCGCCGAGATGGTTCGACTCCCACACCCGCCCGGGCGCCTGCGCGCACACCGCTTGCGCGATCGGGCGACCGAGGAGCGCGCAGCACTCGTCGCGCTTGCCGTTCGTGCACACCAGCAGCACCGGCTCGTCGGCGGGCGCCAGTGCCGGCAGCGACGCGATCACGGCGTCCCGGTCGCCGGTCGCGAGCGCGTCGAGATCCAGCCGTTCGAGCTCCGCCGGGTCGTCGACGCAGCCCGCCAGCAGCCAGGTCCGCCCGGGGACGGTGCAGGCGGCGTACACCTGACGGCTGCCCGCCCCGGGTGGCGCGTCCGCGTGCCGCCCCGGTGAGCGGATCAACCCGAACCGGATCCCGGCGGCCTTGGCCGCGCTGTCGATCCGCGCGCCGAACTCCGGATCGAGGTGACTCTGCGTCGGCGCCTTCGCGCCCCATGGCCCGGACTGCTCCACTACCAGCCAGCCGGCCGCCACCACGGCGGTCCCGGCGAGCGGTTCGCCGAGCTCACGGCACCAGGTCGAGCACAGCTTGTCGGGAGCACTCACAGGGACACACCGTACGCGTCCCTCCAAGCTGCCCGAGGTCTCGGGCAGCTGGCACGCCGTGCCTGCGACCTGCCCGAGATGTCGGGCAGCTGGTACATCGCGCCTGCGACCTGCCCGAGATGTCGGGCAGGTCGTGTGTGGCGCCTGGGAGGTGCCCGGGATGTCGGGCAGGTGGGATCAGGCGCGGGAGGCGTGGGTGCGGCCGAGGACGAGGGCGGCGACGACGGCGGCGGCGAAGGCGCAGACGGCGGCGCCGGCGAAGATGGCGTGCACCTGGGCGATGGCGGCGTCGCGGAGCGCCTCGATGAAGGGCCGGCAGGTCGCGGGGGAGTCGGGGCAGAGCTGGTTCGCCGGTGGCACGTGCGCGGCGACGGTGAAGTAGCGCCGCAGGCCGATCGCGGTGAGCGCCGAGACGCCGACCAGCATGCCGACCATGCGCGCGACGACGACGAGTGCGCTGGCCAGTCCGTGGCTGTCGTCGGGGGTGGCGGCGAGGATCGCCGAGTTGACCGGAGAGATGGCGAGGCCGAACCCGAAGCCGCACGCCAGCAGTACGAGGGTGGCGGGCAGATGGCGCAGCGAGTCGCGATCCCAGCCGGCCATCAGGACGAACATCACGCCGGCGAGGGCGAGCCCGGCGCAGGTGATCCAGCCGAGCCCGAAGCGGCGGGTCAGCCAGCCGCCGGTGACCGCGCCGACGGGTAGGGCGACCAGGAACCGCAGCAGCACGAGGGCGGCCCCGAGCTGGTCGCCACCGTGGATCGTCGTGCGCGCGAAGACCGGTACGTCCACCAGCGCCGCTATCAGTGCCGCGCCGACGAGCACGCTGACCACCAGCGCGCCCCAGGCGGCGCGCGGCCCGAGCAGCCCGGTGGGCACGATGGCCCGGGGGGTACGGCGCTGCCACCACCAGAAGGTCACGGCGAACAGCGCCGCGGCGACCAGCAGCCACGGGCCGGCGGGCGCCATCAGCTCGCGCTCCGGATCGGCCGTCGCGAAGGCCAGGACCACCCCAGCCAGGGCCAGGCCGAGCAGCGCCGCGCCGGTGAGGTCCACCGCGCGCAACGTCGTACCCAGGCCGGCGCCGCGGATCGACAGCACCGCCCACAGCGCGAACAGCAGCAGCGTGGCGACCCCGATCGGCGTCGCCAGCCGGGACTCGCCGGCGAACGGCACGAACGGAACCCCGAGGGTCAACGACGTCGCCAGCCGGGCCGGCGCGACCAGGGTCAGCGCGAGCGAGACACACGCGAGCACACCCGTGACGACCGCGAGCGGACGTCGCGGCGCCACCGCGCCGTGCAGCAGGACCGCGAGCAGGACAGCCACGATCAGGTTGATCCAGAAGATCCAGCGCCAGTTTGCGACGGCCAGCACCGCGGCGCCGAACAGCGGGCCGAGCACCGAGCCGAGCTCCTGGACCGCGCCGACCACGCCGAGCGGGAGACCGCGGCGCTGCGCCGGCCACAGGTCGGCGACCAGCGCGAGCGTCGCCGGCACCAGGCCGCCGCCACCGACGCCCTGCAGGAACCGCCCGGTGACCACCAGCGACAGGTCGTACGACGAGGCGGTGATCAGCGAGCCGACCGCGAACAGCAGCAACGCCCCGACCAGCACCGGCGTACGACCGACGACGTCGGCGATCCGGCCGATCAGCGGGAGCACCGCGATGTACCCGAGTAGGAACCCGGACACGATCGGCGCCGCCCGCTGCAACTCGTCCGCCGACAGGCCTACGCCGGTCATCATGTCGGGCAGCGCGAGCACCACGACATACGTGTCGGCGGCGGCGAACATCACCGCCACCGACGCGAGTGCGAGCTTCCCGCGGGCGCTCACCTGGGCGTCACGACGGCGAGGGCTTGGTGATGGTGACCTGCTCGCCATAGCGGTCGAACGTGATGTCGTAGGTGGTGGTGGCGCCGGCGTAGAACGGCCCGCTGATCATCACGGAGACGAGTCGGTTGTTGTCCTTGTCGATCCCGAACGTCGCGGGGAACTGCTGTGTGGCCTGGGCCTTCGGGAAGAGGCCGGCCAGGGTCGCCCCGGTCACCGTGCCACTGATCTCGGTGACGATCACCGTGCCCCGGCGCGACTCGCCCTTCAGCACCGGGTTCTTCAGCGCCGGCAGCCACGAGCCGATGCCCTTCGCGGGGTCGATGAAGGTCGACGGGTCCGGCGCGCCCAGGTCGGCGAGCTGCTTGGGCGAGAACTCGATGAACGACTGCGTGAACGAGAGCTTCACGTACACCTTGCCGCCGACCGCGACGACGTCGCCGTCGATCATGCTGCCCTTGTTGTCGAACGACAGCTTGCCCGTGAACGCCGGCGCGTGGGTCACCACTCCGTCGCCCTTGGACAGCGCCTGGGCAGTGTCGGGGATGTCGCGGCTGTCGAGCACGACGTGCACGCTGGCCGTCTCGTCGAGGGTCTTCTTCGCCGCGGTCAGCAGCGACACGGGGTCGGCGGCCTGCGTCGTCTGGTCGGGGGTCGGCTTGTTGTCGTCGCTGCACCCGGTGAGGGCGAGCAGGCCGATCGTGAGGACGGCCACGAGTCGTGTCATGGGGTCAGCCTGCCAGCCCGGCGGCGCAGGCCGCGATGGGCTGCGCCACAGGGGTGCCGGAGCCGTCGCGACGGCCGTCGGCCGCGGGCAGGTCGACCGGCGCGCCGCTGGCCGCGCTGGCGTGCACCGGCGCCGCGCCGGCGAACCCGAGCACCAGGGCGTCCTCGCCCTTGAGGAACCGGTGGCAGCGCACGCCCTGGGTGGCCCGGCCCTTGCCCGGGTACTCGGCGAACGGGGTCACCTTGACCGCGCCGGACTCCGTGCCGGGCAGTGCCGACGACGAGCCCGACACGGTGATCACGACGTTGTCGCGGGCCGGGTCGAGGGCGCCGAAGAACGTCACCTTCGCGTTCGCGGCGAGCTTGATGCCGGCCATGCCGCCTCCGGCCCGGCCCTGCGGGCGGACGCCCGACGCGCTGAAGTGCAGCAGCTGGGCGTCGGTGCTGATCAAGCACAGCTCCTCGTCGCCGGTGGTGAGCTCGACCGCCCCTACGACCTCGTCGCCGTCGGCGAGCCGGATCACCTCCCAGGCGTCCCGGTTGCTGAGGTGGTCCGGGACGACGCGCTTGATGACACCTTGCGCGGTGCCGAGCGCGAGCCCGACCGAGTCGGCGTCGAGGGTGCTCAGAGCGAGGGCTCGTTCGCCGCTGTCCAGGGACACGAACTCGGCCAGTGGCGCCCCGCCCTGCAGGTTCGGCGCGTTCGCGGTGGTCGGCACGGCCGGCAGGTCCAGCGCCTCCAGCCGGATCAGCCGCCCGGCGCTGGTGACCAGCCCGAACTGCCCACGGGCCGTGGTCCGCACCGCCGAGGTGATCGCGTCGTGCTTGGCCCGGTGCTCACCGGACCCGAACGGCTCGACGCCGTTGGTGCGGGCCAGCAGGCCGGTCGAGCTGAGCAGCACCCAGCACGGGTCGTCGCTCACCTCGAGCGGCACCGCGGAGGTCTTGGCCGCGCCGGACGACTCCAGCAGCACGGTGCGGCGCGGCGTGCCGTAGGTCTTGGCGACCTCGCCGAGCTCGTCGGACACGACCTTCTTCAGCAGCGCCTCGTCGTCGAGGATCGCGGTCAGCCGCTCGATCTCGCGCTCCAGCTCGCTCTTCTCGGTCTCCAGCTCGATCTTCGAGTACTTCGTCAGCCGCCGCAGCGCCATGTCCAGGATGTACGTCGCCTGCACGTCGCTCAGGTCGAACACCTGGATCAGCCGCGCCTTCGCCTGTGTGGCGTCGTCGCTGGTCCGGACGATCTGGATCACCTCGTCGATGTCCAGGATCGCGATCAGCAGGCCCTCGACGATGTGCAGCCGGTCCATCGCCTTCTGCCGCCGGTACGTCGACCGGCGCCGGACCACGTCGTACCGGTGGCCCAGGAAGACGTCGAGCAGCTCGCGCAGCCCGAGGGTGCGCGGCTGGCCGTCGACGAGCGCGACCGCGTTGATGGAGAACGAGTCCTCCAGCGGGGTCAGCTTGTACAGCTGCTCCAGCAGCGCCTCGGGGTGGAAGCCGTTCTTGACCTCGATCACCAGCCGGGTGCCGTGCGTGCGGTCGGTGAGGTCCTTCACGTCGGCGATGCCCTGCAGCTTCTTGGACTGCACGCCGGCCTTGATCTTCTCGATCACCTTCTCCGGGCCCACCAGGTACGGCAGCTCGGTGACCACGATGCCCTTGCGGCGCGGCGTCACGTTCTCGATCCGGGAGGTGGCGCGCATCTTGAACGAGCCGCGCCCGGTTTCGTACGCGTCCCGGATCCCGTCCAGGCCGACGATCTTGCCGCCGGTCGGCAGGTCCGGACCCGGGATGAACCGCATCAGGTCGTCCAGGTCGGCGTCCGGGGTCTTGATCAGGTGCCGCAGCGCCTGCACCACCTCGACCAGGTTGTGCGGCGCCATCGACGTCGCCATGCCGACCGCGATCCCGGCCGCGCCGTTCACCAGCAGGTTCGGCAGTGCCGCCGGCAGCACCGACGGCTCCTCCTCGCGGCCGTCGTAGTTCGGCTTGAAGTCGACGACGTCCTCGCCCAGCCCGTCCGTCATCGCCAGCGCGGCGGGCGCCATCCGGCATTCCGTGTACCGCATCGCTGCCGGACCATCGTCCAGACTTCCAAAATTGCCGTGCCCGTCGATCAGCGGGACGCGCATCGACCAGGGCTGGGCCATCCGGACCAGCGCATCGTAGATCGCGGTGTCGCCGTGCGGGTGGAACTTACCCATCACGTCACCGACGACGCGGGAGCTCTTCACATGGCCGCGGTCCGGGCGCACGCCCATCTCGGACATCGAGTACAGGATCCGGCGCTGCACCGGCTTCAACCCGTCGCGGGCGTCCGGCAGCGCGCGCGAGTAGATGACGGAGTACGCGTACTCCAGGAAGCTGGTGCGCATCTCGTCGGAGACGTCGACGTCGAGGATGCGCTCCTCGAAGTCCTCGGGCTCGGTGGTGCTGGTACGGCGTGCCATGCGGTCTCGACGCGCTCCTTCACAACGACTGCGGTACGGCGTTCCCCTCCTCGGGGGTCGGCCTCATTCTCACCTCACCGCACCGACAATCCCAGCAGCGACCCGGCCTCACCTCGGTGGAATACCGCACCCGCATGCCCGGTTGCGCTGAGTATGAGCCATGACCTCAGCACGCCCTGGGGCGACACCGCCGTGATCCGGCGGATCCTGAACGAGACGAAGACCTGGGCGGTGGTCGGCCTGTCGCAAAACACCGCCCGTTCGGCATACGGCGTGGCACGGCTGCTGCAGCGCAACGGGATCCGGATCGTGCCGGTGCACCCGAAGGCGGAGACCGTGCACGGCGAGCAGGGTTACGCCACGCTGGCGGACATCCCGTTCGACGTGGACGTGGTGGACGTGTTCGTGCGGTCCGAGCTGGCCGGCGACATCGCCGACCAGGCGGTCGCGAAGGGCGCGAAGGCGGTCTGGTTCCAGCTCGACGTGATCGACGAGGACGCCTTCGAGCGCACCACGGCGGCGGGGCTGGACATGGTCATGGACCGCTGCCCGGCGATCGAGTGGCCCCGCCTCGGCCCGGCAGCCTAGCCCTAGCCCTCGTAGTGCTCCACGACGTCGGCGGCGCGCACCTGCGCGTCCGCGGGGTCGTCGCCGAACTCACGCTTGGCGCGGCGCTGCCGCAGCAGGTCCCAGCAGCGGTCGAGGTCCGTCTCCAGCTGGGTGAGCCGGGCATGCTCGTCCTCGTGACTGATCTCGCCGGCGGAGAGCTTGGCGCGCAGCCCGTGCTCCTCGCTGACCAGCTCGTCGATGCGGGAGAAGATCGATCCGTCGTCGGTCATGGCCTCACGCTACGCCCGTCGGGCAACGACGCGCGGCACAGCAGCTCGGTGATCGTCAGGATCGCCAGCGACCCGGCGGCGAGCAGCGCGATCAGTACGACGAGCTGAAGCGCCGCCGCAGCGGCCGGTGACGCGCCACCGAGCACCATCCCGACGAACGCGCCCGGCAATGTGACCAGCCCGACGGTGCGGGTCTGGTCCAGCGCCGGGATCAGCGCGTCGCCCGCACTCGGTCCCGCCACCAGCCGGAACGCCGCCGCCGGTGACAGGCCGATCGACAGCCCGGCCTCGAACTCGCCGTACCGGTTCGCGTACTCGGCGAGCAGCCGGCGCCCGGCCAGGGTGGTCGCGTTCATCGCGTTGCCGACCACGATCCCGCCCATCGGCAGCAGCGTCGCCGGGTTGCGCGGGACCACACCCGGCGCCACGACGAGCGCGATCACGAGTGCCGCCGGCAGCCCGATCGCCACCGCGCAGCGCGGCACCAATCCGGGCACTCGCACGAAGCGCCCGATCCGCCGCGACGACGTCAGGGTGGCCACGCCCAGCATCAACGCCACGAACCCGAGCGCGCCCGCCATCGAGCGCAGCGCGAACCCGATCAGCGTCCCCACGACCGCCAGCTGGACCGCCGCGCGGACGGCCGCCTCGACCACCCCACGCTCGTGCCGCAACGCGGCCACCCGGGAGGCGGCGACGGCTATCACGACCAGCAGCGGCAGCACGACCACCGCGGCGATGCCAAGTCCGGTGTCGTGCCACATGGGGGCCATTCAACAGGGTGTGGAGCTCCAGGCCATCGCAATCGCCGCCGGTGACGCTGCCGCAGCGCCGGCGTAGCCACACGAGCGCGTGCCGGCCATCTTGTGATGGCCTGGAGGTCCCGCCTAGCCGAAGTCGGACTCGTCGTACGCGTGCTCGCCGGTCTCGCCACGCTCGACCCGGCCGGCCTCGTCGGCGCGCAGCTCGATCCGGCGGATCTTGCCGGAGATCGTCTTCGGCAGCTCGGCCCCGTACGACCGCAGTTCGATCCGGCGGATCCGCTTGTAGCCGGCCAGGTTCTTCCGGCAGAACTCCAGGATCTCCGCGGCCAGCTCCGGTGACGGTTCGTTGCCCGGGGCAAGCACCACGTACGCCTTCGGCACCGCGAGCCGGACCGGGTCCGGTGACGGCACCACCGCGGCCTCGGCGACCGCCGGGTGCTCGATCAGCACCGACTCCAGCTCGAAGGGCGAGATCCGGTAGTCGCTGGCCTTGAACACGTCGTCCGCCCGGCCGACGTAGGTGATGTAGCCGTCGGAGTCCCGGCTCGCGACGTCACCGGTGTGGTAGAAACCGCCGCGCATGACCTCGGCGGTGCGAGCCTGGTCGTCGCGGTAGCCGCGCATCAGCCCGACCGGCGGCGGCCCCAGCTCGAGGCAGATCTCGCCGTCGTCGCCGACGTCACCCGTGGCCGAGTCGACCAGCGCGACCGAGTACCCGGGCAGCGGCCGGCCCATCGACCCCGGCTTCAGCGGCTGGCCGGGGGAGTTGCCGATCTGCGCGGTGGTCTCGGTCTGCCCGAAGCCGTCCCGGATCGTGATGCCCCAGGCGTGCTGCACCTGCTCGATCACCTCCGGGTTCAGCGGCTCGCCCGCGCTCAGGCACTCGCGCAGCGACACGTCGACCGCGGACAGGTCGGCCTGGATCAGCATCCGCCACACCGTCGGCGGCGCGCAGAACGTCGTCACCCCGTACGTCGACAGCGCCCGCAGCATCGCCTCCGCGTCGAACCGCGTGTAGTTGTAGATGAACACCGTCGCACCCGCGTTCCAGGGCGCGAACACGTTGCTCCAGGAGTGTTTCGCCCAGCCCGGCGACGACACGTTCAGGTGTACGTCGCCCGGTTGCAGGCCGATCCAGTACATCGTCGACAGGTGCCCGACCGGGTAGCTCACCTGGGTGTGCTCGACCAGCTTCGGCTGGCTCGTCGTACCGCTGGTGAAGTAGAGCAGCAGGCTGTCGCCGGCCGCGGTGTCCACCTCGTCGGCGTCGCCGCCGGCCTCAGAGTCACCGACGTACGACGAGGCGTCGGCGTAGTCGAGCCAGCCCGGCGCGGTCTCGCCGACGGCGACCTTGGTACAGCGGTCCGCGATACCCGCGTAGCGGCCGGCGTCGGCGCCGGCGGCGATCACGAACTTCGCATGGCCGCGGGAGATCCGGTCCGCCAGGTCGGACTCGGTGAGCAGTGTGGTGGCCGGGATGATGATCGCGCCGAGCCGGATGCAGGCGAGCATCGTCTCCCACAGCGGCACGGTGTTGCCGAGCACCACCAGCACCCGGTCACCCTTGCGCAGGCCGTGGCCCGCGAGCCAGGCGGCCAGCTGCCGGGAGCGCTGCGCCAGGTCGGCGTACGTGAGGCTGACGACCTCGCCGTCGGTCTCCACGATGGTCAGCGCCGCGACGTCCGGCTGCTCGACCGCGAGCGCGTCGAACCAGTCCCGCGCCCAGTTGAACCGCTCGAACCGCGGCCACCGGAAGTCCCGATATGCCGTCTCGTAGTCCTCGCGGTGCGCCACCAGGAAGTCCCGGGCCTCCCGGAAGGCGCGAGTTGTCTCAGACGTGCTGCGTTCGTCCGCCATGCCAGCACTATTGCCCAACCGCCCGCTGTACCGAAACGGCACGCCGGTGAACGGTGCCGATCACGCCACCGGCGCGGTGCCCCTGCAAGCCGATTGAAAGCGTCTGGAAAGGCACCTGATCGCGCCGGTGGCAGCGGCCGGGGCGCGGCCGCTGCCACCCGGGGTGCGCAACCTGTTTCCGTCACGGCTGAATCGTTTGACAGCGCCGCCGGATCTCGATGACGCTCAGCGACATGTACCGCTTTCTGGCCCTCACCGGCCTCGGGCTGACCCTGGTCGCCGGCTGCGGCGGCTCCGGCTCGGGTACGGCGACGCCGACGGCGTCCGTGACCGAGCCGGCGCCGGAGACGGGCTTCGAGCCGACCACGCCGGCGCCGTCGACGCCGGCACCGCTCGGGCCGTACACGCCGTCCGCGAAGCCCGTGGCCGTGGTGCCGCCGTCGCCGCAGGCGAGCATCGGCGCGTCGTGCATCGAGCCGGCGGACGCCGCCCGCCGGGTGATGATCCCGGTCGGCGACGGCGCGAAGATCACCGGTGCCGTGCTCGGCCGCGGCCGCGCGGGCGTCGTACTGGTGCACCAGTCGAACGGCGACCTCTGCCAGTGGTGGCCGTACGCGCGGATCCTGGCCAAATCCGGATATCTCGTGCTGAGCATCGATCTCGAGGGCCGCGGCAGCGCGGGCTACGCCCAGTACGACGGGGTGCAGCCGTCGCCGTTCGGGCTGGACGTCGCCGCCGCGGCCGGGTACCTGCGCGCGCAGGGCGCGGCGAAGGTGGTGCTGGTCGGCGCCTCGATGGGCGGCACATCCGTACTCGCCGGCGCGGCGGTGACCCGGCCGGTGGTGCAGGGCGTGATCAGCCTGTCCGCGCCCGCGAACTACAGCGAGATCGACGCGCGCACGGCGGTCCGCCGGCTCACCATGCCGGTGCTGTACGCGGCGGCCGCGGAGGACGCGGAGTTCGCCGCCGACGCGAAGACGTTGCACGCGGCAACGAAATCGCCGAAGTCCCTTATCGTCGTACCCGGCAGCCTGCACGGCGTGTCGCTGGTCCAGGACGGCGGCGTACCGGCCGTCCAGCGCGCCGTCACCGCCTTCCTCGCCAAGTATGCGAAATAGTCCGGGTCGGCCGCGCACCGGCTGAGTAGGCTGTGCAGCGTGACCGACCCGGATGCCGCGCCCCCGGGTTACCCGCGGGAGTACGAGGCCGACGTCGTCCTGCGGGACGGGGCGGCGGCCCACCTGCGGCCGATTCGCCCGGACGACGCGGATCGGCTGCGAGCGTTCTACGACCGGGTCTCGGACCAGTCGAAGTACCTGCGGTTCTTCGCGCCGTACCCGCGGCTGTCGGACCGCGACGTGGCCCGGTTCACCCAGGTGGACTACGTGGACCGGCTGGCGCTGATCATCACCGTCGCCGGCGAGATGATCGGCGTCGGGCGGTACGAGCGGATCTCGCACAACGACGCCGAGGTGGCGTTCCTGATCGAGGACGCGCACCAGGGCCGCGGGCTCGGCCAGTTGCTGCTGGAACACCTCGCCGAGGCGGCCCGCGAGCACGGCATCACCCGGTTCACCGCCGAGGTGCTGCCGGAGAACCGCAAGATGATCAGGGTGTTCACCGACGCCGGCTACCACGTGGCGCGCGAGTTCGAGGACGGCCTGGTGATGGTCGCGTTCGACATCCTGCCGACCGACACGTCGTACGGCGTGATGCAGGCGCGGGAGCAGCGCTCGGAGGCGCAGTCGATCGCGCGGCTGCTGAGCCCGTCGAGTGTCGCGGTGATCGGCGCCAGCCGGCGTGAGGGCACGATCGGCAACGCGTTGCTGCGGAACCTGAACGACAGCGGCTTCACCGGCTCGGTGTACGCGGTGAACTCCGACGGCGACAGCAGCCCGATCGAGGGGGTTCCGGCGTACGACCGGGTCACCGGCATCGACGGCCGGGTCGACCTGGCGGTCGTCGCGGTGCCGGCCGAGGCGGTCGAGGACGTGGTGCTGGACTGCGCCGCGAAGGGCGTGCACGGGCTGGTCGTGGTGTCCAGCGGGTTCGCCGAGCTCGGCGACGAGGGCCGGATGCGGCAGCGCCGGCTGGCCGGCCTGGCCCGCTCGTACGGGCTGCGGGTGATCGGCCCGAACGCGCTCGGTGTGATCAACGCCGACCCGCGGATCTCGCTGAACGCCAGCCTGTCGCCGCTGATGCCGACCGCCGGCCGGGTCGGGTTCTTCTGCCAATCCGGTGCGCTCGGCGTGACCATCCTCGCGGACGTGATCGGGCGCGGGTTCGGGCTGTCCACCTTCGTGTCCGCGGGCAACCGGGCCGATGTCTCGGGCAACGACCTGATGCAGTACTGGTACTCCGACGAGGCCACCGAGCTGGTGCTGCTGTACATCGAATCGATCGGCAACCCGCGCAAGTTCGCCCGGGTCGCGCGCCGGCTCGCGCGGCGCAAACCCGTGGTAGCGCTGAAGTCCGGTCGCAGCACCCAGGGCGTCCCGCTCGGCCACGCCGTCCGGCTCAGCGACCTGCCGCCGACGGCGGTGGACGCGCTGTTCCGGCACAGCGGCCTGATCAGCGTCGACACCACCGGCGAGATGTTCGACGTCGCGCAGCTGCTCGCGCACCAGCCGCTGCCGAACGGCCGCACGATCGCGATCGTCAGCAACTCCGACGCGCTCACGCTGCTCGCGATGGACGCCGCCGCGACACACGGGCTGGAGGTGGTGACCGACGACTGCACCACGCTCGGCCCCGAGGCATCCGCCGACGAGTTCGCCGCCGCGCTGCGGTGCGTGTTCGACGACGACCGGGTCGACTCGGTCGTGGTGATCTTCACGCCGCCGCTGCGCACCACCGGCGAGGACGTCGCCCGGGTGCTCGCCGCCGCGGCGGCCGGCGCCGTCAAGCCGGTGGTCTCCACCTTCCTCGCCTCCCGCAGCGTGCCCGAGCAACTCCGCGTCACCGACGAGCACGGCGGCGCCGCGCGCGGCTCCATCCCGTCGTACTCGTCACCGCAGTACGCCGTCGGCGCGATCGCGAAGGTCAGCTCGTACGCCGAGTGGCTGCGCCGCGCGGACAGCGAGGTGCCGGACCTCGACGGCATCGACCCCGTGGGCGCGAAGGCGTTCGTGGAGGAGTTCCTCGCGCGCCATCCGGAGGGCGCCGACCTGGACGCGGACGAGCGCCAGCACCTGCTCAGCTTCTACGACGTGAACGTGCTGCCGTCGTACCCGGTGCTGTCCGCGGACGAAGCCGTTGCCCAGGGCAAGATTCTCGGCTGGGACGTGATCTTGAAGGCGACCGCCGAGCAGTGGCGGGCGCGCCCGGACCTGGCCGACTTCTGGCGCAACATCAACGACGAGCAGGACATGCGCGAGGCCTGGTCGTCGCTCACCGGAACGTTCGGGGACCCGGGACGGGCGCAATTGGTGGTGCAGAAGATGGCGCCGACGGGGGTTCCGGTGGTGATCTCGACGCGGGAGGACGTGTCGTTCGGTCCGGTGGTGCTGTTCGGGCTGTCCGGGATGGCGACCGACCTGCTCGGCGACCGCTCGTACCGGATGCCGCCGCTGACCACCGCGGACGCCGCCGAGATGGTCCGCGAGGTCCGGGCCGCGCCGCTGCTGTTCGGCTACCGCGGCACCGAGCCCGTCAATATCGCCTCGATCGAGAACATGCTGCACCGCGTCGGCCGCCTCACCCTCGACCTGGAGGAGGTGGTCCGCCTCGACCTGCAGTCGGTCCTGGTCAGCGCCGCCGGCGCCACCGTCCTCGACACCACCGCGCGGATCGCCCCGGTCGAGAAGCCCCGCCAGGACACCGCCGTACGACGCCTGCGCGACCTGGAGGCCTAGCGCCACGGGCGTCCGCGGCGCGCGCGTCAGGGGGCGGCGAAATGCGCTGGGCGCCGTGCAACGCGACAGCTGCACTGCCCGGGCTAGCCTGGCGCGGTGCAGCCATTCTCGATGTCAGCGGGGCGTCCCGGTCCGCACAACGCGATCACCGATGTTCCCGGCGTCCTGGTCGGGCACGCGACGGCGACCGATCCGCCGTACCTGACCGGCACGACGGTCGTGTACCTGCCGCGGACGGCGGTGACAGGCGTCGACGTGCGTGGCGGTGCGCCGGGGACGCGGGAGACGGATCCGCTCAGCCCGCTGAACTCGAACGCGGGCGTGAACGCGATCATGCTCACCGGCGGCAGCGCGTACGGGCTCGAGGCGGCCGGCGGCGTGATGGCGTGGCTCGAGGAACGCGGTGAGGGGGTGCGGGTCGGGACCGAGGCGCACGAGGTGGTGCCGATCGTGCCGGCAGCGGTGATCTTCGACCTCGGCCGCGGTGGCGACTTCAAGGCGCGCCCGGATGCGGACTTCGGCCGCCGCGCCATCGAGGCCGCGACCGGCGGACCCGTTGCCCAAGGCAACGTCGGGGCCGGCACGGGAGCGCGCACCGGCGGCCTCAAGGGCGGCGTCGGCACCGCCAGCACCGTCCTCGACGACGGTACGACGGTCGGCGCGCTCGTGGTCGTCAACGCGGCCGGATCGCCGGTCGGGCCCGACGGGACGCTGCACGGCGCCCGGTACGGACTCGGGAACGAGTTCGCCGGGATCGCGCCCGCATCGGTGGCGAGTGCCGCGCCGGACGTCGTACCGGGGATGAACACCGCGATCGCCGTGGTGGCGACGGATCTGCCGCTGGAGAAGGCGGCCGCGGCGCGGCTGGCGGTTGTCGCGCACGACGGGCTGGCCCGGGCGATCGATCCGGTGCACACCGTGGTCGACGGGGACACCGTGTTCGCGCTGTCGACGGCCGGCCCGGACGCCGAGCGACTGCGGGTGACCGACCCGGAGGCGTTCCAGCGGCTCGAGGCGGTGTTCGCGGCGGGGGCACGGGCGCTGGCGCGTGCGGTCGCGCACGCCATGCTCGCGGCGGACACAGTGGACACGCCGGACGGGCCGCTGCTCGCCTATCGCGACGCGTAGCGCGTCCAGCACGCTGGGGATAGTCCGAGAGCCGGGGCCGCGCGGCGTGCGAGGATGAAGGCATGCGTGATCTGAACGCGCCGGATGTCAAGGATCTCTCCGGCGACCTACGCGCCGCGATCGACCGGTGCGGCTACTACCCCGATGTCGTGTCCGACTCGCTCGCCGTCGCCGTCGCGGGTGAGCCCGTGCAGTCGTTCGTGCTGCAGCACGAGCCGACGTTCGACCGGGACGAGATCCGCCGCCACATCACGATCCTGGCGCTCACCCCGACCCGGCTGATCGTCGCGCACACCGACGAGCACGCGGCCGACGAGGTGATCACCGAGCCGTTCGCGTCCACCTCCACCGAGGCGATCCCGCTCACCCGGCTGAACGCCGTGGTGCTGAACCGGGTGGTGCCCAACCCGGCCGGGTACTCGTCGCGCCGCGCGGACGCCGCCGCCAGCGGCGAGGTGGTGCTGACGATCGGGTGGGGGATGGTCAGCCGGGTGGACCTCGAGCCGGCGATCTGCTCGGACCCCAACTGCGACGCCGACCACGGGTACACCGGGTCGGTCGCCGCCGACGACATCGCGCTGCGGATCAGCGCCGCCGCGGACGGGCCGGCGGGCATCCAGCAGGTGCTGGACTTCGCCACCGCGCTGTCCGCGGCGACCGCGCGGCCGTGACCGTGCCGAGCCACCGGTGAGCGACCAGACCGAACCGGCGTACGGCGCGGGGTCGCTCGCCGACGTGCTGCCGTCCGTGCTGGGCGCGATGGGCGTGACCGGCGAGTCGAACAAGCTCGGCCTGCCGGACTCGAAGCGGTACGCGGTGCTGCTGCTCGACGGTCTGGGCGCGCGGTTGCTGGCCCGGCACGCCGAGCACGCGCCGTACCTGGCGTCGCTGCTGCCGGCCGGCAAGGTGCTCACCTGCGGGGTGCCGTCGACGACCGCGGTCAGCCTGACCAGTCTCGGCACCGGGCTGCCTCCGGGCGCTCACGGAGTGGTGGGGTACAGCAGCGTCGTACCGGAGACCGGGAAGCTGCTGAACGCGCTGTCGTGGGACGCGAGCGTGGAGCCGCGGCGCTGGCAGCCGTACCCGACGGTGTTCGACCGGGCGACGGCGGCGGGTGTCGCGGTACGCAACGTGAGCAAGGCCCGGTTCGACAACTCGGGGCTGACCGCGGCGGCGTTCCGGGGCAGCGCGCACCGGGGTGCGGACACCGTGCAGGAGCGGCTGGACGCGACCCGGTTCGCGATCCGCGAGGGTAGCTCGGCGCTGGTCTACGTCTACGACTCGCAGATCGACTACACCGGGCACGGGTACGGCTGCGAGTCGCCGGAGTGGCTCGCCGAGCTGCGTGCCGCGGACAGTTTCGCGTCGCAGGTGCGGGACGCGCTGCCACGGGACGCCGTACTGGTGGTGATCGCCGATCACGGCATGGTGGACGTGAAGCCGGAGCAGCGGGTCGACATCGACTCCGAGCCGGCGCTGTACGCCGGGCTGACGCTGGTGGCGGGGGAGTCGCGGTTCCGGCACCTGTACTGCGCCGACGGCGCGGTGGCCGACGTGGTCGCGGCGTACAAGGCCCGGCTGGGGCCGCTCGCGTTCGTGCTGACCCGGGACGAGGCGATCGCGCGCGGCTGGTTCGGGCCGGTCGAGGACCGGGTCGCGCCGCGGATCGGCGACGTGGTGGTGGCGGCGGTCGGGCCGATCGCGCTGGTCATCGCGCGGCGGTTCCCCGCGGAGGCCGGGCTGATCGGCCTGCACGGTTCGCTGTCGGCGGACGAGATGGCCGTGCCGCTGCTCTTCGACGCAGGCTGATCAGGCAGGATGGTCGCCCTATGGCTGACCTCCTCTACTTCACCGGCACGATGGACTGCGGCAAGTCGACGCTCGCGCTGCAGCTGGACCACAACCACGCGAGCCGGGGCCGGATCGGACGGATCTTCACCAGCCACGACCGGGCCGGTGAGGCGACGCTGTCGTCGCGGCTCGGGCTGCAGGCGAACGCGATCGAGGTGCACCCGGAGTTCGACTTCTGGCACTACGTGGTCGAGGAGCTGACGCACGGCGGCCGGATCGACTACGCGGTCTGCGACGAGGCGCAGTTCTACACCGCGGAGCAGGTCGAGCAGCTGGCGCGGCTGGTCGACGAGCTGCAGATCGACGTGTTCTGCTTCGGCATCCTCACCGACTTCCGGGCCCGGATGTTCCCGGGTTCGGCGCGGCTGGTCGAGCTCGCCGACCGGATGGAGGTGCTGCAGGTCGAGGCGCTGTGCTGGTGCGGCGAACGCGCCACCCACAACGCCCGCACCGTCGGCGGGGTGATGGTCACCGAAGGCGAGCAGCTCGTCCTCGGCGACACGGACGGTCAGCCGTCCGCCGAGGTCTCGTACGAGGTGCTGTGCCGCCGGCACCACCGCCGCCGGCTCACCGCCGAGCGGGCCCGCGCCACGCTGTCGCCCGAGGTGCTTCCGTTCGGAGGACGTTCATGAGCTCACTGCTGTCCGCGGCCGGCCTGGCGACCGAGCTGGCCGGCGACCACCCGCCGGTCCTGGTCGACGTCAGCTACAACCTCGGTGGCCCACCCGGCCGGGAGGCGTACGACGCGGGGCACCTTCCGGGCGCGCACTTCGTCGACCTGGACGCCGAACTGGCCGCGCCGCCGGGACCGGGCGGGCGCCATCCGTTGCCCTCGGCAACCGTTGTCGAGGCCGCGCTGCGGCGCTGTGGTGTCTCCGCGGGAACGCCGATGGTGGTGTACGACCAGGCCACGTCGCTGGGGGCCGCCCGCGCCTGGTGGGTGTTCCGGTACTTCGGCCTGTCCGACGTGCGGGTGCTCGACGGCGGCCTCGCCGCATGGCGCGCGGCCGGGGGAGAGGTGACCAGGGACGTCATGAGGGTGGCGCCCGGCGACTTCACGGCCGTGCCGGGCGGGATGCCGATGCTGGACGCCGACTCGGCTGCGGCTCTCGCCAAGCGTGGCGTGCTGGTCGACGTGCGGGCGGCGGCGCGCTATGCCGGCGAGAACGAGCCGATCGACCCGGTCGCGGGGCACATCCCCGGAGCGGTGAACGCGCCCGCCACCGAACTGCTGGAAGCCGACGGCCGCTACCGGCCGGCCGCCGAGCTGCGCGCGCACTTCGCCGCCCTCGGTGCCGACGCCGCGGCCGAGGTCGGCGCCTACTGCGGTTCCGGCGTGACCGCGGCGCAGGCCGCGCTGGCACTCGAGCGGGCCGGTATCGAGGCGGCCGTCTACGTCGGCTCCTGGTCCGACTGGATCACCGACCCGACCCGCCCGATCGCCCTCGGCCCGACCCCGTAAGGCGCCGCCGGTGAGTGAGCGGCCGGTGATCCGGGACGCGTCCGAGGCGGACGGCGAGGCGTGCGCGGCGATCTACGTGCCGTACGTCACCGAGACGGCGATCACCTTCGAGACCGAGCCGCCGACGGATGCCGAGATGGCGCGCCGGATCGCCGCCGCGCAGCGCGCGCACGCGTGGCTGGTGCTGGTCGAGGACGGCCGGGTCGTCGGCTACGCGTACGGCGGCCCCTTCAAGGAACGCGCGGCCTACCGCTGGTCGTGCGAGGTCAGCGTCTACCTCGAGCGCGGCCGTCGTCGTACTGGCGGTGGGCGGGCCCTGTACGACGCGTTGCTGGCGCGGCTGGCCGAGCGGGGATTCCGGACCGCGGTCGCCGGGATGACACTGCCGAACGAGGCGAGCGAGGCCCTGCACCGGGCGATGGGTTTCGAGCCGGTCGGCACCTACCGCCGGATCGGCTGGAAGCACGGGAGCTGGCACGACGTCGCCTGGGTCCAGCGCATGATCGGCGTCGATCAGGACCCGCCCGCCGAACCGACCTGAGGAGGACGCAACCAGTTGATTGCTATAAGTTGGGTAGCAACTAAGTGGTTGCTACAAGGAGTCGGACATGGCATTCCCCGACCGGATCGAGCGCACGGTCCAGCTGGCCCACCCGCCGAAGCGCGCCTGGGCGGCGCTGACCACTGCCGAGGGCCTGGGCACCTGGTTCGGGCACCGCGCCGAGATCGACCTGCGCGTCGGTGGCCAGGCCAAGCTCACCTGGGACAGCGGCGACACTGCCACCCTCACTATCGAGCGCCTCGAGCTTCCCGAAGGCGATCCGCGACGCACCTACGTGGAGTTCACGCTGGAGCCCACCAGCAACGGCACCACGCTGACCATGGTCGAAAGCGGGTTCGCGCAACTGGCGGATGCCGGGGACCACAAGGTGGCCTACTCGGGCAACACCGAGGGCTGGACGAACGAGCTGGGTGAGCTGGTCGCATACCTCGATGAACAAGCCTGATCTGGAGGCGGTGGCGCAGGAGGTCTTCGCCGCCTTGGCCGATCCGAGCCGGCGCGGGATCCTCGCCGAGCTCGCGGCTCGGGGGCCGGCCACCGCGACGGATCTGGCCGCCCAGCTGCCGATCACGCGGCAGGCCATCGCCAAGCATCTCGCCGTGCTGGCCGAGGCGGGGCTGGTGGTGGCCGAGCCGGGAGAGCGGCGCCGAGTCCGTTACCGGTTGGACTCCGCGCCCATGAAGGTGGCACAGCAGTTCCTCGCCCTGCTGGCCCGCGACTGGGACGGTCCGCTGGCCGCCCTGCAAGACCGGTTGAAGTGAGGGCCGGCTCCACCCCTCGCGGGTGTCGTCGCCGACGGGCACCTGCCGCCACGGTAGCGCTTTAGATCTGCCGGTACGGGCCGGGCTGAAGCCAGTTGCAAAACGAGACCAGTTGGGAGAGATCGAGATGACGACGATGGGGAACCTGCCCGAGGTGGTGTCGCGCGAGCAGTGGCTCGCCGCCCGCAAGGAACTACTGGTGAAGGAGAAGGAACTCACCCGGGCCCGTGACCGGGTCAACGCCGACCGCCGTCGGTTGCCGATGGTCCGCATGGACAAGCCGTACACGTTCGAGGGCCCGGACGGGACGGTGGGCCTGCTCGACCTGTTCGAGGGCCGGCCGCAGCTGGTGATGCACCACTTCATGTTCGGCCCGGACTGGGACCAGGGCTGCCCGAGCTGCTCCTCCGCCGCCGACGGGATCGGCAGGTTGAGGCAGTTGCACGTGCGCAACACCACGCTCGTAGCCGTGTCGCGGGCGCCGTACGCGAAGCTCGCCGCGTTCCGCGAGCGGATGGGCTGGACGTTCCCCTGGTACTCCTCGTACGGCAGCGACTTCAACTACGACTTCCACGCCACCCTCGACGACCGGGTCGTGCCGGTGCTGCTCCACTTCCGCACCGAAGCCGAACTCGCCGAGGCCGGAACACCATGGACGGGTGGACCGTGGACGGAGAGCATGCGCGGCGAAGAACTGCCGGGCATCAGCGCGTTCCTGCGGGTCGGCGAGGAGGTCTTCCACACCTACTCCACGTACGGCCGCGGCATCGAAGAGTTCCACAACGGCTACCAGTACCTCGACCTCACCG
>WNFV01003934.1_pt1 | contig 27346 bp, 25 predicted proteins | sample 5400101 | NCBI WGS metagenome assembly WNFV01 (sample SAMN13153361, study PRJNA577476) | soil metagenome | isolation source: 115 cm soil or saprolite under grassland replicate 1 | place: USA:California | collected 2016-06-15
CCAGAGCAATAACCAGAATCGCTTGTCCTTGATCGTGCGGGTCTTATGCAGTAATCCCTTTCAACCTAGATCAAACTGCCGATAAGGCTAGTCGTAGCTTCCTTGAATGTCTCCTTTGGGTCTATTCTGTTGAAAAACTCGATTTCGCTGGCGTGTGAGAGGGTGGATTAAAAATCCGACCTTCCAGAATCGCGTATAAGCGACGCGCGTGGCGGGGTTGATGGTTTGACGACCCCCAAAGACGATTGAAAAAGCGCCGTCGGGGAGTTTTTCAACAGAATAGGTCGCAAGCCGACATTGGCCGACGACCGGTTCCAATCCCGGCGTCACCTCGTCCTTCTAGCAGGACCGAGCTCACGTCGCGCGATACACGGTCTACTATTTCCCGCGGGGTTTTCGACGGCCCTAAGATCGCTTGCCACGCGAGGACCGAAACACCCGGCAGGCCCACCTCGGCGATCGCCGGGACGTCTGGCGCCGCAGCGCTTCCACGACGCCGCGCCAGCCGCCACGAGCAAGAGCGCCGCGGCCAGCGCTGACTTGTCTATAGCGAACTCAAAGCATTGGAACCTTGCTATCAGGGGTCGAACGCTGCAACTTGCGATACAGCAATGCTTTTGGCTAACCGGCGGACCCTCCTACTGGCCCGTCACAGTCCTCACCGCCGTGAAGTAGACCCGATGGTCGCTGTCTTCCGCCGCCGCCAATAGGTACTCCGCGGCAAGCTTCGGGTCGGCGAGCAGTTCCTCGACGAGGCGCTCGCGGTGCGACACCGTTAGCTCATCGCGCGCTCGTCGCGTGCTTGTCGCCGTCTGCGGTCTTGCCATAGCCGCTATTTTGCCTGAGTTGGCTTGCAAGGTCTGCGCCCCTCCTGCAACATGTCTGCGCCACAGGGACTGATGACCGAGATGGATCAGCGAAATCCAGCAACCTCCAGCGGCGACAAGGGAAATCGAATGCCTTCGCCCGACGCTCCCGGTACGACTGGCATGATGCAGCAGTACCTGCGCTTGAAGGCGCAGTACCCGGACATCCTGCTGTTCTACCGGATGGGGGACTTCTACGAAATGTTCTACGACGACGCCGAGCGCGCCTCGCGCCTGCTCGACCTCACGCTCACCACGCGCGGCGCCTCGGCGGGCGCGCCGATCAAGATGGCGGGGGTGCCTTATCACGCGATCGACCAGTACCTCGCGAAGCTGGTGCGCCTCGGCGAGTCGGTGGCGATCTGCGAGCAGATCGGCGATCCCGCGACCTCGAAGGGGCCGGTGGACCGCCAGGTGACGCGCATCGTCACGCCGGGCACGCTCACCGATTCGGAGTTGCTCGAGGAGAAATCGGACAACATCCTGCTCGCGCTGGCACGAACCAAGGGCGCGGTGGGCCTTGCGTGGCTCAATCTCGCGAGCGGCGATCTCCGCGTCACCGAGATCGCGCCACATCTTCTCGAGAACGAGCTGCGCCGCATCGCCCCCGCCGAGATCCTGGCGACGGAGGGCACGGTTCTCGACGGCTTCGCGGTGACCCGGCTCCCCGAATGGCATTTCGATTTCGAGGCCGGGCGGAAGATCCTGCTCAAGCAACTCGGGGCGGCGAACCTCGCCGGCTACGGCTGCGAGGATCTGGAACCCGCGATCGCCGCCTGCGGCGCCCTGCTCGAGTACGCGAGAAAGACGCAAGGGCAGGCGCTGGCGCACGTCGCGGCGGTGATTCCCGAGCGCGCGAGCGAATACATCCGCATGGACGCCGCGACAAGGCGCAATCTGGAGCTCACCGAGACCCTGCGCGGGGAGCCTTCGCCTACGCTTTTTTCCCTGCTCGACGAATGCGCGACCGGGATGGGAAGCCGGCTTCTGCGCCATTGGCTGCACCATCCCCTGCGCGATCAGGCGGCGGTCGGCGCGCGCCACGAAGCAGTCGCCGCGCTCGCCGAGGCGGACGCGGGCATCCACAAGCTCCTGCGCCGCTTCGCCGACGTCGAGCGCATCACCGGACGCATCGCACTCAGAAACGCCCGCCCCCGCGATCTCTCGTCCCTGCGCGACAGCCTCGCGCTTCTGCCCGAGCTCGCCCCCGCGGCTCCGCGCGACGCACCGCTGCTCGCGAAGATGCTGGACGATCTCGAAGTCCCGGTCGAGTGTCTCGCGCTGTTGAAACGGGCGGTGCAGGAGGAGCCCGCGGCGATGGTGCGCGACGGCGGCGTGATCGCCGACGGCTACAGCCGCGAGCTCGACGAGCTGCGCGCGCTGCAGACGCGCTCCGGCGAATTCCTCGCCGAGCTCGAGGCGCGCGAGCGCAGCCGCACCGGCATCCCCAGCCTGCGCGTCGCCTACAACAGCGTGCACGGCTTCTACATCGAGATCACCAACGCCCACGCCGCCAAAGTGCCTGCCGACTACCGCCGCCGGCAGACGCTCAAGAATGCCGAGCGCTACATCACACCCGAGCTGAAGGCTTTCGAGGACAAGGCTCTGTCGGCGCGCGATCGCGCGCTCGCCCTGGAAAAAACGCTCTACGACGAGCTGCTCGAGCTGCTCGGCGCCCAAGTTCCGGTGCTACAACGCATCGCGCGGTCGCTCGCGCAGCTCGACGTGCTCGCCTGCTTCGCGGCGACCGCCGGCAAGCGCGGCTACTGCCGCCCGGAATTCACCTCGGACATCGCCGTGGGGATCGATCAAGGCCGTCACCCCGTGGTGGAAGCCCAGATCGAGCCCTTCATCGCCAACGACACGCGGCTCGCGCCCGCGCGCCAGCTCCTCCTCATCACCGGGCCCAACATGGGGGGCAAGTCCACCTACATGCGCCAGGTCGCGCTCATCGTTCTGATGGCGCACGTGGGCTCGTTCGTCCCGGCGAAATCGGGGCGCATCGGTCCCATCGACCAGCCCGGCGAAATCGGGGCGCATCGGTCCCATCGACCAGATTTTCACGCGCGTGGGCGCGGCCGACGACCTGGCGGGCGGACGCTCGACCTTCATGGTGGAGATGACCGAATCGGCCAACATCCTGCACAACGCGACCGACAGGAGCCTGGTGCTGATGGACGAGGTCGGGCGCGGCACCTCGACTTTCGACGGACTCGCCCTCGCCTGGGCCATCGCGCGGCAGCTTCTGGAGCGCAACAAGTCGCTCACGCTTTTCGCCACCCACTATTTCGAGATGACGCGGCTCGCGCTCGAGCACCCCTCGGCGGCCAACATCCACCTCGACGCGGTCGAGCACAAGGACACGATCGTCTTCCTGCACGCCGTCGAGGAAGGCCCCGCGTCGCAAAGCTACGGCCTGCAGGTCGCGCAGCTCGCCGGCGTTCCCAAGACCGTCGTGCGCAACGCGAGCAGATACCTTCAGATGCTGGAGGAAGCGAGCCTGACGCGCGGGGGCCAGTCGGATCTTTTTGCCGCGGGCAAGTCCGAGCCCGAGCCGCCCGAGGAACCCGATGCCCTGCGCGAGGCGCTGGCCGCGGCCAATCCCGACGAGCTCTCGCCGCGCGAGGCGCTGGAACTGCTGTACCGGTTGAAGCGGCTGTGAGGCGGTCTCTCCTCGTTCTGCTGCTCGGGCTGGCGGGCTGCACGGCCCATATTGCCCCGCCCCTTTCTTCGGTCCGGGACACCGGCATCAAATTCGCGCTGATCGGGGACACCCCCTACAGCGCGGCCGAGGCGGCGGCGCTCGACTCGATGATCGAGCAGATGAATCAGGAGGATCTTGCCTTCGTCATCCACGTCGGCGACATCACCGGCGGCCAGGGGCCCTGCACCGACGAATGGCTCGAGGCGAGGAAGCGCCAGTTCGAGAAATTCAGGCACCCGTTCGTGATCGTTCCCGGCGACAACGAATGGGTGGATTGCCACCGCACGGGCTTCGATCCGATGGAGCGCCTGAAAAAATTCCGCGAACTGTTCGAATCCGGAGACACGAGCCTCGGCAACCGCGGCCTAGGGCTCGAGCGGCAGTCGGGCCGCTACGAAGAATACCGCGAGCACCTGCGCTGGGTCGCGGCCGGCGTGCTGTTCGTCGGCATCAACGTGCAAGGCAGCAACAACAACCTCGGCAGGACGCCCGCGATGGACGCCGAGCACAGTGCGCGCATGGCCGCGGTGTTCGCGTGGCTGCAGGACAGCGTCCGGCTGGCTGAAAAGCGCAGGCTCCGGGGGATGCTCATCTTCGCGCAGGGCGACCCCGACTTCGAGGGAAAGATGCGGCGCAAGGGATCGAACGGGTTCGCCGATTTCCGCAACGCTCTGCGCGACCTCGCGCGCAGGTTCGGAAAACCCGTGCTCTTCGTAAACGGCGACACCCACCTCTACAAGCTGGACCAGCCGCTTGCCGATCCGGCGACGGGGGAACCCGTACGGAACTTTACCCGGGTAGTCGTGTTCGGCTCGCCGCAGACCCGCTGGATCCGGGCGGAGATCGATCCGGCGTCGCCTCAGCTGTTCCAGCTGAGCCCAGTGCCGTAACCCGCACCGGGCCGACAGCCCGGCGCGGACTTGCTCAGCCGTGCTGCTCGCCCCGGGGTCCGCCGCGATGGCGCCCCATCTGGCCCATGCGGTCCATGCCGTCGCGGATCGCCACCCTCACCTTCTCCCTCTGCCCGGGATCGAGCGCGTCGTACACGGCGAACCAGGCTTCGCGCACCTGCTTGTGGATCGCTTCCATCTGAGCGTGCATCTGGGCGCCCAGCTGGTCGCGCAGTTGCGCGAATTGCTTGAGGTCGGCGCCGGGCTTGTCGATCTCGACGCGCAGCTTGGCGCGGGTCTCCTCCCCCTTGGCGCGCATCGAGCGGAAGGCTTCGCGCTGCAGGCCTTGAGCCTTCTTCCACAGCTCTTCCTGCTGCGCGTTGAGGTTCAACTCCTTGTGCAGCCGCTCGAACCCACGCATCGGTCCCGTGCCTTCCGCGCCGCCGGGCATCTGCGCCCAGCTCGCAGTTGCGCCGAGCAGGCCCGCCGCGAACAACGCGGCAGTCAATTTCTTTCCATGATTTTCGAACACGTCTTTCTCCTTCGAATGGATTTGAGGAAGCTACGCGAGCATTCTCGCGCGCAGTCGTTTCCAGACTGTTTCCGGATGGGAAGAAATCGTTGCAAATTGTTTCCGCCGGCCTCGTTCGGCCGGCACGGATTCAGTGCAGATCGAGCGCGTGGCCCTTCAGCGACTCCAGCGGGACGTACTTGAGGACGTTCTCGTGAGTGGACTCGAGCACCACCTGCGGCGCCATGCCGGCCTTGTAGGCCTCGACCCAGCGCAGCACGTGAAGGCACCAGCGGTCGCCGGGCTGCAACCCCCTGAAGCGCATCTCCGGGCGCGGCGTCGACAGATCGTTGCCGCGCGAGCGGCTGAACTCGAGAAACTCCGCGGTCGCCTTGATGCAGACCAGGTGCGCGACCCCTTCCGCGTCGTGCGTCGCGCAGCAGCCGTCGCGGAAAAACCCGGTGAGCGGAGCGTAGCTGCAGGCGAGGAGCGGCCCGCCGAGGACATTTTTTTCTTTGGAAAGGACCGAGCTCATGGGAGGATTTTATCCGGAAATCTCCTCGGCGGTCATTCTCACTGCCCGCGAAACTTCTCGAGATACCCGAGATCGAGGGCTTCGTGTACCAATGCCATCGTGGTCTGGGCCGCCTTTCGGGCGCGGTCCGTGCCGTGGGCCAAGGCGTCGCGGACCAGCCCCATCCTGGCCGCGAAGCGCGCCCGCCGCTCACGGATCGGGGCGAGGAAGGTGTTGAGCGCCGTGGCGAGCTTCAGCTTGACTTCGACGTCCCCGACGGAACCGCGGCGATACCGGTCCTTGAGGTCTGCCACCTCCTCATGGTTGGGGTTGAACACGTCGTGGTACAGAAACACCGGGTTGCCTTCGACGTGGCCGGGATCGGTAGCTCGCAGCCGCGTCGGATCCGTGTACATCGAGCGGACCTTCTCGTTCACGACGGCCGGGGTGTCCTTGAGGTAGATGGCGTTGTGCAGCGACTTGCTCATCTTGGCCTGGCCGTCGATCCCGACCAGCCGCGGCACGCGCCCCACCAGCCCCTCCGGCTCGGGGAACACCTCTTTGAACTGTCGGTTGAAGCGGCGCGCCACCTCTCGGGTGAGCTCGATGTGAGGAAGCTGATCCTCCCCGACCGGGACAAGGTGGGCTCTGGCCATGAGGATGTTCGCCACCTGCATGACCGGATAGGTGAAGAATGCCACCGGCACGGACTTCCGACCGAACTCCTCCATCTCCGCCTTCAGCGTCGGATTGCGCTCGAGCATGCCGAGCGGCAGGAACCAACTCAGCCACAGGGTGAGCTCGGCGTGTTCCGGGATCAGGCTCTCGACAACGAAGGAGCTGCGCTCCGGATCGAGTCCGACGGCAAGCCAGTCGAGCGCCACTTCCCACACCGCCTCCCGCACCCGCGCCATGTCATCGGCGTAGTCAGACACCTGATAGTCGGCGATCAGGAAGCAGCAGTCGTAACGGGCCTGCAGCTTCACCCAGTTCTCGAGCGCGCCCGCGTAATGGCCGAGATGCAAGGGGCCGGTGGGCCGGATCCCGGTCAGTATCCGCTTCTTACCTTCCACTCTGACGATCCTCTTGAGGGCCGTGTGTCCATCTGACGTCACAGCTCACACGGAACGTAACGTCGCCGCGGCGATGTAGTGCTTGATCTTCCCGACGTCGGCGTCCATGACTTCGAAACGCTGCGGCAGTTTTTCCAGGTTTTCGAATCCGGCCGGGCGCGAAGGCTCCCGGCCGAGTGCTTCGCGTATGGTCTCGGCGAATTTGACGGGCTGGGCGGTCTCCATGCACACGAGCGGCACGCCCTGCTCGCGGCGCTCGAGCCCGACCTTGATGCCATCGGCGGTGTGCGGGTCGATCATCACGCCGTAGTCCTTCCACACGCGCCGGATGGTGGTCAGCCGGTCCGCGTGCGTGCTCGAGCCGGAAACGAACCCGGTGTCCGCGACACCCCTGAAATACTCCATCCCCGCCAAGTCGAAAGCGCCCTCGCGATCAAGCAGGGTCCACAAGGCCTTCAGTATTTCCGGATCGCGCCCGACAAGATCGTAGGCGTAGCGTTCGAAGTTCGACGACTTCGAGATGTCCATCGAAGGGCTGCTCGTCGCCTTCACTTCGGCGGACTTGCGCACGCGGTAGCACCCGGTGCGGAAAAACTCGGCGAGCACGTCGTTCTCGTTGGTCGCGACGACGAGTTTCCTGATCGGCAGGCCCATCTGCCGCGCGACGTGCCCGGCGTAGACGTTGCCGAAGTTGCCCGAAGGCACTGCGAAGGACACCGGCTCCCCGTTTGCCTTCGTCACGGCGAAATACGCCTTGAAGTAATACACGACTTGCGCCGCGACGCGCGCCCAGTTGATCGAGTTGACCGCGCCGATGCGGTGCCTCGCCTTGAAAGCGAAATCGCCCGAGATCGCCTTGACGATGTCCTGGCAGTCGTCGAACACGCCGCGCACGGCGATGTTGAAGATGTTGGCGTCCTGCAGCGAGTACATCTGCGCCGCCTGGAACGCGCTCATGCGGCCCTGCGGCGAGAGCATGAAGACCTGCACGTTCTTCTTGCCGCGCAGCGCATACTCGGCGGACGATCCGGTGTCGCCGGAAGTGGCGCCGACCACGTTGAGCCGCCGGCCGTGCTTGTCCAGCGCGTACTCGAACAGGTTGCCGAGGAGCTGCAGCGCGACGTCCTTGAAGGCGAGCGAAGGCCCGTTGGAGAGGCCGAGGAGATAGAGGCCCGGCTCGAGCTTTTTCACCGGGGTGATGTCCTCGCTGCCGAAGATCTCTTTCGTGTAAGTCGCATCCACCAGCTGCTTCAAGTCGCGCGAGGGGATGTCGTCGGCGAATTTCGACAGGATCGCGAATGCGAGCTCCGCGTAGCTCATGCCGCGCATCGCGGAAAGATCGGCGGGACCGAGTTTCGGAAATTTCTCGGGCAGGAAGAGGCCGCCGTCCGGCGCGAGGCCCTCGAGCAGGATCTCGGTGAACGCCTGCGGCCTCGCCCCGCCGCGAGTGCTGACGTAAAGCATGGGATTCAGGCGTGCCTGTGTATCCCGATCACTGCAGTTCTTCCAGTCGAATCCTCGTCACCTTGCCCGTCACCACCGGCAGCTTCTCGATCTTGCCGATCGCGGTGTTGATGCTCTTCTCGCGCGTCTGGTGGGTGAGCATGATGATGTCGACCTGCTTTTCGCCCTTGGCCGGCTCGCGCTGCACCATGGCGTTGATGGAAATCGAGGCGTCCGCAAGGATGCGCGAGATATCCGCGAGCACGCCCGGGCGGTCCTCCACCTGCATGCGCAGGTAATACGAAGTCACGACCTCGTCCATCGGCAGGACCTTGAGGTTCGACATGCGGTCGGGCTGGAAGGCGAGATGCGGCACGCGCTGCTCGGGGTCGGCGGTGTGCAGGCGCGTCACGTCCACGAGATCGGCCACCACCGCGCTTCCCGTGGGCTCGGCGCCGGCGCCCGCGCCGTAATACAGCGTCGGGCCCACCGCGTCGCCCTTCACCAGGACGGCATTCATCACCCCCTCGACGTTGGCGATCAGGCGTTTCGCCGGGATCAGCGTCGGGTGCACGCGCAGCTCGATGCCCTTTCCCGTTTGCTTGGTGATCCCCAGCAGCTTGATGCGGTAGCCGAGCTGCTCGGCGTAGCGGATGTCTCCTTGGGTGAGCTTGGCGATGCCCTCCTTGTAGCACTTGTCGAACTGCATCGGGATGCCGAAGGCGATCGCCGCCATGATGCTGAGCTTGTGCCCCTTCGACGTCGAAGGTCGGGTCGGCCTCGGCATAGCCGCGTTTTTGCGCTTCCTTCAACACCGTCGCGAAAGGAAGGCCCTTGTCGCGCATCTCCGAGAGGATGAAGTTGGAGGTGCCGTTGATGATCCCCGCGATCCATTGGATGCGGTTTGCGCTCAAGCCTTCGCGCAGGGCCTTGATGATGGGAATGCCGCCCGCGACCGCGCCCTCGAACGCCACCATCACGCCTTTTTTTTGCGCGGCGGCGAAAATCTCGTTGCCGTGGGTGGCGAGCAGCGCCTTGTTGGCGGTAACGACGTGCTTGCCGTTTTCGATCGCGGCGAGGACGAGGTCCTTCGCGACCGTGGTGCCGCCGATCAGTTCGATCACGATGTCGATCTCGGGATCCCGGACGACCGCGAAGGCATCCGAGGTCACGCGCGCCTTCCCGGCGGTGAGGCTTTTCGCTTTCTCGACTTCCTTGTCGGCGACGACGCTGATCTCGATGGCGCGCCCGGCGCGGCGCGAGATCTCCTCCCGGTTGCGCGCGAGCACCGCCCAGGTGCCGCCGCCCACCGTGCCGATGCCGAGCAACCCCACCTTGATGGGTTTCACTTGAGTTTCTTCGAGAAGTGAAACGAAGTCACCGCCATCCCTTCGCGGAAGTAGAACTTGTGCGCCTGCAGGCGCTGCGTGCCGGAGTCGAGCGTCAGGCTGTCAAAGCCTGCCGCGCGCACCTTCCGCTCGAGATGGCCGAGGAGCGCGTGCCCGACGCCGCGCGAGCGGCGGTTCGCGTCGGTCACCAAGTCGTCCACGTACAGCTGCGTCCCGTAGAACGTATTCTCGTACGCGCGATAGACCGCGACGCCGGTGACATCCACGCCCTCGACGGCAACGCACATGCGCGCGCCGCCGGCGAACACCCGCTTCATCTTCGCCTCGTAATCCGGCGGCAGAGCCGTGCGCAGCTGGCGGTGCACCGCTTCCGCCTTCCTGAACCAGTCAGGCGCCACGATCGCTCCGGATTCATCGGTGACTTCAACGATCCGCGTCACAGCAGTCCGTCCTTCCTGAACATGTCCTTGATTCCGCGTACCGCCTGCCTTGAACGGACTTCGTTCTCTATCAGCGCGATTCTCACGTGGTCGTCGCCGTGATCGCCGAAGCCGATCCCGGGCGATACCGCGACCCGGGCGTCTCGGAGCACCTTTTTTGCGAATTCGAGCGAGCCGAGCTTGGCGTAGGCCTCGGGAATCTTCGCCCAGAGGTACATCGAGGCTTTCGGGTTCTCGACCATCCAGCCGGCCTCGTGCAGGCCGCGCACCATGACGTCGCGCCGCTTCTGGTATTTCATGCGGTGCTCCTCGACGCAGTCCTGCGGGCCTTCCAGGGCCACGATCGAAGCCACCTGAATCGGCGTGAAAGTGCCGTAGTCGTGGTAGCTCTTGATCCTGGCGAGCGCATGGACGAGTTCCTTGTTCCCGACCATGAAGCCGATGCGCCAGCCCGCCATGTTATAGCTCTTCGACATGGTGAAGAATTCCACCGCGATGTCGCGCGCGCCGGGCACCTGCATGATCGACGGCGCCTTCCAGCCGTCGAAGGTGATGTCGGCATAGGCGAGATCGTGCACGACGAGGATGTCGTGAGCCTTGGCGAGCGCGATCACGCGCTCGAAGAAATCCAGCTCCACGCATGTCGCCGTCGGGTTCGACGGAAAGCCGATAACCAGCATTTTGGGCTTGGGAATCAGCTCGCCGATCGCGTGCTCGAGCTCTTCGATGAAATCCACCCCGGCGGTCATGCGCACCGAGCGGATGTCGGCGCCGGCGATGATCGCGCCGTAGATGTGGATCGGGTAGCTCGGGTTGGGGACGAGCACCGTGTCGCCGCGGTCGAGCGTGGCGAGCATCAGATGCGCGAGGCCCTCTTTGGATCCGATGGTGACGATCGCTTCCGAATCCGGATCGAATGCGACGCCGTAGCGGCGCTGGTACCAGCCGCAGATCGCGCGGCGCAAGCGCGGAATTCCCTTCGAGACCGAGTAGCCGTGCGTGTCGGCGCGTTGCGCGGCCTCGACGAGTTTCGCCACGATGTGCTTGGGCGTGGGGCCGTCGGGGTTGCCCATGCTCATGTCGATCACGTCTTCGCCCGCGCGGCGCGCCGTCATCTTCAACTCGTTGGTGATGTTGAAGACGTAGGGAGGAAGACGCTCGATTCGGGCAAACTTTCTCATGGGCGCGGGATTTTCCGGGAGTGCGGCGGGCTTTCCGAGCCGCGCTGCGCTGCAAAAGTTATAATGTTACCGGACACTTACGGCACCGGCAAACTTGAAACTGCATCTGGATCCGCAGACCGCCAAGAACGCCATCACCGGCTACGGCGAGGGCTACGTCATGGTCAACCGGCAGCGGTTCGAACGCAGCCTCGTGGTAATGCCCGAGCGCATCCTCCTCGACTGGCCGCCGAAGCGATTCGATGAGCTCGCGCCCGAGCACCTGGCGGCGCTCGCCGGTCTGGACCGGGAAATCATTCTGCTCGGCACCGGAGCGCGGCTGCGCTTTCCCCGCCCGGAGATCATGCAATCCCTGATACGGTCCGGAGTCGGCGTGGAGGTCATGGACGTGCAGGCCGCCTGCCGTACCTACAACATTCTCCTCGCCGAAGGGCGCAGGGTCGCCGCGGCTCTGCTGATCGGGTAGGCAGCGAGAATGTCCGGGACATCGGAGAGCTTCACTCGCAATCAACTCCTTGCGCTTGTTGCGGCATTCAGCTTTGCGTGGTTCTGCAATCTGGGTTATCGGCACCTCGTCAAGTCCGACGAAGGCCGCTACGCGGAAATTCCGCGCGAGATGGTCGCATCCGGCGACTGGCTCACGCCGCGCCTGAACGGCTATAAATATCTCGAGAAACCGCCGCTGCAGTACTGGGCGACCGCAGCGTCGTTCAGCCTGTTCGGACAGAACGAATGGGCGGCGCGCCTGTGGCCGGGCCTGACCGGATTCTCGGGCGTGCTGCTGGTGTTCTGGGCGGGCAAGCGCCTGTTCGCGCCGCCGGCCGGACTGTGCGGCGCGGCGGTGGCCGCGAGTTGCGCCCTCTACGTCGTTATCGGCCATATCCTGACGCTGGACATGGCCATGACTTTTTTCACGTCGGCGTCGGTATTCGCGTTTGCCGTCGCGCAGCAGGACTCGGGAGAGGGCGAGCGACGCCGCTGGATGCTCGTCGCCTGGGCCGCCGCGGCGCTCGCCGTCATGACCAAGGGACTGGTCGGGATCGTGCTTCCAGTGGGCGCAGTCGCGGCCTACGTCGTCCTTCAGCGCGACTGGAGGCTGCTGGCACGGCTGCACCCCGTCCAGGGCGGGCTGCTGTTCCTGGCGATTGCCGCTCCCTGGTTCATCCTGGTTTCGCTCGCCAACCCGGAGTTCTTCCGCTTCTTCTTCATTCACGAGCATCTCGAGCGTTTTCTCACCCGCGAACACGATCGCTACCAGCCCGCCTGGTTCTTCATCCCGGTGCTGCTCGGCGGGATCCTGCCCTGGATCGTCGGTCTTTTTCCCGCGCTGTGGCGCGCCTGGAGCCGCTCCGCCGCAGCGAGCTTCCACCCGCAACGGTTCCTGCTCCTGTGGTGCGCCGTGGTGCTCCTCTTTTTCTCCGCTTCGAATTCCAAGCTCATCCCCTACATCCTGCCGCTCTTTCCGGCGCTTTCGCTTCTCATCGGAAACTATCTTTGTTCCGCGCACCGCGGCGTCCTCCTGGCGCAGGCCGGAGTCGCCTCGCTGCTGGGAATTGCGGTAGCGCTCGCCTCGCCGCAGGCGGTGCGCTTTGCTTCGGAAGGCTTGCCGCCCTCCCTCGTGGAGGGCTACGTCCCCTGGCTCGCGGCGGCCGGCCTGTTGCTTGGCGCCGCCGGGATCGTTTCTGCGGGGTTCACGCTGCGCGGAAGGCGCCTGCCCGCGACGCTTTCCCTCGCGCTCGGAGGTTTCTTGTTTGCCCAGACCGCGCTGTCGGGCCACGAGAGCTTCTCGCCCGCCTTTTCCGCGTATCATATCGTGCACCAGATCCGGGACCGGCTGAAACCGGATGTGCCCTTCTACGTGGTGAACACCTTCGATCACACCTTGCTGTTCTACCTGGGCCGAAGCGTGACGATGGTCGCCAACAAGGACGAGTTGGCGCAGCCGATCGCGTGGGAGCCGCACAAATACTTGCCGGACACCGCGGCGTTCGCGCGCGCCTGGCAAAGCGATCCCGAGGCGTTCGCCATGTTCAGCGCGAACGACCTCGACGGGTTCCTCAAGGAGCACCCGGTCCCCATGCAGATCGTCGCGCGCGATGCCCGCCGCGTCATCGTGAAAAAACCGTGAACGCGGCGAGCTGGGCTCTCATCTTCACGGGCGTGCTGCTCAACGCGGCGGCGCAGCTGCTGCTCAAGGCCGGCACCAACGCGGTGGGGCAATTCGAGTTCAGCGCGCACAACATCGTCCCCATCGGCATGAAGCTCGCCTTCGAGCCGCACGTCGCGGGCGGGGTCGCTTGCTACGTGGTGAGCCTGGTGGTCTGGATCATGGGCCTGTCGCGCGTCGAGGTTTCGATCGCCTATCCGATGCTTTCGATCGGATACGTCCTGAATGCGGTCGCGGCCTGGTACCTGTTCGGCGAATCGCTCACGGCGCAAAAGCTGGTCGGCATCGCCTTCATCGTCGCGGGCGTGTTTCTCGTCGCACGCTCCTAGTGGACTTCCTTCCCTTCGCGCGGCCGACCATCGACGAGGCCATGATCGCCGCCGTCGCCGACACGCTGCGCAGCCGCTGGATCGCCACCGGGCCCCGTGTCGCCGCGTTCGAAAAGGCGCTGTCGGAGCGCTTCGGCGGGCGGCCGGTCCGCGCGCTCACTTCCGCGACTGCGGCGATGCAAGTGGCCCTCGAGCTGCTCGGCGTCGGGCCGGGCGACGAGGTGATCATTCCCGCGCAGAGCTTCTTCGTGACCGGCAACGTAGTCGAGCGCGCCGGCGCGACCGCCGTGTTCGTCGACGTGAACCTCGGCTCGCGCAACATCGATCTTGTGCAGGCCGCGGCCGTGGTCACGCCGAGGACGCGCCTGCTGTTTCCAACGCATTACAACGCGCCGCTCGATCCCGACGAGCTCGACGCCTTCGCCAAGCGCCACAAGGTGCGCATCCTCGAGGACGCGGCGCTCGCGATCGGATCGCGCACCCCGCGCGGCCCGGTGGGGGCGACGGGCGACATCGTCTCGTTCAGCTTCCATCCCAACAAGAACATGACCACCATCGAGGGCGGAGCCCTGGCGCTCAACGACGAGCGCGAGGCGGCGATCGTCGACGAGCTGCGCTTCCACGGCATCAAGCGCCTGCCCGACGGCACGCGCGACGTGGAGCGCGCCGGGGTCAAGTACAACTTCTCCGACGTGTCGGCGCGACTGGGCCTGGAGCAGCTCGCGCACCTGGAGGACTGGTGCCGCGCGCGCGCGCGGCTTGCGCGGCGCTACTTCGAGTGCCTCGCGGGCGACGACCTGCTCACGCCGGAGCGCCTGCCACCGCGCGACAACCCCGGGCACAGCTGGAACATGTTCACGGTGCTGCTGCCGCTGCAGGCGCTGCGCAGCACCCGCAAGGCGTTCATGGGCGCGATGCACAAGGAAGGCATCGGCACCGGCGTCTCCTACGAAGCGATCCACCTCACCACGCTCTTCCGCAACAAGGGGTTCCGCGAGGGCATGTTCCCGGTCTCGGAGCGCATCGCGCGCGAAACGGTCACGCTGCCGCTCTTTCCAGAGATGCGCGAGACCGACATCGAGCGCGTGTGCGAAAACATGAAGCGCGTGATGCGGCGCAAGGCCGCCTGACATGGCCGCGCCCAAGCTCTCCGTCGTCATTCCCGTCTACAACGAGGAACCGGTCCTGCCCGCGCTGTTCGCGCGGCTGTATCCGGCGCTGGACGCGCTCGGCTCGAGCTACGAGGTCATTTTCGTCAACGACGGCAGCGCCGACAGGTCGGCTGCGCTGCTGCGCGAGCAGTTCGAGCTCCGCCCCGACGTGACCCGTGTGATCCTGTTCAACGGCAACTTCGGGCAGCACCTCGCCATCATGGCGGGATTCGAGGCGAGCCGCGGCGCGCGCGTGGTCACGCTCGACGCCGACCTTCAGAACCCTCCGGAGGAAATCGCGAAGCTCCTCGCAAAAATGGACGAGGGCTACGATTACGTCGGGACCGTGCGCCTCAGGCGACAGGACACCGCGTTCCGGCGCGGCGCGTCGCGGATGATGAACGCCATTCGCGAGCGAATCACCCGCATCCGCATGACGGATCAAGGGTGCATGCTGCGCGCCTACAGCCGCGACATCGTCGCCGCTATCAACAGCTGCCGCGAAGTCAACACCTTCATCCCCGCATTGGCCTATACCTTCGCGCAGCGCCCGACCGAGGTCGAGGTGGCGCACGAGGAGCGCGCCGCCGGCGATTCGAAATATTCGCTTTACAGTCTCGTCCGGCTCAATTTCGATCTGGTCACCGGGTTCTCGGTGATGCCCCTGCAGCTTTTCTCGCTTTCGGGAATCGCCATAGCGCTGTTGTCCTTGACGTTCGTGATTTTCCTCGCTGTCCGCCGCCTGGTGGTAGGACCCGAGGCGGAGGGCGTATTTACCCTGTTCGGCATCGCATTCTTCCTGATCGGCATCACCTTGTTCGGCATCGGCCTCCTGGGCGAATACGTGGGCCGCATCTACGAGCAGGTCAGGCAGCGGCCGCGCTACCTCGTGCAGGCCGTTCTGGAACGCAAGGACGCTGTTTCGGAATCGCCGAAACAGCGTCAAGTATCGTAACCGGTTCAGAGAGTGACGAGCGCGGTTGTCTTCGCCTATCACGACGTCGGCTGTCGCTGCCTCGGAGTCCTCCTCGATGAGCGGATCGAAGTGCCTCTGGTGATCACGCACCGGGACAAGCCCGAAGAGAGAATCTGGTTCGCGAGCGTCGCGGAGCTCGCGCGCGCTCGCTCGATCGAGACCCTCATGCCCGATGATCCCAATGCGCCGGAGATCGTCGAGAGAATCCGCGAGCTGCGTCCGGATTTTCTTTTCTCGTTCTACTACCGCCTGATGCTCGGTGCACGGCTGCTGGCGATTCCCGGAAGGGGCGCGTTCAACGTGCACGGCTCGCTCCTTCCGAAGTATCGCGGGCGGGTGCCGGTCAACTGGGCGATCATCCACGGCGAGACCGAGACCGGCGCGACCTTGCACGAGATGGTGGAAAAGCCCGATGCGGGACGCATCGTCGACCAGGAAGCCGTTGCCATCCTGCAAGACGAGCTGGCCGTGGACGTGTTCGGAAAAGTCACGGGAGCAGCCGAGCGTGTTCTCAGGCGCAGCCTGCCGAAGCTCGTCGACGGCAGCGCGGTCCTTCGCGCACAGGATCTCTCCAAGGGAGGCTACTTCGGCGGACGCCGTCCCGAAGACGGGCGCATCGACTGGAGCGCGTCCGCGAAACGCGTGCACGATCTGGTTCGCGCGGTCGCGCCGCCTTATCCCGGCGCGTTCACCGAAGTGGAAGGGATGCGGCTGCGGGTGCTGCGGACGCGACGGTGCGCGCAGAAGGGCGGTGCGCGGCTTGCGGCGTTCCTCTACGCGGAAGGCCGCCGCTGTTACGCCGCATGCGCCGACGGAGAGGTCCTGGAGCTCCTCGATCTGGAACTGGACGGCCGGCGGCTGTCCGCGCAAGAATTCGCCAACCGGATCGGTGACCGCAAGGTCCCGCTGCACTAGGGAGTCACGGTGAAAAGAATCCTCATTCTCGGCGTGAACGGCTTCATCGGCCATCATCTGTCCAAGCGCATCCTCGAGCGGACCGACTGGGAGGTCTATGGCATGGACATGCAGACCGACCGCATCGCGGAGCTCCTCGGTCACAAGCGCTTCCGTTTTTTCGAAGGCGACATCACCATCAACCACGAGTGGATCGCGTATCACGTCCGAAAGTGCGACACGGTGCTGCCCCTGGTCGCGATCGCGACGCCTGCGATCTACGTCAAGGAACCGCTCAAGGTCTTCGAGCTCGACTTCGAGGCGAACCTGCCGATCGTGCGGGGATGCGTCAGGCACGGCAAGCACCTGGTCTTTCCCTCGACCTCCGAGGTCTACGGAATGTGCTCCGACCGCGAGTTCGACCCGGAGACCTCCCCGCTCGTGTACGGCCCGATCAACAAGCCGCGCTGGATCTACGCCTGCGCGAAGCAGCTGATGGACCGCGTCATCCACGCCTACGGCATGAAGGAAGGGCTAGCCTACACGCTGTTTCGGCCGTTCAACTGGATCGGATCGGGACTGGACAATCTCAACGCCTCCAGGGAAGGCAGCTCGCGCGTGATCACCCAGTTCTTCGGACACATCGTCCGGGGGGAACCGATCAAGCTGGTGGACGGCGGCCGCCAGAAGCGCGCCTTTACCTACATCGACGACGGGATCGACGCGCTGATGAAGATCATAGAGAACCGCAAGGGAATCGCGACGGGAAAAATCTACAATATCGGCAACCCGAAAAACAACTATTCGGTCAGGGATCTGGCCGGCATGATGGTGAAGCTCGCCCTCGAGTACCCCGAATACCGCGCCAACGCGAGGAAGGCGAGGCTCGTCAGGACGACCGCAGCGCAGTACTACGGCAAGGGCTACCAGGACGTGCAGAACCGCGTTCCCAAGATCTCCCAATCCACGAGTGATCTGGGTTGGAAGCCGCGCGTCAACATGCAGGAGGCGCTGAAACGCATCTTCGACGCCTACCGCACGCACGTCGCCGAGGCACGACGGCTGGTCGAATGAAGCTTGCCCTGAAAGTCGACGTCGATACCTACCGCGGCACCCGGCGAGGGGTGCCCCACCTGGTCGAGCTGCTGAAAAAGCACGGCGCCGGCGCCACTTTCCTCTTCAGTCTCGGTCCGGATCACACCGGGCGTGCGATCAAGCGCGTCTTCCGCCGCGGCTTCGTCGGAAAGGCAGCGCGCACCTCGGTGCTGTCGCATTACGGATTCGCGACGCTGCTCTACGGGACGCTCCTGCCCGGCCCCGACATCGGGCGCCGCTGCGCCGATGTGATGCGCCGGGTGCGGGACGCCGATTTCGAAGTCGGTATTCACGCCTGGGACCACGTGAAATGGCAGGACGGTGCACCCGGGGCCGATGCCCGGTGGACCGAGCGCCAGATGCTTCTCTCGCGCGAGCGCTTCCAGGAGATCTTCGGGGAGCCCGCGCGCGCGCACGGCGCCGCCGGCTGGCAGACGAATCTGCACGCGCTGCGCCTGACGCAGCGCCTGGGCTTCGATTACTGCTCGGACACCCGCGGGACCTGCCCCTTCATCCCCGTGTGGCGCGCCGAGATCTGCGCCTGCCCGCAGCTCCCGACCACGCTCCCGACGCTCGACGAGCTGATCGGCACCAACGGGCTCACCGCGAAGAACGTCGCGGAGCACGTGCTCAATCTCACCCGGGAGTGCCCCGCCGCGGGACATCTATACACGCTTCACGCCGAGCTCGAAGGCGGAAAACTCGCGCCGGCGTTCGAAGGGATGCTCGCGGGGTGGAAGAGCCAGGGCTACGACCTGGTATCGATGCGGGCCCTTGCCGAATCGCTCGACTTGAGGAGCCTGCCGCGCAACGAGATCGCGTTCGGCAGCGTCGCAGGGCGCTCGGGATCGCTCGCGTTGCAGGGCAAGGAATTTCTTTCATGAACGGCGAACTCTTCCCCGGCTTCAAGCGCAGGCGCATCAGGACGAGCGGCGCCGCGATCAATCTCGTCCATGGCGGCGTGGGCCCCCCGCTGCTCCTGCTGCACGGCTATCCGCAAACCCACGCGATCTGGCACCGCATCGCGCCCGAGCTCGCCAAGCGATTCAGCGTCGTCGCCGCGGACCTGCGCGGTTACGGAGACAGCGAAAAACCCCATGGGCTGCCCGACCATGCCAACTATTCCAAGCGCGCCATGGCCCAGGACCAGGTCGAGGCGATGCGAGCCTTGGGTCACGAGACGTTCTTCGTGGTCGGCCACGACCGCGGCGGGCGGGTCGCGCATCGCATGGCTCTCGACCACCCCGCCTCGGTGACGAAGCTCGTTGTGCTCGACATCGTGCCCACGCGCACCATGTACGCGCGAGTCTCCCGCGAGTTCGCCAAGGCCTATTACCACTGGTTCTTCCTGCTGCGGCCGGAGCCGATTCCGGAGACCCTGATCGGCGCCAGCCCGGATTTCTACCTCGACAGCCACATGGGGACCCGCCACGCGGGCTTGAAGGCGTTCGCACCCGAGGCGCTGGCCGAGTACCGGCGATGCTTTCGCGACCCGGCGACGATTCACGCGAGCTGCGAGGATTACCGCGCGGCCGAATCGATCGACCTCGCGCACGACGAGGCCGACATCGGCCGCAAGGTGGTCGCGCCGCTGCTCGTTCTGTGGGGCAAACACGCAACGATACAGCGCTGCTTCTCCCCCCTCGCCGACTGGGCCGAGCGGGTCGAAACCGTCCAGGGACGGACCCTGGACTGCGGCCATTACATCCCGGAGGAAGCGCCCGCGGAATTGCTGGGGGAACTCGTAAAATTTCTTTCGTAAGCTGCTGAAAAATATCCGGGTTGCACTCGCTTCTGAAATCAGGGGACAATGGCGCCTACAAGGGTATCGATTCTGGATGGCCAACAAAGCAGTAAGCGACTTCGTGCTGCCCGCGACCGGCGGCAAGGAGTTCCGGCTCTCGGCGGTCAAATCCAAGCTGCTCGTCCTTTATTTCTACCCGAAGGACAACACCCCGGGCTGCACCAACGAAGGGGCGCAGTTCCGCGATCTCTACCCCCAGTTCCAGAAGGCGGGATGTTCGATAGTCGGAATCTCGCGCGATAGCCTCAGGTCGCACGAAAATTTCAAGGCCAAGATGCGCTTTCCCTTCGAGCTGCTTTCGGACGAGGCCGAGAAAATCTGCGGCCAGTTCGGAGTCATGAAGATGAAAAACATGTACGGAAAGCAGGTGCGCGGGATCGAGCGCAGCACCTTCGTGCTCGACCGCGACCGCGTTCTCCGGCGCGAATGGCGCGGAGTCAAGGTTCCCGGTCACGCCCAGGAGGTGCTCGATTTTGTTAAAACCGTCTGAGCAGCAAGCCGGTTCCGCGCCCGCAGCCGAAGCCTCGCGCAAATCCGTGCCTTCCCGCCGAACCCGCACCCGGCACTCCGCAGCGAAGCTCTTCGTTCTGGACACCAACGTGCTGATGCACGATCCGACGAGCCTGTTCCGCTTCGAGGAGCACGACGTTTTCCTTCCGATCATGACGCTGGAGGAACTCGACAACAACAAGAGCGGCATCTCCGAAATCGCCCGCAACGCGCGCCAGGCGAGCCGCTTTCTGGACGACATCGTCAGCCACGCCAAAGGACCCATAGCGGACGGCATTCCGCTCGCGCGCCACGAAGCCGACAACGCGAGAGGGCGCCTCTACCTGCAGACCGAGGCGATCACCGGCCACATTCCCGCCAATCTCCCGATCGGCAAGACCGACAATCACATCATCGGCGTGGTGATCTACCTTCAGAAGCGCGATCCCGGGCGCCGGATCACCCTGGTGTCGAAAGACATCAACATGCGCATCAAGGCACGGGCGCTGGGCCTGACCGTGGAGGACTACTTCACCGACAAGGTGCTCGAGGACACCGACCTGCTCTACACCGGCGTTCGCGAGCTGCCGGTGGATTTCTGGGATCACCATGGCCGGGACGTCGAGTCGTGGAAGCGCGACGGCCGCACCTACTATCGCATCCGCGGGCCGCTCTGCCAGAAGCTGCTGCTGAACGAATTCGCCTATCAGGACGGCGAGCGGCCGCTGCTCGCCGTGGTCAAGGAAATCTCCGGACGGACCGCAGTGCTGGAGACCGTGCGCGACTACACGCACGGCAAGAACAACGTCTGGGGCATCACGGCGCGCAACCGCGAGCAGAACTTCGCGCTCAATCTGCTCATGAATCCGGAAATCGACTTTGTGACCCTGCTCGGCCAGGCCGGAACGGGCAAGACGCTGCTCACCCTCGCAGCGGGCCTCATGCAGACCCTCGAGACCAAGCACTACTCCGAGATCATCATGACCCGCGTCACGGTGCCGGTCGGCGAAGACATCGGTTTTCTCCCGGGCACCGAGGAAGAAAAAATGACCCCCTGGATGGGAGCGCTCGAGGACAATCTCGACGTTCTGAACAAGACCGACGACGAGGCGGGCGAGTGGGGCCGGGCCGCCACGCGCGACCTGATCCGCTCGAGAATCAAGATCAAGTCGCTCAATTTCATGCGTGGCCGCACCTTCATCAACAAGTATCTCATCATCGACGAAGCGCAGAACCTGACGCCCAAGCAGATGAAGACCCTGATCACCCGCGCCGGCCCCGGCACCAAGGTGGTGTGCCTGGGCAACATCGCGCAGATCGACACGCCTTACCTCACCGAGGGCAGCTCCGGGCTGACCTATGTCGTGGACCGCATGAAAGGCTGGTCGCACTCGGGGCACGTGACCCTGCAACGCGGCGAGCGCTCGCGCCTCGCCGACCACGCCGCCGAAGCGCTGTAAGGTACGCAATAAGCTTCGCCCGCCCGGTGTTGGCCGGTTCGCTTCTTCCCGCACGCTGAATTCCCACTCGAACAGAAAGAGGACGATATGTTTCGTGCAGTTCCAAAAGGCATCCTGTCGACGCTCGCTGCAGCCCTGCTCGTCACGGCGGCCGCCGCGTACGCCCAGCAAAAGGATTTCAAACCCCACGTCGGCCAGCAAGGCAAGGACGTGGTGTGGGTGCCGACGCCTGACGAGGTCGTCGAACGCATGCTGAACATGGCGCAGACGAAGCCGGAGGACTATGTGATCGATCTGGGCGCCGGCGACGGCAAGATCGCCATCGCCGCCGTGAAAAAATTCGGCGCCCGCTCGCTCGGCATCGAATACAACCCCGACATGGTTGCGCATGCCCAGCGCAATGCGCAGGCGGCCGGGGTCCTGGGCAAGGCGCAAATCCTCCAGGGGGATATCTTCGTGACCGATTTCACCCAGGCAACCGTGCTCACCCTGTATCTCCTGCCGTCGCTCAACATGAAGCTGCGGCCGCAGATTCTGGCCCTGCGGCCGGGAACCCGCGTCGTAGCGCACGCTTTCAACATGGAAGACTGGGAGGCGGACGAGGCCTCCGACGTGGACGGCAGGCGCGTCTATCTGTGGATCGTGCCCGCAAACGTTTCGGGCCGCTGGGCGATGGAACTCTCGGGCGCGGGCGGTTCGGAGAAACTGAGCCTCAACCTGGACCAGAAATTCCAGAAAATCGAGGGCGTAGCCTACCTGGGCTCGATCCTCGCGGGCTTGCGCGAGCCGCGGCTCTCCGGATTCAGGATCAGCTTTGCCTACGTGGACAATCGCGGCGTGCGCCGCGACTTCAACGGGCGCGTCAGCGGCAGCACCATGGAAGGCTCATTCCGCACCGACAGCGGCGCAGAAGGCCGCTGGACGGCAACGAAGAAATAAGGTGAAACCGGCCGCTAGAGCGTCTTGTGGGTGCCGTCGCAAAAAGGCTGGTTGCGGGTGTGCTTGCAGCCGCACAGCCAGAGCTTTTCGGCCTTGGTCACCGTGAATTTCACCGGCGCAAACTCCGTCCCCTTGTGCGTGCCGTCACAGAACGGCTGGCTTTTGGAACCCCCGCAGCGGCACCACCAGTAGTCGCCGGCGGCGAGCTCTATCGCGTAGGGGGACTTCTGCGCGATGTGGGGGTGCGCAATGTGGGGGTGCGTAATGTGGGGGTGCGCAATGTGGGGTTCGGCCATGATATTTTGTCTCCTCTGAGGCGCGCAGACGCTTTGCTTTGGGGCAGGCAGCAGCCCGCCCGTGAAAGTATAACCCGGCATAAAGCGTCATCGAGGGCGATTCCGCCGTATTTCGAATTGAGTATAGCATCCGGGTATTCCCTATCAGGGTCGGACCGGACATGGCGCGTCTCGGTATAATGGCGCGATGAAATTCCTCTTCGATTTGTTCCCGGTCATCGTGTTTTTTGCCACCTATAAACTCGCCGGCGGTGGCGAGAGGGGTGGTAGTTGCAGCGTTACGCCCGACTTGCCGATTACGCAGGATCCGATCTTGCTGGCGACCGGGCTTGCTATTTTGGCAACGGTCATTCAGGTCTGCTGGCTTCTTTTCCGAAAGAAGAAGGTTGACGGTATGCTTTGGGTCAGTCTTGCCATCGTCACGCTATTCGGCGGAGCTACCTTATATTTCCGCGATCCGACGTTTATCCAGTGGAAGCCGACAATTCTTTATTGGGCGTTCTCGATAATATTCCTGCTATCTCCGTTCATCCTGGGCCGAACACTGGTTCAAACGATGCTTGGACAGGCGATCTCCTTGCCGGACAAGATCTGGGGACGACTAAACTCTGCCTGGATCATATTTTTCACGTTTATGGGCGCTGTCAATTTGGCCGCCGTACACAAGCTGTCCTGCAACGATTGGGTGAGCTTCAAGTTGTACGGGTTTACAGGCCTGATGCTCGTGTTCGTCGTCGGCCAGGCGCTGTTCCTCGGCCGCTACATCCAGGAAGCGCCGCGGTGAGGCAACTTCGTTCTTGCGCCGGACCGGCGCGTTGCGCCTGCGCACCGGGTCGATGAATCTCGCCGCCGCGATCCACGAACGCCTGAGCGCGCTCGAGCCGCAATCCATAGACCTTCTCGACGAATCGGGGAAGCACGCCGGCCATGCGGGCGCAAAAGCGGGCGGGAGCCATTTTCGCCTTACCATCGTCTCACCCCGCTTCTCGGGCAAGGACCAGATCACGCGGCACCGGATGGTCTATGAGGTGCTCGGCCCGTTGATGCAGTGCGAAATCCACGCGCTCGCCATTCGGGCCCTCACCCCGGATGAGTTATGATTTCACTTTCAAAACGAAGGAATCATCATGTTTTTACGTTCGGCTAGCCTGTTTGCCGCGCTGTTTCTGTGCATTTCGACGCCCGCCTGGGCGCAGACCGCCGCGCAGAAGGCTCCTGCCCTCAAAGCGGTGACCGTCAACGGCAAACCCATTCCCAAGGCCCGTCTGGACTTCATCGCCAAACAGCGCGCCGCGCAGGGGCAGCCCGACAATGAGCAGGCGCGCAAGGCGATTCTCGACAACCTCATCACGCAGGAAGTGGTCGCGCAGGAGGCGGACCGCAGAGGTTTTTTAAAAAGCGCCGATGTGCGCGCCCAGCTCGAATTGGTGCGCCAGCAGGTGCTGGTGCAGGCAATCGTTCAGGAACACCTCAAAACACATCCGATCAAGGACGAGGAGATGCTCGCGGAGTACAACAAGGTCAAGGCGTTGCGCGGCGACAAGGAATACAAGCTCCGGCACATCCTGGTCGACAAGGATTCCGAGGCCAATGAAATCATCGCGCAGCTGAAGAAAGGGACGAAGTTCGAGGACCTCGCCAAGCAATCCAAGGATCCCGGCTCGAAGGACAAGGGCGGCGATCTCGACTGGAATACCCCTGCCACTTTCGTCAAGCCTTTCGCCGAGGCGCTCGCGAAGCTGGAAAAGGGGAAATACACCGAAACGCCGGTACAGACACAGTTCGGCTGGCACGTCATCCAGCTCGATGACGTCCGCTCCATGCAATTCCCCGCGTTCGACACCGTCAAGCAGCAGCTGCTCGCGAGAATGCAGGAGCAGGAAGTGCAGAAGTTCGTTACCGAGCTGCGTTCGAAAGCGAAGATCCAGTAGTCAACCGACCCACTTCCGCGCGTTGCGGAACATGCGCATCCACGGGCTGTCCTCTCCCCAGCCCTCCGGATGCCAGGATTGCTGCACCGTGCGGAAGACCCGCTCGGGATGGGGCATCAGAATGGTGAAACGTCCGTCACCGGTGGTGAGTCCGGTGATCCCCCCGGGCGATCCGTTCGGATTGAGCGGATAGACACCGGTCGGGACTCCGCGATTGTCCACGAAGCGCAGCGCGGCGATCGCCTTCGATTCTGTTTCCGTTGAACCAAAAAACGCCCGTCCCTCGCCGTGCGCGGTGGCGATCGCCGTGCGGCTTCCGGCCATTCCGGAAAAAAAGATCGACGGACTCGGCACGATCTCGACCATGACGAAGCGCGCCTCGAACTGCTCGGAGCGGTTCTTCGCGAACTGCGGCCAGTGCTCGGCCCCGGGGATCAGCTCTCTCAACTGGCTCATCATCTGGCAGCCGTTGCAGGTGCCGAGCGCGAAAGTGTCGCTGCGCGTGAAAAACGCGCCGAACTCGTCCCGGGCGCGTGCGTTGAACAGGATGGCCTTCGCCCAGCCCGCGCCCGCCCCGAGCACGTCGCCATAGGAAAATCCACCGGCCGCGGCGAAGCCCCTGAATCCGGCGAGCGAAACCCGGCCCGCGACGATGTCGCTCATGTGAACATCGTGCGCGTCGAATCCGGCCCGATAGAAAGCGGCGGCCATTTCGACCTGACCGTTGACTCCCTGCTCGCGCAGGATCGCGACCTTCGGCCTCACCGCGATGAAGGGCGCGGCGACGTCGTCGGTCGGATCGAAGGTCAGCGCGGCCGACAGGCCCGGATCGCCCCGGTCGAGAATTCGATCGAACTCCTCCCTGGCGCAATCGGGTTCGTCGCGCAGCTGCTGCATCCGAAAAGTCACTTCCGACCAGGCGCGCTCCAGCTCCACGCGCGGCGCGGCGAACACCGGCCTGGCGTTACGCACCAGACGCAGCTCGTCGCGCGGATTCGGGCTGCCGATGACGTGCGCAGGCAGTCCCGCGAGACGCTCGAACACCTTGCCACGGTCGGAGGTTCGGATCTGGATCACCGCCCCGAGCTCCTCCGCGAACAGCGCAGCGAGCACCCGTTCGAAGTCGCGGCCGACCATCAGCTCCGGCCGGCGCTCGTTGCCCTCCACGTCGTGAGCGGCTTCGTCATAGGCGAGCATGTCCAGGTTCACGGTCACGCCGACATGGGCCGCAAAGGCCATCTCGCACACGGTCGCGAACAAGCCGCCATCGGACCGGTCGTGATAGGCGAGAATCAGGCCCTCTCGGTTCAACGCCTGTACTGCGGCGAAGAAGTCCGCGAGCAGTTTCGGCTCCTCCAGATCGGGCGCCTGGTCGCCGCACTGGCCGAACACCTGCGCCAGAATCGAGCCGCCCAGGCGGTTGCGTCCGCGCCCGAGATCCAGGAGGACCAATTCCGTCTCGCCGGAATCGGTCCTCAACTGCGGGGTCAGCGTCCGGCGCACGTCCTCGCAGGGTGCAAATGCCGAGACGATCAAGGACAAGGGAGCGATCACCTCTCTCGCCTTCCCGCCTTCTTCCCACGCGGTGCGCATCGAAAGGGAATCCTTGCCCACCGGAATGCTGATCCCGAGCGCAGGGCACAGATCGAGGGCCACCGCGCGCACGGTGTCGAACAAGGCCGCGTCTTCGGCGCCGTGGCCCGCCGCGGCCATCCAGTTCGCCGAGAGCTTGACTCGATTCAGGCTCCCGACCGGAGCCGCCGCGAGATTCGTGAGAGCCTCGCCCACCGCCATGCGGCCCGAGGCTTCCGGATTTATGATCGCGAGCGGCGAGCGCTCCCCCATCGCGAACGCTTCTCCGCTCGCCTCCTTGAAACCCGTCAAGGTTACCGCGCAGTCGGCGACCGGCGTTTGCCACGGCCCGACGAAAGGGTCCCGCGCGCACAGGCCGCCCACCGTCCGGTCGCCTATGCTCACGAGAAAAGTCTTGCGCGCGACGCTGGGATGCCGCAGCACCCGATAGCAGCTTTCCTGGAGCGCCACATCCTGAAGCGCGAGCGGGACAAGCTGCGGGCGGCGGCGCCGGACCTCGCGCGTCATGCGCGGCGGCTTGCCGAGGAGCACGGACAGCTCCATTTCGACCGGCTGGTTGCGGAACTGCCGGTCCTCGACGACCAGGCGTCCGTCATCGGTCACGATGCCGACGACGGCGGCCGGACAGCGCTCGCGTTCACAGATCGCCTCGAACTCTCCGATGCGCTCGGCGGCGACGGCGAGCACGAAACGCTCCTGGGCCTCGTTGCACCACAGCTCGCGCGGCGTCATGCCGGGCTCTTCGTTGGGCACGGCGCGCAGATCGATCCTCGCGCCGCGCCCGGCGATGTGGACGAGCTCCGGCAGCGCGTTCGACAGGCCGCCTGCCCCGACGTCGTGAATGGAGAGCACCGGATTGCGCTCGCCGAGCTGCCAGCAGCGGTCGATGACCTCCTGCGCGCGCCGCTGCATCTCGGCGTTGCCGCGCTGCACCGAATCGAAGTCCAGTTTCTCGGGATTGGCGCCCGTGTCCATGCTCGACGCGGCGCCCCCGCCCATCCCGATCAGCATTCCCGGACCGCCCAGCTGCACGAGCAGGGCGCCCGGCGCAAGTGGGGCCTTGTGAGCGTGCTCCGCGTTGATGTTGCCGAGTCCGCCCGCGATCATGATCGGCTTGTGGTAGCCGCGGACGACTCCGTCGGCTTCCATCTCGAAGGCGCGGAAGTAGCCGGCGAGATTGGGGCGGCCGAATTCGTTGTTGAACGAAGCCGCGCCGATCGGTCCCTCGAGCATGATCTGCAGGGCCGAGGC
>WNFV01002017.1_pt1 | contig 27329 bp, 16 predicted proteins | sample 5400101 | NCBI WGS metagenome assembly WNFV01 (sample SAMN13153361, study PRJNA577476) | soil metagenome | isolation source: 115 cm soil or saprolite under grassland replicate 1 | place: USA:California | collected 2016-06-15
TGATCATCTACGCCGGCGCGCTGCACAGCGACCACACAACGGCCGAGGACGCGAAACGCGTCATCGACGAGATTCTCGCCGAGTACGCGGAATTCGGTTGAATCAGCCGTTCCGGCGATCGGGACAGTTCCACCATGGGCTCGAGGCCACACGGGTGAGATCCGGGTTGCGCTGGAGCTCCACAAGAATCTCCGCAGTGCGATCACTGATCGCGTCGGGCTTCCGCCAACCGATGCTGAGCAGAAAGTCGGTGTGCGCGTCAGGGTGGTACTCGCCGGGTGAGATCTGGAGCACGTCGGCCAGCTCGACCCGTACGCCTCGGGCAGGCCCGCGGCCAGGGCCTGCAGCACCCCCGCGTGGGCCACCACCGCTCGACCAGCCGGCTCACGTCGACGTTCACCTCATCAAGGTCTTTCGTCGCGATGAGCTTCGCCAGGGCGATGTCGCTGAGCCGCTCGTACCCGAATCTGATGTAGTCCGTGCCATCGATCGAGAAGTCCTCCAGGATCGCCTCCTTCAACAGACCGTTGAGCAGGCTCTGGCTCCGGGAGCAGCGATGACGTGATCCGGTCGACGTCCACCCTGGGTACCCTGCGCCCCGGGTGTGCATAGTGGCGGCGATCTGCTCGACGGGGCGGCGGACGAGTGTGCCGCTGCGGTCGTAGTCGCAGCGCTTCCCGGCCGAGAGCCGGATGTCCATCGCGTCGAGGAAGCTGTCGTAGATCGACGACGTCCGATGCCCGTGCGCGGGAAGCGCCGCTCACCGCGGGCCTGCAGTGCCGTGCAGAGGAGTTTGAGGAACAACGGGTTGGTAAACTCCGGGTCCCATCATCGGGAACGAGGGCCGCTCGATGCCCTACCAGGCGAACCGCTGATCGTCGACGCGGTGATCCTGGACCGTACGTGCCAGCCCGCCGCGGGAGCCGAGGCGCACATCTGGCACGCCGACGCGCGCGGCCTGTACGGGCCGTCGCAGGGGCGCGAGTGCTGCTACTACGACGGGACGGTGCGGGCCGACAGCGCCGGCCGGTTCCGGCTGCAGACCATCCGGCCGGCGCAGTACCCGGTCCCGAACGCGCCGCCCGCGCACATCCACCTGGAGATCCGCTACCAGGGGAGCACGCTCGGAACCGAGGTCGTCTTCGGTGCCGCGCCGTCGCCGTCGATCGCCCCGCTCACGGGCGAGGTGCTGTCGATAACGCTGAAACGCGACGGGAATGGCTGGCGCGGCGAGGCCCTGTTCGTACTCTCGCCATGAGCGCTGAGCCACGCAATCTCATCACAAGCTGGGCGGGCCGGCGACCAACAGCGTCCGCCGACGCCGGGATGCAACACCGCCGTGCAAATGGCCCGTGTCCGTTCGCCGTGTCGATCCGCGGCTGCCCCGTTCGACCTGGGAGTGAGAGGGTCGAGAAGCGACCTGGTGGCAAGGAGATCGAAGATGGCGAAGTAGATGCTGATCATGCGAGGCACGGACGAATCCGTCGCAAAGATGATGGAGACGCCCTTCGAGCAGATGCTCGGGACGGGTGGTCAGCTGAGTGATCGTGCCGGGATCGGTGATAGGGGCGGGCAGAGGGTGCAGGGGCCGGGCGTTGTTGATGCCGCGGTGCGGGCGATGAGCGTTGTAATGCAGCTCGTACTGGCGTAGTGCGTGCAGCAGATGTGGCTGGTTCCAATGGCAGCAGGCAGCCGCCGGAGATTGGGCCACCTACGCCGCCGAGGTCAGCGGCCGAGGCGCGGCTACGCGACAAGGAAACCCGCCAGGGTGACCACCCAACGGCTGCTACCCTGCCTACATGCGTTCGTCCTCAGCCCAGGTGATGATGCCCCGCCAGCGGGGCCATTGACGCTGGGCGGATGACGTTCCGAGGCCCAAGTAACGGGGCCTCGTTTCATGTGCAGTCCGGGCCCCGGTTCTTCCAGGAGGTTCCGATGCCCGCCGCACGGTTCTACGTGACCACGACCATCCCGTACGTCAACGCGCGCCCGCACCTTGGGTTCGCCCTGGAACTCGTGCAGGCAGACGTACTTGCCAGACACCGACGCCAGCACGGCGACCAGGTCCGCTTCCTGACCGGCACCGACGACAACTCGCTGAAGAACGTGCTGGCCGCCGAGGCCGAGGGCCTGCCGACCCAGGAACTGGTCGACCGCAACGCCGCCGCTTTCCAGGCCCTGCACCAACCGCTGGCCCTGTCCTTCGACGACTTCATCCAAACCAGCCGCGACCCCCGCCACCGCCCAGGGGTGGAACGCTTCTGGCGCGCCTGCACGGCAGCCGGTGACCTCTACCGCAAGCATTACCAAGGGCTGTACTGCGTGGGCTGCGAACAGTTCTACACCCCGGCCGAGCTTCGCGACGACCGCTGCCCCGAACACGACACCCAGCCCCAGCTCATCACCGAACAGAACTGGTTCTTCCGCCTGTCCCGCTACCAGGACCAACTCCACCACCTGATCGACAGCGGGCAGCTACGCATCGAACCAGCGGTACGCCGCAACGAGGTCCTCAGCTTCATCTCGGCCGGGCTGGAAGACTTCAGCATCTCCCGCTCGCACACCCGCGCCCGCGGCTGGGGCATCCCCGTACCCGACGATCCCGACCAGGTCATCTACGTCTGGTGGGACGCCCTGGGCAACTACATCACCGCCCTGGACTACGCCAACCACAGCCCCGACTACCGGCACTGGTGGGTGGACAACCCCAGGCGCGTACACCTGCTCGGCAAGGGCGTGCTGCGCTTCCATGCCGTGTACTGGCCAGCGATGCTGCTCTCAGCAGGCCAGCCCCTACCCACCGACATCCTCGTACACGACTACCTCACCGTCGACGGCAACAAGATCAGCAAGTCTGCGGGTACCGCCATCGACCCGGTCGAGCTGGTCGCCCAATTCGGTACCGATCCCGTGCGCTGGTGGCTGCTGCGCGAGGTGCCCCGAGTCGGCGACGCGGACTTCACCATCGACAAGCTCATCGCCCGCACCAACCGCGACCTCGCCGACGATCTGGGCAACCTCATCAACCGGGTCGTCAGCATGATGCACCGATACCGCCACGGGCGACCACCAACCAGCACCGCACAGCCCACCACCGACGCCCACCAGCTGACCGCCGCCTGCCAGCAAGCCCCCGGGCTCATCGCCGCGGCCTTGGACGCCTTCGACTTCCGCACCGCCACCGCAGCCGTATGGACCATCGTGGAAGAGGCCAACCGCTACGTCGAGCACATCCGCCCATGGCACCTGGCCAGAGCCGAACGCGACGGCAGCACCCAGGCCACAGCCGAGCTCGACACCGCCCTCAACGTCCTCCTCCGCGCCTGCCAAGCCCTCGCCGAACACCTCCGCCCCTTCCTCCCCAACGCTGCAGCCCTGATCGCCGCCCAATGCACACCTTCAGCCGGACAGCTCCCCAGCCCGCAACCGCTCTTCCCGAAGATCGCGACGCGCACACCCTAAACCAGCCGCGACAAGGAGCCGGCCGGCGCGACACGAACCATCCTCGCGCCGGCCTCGGCACCACCCACTCGGACACTTCCAATATCCGACTGCACCATTAGACACCTCCGCGTCCGGGTTCGCCGCCGAAGTCGAACCCGAGGAAGCCATCGCCCTGCTCGACTACGTCGAAGACCTGTACCGGGACTGGAGCGACGGGGCCCGTGCCGGCGGCGGCGCGGCCGCCCGCATCGACGCCGAGTTCGACCGGATCCGTCGCGAGCTGGCAACCTACCCGGCGCGGTAGCCGACCCGGCACGGCAGCGGGCCATGCTCCGCCATCTGAGCACGACGCTGCACCCCGGCGTGCTCAACGACTGCTTCTTCACCCCAGCAACCGCGGTCTGCGTCAAACGCGCCACCACCCTGGGCCGCCCAGCCCCGCAGCACACCGCCTGCCTGCGCTGCCCCAACGCCCGCCGCTCCACCATCCACATCGGACGGCTCGCCGCGGCCCGAGACGGGCCCCGCCAACTCGACCAGGAATGCCGGCACCGGCCCGACCAGATCCCGCCGCTGCAACGCGAAGCCATCCGGACCCACCTAGCCGAACTCGACTCGCTCATCGCCGAGATCCAACCGGCCGGGACACCATGACCACCGTTGTGACGCAGCAACGGCTCGACGAGGCCCTGACCCGCCTGCTCGCCGGCCAGCCAGCCCACACCGACGGGCGGCCGACCGTGGCGAACCCCCCCCGCGTCTGAGTTCGTGAACCATGATCGGGGTTTAATACCCAACCACCTGGAGGGTAAGTTGATCACTCTTCAGGAGGTTCTCGATCATGCCCAACCCACGACCTGTGCCACCGGGCCGCAAGCCTCGCAAGCGGCTGGCTCCGTCAGAGAAGTACGAGATCTTCGTTCAGGTTCTCACCCGGCAGGCCACCCAACGCGAGGCGGCCGAGCGCTTCGGCGTGGACCGGTCCACCGTGGTGCACATCTGCCGGACCGCCAAGCAGGGCGCGTTGGACGCTCTGGCGGCCTCGGTGCCGGGCCGGCCCGGACAGTCGCCCGAGGCGGCCGAGCTGGCTGCGGCGCGGGAGGAGATCGAGCGGCTGCGGGCTACGGTGACCGAGCAGGCCGTTTCGCTGCATCTGCACCAGGGAAAATCGCGTTGGGACTGACCGCCGGCCTGGTCCCACCCCGGGTGGACGCGACCGTCAAGGCCGGTCTACTCGACCTGGTCGAGCACGCCGTAGGGGAAGGAGGGTGGTCGCTGCGACGCGCGGTGGCCACCCTCGGCATCGACCACGTGCGCGTGTTGCGCTGGCAGGCCCGCGCCGCCCTCGGCCGACTCGACGACGTCAAGCCCGGTCTCGACGTGCCGCTGCACGCGTTGCTGGACTGGGAACGCGACGCGGTCGTGAAGGTGGCCGAGGACTGGGGCGAGATCGACCGGTCGCACCGCAAGCTGGCTCACCGCGGCTCCCGCCTCGGCGTGGTGCACGTGTCGGAGTCCACCGTGCTGCGAGTGCTCGAACGGGCGGGCATGCGCCTGCCCGGCGCCCCGGCCCGCGAGCCGCGCCCGCCGCGGCCGTGGCCGGACTGGGCCGAACTGGTACCCGGCGTGATCTGGATCTACGACTTCACCCACTTCGCGGCGAAGCGGTGCGCGGTCGCTGTGATGGACGTGGTGTCCCGCAAGTGGCTGTCCACAGTGGTCTCCGCCGAGGAGTCGTCCACCCAGGTCGAGCTCGCGTTCACCCGCGCCCTCATCGCCGACGGCAAGGACCACCTACTGGAGGACTCGCTGCTCGATGAACTACGCACCGATGTCGTGCCCGACGGCGACGAACTGCCCGTGCTGCTCGCCCTATCCGACAACGGACCCCAGATGACGTCGAAGTCCACCAAGGCGTTCCTGGCCGGTGCCCGGATCGCGACCCACTTCGGCCGGCCCGGCACACCCAACGACCAGGCCTGGATCGAGTCGCTGTTCGGACACGTCAAGACCGAGCACCCACACCTGGAAAAGATCACCGACCCGGGTGAGCTGGAGGCCGAACTCGACCGGATCCAGCCGTTCTACAACACGATCAGGCTCCACCAGGGCCTGGGCTATGTCACGCCCGACGACGAACACACCGGCCGCGGCGCCGCCATCCGCGCCGCCCGCCGCGCCGGACTACAACGCGCCCACCAGGCCAGAGTTGCAGCCCGCCGACAAGTTCGACAGGATCATCCATGACCAGCCCTCGGGTGTTGGGTATTTGCACCCCGACCCGGTTCATTTGCTCAAACACACCTCGGGTGTTCGCCTTCGACGAGTTCGGGCCGCTGACCATCGCCCGTACGCCGGCGCTGGCTGGGCAAGGCGAGGTAAGCCGTGAAGGGTGCAAGTTCGTCGGCGCTCCGGGCGGTTGGCCTGAACGGTGTTGACGGTGAGGGGGTGGGCTCTGACCTCGTGGTTCCCGCCGAGATCGGAGCCACTCTCATGTCCGTAGTGGACGGTCGTGTGCTCCTTGGGCGCCGTTCAGTCGGTGGAGTTTGGTTCGGACGGTGTCGGCGTCGGGGCGGTCGATGTCGGCAAGGATGGCCAGGGCGTGTTGCCAGGCTGCATGGGCGGCCGTGGGGTTGCCGGCGGCGTGGTGCGTGTCGCCGAGGTGGGTGAGGGTCGTGGCTTCGGGGTAGCGGTCGCCGACATCGCGGCGTAGGTGGAGGGCGTGGTGGTAGCAGGTGATGGCTTGGGTGTAGTGGTCGAGGTGGTGGTGGGCGTAGCCGAGGCTGTCCCAGGTGGCGGCCTGCCCGGCATGGTCGCCGAGTTCCTGCTGGAGGGTGAGGGCCTGCTGGCAATGGGCGAGGGCCTGCTGGTGGTCGCCGAGCAGGGCGTGGTACCAGCCGACCGTGTTGAGGGCGTTGGCCTGCCCGACCCGGTGGCCGGCCGCCCGGTACAGGCCGAGGGCCTGCCGGGCGTGGTCAAGGGCCTCGGGGTAGCGGTCCTGCCGCTCCCGCAGGAGGCCCAGGTCACGGTGCGTGTGGGCCTGCCCGGCCTGATCGCCGGTCCGGGTATATAGGTCGAGGGCGTGGCCCAGGTGGGTGTGGGCGTCGTCGAAGCGGCCCAGGCGAGTGTCGGCGTTGGCGAGGTTGCGGTGAGCGCGGGCCTGTGCGGTCGGGTCGCCCAGCCGGCAGGCGGCGGCCACCGCGGCGCGTCCGATGGAGGCCTGGTCGTGCCAGTGTCCCCGCCGATTGAGGAAGGGCGACAGGGTCCAGGTCAGTTGCCAGGTGTGAGTGTCGAAGCCGGTGGCGGCGGCGTGGTCGACGGCCGCGAGCAGCACCGGGCGCTCGGTGCTGAACCAGGCCAGGGCCTGCTGGCGGTCGGTGGGATGTTCGGGGGTGACCCCGGTTGAGGGTGGGGTGAGCGCAAGCGGCTCCCGGGTTGGGTACAGCAGCCGGTCGGCGTTGTGGGCGGTGTGCAGGTAGTGGTCGAGCAGGCGGTGGGTGGCGGTGTGGCGCTGCTCGTCGGGGTCGGTGCTGTGGGTCAGGTCGGTGGCGTAGGCACGCAGCAGGTCGTGGAAGGTGTACCGGCCGGGGGTGTGTTCGACGATGAGGTTGGTCCAGGCTAGTTCGGCCAGCAGCGTGCGCGCGTGCCGTAGGGAGAGGGCGACGAGGCTGGCCGCGGCGGCGGCGGTGATGTCCCGGCCGGGGTGCAGGCCGAGCAGCCGGAACAGGCGGGCCGCGTCGGGGGACAGCGTTTGGTAGGACCAGGAGAACACCGCCCGCATGTCGGTAACGGGGTCGTCGTCTGCGAGCGCGTCGAGCCGGCTGCGGGCGCTGCGTAGCTCTTCGGCGAACGTGGAGAGCGGGAACGTGGGGTGCATGTAGGCGCGGGCGGCCACGATGCTCAACGCCAGGGGCAGCCGCGCGCAGCTTGTGATGATCTCGGCGGTAGCGTCTGGTTCGGCGGCCACGCGTGGTTGGCCGAGCCGGGCGGCTAGCAGCTCGCGGGCCTCGTCGACGGTGAGCAGATCGACGATCAGCGGCTGGGCGCCTTCGACGACGGTCAGGCTGGTGAGGTGATTGCGGCTGGTCACCAGGACCAGGCAGGTCGGTGCGCCGGGCAGCAGCGGCCGGACCTGTTCGGCGTCGTAGGCGTTGTCGAGCAGGATCAGCATTCGCTTGCCGGCCAGTCGGCTGCGGTACAACGCTGTCTGGCCATCGAGGCTGGTCGGCATCTGATGGGCTGGTATCCCGAGCGCTTCCAGGAACACCCGGATGGCCTCGGCAGGGGAGCGGGCCGGGCCGGCGGCGGAGAAGCCGTGCAGGTTGACGTAGAGCTGTCCGTCCGGGAACCGGGTGGCGACCTGGTGCGCGAAGCGCACGGCCAAAGCGGTTTTGCCCACCCCGGCGGTACCCGACAATGCAGAGATCACGATGGTGGCCGGCTGGCCGTCGCCGGCGGCGAGCATGTCGGTGAGCAGGTCATGTAGGTGGTGGAGTTCCTCGGCGCGGCCGGCGAATCCATACACGTCCCGCGGTAGCTGGGCCGGCACCGTCAGCGTGACCGCGTCGGCCGGCGGCGCTGCCACCGCCGGCGTTGCCGTGGTCGGTGGGGGGTTGCCGCGCAGGATGGTTCGGTGCAGGTCTTGGAGTTCGGGGCCGGGGTCGGTGCCGAGGTCGTCGACGAGGCGGCGGCGGGTGGCGGCGTAGAAGTCGAGGGCTTCAGCGCTGCGGCCGGCGGCGTGTAGGGCTCGCATATACGCGGCGGCCAGGGGCTCCATCAGGGGGTTCTCGGCGAGCGGGTCGACGAGGGTGTCGATGACCGGGGTCGGGTTGCCAGCCGAAGTTTCGGTGTTGACCCAGGCGACCAGTGTGTCCAGGTACTGCTGCCGCCACGCCTGGCGCATCCGGGCCGCCCACGACCCTGGGATCCCGGTCAGCGGCTGGCCGCGCCACAGCCTGAGCGCCTCGCGCAGCACGGCCGCCGCCCGCCGGCTGTCGGCGTGTCCGCCCGTGGGGGTCTGTCCGGCCAGCCGGCGGAACCGGTGCAGGTCGACCTGGTCCGGGTCGATGTCCAGCAGGTAGCCGCCGGAGCGGCGCTGCACCTGGACCCCAGGGCCACCGAGGGCACTGGCCTGCGCGAGAGCGCGTCGAAGGCGGGCGATGTGCGAGTACAGCGCGTCGCGCGCCCCGTCCGGCGCCGCGTCGCCCCAGACCCGGTCGATGAGCACCTCGACCGGCACCAGCTGGCCCGCGTCCGCGGCCAGTGCGGCCAATACCGCCCGCTGGCGCGGCTGGCCGACATCGATCGACCGCTCCCCCACCCGGACCTCCACCGGGCCCAGCAACTGGAATTCGATCATGTCCATCTCCCGGTTTCGCGCGCCGGTCACAAGGTTTCCACAGGGTTTACTCCAGGTCGATGAACCATGCTGCCCGGGCCGGCATTCGCCGTACAGCTCACTTGATCACGGGGGATCAGCGTGGGATCGGAAAAGGAGGCCATGGCGGGCCATGGCGGCCCCGCCGCCAGCAGCGTGATGAGCAAGCCGGCGCCTCCACAGATCATGTCCACCGCCCACCGCACCTCGGTCGCGGCCCGTCCCGCTCGGGCGATCAACGCACGATCTCGGCCTGTCCGTTGGCCACCCCCCGTGGTGAACACCACCTTGCCGATCCCGTCGACCGCGCACGCGTGATGGTGCGCGCCTTGCCGACATCGACCCGCACCGTGTCACGGACCCGCCTTCACTGGGCCTCATGGCAAGGCGTCATCAGCCACACCCCGCCGTCCCCGGCATCTGAGGCACCCAGCCCCAGACGATCTACAACCTCATGGAGGCGTCATGCACCCGTACCCGTACCGCCGAACCGCTCTGGTGGCCGCCCTCGCGATCGGCCTCGCGATCGGCCCCGCGGTCGCGATGCTGATGCCGGCGGGTCGGTTATCGCAGGCGCACGCCGACACGCGGCGGGCCCCGGCCGGGCCGGCACCCACCGAGCAGCCCGACGATGCCTCGGCCGCGACCGCCGCCGCCCGCTACCGCCAGCGCGTGGAGGTCGTGTCCCGACGGACGGAGTCCGGGCAGGTGTTCGCGAACCCCGACGGTTCGTTCACGGCCGAGGAGTCGGCGGTACCGGTCCGGGCCAGGCTGGCCAACGGCTCCTGGGCGCCGGTCGACCTCACGCTGCGGGTGGGCGCCGACGGTACGCTGGCCCCGGCTGTGTCGGCGGTACCGCTGGCGCTGTCGTGGGGCGGTGCCGGGCCGCTGGCCACACTGTCGTACCAGGGGAAGCGTTTCGGGCTGTCCTGGCCGGGCGCGCTGCCGGCACCGACGCTGTCCGGGGACACCGCCACGTACGCCGACGTGCTACCCGGCGTCGACCTGCGGGTACGCGCCGAACGCACCGGCTTCTCCGAGGTGCTCGTGGTCAGGACCCGCGAGGCCGCGCGGGATCCGCGGCTGGCCCAGCTACGGTTCCGCACGTCGGGTACCTGGCCGGCGGTCAGGCTCGGCGCGGCGCCCGGTACGGCGGCCGTGGTCGACGCCGCCGGCAACCCGGTGTTCCGGATGGGCGCGCCGATGGCGTGGGACTCCACCGTGGACGCCCACCCCGACCCGGCCCGCGGAGACAGCCCGACCAGCGACGCGAACCAGCCGGGCAGCGCCGCGCGGCGGGCCCCGATGGGGGTACGGGTGTCCGGCACCGACCTCGTGGTCACGCCCGACCCGGATCTGCTGTCCTCGGGCCAGCTTCCGCTGTACGTCGACCCGTCGGTGTCGGCCGGCCGGTGGCACTGGACGATGATCAACAGTACGTTCCCGAACCAGTCGTACTGGAGCTACGACCGTTCCGAGCACGCCAAGGTCGGGTTCATCAACACCCCGCAGAACATGGTGTACCGGTCCATCTTCGACTTCGGTACCGACCAGTGGCGCGGCAAGCACGTGTTGGGCGCCGTGTTCAGCGCCGACCTGCTGCACTCGTACTCCTGCACGAACTCGACCACCGAGCTGCACCTGACCAACGCGGTTGACCAGAACACCACCTGGAACAACCACGCCGGGAGCTGGGGCGGTTCGCTGTCAGACGTCAGCAACTCCGACTGCAACGACGCCCGCATCTATACCGAGTGGGGCGGTGGTGCGGTGACGAATGTGGTACAGCAGTCCACCGGCTGGCCCACCGTCACGCTCGGCCTGCGCGCTGCCAACGAGGGCGGTACCGGCGGCTGGAAGAAGTTCGACGAGAACTCGCCGAAGCTGTCGGTGACCTACAACTCGTACCCGAACGTGCCCGACACCGTCACCATCAACAACAAGGCGTGCACCACCGGGGCGAACCGGCCGTGGATCTCCACTCTCGGCGGGGCCGACCCGGTTCTGAAGGCGCGCCTGACCGACCCGGACGGCGCAGACCACCTCACCGGCAACTTTTGGTGGGTGGCTCAGGACGGGCTGCCGCGCAGCCTGTCCCAGGGCAATATCGCCAACGGCGGCTTCGCCCAGGTGAGCCCGTGGGACAGCGACTTCGCGCCGGGCGTCACGTACTCGTTCAAGGCCAACGCCGCGGACGGCATCGACACGTCCGCGTGGAGCGGGTGGTGCGAGTTCGCGGTGGACAACGTGGCGCCGGACAAGGCGCCGACGATCGTCTCGGCCGACGGGCGCTACCCGTCCGACGGCGGCGTGACCGGCTGGCACCCGGGTGTCGGCATTGCGGGTACCTTCACCATCGGCTCCAACGGCGTCAGCGACAACGGCGTCAACGACGTGGCCTCGTACCTGTACAGCACGATCGATCCGCCGTCGACGTCGATCGCCGCGTCCAGCCTGGGCGCACCGGTCACGGTCGGTGTGACCCCCACCAAGCCGGGCCTCAACACGCTGTTCGCGCGTAGCGTGGACCGTGCCGGCAACCTGGGGCCGATCGCGGCGTACAAGTTCTACGTGGCCGGCGGTACCCCGCCGGTGGGGCAGTGGAGCCTCGGCGAGGGCAGCGGGACCACGGCGTACGACGCCGGCACGCCGGGCGGGCACCCGGGCACGCTGAGCAGCGGGGCGCACTGGACGACCGGGCGGGTACAGGACGGTTCGGCGGTGACCTTCGACGGCGCCACCGGTGAGGTCACCACCACCGGGGCGGCCGTCAACACCGCACAGTCGTTCTCCGTATCGGCCTGGGCGCGGCTGACCGACACCAGCGGGTTCCGCACGGTGGTGACCCAGGACGGCTCGTACAACAGCGGCTTCGCGATCGAGTACCGCACCGACGGCCGGTGGTCGATGTCCATGCAGGTCGACTCCAACCCGGCCAACCAGGTGTACGCGCTGTCGCTGGAGCCGGCCCGGGTCGGCGTGTGGACCCATCTCGTCGGGGTCTACGACTCCACCGCGCAGCGGGTCCAGCTCTACGTCGACGGGATCACGCAGGGTGCCACCGCCTGGACCACCCCGTGGAACGCGACCGGTCCGCTGCGCATCGGGCGGGTCCGGTGGGCCGGTTCCATCGTCAGCCCCTTTGCAGGTGAGGTCTCCGACGTCCGGGTCTGGCAGCGGGCCATCACCGGCGACGAAGCGCTGGCCCTGGCTACCGACGGCCTGGTGTCGCGCTACGGCCTCGGCTCGGCCACCGCCGACTCCTCGTGCAACGCGACTGAGACGCCCGACAAGGCGGTGGACGGCCTGACCGGAGTGAACAACAAGTGGTGTTCGCTCGGGCCGAACCGGTGGCTACAGACCCAACTGTCCACCGCACACACCATCACCGACATCGTGGTCAAGCACGCCCAGGCCGGTGGCGAACTGCCGGAATGGAACACCCGTGACTACGACGTCCAGTCCTCAATGGACGGTGTCAGCTGGACCACGGCGTTACAGGTGCGCGGCAACACGTACGCGGTCACACACAGCAGGCTGCCCGCGCCGGTACGCGCCACGTACCTCAAGCTCATCGTGATCACGCCGGCCCAGACCACCGACCCTGCGGCCCGCATCCACGAGATCGAGGCGTACGGCCGCGACGACACGCTCAGCAACGTCGCGATCGGCCGGACCGCCACCGGTTCGGCGGCGTGCGTCGCCGGTGAGACCCCGGACAAGGCGGTCAACGGCAGCGTGTCGGGCGGCGGGTCGGACAAGTGGTGCTCGCTGACCGCGCCGCGCTCGCTGCAGGTGGACCTCGGGTTCGACCGCACCATCTCGTGGATCAGCCTGCGCAACGCGGCGGCCGGTGGTGAGTCGGCGGCGTTCAACACCCGGGACTACGACCTCCAGGTGTCCGAGAACGGCAGTACCTGGACCACGGTCGCGCAGGTGCGCGGCAGTGCCACCGACGTGTCGGGCGTGCAGTTCACCTCGCCGTACCTGGCCCGGTACGTGCGGCTCAACGTCATCACCCCGACGCAGAACGGCGACGCGGCCGCGCGCATCTACGAGTTCGAGATCTACAGCTAGCCCCTCCCGGTAAGACGGCGGCCGGCACCCCCCGGCCGGCCGCCGACCGGTACCCCGGAGTCGGAAAGAGGAAGCGCGATGAGTGGTCCGTATCAGTTCCCGGAGCGCCGCCCGCGTGTCGTACGGCGCCTCACGACTGCGCTCGCCGTCGGGCTCGCGGCCGTGCTGGCCGCGTCGCTGACCGGCCAGGTGCCGGCGCTCGCGGCCAGGAAGCCGGCGTACCAGAAGCTCAAGCCGCAGATGGACCGTAGCGTCGCGGGCTCGGACGCGGTCGCGCAGAAGCGCGGCGGCGATCAGAACGCGGCCGCCGCATTGAAGGGACCACTGCCCACGCCGGCGTGGCCGGCCGCGGGTACCGTCGTCGTTGACCTGTCCCCTGTGGACGATCCGCGGCCGCGTGAGCGGGGCGCCGTCCGTGCGGGCCCGCTTCCCGTCCTGGTGGACCGGGCCGCCGGGACGACGGCGGCCAACGCGGCGGCCGCGTTGCCCACCGCGTTGCGGGTCAGCGTGTTGGACCGGGCCGCGGCCGACCGGGCGCGCCAGCCGGTACTGCTGCGGCTCGGCCGGGCCGACGGTAGCGGCGTCAGTGGTCGGGTACGGGTCAGCGTCGACTACTACGGCTTCCGTACCGCGTACGGCGCCGACTGGTCCAACCGGCTGCGCCTGGTGGTGCTGCCGGAGTGCGCGCTCACCGCTCCGGACCAGCCGGGCTGCCAGGGCGTGCCGCTCCCGTCGACCAACAGCGCCCGCGGCCAGACGATCAGCGCTGACGTCGACCTGCCCGCTGCCCAGACGGGCGCCACCAGCCGCGCGGAGCAGGCGGACGTGACGACGCTGTCGGGCACCACGCTGCTCGCGCTCACCTCCGGCCCATCCGGCAGCACCGGCAGCTTCGCCGCCACCAGCCTGGCACCGTCCTCGACGTGGTCGGCCGGCGGCTCGTCCGGTGACTTCTCGTGGGCGTACCACATGCGGGTACCGCCGTCGGTCGGCGGTCCGGCACCCGACATCCGGCTGGAGTACTCCTCCCAGGCCGTGGACGGGCGCACCGCCACCAGCAACAACCAGCCGTCCGTCATCGGCGAGGGGTTCGAGTGGTCGCCCGGGTACATCGAGCGGCGCTACAAGGGCTGCGCCGACGACATGAAGAGCACCGGCGCCAACAACACCACCAAGACCGGCGATCTGTGCTGGGCCACCGACAACGCGACGTTCTCGTTGAACGGCAAGGGCGGCGAGCTGATCCGCGACGATGCGACCGGCGCCTGGCACCCGAAGAGCGACGACGGCTCGCGCGTCGAACACCTGACCGACGCCAGCAACGGCGACAACGACGGCGAGTACTGGAAGATCACCACCACCGACGGCACCCAGTACTACTTCGGGCTTAACCGCATCACCGGTTGGGTGACCGGCCGGCCGGAGACCAACTCCACCTGGCGTGTGCCGGTGTACGGCAACAACCCCGGCGAGCCGTGCCACACCACCGCGTTCTCGTCGTCCTGGTGCCAGCAGGCGTACCGGTGGGGGCTGGACTACGTGGTGGACCGGCACGGCAACACCATGTCGGTCTGGTACGACAGCGAGACCAACAACTACGCGCGCAACCTCACCAGCTCCACGGTCTCGAACTACATCCGGTCCGGATACGTCTCGCACATCGACTACGGCACCCGGACCGACAGCGAGTTCGGCAACCCGCCGATGCGGGTCACGTTCGGCACGGCCGACCGGTGCACGCCGAACAGCATCTGCGACTTCGCGCACCCGACGTCGTGGCCGGACACGCCGGCCGACCAGAACTGCTCGTCGAGCACGTCGTGTACCAACTACTCGCCGACGTTCTGGACCCAGAAGCGGCTCACCACGGTCACCACGCAGTTGTGGGGCGGCTCAGGCTATCGGGACGTGGAGCGCTGGTCGCTCAACCACGCGTTCCTCGACCCCGGTGACTCCACCCGGGCCGGGCTGTGGCTGTCGTCCATCTCGCACACCGGTCTGGTCGGCGGCACACTCACCGAACCCGACGTCAAGTTCACCGGTGTACAACTGGCCAACCGGGTGGACACCGTCACCGACCAGCAACCGGCCATGAACTGGTTCCGCATGTCCTATGTGGACACCGAGTCGGGTGAGCGGATCGGGGTGACGTACCTGCCGCAGGAGTGCGTCGCCGGCTCCAACATGCCGGCCAGCCCGGAAAGCAACACGAAGCGCTGCTTCCCGGTCAAGTGGACGCCGGAGGGCAGGACCTCGCCGATCCTGGACTACTTCCACAAGTACGTGGTCAGCCAGGTCACCGAGACCGACATGACCGGCGGCAGCCCGCGGGTCATCACGACGTACGGCTACCCGAACCCGCCAGCCTGGCACTACACCGACGACGACGGCCTCATCCCGGCCGAGCAGAAGACCTGGTCGGTATGGCGCGGATACGACAAGGTGACCACCACCAAGGGCGACCCCGGTGAGCAGACCTACACCGAGAGCCGGTTCTTCCGCGGCATGAACGGCGACCACCTGCCGAACGGCGCCCGCAGCGTCACCGTCGACGGCATCGCCGACAACGACGCGTACGCCGGCATGGTGCGCGAGACCGTGACGTACAACGGTCCGGGCGGCGCGGAGATCGGCGGTACCGTCACCGACCCGTGGAGCTCGGCGGCCACGTCAACGCGCAACCTCGCCGGCGTCAGCACGTACGCCCGCTATGTCGGCTCGGCGGCCATCCGGCACCGGATGGACCGCGACGGCGGTCGGCCGCCCCTGGTCACCGAGAGCGTCACCACGTTCGACCAGTACGGCATGCCCATACGGGCCTGGGACAAGGGCGACGTGGCCGTGCCCGACGACGACAAGTGCGTGCTGACCACGTACGCCCGCAACACCTCGGCGTTCCTGATGGCGACCGCGTCCCGGGTCGAGGCCTACGCGCTGCCCTGCGGTGGCTCGCCGGCCGGCGAGTCCGACGTCCTCAGCGACATCAGGACCAGCTACGACGGCCAAGCCTACGGCGCCGCACCAACCAAGGGCGACGCCACCCAGGTCGACGTCATCAAGCAGTGGTCGACCGCCGGCTCAACCTACGTCACGGTGTCGAGGTCGCAGTACGACGCGAACGGGCGGGCCACCGACAACTGGGACGTCCGCGGCAACCACAGCAGCATGGCCTACACGCCGGCGACCGGTGGGCCGCTGACGAAGACGGGGTCCACCAACCCGATGGGCTGGACGCTGACCACCGAGCTGGAACCGGCCTGGGGCGAGGCGACCGCCGAGGTCGACGTCAACGGCAAACGGACCGACGTCGCGTACGACCCGCTCGGGCGTACCGCGGCGGTGTGGGTGCCGGGACGGGTGAAGGGCGTCCACTCGGCCAACCGGACGTACAGCTACCAGATCCGGCCGGACGGCGTCAGCTCGGTCACCACGAGCGCGCTGAACGCGGCTGGCAACTACATCACGTCGTACCAGCTCTTCGACAGCCTGCTGCGGCCGCGCCAGACCCAGGCGCCGGCCGTCGGCGGCGGGCGGGCGCTGACCGACACGTTCTACAACACGGCCGGGCAGGCGGTGAAGACCAACGGCCAGTACTACAACGCCGACGCCGGGCCGGGCACCACGCTGTTCAACCCGCTGGACAACCAGGTGCCCGCGCAGCACGTCGCTGTCTACGACGGCACCGGCCGGGTCACCGCGGACGTCTTCAAGTCCAACGGCCTGGAGAAGTGGCGCACCACCACGTTCTACGGGGGCGACCGCAACGACGTGACGCCGCCTGCCGGCGGCACGCCGACGTCGACGGTCGCCGACGCGAACGGTCGTACGGTTGAGCTCCGGCAGTACCACGGCTCGGCGATCGGCGGGGCGTACGACTCGACCTCGTACAGGTACAACCGGAAGGGCCGGCTCCTCGCGGTCACCGACGCGGCCGGCAACCAGTGGACGTGGACGTACGACCTGCTGGGTCGGGCGACCCGGACCACGGACCCGGACAAGGGCGCGCTGGCCACGACGTACAACGACGCCGGTGACGTGCTGACTACGACCGACGCCCGCAACGTCACGCTGGCGTACACGTACGACACCCTCGGCCGGTCCACCGGGATCTACGAGGGTTCGACCGCGGGCCCCAAGCGGGCCGAGTGGACCTACGACACCCTGGCCAACGGGCAGCTCACCTCGTCGACCCGCTGGATCAACAACAACGCGTACGTCGTCGCGGTGCGCGGCTACACCGACCTGTACCAGCCGACCGGTTCGACCGTCACGATCCCGGCGTCGGAAGGGCTGCTCGCCGGCTCGTACAGCTTCAGCAGCACGTACAACGTCGACGGCTCGGTGAGCACCACGCGGCTGCCGGCCGGCGGTGGCCTCCTCGCCGAGACGCTGACGAACGGGTACGAGGCGACGAGCGGCCTGCCCACCACGCTGAAGACGAACTACGGCGGGGTGAGCGGCAGCTATGTCACCGACACGCAGTACACCCGGTTCGGTGAGCAGTCCGTCGTCACGTACTCCACCGGGGGCCTGCTGGCGCAGGCCGGCACGTACTACGAGGAGGGCACCCGGCGCCTCGCCGAGGCCATCACGGCCCGGGAGACCGCGCCGTCGACGGTCGCCGACACGTTCTACACGTACCTGCCGTCCGGTCTGGTGACGAAGATCGCGGACAAGCCGGCCGGCCGTACGCCCGACGTTCAGTGCTTCGGATACGACTACCTGGGGCGGATGAGCCAGGCCTGGACCCCGACCTCGGGCGACTGCGCCGCCGCACCGGCGGGCGACTCGCTCGGTGGTGCCGCGCCGTACTGGCAGTCCTGGACGTTCGACGTCACCGGCAACCGATCGACCCAGACCGACCACGCCACGCCCGCCGGCGACGCCGCCACCACGTACACCTACCAGGGCACCGGCGCGGCGCACGCGCACGCATTGGCCAGCACGTCCACAGTGGACAGTGCTGGTACCCGCACCGCGTCGTACAGCTACGACGGCGCTGGCAACACCACGAGCCGGCCGGGCGCACGCGGCCAGCAGACGCTGACCTGGGATCCGGAGGGGCACCTCGCGACGCTGACCGACGGCACCGGAACGCACAGCTACGTGTACGACGCCTCGGGCAACCGGCTCATCGCGCGCAACACCACCGGCGCCACGCTGTACCTGGGCACCACGGAACTGCGTCTCACCACAGCCACCAACCAGGTGAGCGCCACCCGGTACTACTCGGCCGGCGGCCAGGTCTGCGCGATGCGCACCGCGGCCGGCGTTACCTGGCTCACCGGCGACAACCACGGCACCGCGCTGGTGGCCGTGGATGCCGGCACCCAGCAGGTGACGCGCCGCTACGAACTGCCGTACGGCAGTCCGCGCGGCACCAACCCGAGCTGGCCCAATCCGCACGGCTTCGTCGGCGGCATCAGCGACCCGACCGGGCTGACCCACCTCGGCGCCCGCGAGTACGACCCGGACGCCGGCCGGTTCATCTCGGTCGACCCGCTCTTCGACGCCAACTCGCCCCAGGAGATGAACGGCTACGCCTACGGCGTCAACAGCCCGGCGACGATGGCCGACCCGGCTGGTGAGCGGGCCTGGTACCAGTGCCCGGACGGCGACTGCGAGACCAACCGGCCGCTGACCGGCAGCCCGGGCAGCACCGGTAGCGGTTCCACCGGAGGTTCCACGACCACCACCACCAGCGGCGGCCACAACTACAGCTGCCCCGGCGGCTGCCACCCACCGGCTCCGCCGGCGCCGAAACCGGTGAAGAAGCACTGCGGCTGGAGCCTGTCCTGCTACGCCAAGAAGAGCTGGAACTGGGCGCAGAACCACGCCACGGTCGTCGGCTTCGTGGCCGGGTTCGCGGCCGGCGCCCTGTGCGGCGCGGCGATCGGCTGGACCGGCGTGGGCGCGATCGCCTGCGGCGCCGTGGCCGGTGCGGTCGGGTCGCTCGTCACCGACCTGGTCGATAAGAAGGACCACAGTTTCGGCGACATCGTGAAGGACGTGGCCGTCGGCGCCGTGGTGGGCGCCGTCGGTGGGGCGATCGGCCGAGGAGTGGCCGTCCTGGGCGGCAAGCTGGCCAGTACGGCCCTCGGCCGGGGCGCCGGCAACATGCTGCGCGCCGGCCGGGGACTCCTGCGCCGGGGCGGCGGCGGGGCCGAGGGCGGCGGTGGCGGCGAAGGCGCCGCGGCCGGACGCACCGCGCCCGGCCGGAGCTGCCACAGCTTCGACCCTGACACGCCGGTACTCATGGCCGACCGGACCACCAAGGCCATCAAGGACGTCAAGGTGGGCGACCAGGTCGAGACGACCGATCCGGTCACCGGCAAGGACAGCGCACGCCGGGTCGAACTGCTGCACGACAACCACGACGCCGACCTGGCCGACGTGACAGTACGCACCGGTACCGGCGCCACGGTCACCATCCACACGACGTGGCACCACCCGTTCTGGGACGCCACGGCCAGGCTGTGGACCGAGGCGGCCCACCTCCCGACCGGCACCCGGCTGCGCACCCTCGACGGCAGTACCGAGACCGTCGTGGCGGTACGCACCTGGCTCGGCGGCCACGACATGCGCGACCTCACCGTCGCCGAGGTGCACACCTACTACATCGTCACCGCCGGTACGCCGATCCTGGTCCACAACTGTGGGCCGGAGGACTACGTCGGCAAGCACCGTTCCCCCGAGCGGGCGGCCGACAGCAACTACGTCGGCTGGCACCGGAAGTGGCACGACAACGTCCGGACGCATCGTAGGCCCAACTTCCTCGACCGGGGCCGGATGATCGGCGCGCAGAGCTACGAGGGCGTCGAGCAGGGCGAGAAGCTGGGCAACATCGTGTCACCCATGCTCGGTGGCTGGATGACCCGGCCGCCCTGGGTCGAGCCCGTCCTCAAGGGGGCCGTCTATGTGGTGACGGTCGCCCGCCGGATAATCGACCGCCCGAAGTGAGTGCACGACGATCCGCGGGCACTACCCGAGGCGGGGTGATGTGATGGCTGCGGCCGCCGGTTCGGCACTGCACGGCACGCTCATCTCGTCGTACCGGACGGCGGCACGCGCCGCAGCCGCCGATGTCGGTACCGACGTGGTGCTCGTGGAGTGCCTGAACCGGTTGGCCAGTACCTGGCCGGTGGTCGGCGCCGCAACCCGCGACCTGCGGCACGGTCGCGGCGGGCAGCCGCCGGGCGAGGAGTGGCGGCGCCGGGATCTCGATCCCGGGGCTGGCGCCGCCGGGAACGCGGACCTGGAAGCGGCGGCGGCCCTGCGGGAGGCCGCCTGGCTGGTCGCCGGCCAGGCACCGGAACGGCCCTGGACCGGCGCGGTCCGCGCGGCGGTGCGCCAGGCGGTGCTGGACGCGGGTACCGCCGGTGCCGGGTACGCGGGCGTCGTCGACCTGCTGGCCGTGCTGCTGCGCCAGCGCACCGGCACCCGGGCCCACGACCTGCTGGACCGGTACGGCCTCGACGGCGCGGAACTGGCGCGCCAGCTGAGGCCGTCCAGCCATGGCCGGCCATGGGTTCCGACGTACCAAATGCTGCGCCCGGTCGGACTGGTCGCCGGCCAGTCGCGGCCGGTACGCGCGCTGACCGTCGTGGTGCGCGGCTACCTCACCCGGAGCATCCACAGTGGACTTGTCCGGTACGTACTGGACCACGAGGCGAACCGGCAGTGCATACGGCTCGGGCATCCGCGCGTCACCCCGGTACACCAGTTGCTCGCGGTGTCCGGACTGGACGCGCAACTATCGGCCGTCCACGCCACGCTGCGCCAGGACCTGGCCCCGCACAACGAGGCCGCGACGGCCCTGCGCGCCCACGGGGCGCACCATCCGGCGCTCTGCCGGGCCGCAGCCGACCTGGGCGACAGCGACGCGCCGACCGCACCGGTCGCTCCGCAGACCAGGCGGCCCGGACCGCCCTGGACCACCGGTGCGGTGCAGATCCGCGAGCTGGCCGGCTCCGTCGCGTCGGGCCTCGGCCACCGCGACGTTGGCGGCGACCACCTGCTCGCCGCCGTCCTCGACCCGCCCGACGAGAGGGTACGGTCACTGCTGCGCCGCCTGGACATCGCGCTGCCCGACCTGCGCGACGCCGTGCACGCCACGCTTCGCGGCCAGGTGGGCTAGCAGTAGGGCGTCCGGGTGAGAGGGCCGCGGCGGGACCACCTGTTCTGGAGAAGCCGAGGCCATATACGACCAGCCGATCGAGCTGTTGCGCCGCCGATCCGATACGTCGACCCCGGCGCGGCGCAAGCCTCGTCGCTGATCGTTGACCGCAGTTTGCGTGTTGTTGGTCAGCTGGGCGTGCCCTGGCCATTGTGCTGGGCCCACGCGCAGATCGCGGCCAGGGGCTCCTGGAGGGTCTTGCCCAACGCCGTCAGTGAGTACTCCACATGCTGTGGCGGGGTGTGCTTGACGACATGCCGCTCCACCAGGCCGTCACGCTCCATCTCGCGCAGCGTTTCGGTCAACATCTTCTGTGTGATGCCGGCCACCCGACGCCGCAGTTGGGCATGCCGCTGCGGACCGGCCAGCAGCGTGTAGATCACGAGTACCCGCCATTTGGACGCCAGTCGCTCCAGCGCCTGGCGGGTGGTGCAGTCTTCCTCCAGTACATCGGGAACCACCAAGGTCATCGGATCTCCTGTCCCGGGAAGGGCAGCGGGAAGGGCACCGGAAAGTGCCTTCTGTTCGACGGTAGCCAGGCAATCTAGCGTCGAGATCAACGGTAGCCGCTGAAGGGACTGCAAGCCGAAAATGGCAGATTTCACGATCCACACCTATACCGCCGCCGAGCAGGGCCTGTTCGTCAACAGCTACCTGGTTGAGACGCCCGTTGGCGTCGTGCTCGTCGACGCCAATCTCCTGGTTTCGGACGCCCGGGCGTTGGTCGCACGGCTGGTCGCCCTACGCAAGCCGTTGCTCGCGGCGTTCGTAACGCACGCCCATCCCGACCACTTCAACGGTCTGCCGTTCGTAGTCGGTGACGACGTCCCGGTCTACGCCACCGCCGAGGTGGCCGACACGATCGCGCGGACCGCCGAGCCCAAACGGGCACAGTGGCAGCCGGTTTATGGCAATGAGTGGCCGGAGCGCCACCGTGTTCCGGACCACCGGCTGGCCGACGGCGACGTCGTACCGGTCGGTGGCCTGGAGATCGAGGTACACGCGATCGGCGCCGCTGAAAGCCACGCCGACTCCTGTCTCGTGATGCGGGGTGGCAGATCGCCGGCAGCGTTTATCGGCGATCTTGCCTTTCATGGGATGCACTCCTACATGGCCGACGGGCATAGCGCCGGTTGGCTCAGGGCGCTGGACCATCTCGTCGAAAAGCTGGACGCGGTGGTGCTCTACCCCGGGCATGGTGCACCCGGTGACATTACGATCTTCGCCGACCAGCGGCGCTATCTGCTGATGTACCGCGAAGCGGTGCGTCGACTCGCTGCCGGATCGCCGATCCTGAATGACGAGCAGAAGCAGCAGCTAACCGAGATCATGACCCAATTTCTGCCCGAGGCGCCGCTGGGCTGGATGATCGGCTTGGGCGCCGACCCGGTCGCCGCTGAACTGGCAGCCGATCTGACCCGCGCCTGAACCGCTCAACGTACTGGAGAACGACAGTGACACATTCGACCAGCAAGGGCACGCCCATCGAACGGGTGGCCTTCACCAGCGAGGGGATCACGCTGGTAGGACACCTGCGGTTGCCTTCGGTCGCAACGGCGGCACCGGCCGTCGTACTCACCGGACCGTTCACCGGCGTCAAAGACCAGGTCGTCGGGGTCTACGCGGACCGGTTGAGCCGCGCCGGCTTCGCCACCCTCGCTTTCGACCATCGTGGTTTCGGTGAGAGCGGCGGCCGCCGCGCACACGAGGACAGCCAGGGCAAACTGGCCGACCTGCGCGCGGCGGTCGGTGTACTGGCGACCCACACCGCGATAGACGCCGTCCGTATCGCTGCGGTCGGAATCTGCCTCGGCGGAGGGTATGCGATAAGGGCGGCCGCCGCGGATCCGCGGATCAAGACCGTAACGGGCATCGCCGGTGCCTACAACAGTCCCGCACGATTCGCCGACCAGATGGGGCTCGACGCCTACCGCTCGGCACTCGACACGTTCCTGGCCCGTTACGACGAGGAGTTTCCCGCCGTGGCTCCCGACCGCGGCGAGGCTGCGATGAGCGGCGACGAGCCCTACGCCTACTACGCGACCGCCCGATCGGCCTCGCCCCACTGGGAGAACCGGGTCACCCGAGGGTCGCTGCATTCGCTGATGACGTTCGACGCGCTGGGCGCGGCGCCGCTCCTCGGCGCTACCCCGCTGCTCGTCGTTCACGGCAAGACCGACGCATACTGCAGCCCGGAACTCGCGGACGAACTGTACGCCCGCGCGACGGGCATCAAGGAGATCCGCTGGCTCGACACCATCGAGCACACGGACCTCTACGACATCGAACAGCACGTGACCGAAGCCGTCGCGGCGACCGCCAACTTTCCTGCGCCGCTATCTTTGATCAACAGGGTACGCGCTCGATCATCCTCGGTTGCCGCCGTGTTCGCGACCGGAGGAGTCCGCACGTAGCCAGTGCTGCCTTGAAGCAAGAACGACCCTCGTCTCCCTCGGGCTCAGCCTCGGTGCCGTCCGGTGTAGACCTGCGTCACGTCTGGCGCCGAGCTCGGAGTCCTCGGCACCGACACGCGACAACATCCGCGACTCGGCCTCTCCTAGCCGCGGCCGGTCAACGTTCACCGAACGTGCGGCGAGCCAACCGTGGAGTCCCTGTTCGGCGCCGCGCCGTCAAGGGCGGCCAGGTTCGCCCGAATGTCCTCGGACTCGCAGTCGCCGGGACCGCCTCCGGCACCGACACGCTCGGAGTCGCCGGGACCGCCTCCGGTACCGAGAGCGGCGTGCAGGGCGAGCGCACGCTGCCAGTGGTCGCGGGCGCTGTCGCGCTCGCCGGCCGCCTGGTACGCATACGCTAGGCGGTCGTGCGCCCGCACCTGTTCGTACCAGTAGCCGGTCTCGATGGCCTGCGTCAGGGCGGCGGAGTGCTCGGTTCGGGCCTCACCCGCATCGCCGGCGGACCACAACACCTCACCCAGGCCGTTGTGCGCCTCAGCCTCACCGGCCCGGTTGCCGAGTCGGCGGTACAAAGTCAGTGCCTGCCGGAAATGGTCGATCGCCTGCCGGTGCTGGCCCTGCTGTCCGTGGAGGAGACCGAGGTTGCTGAGAGCGTCCGCCTCGCCGGCCCGGTCACCGGTCCAAACACACATTTCACTGGCGGTTCGGGCCGCGAGAAGTGCTGCGCTGGCGGACTGGACGGACCCGCAGCGGTTCACCGCCGCATCGGATCCTCGGCTGGGTGGTAGCCGTCTTCGTCGCCCCCGGTTCGAAGCCCAATGTCCGAAATCGCGTCCGCTGAACATTGACGCCACTCCCAGCAACATTCAGACTTCGACGCGCGCCTGTATCTCAAACAATCCTCGCAGTCGCCGTACGAGGGTAGAGGCCTTGCGCCACAAGGGTATCTAGGCCTGGACCGCCACGGCGGTCGGTTGCTGGGTGCCGCCACCTGCTCGACCGTACGGGGGTCCCCTGATGCTCCGCTCGCGCTTCCGCATGCTCTTTTCCCGCAAGCCGTCATGGGACGAGACCTCGTCCTACCGTGAGGCGCTGGAGGCCCTGGTTCGTCGCCGGCCTCGGATGTCCACGCGCACCCGGCGCCTCGTGCTCGTGGTCACCGCCTTGGCGATGGTCGCGTCGCTGCTCGCTGTGGTGCAGATGGAGCCGCGTGGAAACGGAGACGGTCGTGCTGCACCGGGGACACCGGCGGTGAAGTCGGGGCCGCTGCCCGAGCGGAGCACCGCGACCTCGACGACCAGGCTGGCCGTGCCAGCCCGAATTGGCCCCGGTGTAACAGTCTGATTTGGCCCCACCCCCGCGACACGCTGATGCGTGGAACAGCCTGAAGTGGCCCCACCGGGGTGATCGTGGTTGGTGACAGCGTCGATCACCGGTCGGGGAAGGGGCCGGGTTGGGGTCGAGGGTGGAACTGTTCGCCGCGATCCGTCGGGATGCGCGGGTGGAAGGCCTTTCGGTCCGGGCGCTGGCGACGAGGTATCGGGTGCACCGTCGTACGGTGCGTCAGGCGTTGGGGTCGGCGGTGCCGCCGGCGCGGACGCCGCCGCGACGGCAGTCGCCGAGGTTGGATGCGGTGCGGGATCTGGTCGACTCGATGTTGCGGGAGGATCTTGTCGCGCCGCCCAAGCAGCGGCACACCTGTCGGCGGATCTTCGAGCGCCTGGTGGATGAGCACGGGGCGGAGATCTCGTACTCGTCGGTGGTCAGCTATGTGGGGCACCGCCGGCCGCAGATCGTTGCGGAGGCACGGGATCGGGCCGGTGTGGTGGACGGGTTCGTGCCGCAGACACATCTTCCGGGCGCGGACGCCGAGGTGGACTTCGGCGAGGTGTGGGTGCGTCTGGACGGGGTGGCGACCAAGTGTCACCTGTTCACGTTGCGGATGTCGTTCTCGGGCAAGGCGATCCACCGCGTCTTTCCGTCGCAGGGGCAGGAGGCGTTCTTCGAGGGTCATGTGGCCGCGTTCGAGTCCCTCGGTGGTGTCCCTTGTGGACAGATCCGGTACGACAACCTGAAGCCGGCGGTGTACCGGGTGTGTTTCGGCCGCAACCGCATCGAGTCGCAGCGGTGGATCGCGTTCCGGTCGCATTACGGGTTCGACGCGTTCTACTGCCAGCCGGGCAAGGAAGGCGCGCACGAGAAGGGTGGGGTGGAGGGCGAGGTCGGCCGGTTTAGGCGCCGCTGGTTCGTGCCACTGCCCGACGTGGCCGGCCTGGCCGAGCTCAACGACCGCATCGCCGCCGCCGACGAGGCTGAGGATGCCCGGCATGTCGACGGCCGGGCCCGCAGCATCGGGGCGGACTTCGCCGTGGAGGCGCCGGCGTTGACCCCGTTGCCGGGCGAGGCGTTCGACTGCGCTCTGACGCTGACCCCGCGGGTGGACCGCTACGCGCGCATCCCGGTGCGGCAGTGCCGCTACTCCGTGCCGGCCCGGCTGATCGGCCGCCGGGTACGGGTGCGGCTGTCCGCGCTCGCACTTGCGCCGGGTTACCAGTGACCGACGTACCAGGTCGTCGACGACGCGGCTCGTTCGGCTGCGGGACAGCGCGGTCGCCTCGGCGAGCTCGCCCATGCGCAGTTCGCCAGTCGGTGCCTCGGAGAGTGCGACCAGAACGGAGTAGTCGGTCATGCTCAGCTTGGCTTCCCGCTCGAAGTTTTCGTCCAGGACGCGTGGGAGTCGCAGGAGCAGTTCGACGAGGGACCGCCACAGGATCTCCTCGTCGCTGTCCAGCCCGGGCACTGGCGTCGTCACCGGACCACCCCATCGTCAGAGTTGCGTCCGGCCGCAACTACCGTGTGCGTAGTGGGAACCGGCAGTCGCGCAGGGACTGTTGCCGGCTGCGACTCGTCAACCGTTCGCCGCCGAACAAGAGCGCGGATCGCGGCATGAGAGTGAAGCTCCACTTCTTTGACGATTGTTGCCCCGGTACATTGTGGGACCGCGATCGTGTGTGAAAGAGGTATGCCACCGGCCGGCGGCATACCTCTCTCACACAGGGTGTGGGCGCCAGGCGAAGCGGGATGTGACCGTTGGATCGTTGTGCAGGAACCCGACAAAGGCTCGGATGACTTCCTCGACGTCGGTGAGCTCCGTGCGGAAATGCTGATCGGGTGCGCCGTCTCGCCGTTCCAGCGCGTACCAGCCCGGCCGGGTACCCGCCTGCTCGCCGTACCCGACCTGGATGTACCAGCCGTCGGCTCGGGTGAGTACGGCGTGCCAGTTGTCTCGGGACAGGTGTACCAGGATCTTCCGCACGATCGCGGTGTCCGGATCACGAAACGGACGTCCCCGCTCGGATGTCAGCTCAAACTGCCAGGTGTCGCGGAACTGCGTGCGTAACTGGTTCCATTGCGGGTCGTAGCAGTTCAGCCCGTGATCCTCGGCGAGCTGGGCCGCCCAGGCCGAGACCTCATCGCAGCGGCTCCACACCATTGGGAAGTACATCAACGGCCCGCGCGCCTCGTTCATCAGCGGCGAGGTTGACCACGGGCTGTCCTCGCCGGCCTCCGTGTTGATGTCTGGGTATCGGTCCAGCAGCGCCTGAGCGTACGCGGCGATCCTCGGCGTCGGCGCCCAAGGCTCCTCCGAGTCGATGTAGCGGTCGTACAACTGCTGGAACTCCTCAGCGACGGCCAGGTCGTTCGCCGGCCGCTCGCCTTCCCACACGGCAAGGTCATACGACATGGCGCGCATTCTCGCATCCGGCTCCCGCGCAGCGCCCGCCCGCGGCGACCGCGCCCAGGACCAGGCGATCCGCCAGCGAGCCAGACGAAGAATCCC
>WNFV01004569.1_pt1 | contig 27322 bp, 26 predicted proteins | sample 5400101 | NCBI WGS metagenome assembly WNFV01 (sample SAMN13153361, study PRJNA577476) | soil metagenome | isolation source: 115 cm soil or saprolite under grassland replicate 1 | place: USA:California | collected 2016-06-15
CCACACCCCGTCGCTGGCGCGGCGCCCCCGCTCCCAAATTGCGAGCGGGGACTGGGGGCTGCGGGCCGCCGCCCACAACGAACGGCGGGGTCTCTCAGCGCAGAGACCCCGCCGTTCGTTCCGTCTTCGCAGCCGCCCTGCGAGCGGCCGCCGCATGTGCCAGGCTTACGGGGCCACGAGTGCCGCCTGGTTGTTGATCACGTCAAAGGTGTTCTTGGCCAGCTCCTGGGTAGCCTTGACCTGCCCGTACCAGGCGCTGCCGCCGGCGTTCGACTGGCTGGCCGTGTAGGCCAGGATCTGCGAGACGGTCAGGCTGGTCGCGCCGCCGAAGGCGCTGCTGACGTTCTGGTACGTCCCGCGGCACGTCGCCGTGCCGCCCGAGCCGTCGATCAACTTGCAGATCATGGTCAGATCGATCGCCACGCCGCCAATCGGCGCGGGCGCATTGATCTTGTTGCGCCGAGCGCCGGGTTGCTGAAGTAGACGTCCAGCGCGGTCGCCAGCATCTGGGCCTTCAGCATCGCGTTCATCGCCGCGCCGGAAGCGTTGGCCGCCTTGATGATGTTGGTGACGTAGGTCGCGACCTGCGCGCACGTGGCTGTGGCGCTCAGATCCTGGAATGGGGCGTACTGCCGCAGCCAGGTGCCGGATTTGCAGACACCAGATATTGATGTGCCGCCGGTGATGATCGCCTGGCCGTTCTTATTCTGCCAGTAGCCCATCGTCAGCGCGCCGGTTCTGGGCGGCCACTCACTGCATGCTGCAGCCGCGCATACCGCACCAGCGCGACCAGCACGCCCGTGGTGGTGAACAGAAGGACGGTATAGCCTGTGTACTGCCAAGGCATAACGCGCCTGTCTTACTCCTGGGACATTATACCGCGTCGCGCCTGGACGTTCGATGTAAGTGATGGAGAGCACCTTCATTGCGCCCTGGCTTGATCACATGTGCTTGCGCCGCAGTGTCAGCCCCCCAGCGATCATGATGCTGGCGAGCAAAAATAGCACCAGTAGGGGCGCTCCCGATTCTGCCCCGGTCGCCGGCAGCGGCTGCTCCGCCACTGTCCGGAATCGCACTACCTGTACTACCGGCGGCGAGAGCAAGGAATGATCGTTGGTGGCAAGTTCGACTTCCAACTGGTGCTCACCAGACGGAACATTGGTGAAGGTATAGGTGTCCTCCTGATCCAAGATCGCCAGTGGCAAGAGATCGAGCGTGAGGTGGACCATGCCTTTGCCTGGCTGATTGGCATCCGGACGCTTTCCTGCCTCGGTAACCGGAACCACGGCCTTGATCAACTCGAAGTCACTGGTTTTGACCACAACCTTCACCGTGGTCCCAAGGATGGTTTCGCTTTCGGTTGGTGAGACGACGCTGAGTTTTGGCTCTGCCGCGGCGATCGATGTGAACGCGAGCACGAGCGCGAGCAGGATGGACAGTCGCAGTAGCCTACACATGGACAGCTCCTTTCGTATATTGATTGGTCAACGCGATCTGTTGACCACGGCTTACACCTCAGCGATCGTACTTCACAGCCAACAGTGGCCTGCTTGCGCATGGCGGTATCTCAGGTCGCATCCGGGGGTGTTATCTCAACCGGCGTATTCAAGCCACGGTAGGTCACCGTCCGGGTCAGGCCGTTCGCACGTGACACCCGGCGCAGTTGTTGTGGAATGCCGGCCGTATCAACACGCAGCGTGACATCAGCATCGCGAGCAGCGTCGTACCAGCGGAGGACATACGTGCCCTCTACGGTCACTCTGGTCACGTTCGAGATCGAGTCAGTACGGGGGAGAAAGACTTGCAATTGTTTGAGGGCGCTCTCGCGTGTTGGCATCACGGTCCATTCACCATCTTGCTGACGTTCCCATGACTGGTCGCCGATTGTGATTCGTTCGGTCGTTTGGACGCCGTTGGTGCCTTCGTAGGTGGTTGTAATCTGGAAGCGCGGCACATGCCGCTCATCGCCAAGATCGAAGCGCACCCGCGCTGATGAGCGTAATCCAGAGCCATATGTGATCGTCGCTTCGAGCTGACCCGTTCGCAGCGCGGCCTCGGCCGCAGCCACCCGCTGGAGCAGGACCTGGGCGGCGGGAGAGGGCTGCGAAGCAGTCGTGGGCGTGAGCGGCAGGAATGAGGGGTGTGCCGTTGGACCCGCGACTGTGCGTGCACCACTTGGCTGCGCCGTCTGGGAATTCAGCGGCGTCTCCTTTGAGTGAGGCGATGGCTGGGACTCCGGCGCTGCGCGTGATGGCACCGCGAGAGCTGGGGCCGAAGCCACGAGCAGAGCAGAGGTCCGCGCCACGTCTGGTGCGCCAAGCCCCGGGACATTAGCGCCATCACGCGGGTTGCCCAACAGTAAGATACTGATGGCGATCAGTACAGCGGCGCATAGCACGAAGATGAACACCGATCGGTAGGAAAAGAATGCGGGGGGTCTTTCCCTCGATTGCCTCACTTGCCCGCGCAGCGCGTGATAGGCTGCTTGCAGCTGCACAAGATGTTCGCGGAGATGGGCGATCTGGCTCTGCCGCACCTGTACCAACCGTGGGATAGGAGTCTTCGAACTCGTAAAGCCTGAAGAGGCACTTTCTGATGCTGGGGATATTGCCTCTTGCTTTCGTTCGAGCTCGCCTGTGCGAGCGGGTATTGTGTCATGGTCGTGATCGGCGCCCTCAATACGCCGGCCGAGCTCCTCAGGTAAGGCACGCAGGTTGGCCAGGAACCGCTCGTGAGCGCTCTTGAGATCGTGTATGCGCGCTTCTAGTGCTTCACGCTCACGTTCAGTGGCCTCCACGCGCCGGCTGAGCTCTGCGATCTGCTCATCCTTCGCGATCAACCGGGCCTCGTAGAATCGACCGATCTCCTCACTCAAGGTGCGCAGGTCGGTGATGTACCCTGCGCCAATATGCTCAATCAGCTGCTCGATCTGAGTCGCCGCCACGTCCTGGTGCATTTCGCTTAGGTCCGCCGGCGATTGTGGTGTCTCAGGCGTATTCATAACACCCCTTATTATACAGGAGTTACGCAGTCGCTCGCAAAACATGGATTTTTGTTCTTCGTATCGAATGTTTTTTCGTTCTGCGAACGAAAAAACATTCGATACGAAAGATCCTTAATCCGTGGCGGTCCAATGATCGCATTCACTGCGTAGGTCCTGTTATTAAGTTATGGGCTGTGTCCGACCTGCACAAAAGGGCTTTTTCCCCTCGATGAAGAATTGGCCCTCCTGCCCGGGGTGCCACTTACTGGAGCAAGATCTCTTGACACCGGCAGTATAATAAAGGCGTAAGTATCCCTACCATAAAGGAATACCGGACAACACTAACGGATAGCAGATCTATCAGCATCTCACAGAAAAGGTGCCGGTTGTGAGTTTGCAGATACACCCTGTTATAGCGAACGTTTCGTAATGGTGCAACTTATGTATGACATAAGGCATGGTGTTCTCCTACTTCAGCGCTTCGGCTTGATCCTGCTCTGCCTGCTTGCTTTCGCTGCCGATGCAGCGCCCAACGCAGCACTCAGTGAGGCTAGAACCAATTGCCTCCTTTCGGAGATGTCCGCTCCTGAAGCGGCTCCTAATGTGAACACCTCTCACTCGGAGTACCGAGCACGGTCGTACTGCTGGGCATTGATCGGCAATGATGGAACTCACCTTGCAGAGGAAGCGGCTGCCGGTATTCGCTCCAAGCTCTTCAGTCTCAGTTGGCGTGAGTATGCCCCGAGCGAGGGCACAGTCGACCTGGCATATGTCGAGCGAAAGCGCACTGAGCTTGCTCAGCTGTGGCAGGCTGGCTTTGGCGTTATTCTTAGCCTTGGTTTCCATGATACCCCATTATGGGTTCACCATAATTATGCCGACACCTATTATGTTAATCAGTTTGGTGAAAGTTATGCTGGCCAAGAAATCGATAGCGGTGACACGAACCTCGTCTTTAACCAGTCTCTTCGCCAGCTCGTCGCGACCTATGTAGGCGACGTCTTTGCCGATTTTGGAGCAGACTTCGATGCCGTTCGTTTGGGTGGCGGCCGGTATGGTGAGCTGATGTATCCGCCCGCAGTGTACGGAAATAATAGAAATTGCTACTGGGCGTTCGATCGCAATGCGCTGATGCAGGACCCCGTTCCACAGTGGGTTCCCGGCCAACCTTCATCGGCTGGAGAGGCTCAACAGTTTCTTACTTGGTATCTTGACTCGTTAGTTGAATTTCAGAACTGGCAGATCATTATTGTAAGGCAAAGCTACAATGGTCCCCTGATGATGTTGTATCCAAGCTGGGGGATCAGGCCGGGCGATATCGAGCGGGCCGTCGCGGTCAATCTCGACGGCTCGACTGCGGCTGAGTACCATGGTGAAATCCCGCGCGGTATCGACTATACACGGCAGATCACCGCCCTCACCGATCCGCTCGTTATCCCCACGACCACCTGGCTAGATGCTGATGCCTCTGCCGACGACAATGCTGACCCGCGCTACTGGAGCCCAGTCAAGTATCTCGCGAGCCTAGCACAGTCTCACCCGCTTGGACTGCGGCTTTTTGGCGAGAATACGGGACACGGACAGGTTGTGGCCCTACGGCTATCGGCATTGCAGATGCGACGCTATGGGCTGATCGGCATGGCCTGGTACCGTGAAGAGGAATTGTTTACAGGCCAGTACGCCACACTCGACGACTATCGCCGAGTCATTGCCGAGAGCAACGCAAACTGTTTGCTCTATTTACCCCACATCACGGTATGCGCTACCTGTTCTTAGACAGATGATACAACACGAGCACATTGTCGGCTTTACCACGGAATGTGAACACCGGCTCGCCATGACGCTGAACCCAATTTAGGAGAGGGCTCGCCTCTTCACCGTAATTCCAGGTGAGCGTGTGCGGCGTGACCAACAGATAATCCGGAGCGTAGGCTTCTAGTTCTTCGACCGTATGCCACGAACTCCACGGACCACTGCTAAAGCGGTCTAGCAGGAACTGCGCTGTCTCGCTTGTTGCCGCGACGCGACTCCCTGGTGGAGCATTGCGCTCAAGGTAGACTAGGGTTCGTTCATAGCCATTGTCTGGCGTAAAGTGTGTATTGACCCACGAATAGCTACTCCACCCAGCAACCAGCATTGCAAACCCGGTTGTCGCCATGAGTAACCTTTGGCGCGCACGGCCCGTGACGATACACGATTTGAAGATCAGAGTCGCAGCGATGCTGGTTGCGAGGAGGGCTGGGATCACTATAAAGTAAAAGAACTGCTCTTCCACCGTACCAAAGAGGATAAGGTAGCCAAGCAGCACATAGGTGCTCGCGGTCCAGGCTGCCAGAAGGCGATTTGCCGAGCCCCCAAGCACCAATAAGAGACATACTGCGAAGATCCCGAACACAATGAGCGTATAGGTCATACCAAACAGGCTCAGTCGAGCAATTATGACATCAACGAACGAAGGACCGTGGTGACGATTGAGCCCGGTTATCCTCACGGCACCCACAAGCCGCTCGATACCGCGAAACTTCTGTTGCGCAAATCGCCCCCAATCTCCTGATAACGCAACTGTGAGCGGGTAGATCGCATAAGTGAGACAGGCGATGCTGCCGATCAGCGCGATCCTCCGGCGGGGAAGAGACCAATTGATCAGGAAGCAGGTCGCGAGCGGCAACAGCGTGAGGAAGGCCGTCATGTCTTTGGTTAACAGTGCCATCCCAAATAATAGACCTGCCGCAAGCGTCGGCCATAATGCAATTGACTTGGTATTGTCAGGACTGATTAGGTGGGAATGTGGCCGATTCCTAACGCGCAACTCCGCCACAACTCTGCGCAGACTCGCATGCGGACTCCACAACACTCTTGGTATGCGTTCGTCGCTCATGGATGCAATGATGATCCAGTAGCCCGCCAGTACCCACCACAACGCCGACGTATCGAGCAAGTTGAGGCTGTTCATCTTGATGATAAATGGATCGAGTGCGAAGATTCCAGCCGCAGCCAGACCAGCTGGCCACCCGCCGAGACGACGGCCGATCTGCACGAGGGCAACCGCCGAGAGGCTGGCGAACGCGACATTGAGATAGCGTACAGCTTGGATCTGATGAATGAGGATACCGAACGGCTTGAACAGCTCAAGGTAGGCTGCTTCGACAAAGAAGAACGCGGGCGGGTGCAGATAGAAAGGTTTACCATAGAGCTGCACGTGCAGGTTGTCTGCGACGCCTTTGGCGATGCGGAGATACGTGATCTCATCAATGAAGAGATCGAAGGAACGGCCAAGATAGGTCGCGCGCAGACCGAATGTGACCAGGACAACGAGGGTAATCGCTATCCAGGGCAGCAGCATTTCTATGGGCCAGGTTACAACCGTAGAAAAGACGCTATGCACAAGGTCCTGGTAGTGACCCAGCGTTGAACCTGCTAGTCTGCGCGCGTGTATGTCAGCTTCGCGTGCCTCGTATGCCCACTCGGCCGCCTCCACAGGCTCGTTGGACTCCGCGATCTTCACATTCTTTGCAGCAACCTGAGCATTGTAGAGGGAACCACGCTCCTTGCTCAACGCCTGTAGATTCTCGACGTACTTCGCGCTGACGCGTTCGATAATCTGATCGAGCTCTGTTGGCGTCCTGTGGTAAAGTTCCTCGGTTGGATCCCGCAGCGGTTGTAGGATACCGCGATCAGAACTGCCGCAGCCAGCTAATTCCAACCGCGCCGTTCCGATACCCCCGTGTGCCAGTACTGGTTCCATGGGAAGTAGTGCACTCGACCGCTGCCCGTTGTGTTCGGTGGTCAGACTGCCAGCGTTAGTCTCCTGATGAACTCTACGTTCAGTGCTACCTGCCCGATGGGCTTCTTTCGCGGTTGAGGACAGCCTGAGCCCATCACCCGTTTCGGACGTTTCATTTTGCGGATCTTGGTCAGCATTTATCTCATGCTTCCCAATCATTATCCGCTTCATTTTCTTTGCGAGCAAGCTCATAGTAACTTTCTTGCTAACTCTCGGTGTCCTTCGAACGCCGACTGATAGATCTGCTTGTAGCGGTCGACAACTCGAACTGGATGACACTGTTGCAGCACAGCTGCACGTCCTTGCGCGGCGAGCTTTGCCCGTAGGTTCGAATCTAAGAGCAATTGGGCAAGTGCTGCTGTCAGAGCAGGTACATCACCGTGACGGACTGCAAAGCCGCCACCAAATAGCGCCTCGCTCATCGGTGGCTTATCACTAATAATAACAGGACGTTCAAGGACAAGCGCTTCTAGAACTACCAGTGGTAGATCCATTTTACTGGCAAGCTTGCCTGGCACCAAGGCCATGACCATGCAGGCCATAATGAGCGCAGGCATGTCGCTGACATGATCGATCACCCGCACGCGGTCTGCAATGCCCGCCGTAGCTGCGAAGGCCATCGCGTGCTGTGCCTCACGTGCTGAGTCTTGACCCGGCTGAGTGCGGCACGCGAGCACCAGCACGGCGTCATGCAATGTCGCTGGTAACTGTGCGAAGGCGCGAATTATTTCGCTTATGCCGCTTTGCGGGCCGTAGTGTGCCGGGTAAAGCACGGCACGCGGCCCAAGCGCGAGCCTCTGAGCTAATTCGGTTGCTGATGTCGAGGGATGCAGATGCCGCTCATCTAAGGGTGGAAAGATGCGCACAACGTTTGGCACGCCGTGGCTTGTAAGCAACTGCCGGGTGTGCTCCGATACCACCACAGTGATGTCACCCGCAAAGTTTTGGTGTTTGATAGGTATATCACCGATAGATGGAATCGTATGCACGAGGGGTTTCCGGCACGCAGCCAGCCAGTCATGGACTAGACGCGCAGTCCACGGAGATGGATTGCTCAGACTCGCGACGACATGTACAAGATCGACATCGCGAGTGTGACGAAGCAAGTAGGAAAAACCACGTAGCTTCTCTCTATTCGTCGGTATCGGACTCGTACCACGCAGCCGAACAGCCCCGACATGTGACGGCCAGGCTTCGTCAATACCGGTCTGCACGATGAATTGGTTGTTGGAATCGGATTGTACGAGCAGCCGCGCAAGATTTTTGTCGGCCCCGTTCCACGGGGCGGCCAGCGCGATACTGCTCAACATGAGAATGCGATAAGTCATTCTACCAGCCTCGGAATAATACGTTCATGTGTATCTATGCACGTCCTATGTTTAAGCACAGCGACGGACGTTAGACGTAAATGCCCAATGAAGCGAGGGTCAGATCTTGGCAATATCATGGTATAGGTGCATTATGATTGTCTCGCAACCCTTCCACATCTGCGTAGAGTGCGTGCGGCCGCAACTTCTCGATAATGCGCGCAAAGACCGCCTCGCGGGGCTGCCCGGAGGTTGGAACGATTCGCCAGCCAAACCGATCTGCCACAGCTGAATATATCGCGTGAAGCTCTTCGTAATAGGCGCTGTCAAAATCGTTATCGCGGGCACGCGCGATACTTGGCTCGGTATGCAGCCAAATCGTCACGCCAGGGTGCGGTACAAGGCCCCGAACGTGTTCGAGCAGACTTGGTGAGAGCGACTGCAGCCGCCGGTGCTTCACTAGGATGTCGTCGAACGAGCGGTCGCTTATCAACCAGACGTCTCGATGCCCGAAAAGCCTCAGAAGCATGCACCAGATGTACGCGGCCCACACAAACAGACCGATGTCGAGAATTTCCGCGATGGCTGCCATTCGTGTCGATAGCCTTGGCGAGGCCGGCCGACGGCCAGTTGACGACGATCGTAAGCCGACACGATCTGGTATCACTGATAGCAGCTTGCGGCCGAAAGGATGAATCTGGATCACGCGCGCCCCTTGTTTTGCGAGCGCCTCGTTCAGCAGCGTCGTCTGCGTCGATTTCCCAGAGCCATCCATGCCAACCAGAGCTACAGTATGAAAATGCCGATTCGATGTGTTCATATCAGGGTCTCTATCAAAGTATGCTCCCAAAGAAGGCGAGCGGTAGAAGCGGCCAGCGATCGTCTGCTCCAGATTCGCACCGGATCTGTCAGTGTCAGGAGCTAGCTAGCGCCGTCCCCTCTTGGCATTACCCCCACGACTGGTAGAAAGGAGCATCGCGGGGGCGGCATCGCCGCCCCCACGGCATGTCCCATGTTAGTGACAAGGAGTGCTCCCCGAGTCGGTAAAGGTCTTGCCAGCGATCGGGACAAACTGCCAGTCATATACCCCAGGTCGGAGTGTCAACTTGAGTACGCCAAAGGTGTCCGAGTTCCGAACCTCGCTATTGGTTAGAACAGTCGTGAAGCTCTCGTGACTCTTCCCGCCCGTCCCTACAACTATCTCGCGGATACCGTTTGTAGAGTCGAGGTTCCCATTCACGTTCTGTGGTGCGAACCGCTCGTAGTCATGATCATGGCCGTTCAGCACAAGTTCGACCTCGGCATTGTAGAGGTCCTGCCAGAATGTCTTCAATCCGATCACAAACGTCGAGCCGCTTGTCCCAGAAGTAAACCGTGGATAATGCCAGTAGGCGAGGGTGCAGCTTGTCGGGTGTGCCGCAAGGTCGTTTCTCAGCCACACCTCCTGCGGGCTCCCGAGACCACAGCCGCCAACCTGCGAGCAGTTCGAGTTGAGCGCGATGATATGCCAGCCTCCCAGATCGTAGGAGTAGTAGCCTTTACAGTTGACTGTACATCCAGGCTCGGTTGGCGATGCAGCATTCCCGAAGTAGGTATAGTAGCCAGGTGCACCGCTCGGTGCGTTGTAGCACTTGTTGGTTGAGTCCGTGCTGGTGTTATACTCGTGGTTGCCGACCGCCGGGTAGGTCTTGGTCCTGATACGCCCCCAGGAAGTATTATAGTACGTGTTAAAGTCGCTCAGGGAGCCGCACTCATACTGGTCATCACCCAGCGGCAGCACTGCCCGTGGATTGCCATTGACCAGCAGATCCGAGGTGGCCATCTGCTTGCAGTCGCCGCCACTCGAGGATCCACACGCGATGTCGCCGGCGCCCATGATCACCACCGTGGCTGCGACGGTCCAGCTGCGACTTGCCGGCGTTGGGTCGGTGTTGCCAGCCGTATCGGTGGCCCGCACTGTAAAGGTGTGAGGGCCATTGGCGAGATCGGTGTAGGATAGCGGCGATGTGCAGGGGCTATAGGCAGCGCCGTCGAGTGCGCACGCGAAGGTACTCCCGATCTCATCAGCCGAGAAGGTAAAGCTAGCCGCGGCCGTGTCAACAGTTCCAGACGGGCCAGTGTCGATCGTCGTATTCGGTGCGACGGTGTCCACGATCANNAACGCTGCTCAGCAGAATGCTCCACGAACCGGCGGTGTCGGCTTTGGTCATGCCCTTGGATGTCGTCCCGTCGAAGATCGTAACTGTGCTGTTGGCTTCAGCAGTGCCTGACAGTGTAATGCTGCCAGTCGTGTTGTAACTGTTGTTCGCCGGGCTACTGATGACCGGGGCAGCGGGCGCGACGGTATCGACCGTCCAGCTGTAGCTGGCCGCGTTGGGATCGATGTTGCCGGCCGCGTCGATCGCCTTGACCTCAAAGGTGTGACCTCCATCCGCCAGACCGCTCAAACTCTTGGGACTGCTACAGGTCGCAAACGCCGAGCCGTCGAGGCGACACTGAAAGCTGGCACCGGTCTCGTTGCTGCCGAAGCTGAAGCTTGCGCTGGCGCTGTTATACACGGCCGGCGGAGTGCTGATAATGCTCGTCGTCGGCGCAACCGTATCGATCGACCAGCTGTAGCTGATCGGGGTCGGATCGGTATTGCCGGCCGGGTCGGTGGCCCTGACGGCGAAGGTGTGCGCACCGTCCGCTAGGTTGTTGTACTCGACTGGGTTGCCGCATGTCACGAAGGCAGCGCCGTCCAAGCTGCATTGGAAGCTGCTCCCTGCCTTGCTGCTGAAGCTAAAGCTGGCGGCGGTGCTGTTCGTAACCGCGGCCGGGCCGCTGACGATCGTTGTATCCGGCGGCGTCGTGTCGATCGTCCAGCTGTAAGTAGCCGGGCTCGGGTCCGTATTGCCGATCGGGTCGGTTGACCTCACCGCGAAGGTGTGCGTGCCGTCCGCTAGCCCGCTGTAGGACGCCGGCGACGTGCAGCTGGCGAACACACCGCCATCCAGCTTGCATTCGAAGGTGCTTCCACTCTTCGTCGCGTGGAAGGTGAAGCTCGCGCCGGTACTGTTCGTGAGTGCAGGCGGGCCGCTGTCGATCACCGTGACAGGTGTGGTGGTGTCGATAGTCCAGCTATAACTTGCCGGAGTGGCGTCGTTGTTTCCGATGGTGTCGACCGCTCTCACCTGAAAGGTGTGACTACCATCGGCCAGATTGCTGTATGTGACCGGGTTCGCACAAGCGGCGAAGGCCGCGCCGTCCAGACGGCACTGGAAGCTGCTGCTAGCCTCGCTACTGCTGAAGCTGAAGCTGGCGCTGCTGCTGTTCACCACCGCGGCTGGGCTGCTATCGATCAGGGTATCCGGCGGGGTGGTATCAACCGTCCAGCTGAAATTGGCACCGTTCAGATCGGTGTTGCCGGCCGGGTCGGTCGCACGTACCTCGAAGGTGTGCGCACCGTCTGCCAGATTGCTATAGGTTGCCGGGCTCGTGCAACTGGCGAAGGTACCGCTATCCAGGCGGCACTGGAAGCTGCTGCCGGCCTCGTTGCTGCTGAAGCTGAAGCTCGCGCTGTTGTTATTAGTCAGTGCTGCAGGGCCACCGGTTATGCTCGTCACCGGCGCGGTCATATCGACCGCCCAGCTGTAGCTGGCCGGAGTTGCGTCGGCGTTGCCGGCCGGATCAATCGCCTCTACTTCGAAGGTGTGGTGGCCCTCCGCCAGGTTATTATAGTCGGCGGGACTGGCACACACCGCAAAGGCACTGCCATCCAGGCGGCATTGGAAGCTGCTGCCGGCCTCGCTGCTGCTGAAGCTGAAGCTCGCGCTGCTACTATTGGTCAGAGCAGGAGGCATGCCGGTGATGATCGTGTCTGGCGCGGTCGTATCGACCGTCCAACTATAGCTGGCGGGAGTTGGGTCGGTATTGCCGGCCGGATCGACTGCGCGGACCGCAAAGGTGTGCGATCCAGCCACCAGCGCACTGTAGGACGCCGGCGAGATGCAGGAGCTAAAGGAGGCGCTGTCGAGCGCGCACTCGAACTGGCTGGCCGGGTCATCCGCCGAGAAAGTGAAACTGGCCGTGGTTTCGTTGGTAGCGATGGACGGCATCGAGTCGATCGTCGTGTTGGGCACAACCGTATCGACGCTCACGGTGCGTGAATCGGACGGAGCCGAGCGATTGCCGGCCGCATCCGTAGCGATGGCAACATAGGTGCGGCTGCCGTCAGCGACGCTCGACAGCGTCACGCTCCAGGTGCCGTCCGAGGCAGCCGCCGTCGTGCCTCTGGTAGTCGCGCCCTCGACAATCTCAATCTTGCTGCTGGCCTCGGACGTACCGGAGATGCGGAGGCTCCCGCTCGTGTTGTAGCTGTTGTTGGCGGGACTGTTGATCGTCGGTGCCGGCGGAGAGTTGGTGTCGATTGTCACGCGCAACGTAGAAGACGCCGCCGAGGTGTTCTGTGCGATATCCGTCGCCGTCGCTGTAACTGCGTGAGCGCCATCACTGAGTGCGTTAAGGATGTCGACGGTGAAGCTCCAATGGCCCTGGCCATCCGCTGTAACTGAGCCAAGAGACGTTGAACCGTCGAAAATATGAACCAGACTAGTTGCTTCAGCATCACCCTGAAAGGTCGGCATATTGTTGGCAGTGAGGTTGTCCGTGTTCGACGCGCCCGTGTCGCTGGAAGCTGCCAGGTGTACCGTCGGTACTGCTGGCGCTAATGTGTCGATCGTCCAGTTCTGCGTCGCCGGACTCGGGTCGGTGTTGCCGGCCACGTCCGTCGCACGGATCGCGAACGTATGCCCGCCGTCCGCTAGCCCGCTGTAGGACGCCGGCGACGTGCAGGGGCTAAAGGTAGCAGCATCGAGTGCGCATGCAAACGTGCTCCCTGCCTCATTAGCAGAGAAGGTAAAGCTCGCCGAGCTAGTATTAACGAAGCCGAATGGACCTGAGTTGATGGTTGTATCAGGAGGCGTCGTGTCGGCCAGCGTCGTGTCGACCGTGAATGTCTGCTGTGCTGGCGTCGGGTCGACATTGCCAGCCTGATCCTTGGCCTGCACCGAGAAGGCGTGCGAGCCCTCGCTCAGGCCAGTCAATGTCGTGCTGGTAGCGCTCGAGTAGGCCGACCAGTTGCCCTGATCCAGCTTATTGGAGTAGACCAGGCCGCTCGTGGGTGTACGGTTATCGGAACCAGTCCAGCTAAAGCTGGCACTTGTTGTATTGATCACGCCTGATGGCCCGGAGACGATCTGCGTGTCCGGCGGGGTCGCGTCCACCACGACCGATGCAGCCAGCATCGACGTGTTGCCGGAGGCATTTGTCGCCGTAGCTGTGACGTTAGGACCGACAGGCGTGCGCGCAAATGTGAACGCGCCGCTGGTATCGGCGATGGTCGATCCCTCATAGCTGCGCGCTTGGCTGGTGCTATCGGAGTAGATGTCGACGGTGCAGCCGGGGCAGGCGGTGCCCGTCACCGACGTGGAGGCGTTAGCGATAATCGGAGCGGCTAGTCCCGTGTTGCCCCCGTTGACTGTGTTAATCGCGAGACCGGCGTTGGAGTAGATCGAATTGCCGCGCACAGCATTACCAGTGGTGGTGGATCCGTCGATCTTGACTCCGTCACTGCGGTTGAAGGCGATCAGGTTGCCATCGCCCGACGTGCTGCTGCCCACGCTGTTGTTCTGGGCTCCGCTGTCAATCAGCACACCAACGTTATTTGCCAGCGCGGCATTGCCCGCGGCATTAGTGCCAATATAGTTGCCCTTGATACTGTTGCTCGTGGTGCTGCTGCCACTGATAGTCACTCCCGTGTTAGTGTTGCCGGAGATGATGTTTCGGGCGCTGGCGGTGCTGCCTCCGATGGTGTTGCCCTGACCGGCAGTGGTGATAATCACACCGTCTGAGCACTTGGTGATGAGGTCCACACCCTTGACGACGTTCTGACTGGATGTTATCCGGAAACAGGGGAAGGTTCCAGCAACTGACGAGGTCGCGGTCACGTTCACTCCAGCCGCGGAGCCATCTACCGTATCACTGCCTGTGCTCAGATCCGGCAGGGCGCTCCCGATTGTGATCGTGGCCGGCGTAGTCGATGGAAAGACCGATGTGCTGAACATGATCGTATCAGCCGAGCTGGCGCCGATCGTGTCGAGCGTGCTGCAGCCGCTAGTCTTGCTGTACGTGCTGTTGGAAACGAAGCCGCACTCACCTTTGCTTAGGCTCTGAACCAGGAGTTTGCCAGTGACCAGCAGCAATGCCTCGCGTAAGGTGAGGTTAGCATCACGGCCATTTGTGTCGGCTGTGCTGTTGACGCTCAGCAAAGCCGCGGCTGCCGCGGCAGACGACAGCGGGAAACTAGCGAAGCTGACAAGAATCGCCAATACCAGAACGCAGCAGATGTTCCGGTGGCGTGTGATCATAGGGTTTGGCCGCTCTGCTGTGTGGACCAGCCCCATATATGATCGCCGTGACCAATTCTTCATAGTATTACCCTTCGCAACTTAAGATTGGTTAATGCAGGCAATAGTTATACTGCCCACGCCTCCGGATGGAAAAGTCATCTCGCCAACTATAGAAAATCATGCCGTCGCTTGAGCGCATAAAATGCGGGATAAGCGTAAACTTCGCGCAGCGCAGTGTGAAATCGCTTGCCGGCAATATTGTTCATAATACGCTGCCCGAATGCGCGCACAAGCACGATCATCGAAATCCGGTAGGGATAAGCCAACAAATGTTTTGGAACATTACCTGAGCGCCCCACATCCGCCCACGAATCAACCAACAGACGTATCTGAGCGTATGCCTGCTGGAAGCCATAGCGCCAGCCATTCTCTGATGCAATGCGCTCGAGTTCAAATGGATCAAAGGAATAGGATTCCATAAAGCGCTTGAAGTAGAGGACATCCCCCAGAATGACATCATAGTTCTCAAACACGTTGTGCGCCAGGTTAACCAGGAAGTCATATTCTTTATCCAACTCCAACCATGGCCCATCAGTTGATCGAGTACTGTGCCGCCACAAGGACTGGTGGTCAAAGTACGGAACTCCATTCCACGTCACTCCAGGATGGAGATGTACACTGACGGGCAGATCTGGTTTGGAAAACATGATCTTGTCGGGTTCCTTGAACATGACATGTCCAGAATACCCTTCACTGCGAAGAAGCGCGATTGTCTGATCCCATTGTCTCTTATTGACGATAACATCGATGTTAGAGTCGTAATATTGGTACAACTTGCGGAACTTTATGAACATGTGCTCGATCTGGTTTGATCCAAGTAATGCTGAAATCTCTTGCATCAGACCAGTAAACGCATCATAGCGTTCGCGTTCCTGTTTCAAAAACTCCGTAGCGACAGGATAATGAGTGATAAATTCCAATCCAACGCTATTCTTCCGCGCGACCTTCATTTCAAGATCGTTCGGCTGCGTCGTGCTACGGATCTCTGATCCGAATCCGCACATAACGTTCCTGGCGACGTTCTCATAGGACTGTAGTGCATTACTGCGCTGGCTCCACGCGGGTGTCATTGATCTATACTATGCCTTTCTCCACGCTCGGTAGCGTTGGGTTGTTTGCAAAGCCGGGGATCTCATCAAGTGAAATGTCCCATTACTGCGCATGACCTCAGTAGCGTATCTAATGACAGGCTGTGTGACCCGAATCAGTGAACGTCTTTCCCGCTACAGGAATAAAAGCCCAGTCGTAGCTGGTGGGATGCAAGGTCAATTTGAGCACACCGAAGGTCTTGTCATCGCGGACCTGGCTATTCGCTATGGGTGGGCCGAAAGGGTAGTGTTCTTTGCCGCCAGTACCAACCACGAACTCACGAATGCCCTGGAGCGGGTCGGCTCGGCCGGTTGGGGTTTGTCGTGCGAATCGCTCGTAGTCATGGTCGTGACCATTCAGCACTACATCTACAGCAGCGTCATAGAGCGCCTGCCAGATCGGCTGCATCTCGTTATCATTGCCGTGCTGGCCAGAGCTAAACCGAGGATGGTGCCAGTAGGCCAGCATGCACCTCGACGGATGCCTAGACAGATCAGTACGCAGCCATCGTTCTTGTGGTGAGCCGGCTTGGCAGCCTTGGATTTCGGAACAATTACTGTTGATCACGACGATGTGCCATGTGCCGAGATCATAGCTATAATAGCCCTTCGTAGGGTCACCAGCGGCTGCGCCAAAGTACGCGAAATAACCTGAAGCCCCCTTCGTCGCATACTCATGGTTGCCGGCAGCCGGGTGAGTACGCGCCTTATACCGGCCCCATGTAGGGCCATAGCAGTTGACAAACTCGGTAGCCGTGCCCGACTCGTATGCGTTGTCACCAAGGGTAATCAGCGTGCTGGGCATGCTATCGAGCAACTTAGCTGTAGCCTCGGCGCCGGGACTGCCGCATCTCGCAATGTCGCCTGCAGCGACCAGCACTGGATCGGCCTCTCTGCCCAGCGTTAGATAGCCCACCAGTCCGCCGACGACTAGGGCGATGGTGATCGGGGAGTAAAGCCAAAATAGTTGCCTCATAACCTTTCACTCATTGTTTTGGCCCATCGGCCGAGTATTAGAGCGCCGCTGCTCGAACAGACCTGCTCCTTGCCACCGCATGCATATAACAGGCTTCCTGGCGAACTGCGATCTCGTCCCAATCGTACTTTCGGGCCCAACTGCGACCGGAATGTCGGAGCCGAACGGCCAACTCTTCGTTGGTAACTACTTCGGCTACCGCTTTAGCGAAGGCATCGAGATCAAACGGTCGGATGAGAAGCGCGTCACCTCCTCCAGCTACCTCGGCCAGGGGCCCTACGTCGAAAGCGATGACCGGGGCACCCACCGCTTGACTCTCCACCGCGACCATACCAAACGTCTCGAACCGTGACGGCATCAACACTGCATAGGCGCTTGCCATCAGACGAAACTTCGCCATCCCGTCGACGCGACCCAGAAACTCCACCATGTCTGCCAAGCCGAGACGCTGGACCCGAAGCTCGATTGCCTCCCGGTCTGGCCCGTCGCCGACAATGACGAGCGGGGGCATTCGAGCTCCAAGCAATGCCCGAGCGCGGGTCACGATCTCGAGGAGCAGATCGCAACCCTTCTGCTGCGTGTCGAGGCGCCCCACAAATAGCAGGTGTTGCGGAGCCATCGGTTCGACCCTAAATGCCCGATCTTCGACACCATTGGGAATCGTCGAAATCGTCGCGTCTGGTCGCTGTATCCGAAGAGCATTAGCAAGCCAATCGGACACCGCGATGAAATCATTGTACAATCGTAGTCCAGATCGTTCGACCCAATCAAAAGGGAGACGGTATTTGTGACGCATCTGCGATGCAAACAACCACTGTACCGATGCGACAACTGGCTTGCGCGTGAACAGGGGCGAGAAGCCGACGCTGAAGGGGGCACCGAAATCTTCAACAAGCAGATCGTGTGGATGCCGGCGTATCGCTGGTCCGAGGAGAGCAAAATACGCCAGGCGATCGATCTTCGCGCCGCTGCGTGGCCCGATCGGCACCCAGTGAACGCCATTCTTAACACGCGGTTTTGCGCCCGGATAGCCTGCCACCAGTGCCGTAATCTCATGCTGGTGGCTAAGGCGAGAGTTGATCTCGCGCGTCCGCACCGAGCCTCCGCCACTACCTGGCTGGGCTGGATCTTCATAGGCGAGGTGAAGGATACGCATAGTTACTCCCCGGTCGCGAGCGGCACTTGTTGCAATGTCGCTTTTCTGGAGGTTAGGCTTGCCAAGTGCAACAGGCCTAACCGCAGAGCGGTGGCAAGATAACACGGGCCGCCGAGCCCCATGGCGAGGAGGATGTTGCCACCTGCGCCGAGAACGATAATGCCAACAAGGATACCAATTGCGAGTGCGATAGCATACTTCATGAGCCAGAGCCCGGCGTGCTGAGCCGCCTTGAGGCCCAGCGTGGAGATATAGCTTGTACCTAAAACGAGCAGTGCGCTCGCGGTTGCAGCGAGAAACATCGAGGAGGCCCCTTGGGCATGCCAGATCGGCACGATTTTCCATAGCATGATTGCCTCACATGTGACGATCGCGACCAGGATGCGAGCCGGAATGTGAGCTTTCCCGACGGCCTGGAATGCGGCTGAGAGGATCGCCACCAAGATGAGCGCGCTATTTCCGAGCGCGAGGATGCGCAAAGCCGAAGCGCCTGCCATGTACGAATGGGGAAAGAGCATTCCGAGAACAGTTTCAGGAGCCGCGACTAGCACACCTTCGATCGGCATCAGGAGGATCAGCGCCAGTCCGCATGCCTCGCCAACAGCGGCACTGGTTTGCGCGACTCCTTTCAGGCGAGCGATTTGCGTGAAAAGAATCGGAATCATTGCGGTCGCAAGATAATAGGGCGTATTGGCCAGGACGATACTGGCCTGATAGTAGCCCACCATTGCACGCGCGCCATCAGAGAAGAGCTTGAGTGCGACAATATCGAGGTTCAGCAGCAGGCCCATTCCCAACAGCGCTCCGAACATGCCACTGGCGACCCCCATCGAGGGGCGCCGAATGGCGCCCCAAGGCCGCATGTCAAACATACGCATAAGGACCCACATCGCGAGTGTTGCCGCGATCAATGCGCCAATGAGAAAGCCGCCGACAGCGCCCATTACGCCGAACCCCGCCAGTACCAGAGCCACACCGGCCACTGCTTTGCTCACCACCTCACAGACCCAAAACAGCGCCAGCACCCCGAACCGCTCAAATCCCTGTACTGTAGCACGGGCGATCGCAATAAAAGAGAGTAATGGAAGTGTCATCACGACAAGCCCAGTAACCGTCCAGGTTTCAAGGCCGGGCTTCAACGGACCCCAGGCAAAGAGGAGAATGATCGCCACGCTTATCGCCAGCGCAAGGAGCAGGTTCGCAGTGACGGCACCGCGCACAAGCGATGCACGCTGGGATCCATTACTCCTAATGAGTGCTGCGGTGAGCGGCCAGGCAAAACCGGAGTTAAGGATCAAGCCCGCGATCGTCAATATCGTCTGGGCGAATGCGAGCAAGCCAAAATCACCTGGAACGAGCAACCATCCCGCAGTTAGCCCGAAGGCATAGTTGACAATGCTCATACAGGAAAATGACATGAGCATAACCAGACGAGGCGGCAAGATTGTACAGCGCTGCCAGGCAGCGCTCCAGAATTTCGTTCCTATGCGGTGATATACACCGGTTGTAAGCTGTGACATTTCTTCAATACTTCCAGCGTTGAGGAGGCACATAACTCCCAACTAAACCTCGCGGCCCACGCCTGTGCCCCGACCGAAAGGCGGTCACGCGTGCGCTGATCTTTCAAAATCATTGTCAGTGCGTTCAGGAATGAGTCATGATCGTTCACAAGCAGGCCAGTTTCATTGTGACAGATAGCCACGCACAGGCCGGGTACATCGTAAGCCACCGCGGGGCAGCCATAGGCGTTGGCTTCAATCACCGAAAGCCCCCAGCCCTCGTGCATGGACGGCGTTGCAAACACTGCGGCTGAGCGCAATATATTCCCTTTGGTCTGCTCGTCGACGAATCCGTGCACAGTAACGCAATCCCGGACTCCGAGCCGATCGATCAACGCTTCGATCTCAGCCTTTGCATCGCCATCACCGGCCAGGTCGAGATGGATGTCGGAAAATGTGGGACGAAGCGCAGCAACCATCTGGACGAGCAAGTCAAGCCGTTTGTAGCGCTTGAGGCGACCCACGTAGGCAATGCGGTTTCCATCTCGCAGTGGCGCAACGGGTGACTCTGGTGGCTGCTTGATACCATTGTACACGATCTGAATCTGTGACTCAGCGAATCCGAGCTCGACTAGCGCATCGCGGGTAGTCGGCGAAACGGCGATCACTGGTCGATGGCGGTACAGCAGTGGTACAACTGTGCGCTCGATAAACCACCCGATAGTCGCAAATAGATAGGGAAACTCGCTGAACCATTGTTGACCATGCACGTGATGTACAAGTAGCACGCTCGGCTTGCGGCTGAAGAGCGGCGTGAAGAATGGAATACCGTTGGCGACGTCTAGGATGCAGTCAAATTGATTGCAATTCCACCGCACGAAGAGGGCGGCGAACAGGTACACGCTGAATCGGCCACCCATCCGCAACACCCTGATGCCATCGGTGATCTCGTCGCGTACCGACGCATACTCGCGGCCAGGATCGGCGCAGACCACGGTGACCTCATGGCCGTCCTTGACCCAACGACGAGCCTGCTCAAAGAGATTGATCTCGGACCCGCCGGCTTGGGGATGACGGACGCAGCGCCAGTTAAAAGCCAGAATCCGTAGTCTCGTACTCATCGCTGCACCTCAATTAGAGGTGTAGCGAGCGCTTCTGCGGTCCGCTTGGTGTGACGGTATTTCATCCGCCATAGCGACTGCACCACCTGGTAGATCGTAGATCGGATTCGTAGCGTCGAACCAGGTTGGTCCGCCCAGGTCACCGGATGCTCGCTGACTGTGAGGTTGAGAACTTCAGCCCACAACAGCAGGTCGACATCAAACATCCAGTGCTTTTCGATGATCACGCTGGCCAGCTTTTTGGCGGCATCCGCCCTGAAAGCCTTCGCGCCACATTGAGTATCAAGGTACGGTATGTTGAATAGCAGGCGAACACACAGGTTGAAGAGTCGACTCAAGAGTCGACGCTTCAGCGGCTGTTGGCGCGTCACCCTACTTGTGCTGAGCCACCTTGAGCCGATGACCACATCGTAGCGATCGAGTTGGTCGATCAGGTTGATGAGTGAGCCTGGTGTGGTAGCGCCATCGGCATCGGCTATAGCGACCGTCTGGCCAATTGCACTCCGAAAACCCTCCAGAACGGCACCTCCCTTCCCGACTGCCTCCTGGATATCGATCACCTTGACTTGCGGGATCGTTGAAGCGATCTCGGCCGCTACTACGATGGTGCTGTCGGTACAACCGTTGGCGACCACGATCAATTCGAAGCTGTCGCCGAATCGTTTGCGCATGAACTGATTGTATTGAAGCAGTGTAGGGGCGAGACGATGCTCTTCGTTATGAGCCGGAATAATGATGGAAAGGCTCATATATCGCCTCCCAGCTGCAATAACATACTCAGTGCGATGCTAGGTCGAGTCTCGATGCGAGCTTGTCGACCTGAGCGTTGTGCTTGCGCCCCACGTTCGCGGTGTCGCGCTGATCGCAGTAGCCGCTCGCTGTGGGCCAACACTTCTGCCAGCTGGCAGACGAACTTCGCGGTCTTATCGGCGTTCTTGCTGAATACGACGATCGAGAATCGTGGTTGTCCTCGATCATAAGGGGCAGCAGCGATAGTCGTGAGCGCCGTCCCATCCTGCTTCAACCGGGCGAATCCATTTCCAACCACTGGAGCCCGTCTCCAAGAGGCCGCCATAACCGTTCCTCCCCTTGACCGTCCAAACAGAATTCAAGATCCCAAACGCTCCCAGCTTCGGATCAAATCGTGAGTTGCCGTGCTGGCGGGCGCGTTCCACACACGCTCACCTACACCTTGGCTACCTGAACTTCTTCTCCGGCATCTTCCACACGCCGAGGAGGAGTGGCAGCAATCTCAGCCCACGTGGTACAAAGGGTAGATTTTTCACAAAATCTTAAACTAAATGTCACCTTCGCCTCCGTAAAACGATGGTATACTATGCGCGACCGCACATGAATCCAAACATCCCGAACGCTCCCAGCTTCGGATCTGGTGAATGCCGGTCACTCGGCACGGGGTGTCTTCCACACACTCCGTGCCACTTGTTAGCGGCACATAAGCCAAACCGCAGCATGAATCCAAACATCCCGAACGCTCCCAGCTTCGGATTCTGATGAATGCCGGTCACTTGGCAGGGAATGTCTTCCACACACTCCATGCCACCTGTGAGCGGCACCACTGGCGCCGCTTGTGCTTACTCGCGGATGTTCTATACAGCGGCGCGCGACCGGACAGCCGCGCCCCCACAGCGCTTCTATGCCCGGCCCGCACCCCGGCCCGCACTCTATTAGATTTGTGACTGGGGCAACAAGCGCCGCTCGTCTTAGTTTAGAACCGGTCGCAGTAGACCAACCGCGAGTTTAGTCTAAGTCAATAGATAGCGTTAGGTAGGGCTTGAAGATGTCCTTCTGCCCAGTATAGCCATGCTCTTCGATGACATCGGTGTTAAGTTACTTCGCTTGCATCCAGGGAAACATACGCGATCAACTACCTGCGATACAGTAGCTGGCAAGGTAGCAAGTCAGGCGACGGCGATATACTGTTCCCGATTGCTAGGTTGGAGTTCAGCGACGAGGGGAGGCAATTATGAAATTAATTTACGTCACGCCTTCGAGCACCCTTATAGACGCAGGTGATCATTAAGATCACCCCGTAGCTTTAGTTACAGTAGTGACACAACCTTAAGGAGCTGAGATGCTCACCTAGGTCTTCTACAATGCTTGAGCACTATTTCTTTATTTGATTTCCATAATGCGCACTTAATCATACACCGATAGAGGACGATTAGCAAGATATATTGTAGTAAATATCAAGTTAATTTGGCGGATTTACTTAAATATTTTGTCATATAGAGGCTGTATAAATAAAGGCTCTCGATTCCTCTGAAATCGTTACGCTTGGATGAATTCATGCAGGTAAGCCGCCAACTTCATCGGAAAACAAAACATTCGTTCTGAAATTTGAACCTTACTGACCCTTTGGCGACCCAACAGTTTATTTATACAGCCTCTATACGCGCCGCTTAATTCAATCCGACCAACTGGCCTAGCCCGATGTTCCACACGGGCGCTAGTAGCTCGTCGCGTTGCTTGCTGCGGCTGGTCATCCCAGGGCAGCAGCAAATTCCCGCTAATTGTGCCGATCGCCCAGCAAAGCGCACCCCACATGCGCTTCGCTCGTCTGTTCCCGGCACAATCGGCGCTCACGGCCCCAACAGGTCAGGAGCGCCTCATGAACCCTCGGCACAGGCGCACCCCACAGCGCTTCCATGCCCGGCCCGCACCCCCGGCCCCCGCTCCCAACTTGGGAAGGGGCGCCGCGCCAGCGGCGGGGGTGCGGGCGCTGGGCGAGGGCCGAGTTACCTCGACCCCGCCCAGACCTAGCGTAGATTGATGCTCACCTATGGTTGTGGAGCGTGACGCTGGCGAGGAAGAAGGAGATGAGCGTCACGCCCTTCGTACCCTGGTTGAAGATGTCGTGCTGCAGTGTGCCGTCCGACTGGTTCCGACCGCGCCCCAGCTGCTTTGCGCCGCCTGCTGCGCTGTTTGCGGCTGCAGTGCTCGGTCGGCGCGGCCGGATTAAACTAGCTCCCGCCGCGTCGCCAAACTGCTCTTATGTGATACTGCGATGTATTGGCAATCGCCGGATGACTCGGCGCCCGCCCTTGGGCTAACACAAGCCGATGTTCACGTCGTAGGTCGGCCGCTCAAGCCCTTCAAGCCAAAACCCGTCTGGTATGGTACATATAAGTTACTAAGCCGCCTGGTTATGCAATGATCGGCCGTTCCGCGGGCTACTCGACGATCGTGATCGTCGCCGTGCCCGAGTTGTTGCTATAGTCTGGGTCGCCGCATGACCTGTCCGGACACGCCTCGAAGTAGGCTTCGGCGAGGTTAGCAACCTGCATTCCGGGCTGGGCATCCGGAGTCACCGTAGCCACGAAGGTGGCGGTCACGGTCTGGCCCCTGGCCAGGCGGTCATACCGACAGGTGAAGGCGCCCTGCAGAACTGGTGTGCCCCCGCCGCAGTCGTACGCAGTCACCCCCAACTGGTCCGGTGCGCCCTCGCCCAGCAATACCCCGCTCGCCTTCTTCGGCCCGTTGTTCGTGAGCGTGATCGTGTAGGTGACGCTATCCCCCACCCGCGCCGTGGCCCTGTCGGCGACCTTCGTGACGGCGAGGTCGGCGCCTGCCGCAGCAGCCGCCGGTCGTATGGGAGCGCCCAGGGATGTGGCCACCGCTACGATTGCAAGGGCTACCAACATACAGCGTCGCTTCATTGCGTAAGCCTCCCTATAACTTAGGTCCGCGCGTCGCAGAGCAGACTGTAAACCGATCATCGCACCCCGAGCTGCGCTTGAGCTGCTCGATCGTTGGCATGTTGACAGCTCTGCCCACTTGGTGATCACATGCGTGGCGCTGCTATGCGCTGTGACCGTTTCCGAATGCCAGCGCTGCCCATCCGCGCTCGCCCTACCGCCTGCGGCGCGGGTTCAGTATCGCGGGTTCAGTGGGCGGCGCCGGCTGATCCGGCGAGACGGACCGCACCCCCCGGCCCGCTCTCCCGTCGCGACAGGAGCGAGGGTGCCGCGCCAGCGGCGGGCGTGGGCCGCTGGGCGAGGGCCGAGTTACCTCGACCCTGCCCGCCTAGATCTACCGTCGATTGATACTCACCTATGATTATGGAGCGTGACGCCGGCGAGGAAGAAGGAGATGAGCGTCACGCCCTTCATGCCCTGGTTGAGGATGTCGTGCTGGAGTGTGCTGTCCGATTGGTGTCTAAGGTGCCCCCGCCGCTGTGCGGTTCATCTTCAACGTTCCCTGCGCCAATAAAATAGGCCCGCGCTCGATTGCTCGAGCGGAGGCCGGTTTCATGACTAGCTCGCCGGCTCCCTGCATGACCATCTAACGGGAGTCCGGGTCGTCGCTTCCTCCAGGTATTCAATTATCAAAATGCTTTGTGGCGGCGCTCCTCGTGGCACGAAAATTGCTACAACTATGGTCGTCGCTGCCGCGGCTCGCGGCTTATTTAGTATTGTCTTCGGCGCCGACCCTGGGCCAAAAAAAGCTTAGTGCATCGAACTCGTACGAGCGTTCCGGCTTTGGACGATAGACGATAGACAGCGGCATATCGTCCATCGTCTATCGTCCATCGTCTATCGTCCGGCGAACGAGGATCGCATAGGTGATTCGCTGTACTTCGTTTACTGCCCCTTGTCGTATGATCTTCCACTGTTACAAACATTGAACCGGTTTACTCGCCCGTGTCATACGACCTTCGCTACGATCGGCTCGAACAGACGCCGGGGATCACGCGCCGCGCGATCCGCTGGCCGCCGCGTACAGAAAGCGCTGGTGGGTGAACTTGATCGCGACAGCCCAGGCCCCGCCCCGCGGCGCGGCCCACACCACCACCGCGCGCACCGCCACCCCCGGCGCCGCCGGCCTGGCCACCGGCCTGATCGTGAACCGGACGACGACGAACAGGGGCGCGCCCGGCGCGATCGGCCGCATCAGCCGCAGGCAGAGCCCCGCCGCGCTGAAGTTGTCGAGCACCGTGTCCATCCGGAACCGATCGCCGGCCTGGTTCATGCCGCGCAGCGTGGCCGGGAACGGCGCCGCGATCCGCGGCGTGCTGCGGCGCTCGATCAGATCAGCAGCGGGTAGCGATCCATACGCGCGGCTCAGGTTGGCGTCCAGACGATTCATCTGCGCGGGCCTAGCGCTACGATCCTTCCGGTGTATGGTGTCATAATACGCGCCTTGGGCGTCGGACGCATCGTGGAAAGCGGCCCAACTCTATAGCAAGCGATTACTATTTTTGCGGGGTGATATAGCAACCGATTGCTATCAGCCGAATCCTGAGCTGCTCCCCTGAGCGGCGTCGAAGGGTGTCGAAGGGTGCGGGCCAGGGCGCACTCTAGGCCCAGGATGCGGAAACTCATGCATTGAGATCAAATGGCATCTTCAATTCTCCTTGCTCAGACAGAGCTGAACTCTTCACGCAACCGCAGCAGGTCAGGGTGGCACTGGAGCTGGTTGAACAGGCTGCGCTTGGTACTATAGATGGTCGCGATCTCCGGGAAGAGCTGCGGGTGGCGTGCCCAGATGGTGCGCGGAGGGAAGCCGTAGACCAGGCTCTCGACCAGTACGACGCGCTCTGTTGGGGTGGCGACGAGGGCGATGACGGCCCGCCATAACGCGTCGCGGTCGCGGGTGGCCAGGACGATCTGCTCTGGCGTCGCGGGCGCATTGGTATGGAGCGGGTGCCGTGCGCGCTCCGCAGCTGCCCTGGCGCGGGTGCTGTCGATCACGGTCGTCGCGACGCCGGCGCGCAGGTAGCTCAGCAGCCGCGCGAGCGAGGGGAACACGGCGAAGTGCGCCGGCGTAAGCGCAACCCAGGCCCGCGCCAGCGCTTGGTCGGCGAGGTCGTCGGCCGATTCGGCAGTGCACGTGCCGGCGCCGCAGTGGTACGCCCAGGAGATCAGCAGCGGCCGGTAACAGGCATGGATCGCGGCCCAGGCCTCCGCGTCGCGATCCAAGATCGCGCGGCGGAACAGTTCATATCCCTCTTTCTCTTGCTCTAGCATGGTCACCTCCTGGAAGGCACTTGATCGATTGCGCGACCGGCGATCGGCTTCATAACAGTCCATCAGCGAGTTTCCGAACGCGCTGAGCTAGATAAAGCAACCGCGGCCGCAGTTCCTCCGCTGTCTAGCGCTGTTCGCTCCGCCGCCCACGCGCCGCAACGGCCGTGGGTGGGCGAGGTCGGTTATCCCGCCTCCGCGCGGGTGATTGGCTTACCGTCGGGCGTGACACAGTTGGGTAGTGGCGATAGGGGCCGGGTGAGAGGCAGGGCAGGGTAGAGGCCCGATGCACACCTTCAAATAGCTTCAGTTGTATGGAGGTTGCGTTGAGGGTCAGGGCAGGAAGTAGAGCGAGATCGAGGCCCGGAACACGTTGTCCGTATCTGTTCTCCCAGTATCTGAGAATAACACGGGCCGTAACGCCTGAGCTGTTCGTCTGTGGTGGAGCGTGACGCTGGCGAGGAAGCAGGAGATGAGCGTCACGCCCTTCGTGCCCTGGTTGAAGATGTCGTGCTAGATTGTGCTGTCCGATTGGTTCCCAGCGCGCCCCCGCCGCGTTGCGCTGCCTGCTGCGATGTCGTTGCGGCGGGAGGCGATGGGTGGGCGGGGGCCGGTGGCGCCGGCTCCCGCCCGCTGCGATCTCGATTGCACAGTTCGTTTCGGCAGTTGGGAGCGCCTGACGATGAACCGGCGCTTCCCGAGAAAGACAGTTCCTGCTACTTCGAAAGCTTGAAGACGGCCGAGGTCAGTGGCAGAGAACCATCCTTCAGGTCTACGACGACTTTCCAGCACGTGCCGACGGTCGCGGTACGGAAGTCGGCGTTGTAGATGTACTGGTCAGCCGTCGCATCGTAGCGGAATGTGCTGGATGGTGTGGTCGACGGGACATCTTCTCCGGCCGTACCTTCGCCGCTCAGGCAGTCCACCTTGACGCGCTGCAGCGTCCAAGCGCTGGTATTGAAGCCGTTGGGAGTG